>Ga0114945_10000455_pt1 | contig 26340 bp, 28 predicted proteins | sample OV2TP3_FD_87194 | JGI IMG/M metagenome (GOLD analysis project Ga0114945, IMG submission 87194) | Hot spring microbial communities from Beatty, Nevada to study Microbial Dark Matter (Phase II) - OV2 TP3 | ecosystem: Environmental > Aquatic > Thermal springs > Hot (42-90C) | place: USA: Beatty...
ACCGCACGAGCGGGTTCTTGTGCTCGGCCGGAATCCGTCCGCGGATGAACAGCAGCATCAGTACCGGCACGAGCGTGATCGACAGGAACGCGGCGGCCGCCATCGCGAAGGTCTTGGTATAGGCGAGCGGGCTGAACATGCGGCCTTCCTGCGCTTCGAGCGTGAAGACCGGCAGGAACGACACCGTGATGATCAGCAGGCTGAAGAACAGCGCCGGGCCGACCTCCTTGCACGCAGCGAGGATCGCCGGCGGGCGCGGCGCGCCGGGCGCGAGCCGCTCCAGGTGCTTGTGCGCGTTCTCGATCATCACGATCGCGGCATCGACCATGGCGCCGATGGCGATCGCGATGCCGCCCAGGCTCATGATGTTGGAGTTGAGACCCATCTGGCGCATCACGATGAAGGCGATCAGCACACCGACGGGCAGCATGAGGATCGCCACCAGCGCGCTGCGCGCGTGGAACAGAAATACGATGCAGACCAGCGCCACGATGAGACTTTCCTCGATCAGGGTCCAGTTCAGGGTACGGATCGCCCGCTGGATCAACTCGGAGCGGTCGTACACCGTCTGGATCGACACGCCCTCCGGCAGGCCGCTCGAAATCTCGCTGATCTTCGCTTTCAGGTTCTGGATCACGTCCTGCGCGTTCTGCCCGTAGCGCGCCACGGCGATGCCGCCGACGACCTCGCCCTCTCCGTTCAACTCGGTGATGCCGCGCCGCTCCTCGGGCACGAGCTCAACGGTTGCAAGGTCGCGGATCAGCACCGGCGTGCCGCCTTCGGCCTTCACGACCAGCTGTTCCAGGTCCTCGATTCCGCGCAGGTAGCCGCGTCCGCGCACCACGTATTCGGTTTCGGTCAGCTCTACGACGCGGCCGCCCACGTCGCGATTGCTGTCGCGGATCACCTGCATCACCTTGGTGAGCGGCACACCGAACACGTGCAGCCGCCGCGGCGTCACGGTCACCTGGTATTGCTTCGCGAACCCGCCCACGCTGGCGATCTCGGACACGCCCTGCGCCTTGGTGAGTTGATAGCGCACGAACCAGTCCTGGATCGAGCGCAATTCCTCGAGCGTGCGGTTTTTCGCCATTACCGCGTACTGGTACACCCAGCCGACGCCGGTCGCGTCCGGCCCGAGCGCGGGCGTGATGCCGCGCGGCAGCCGGCCGGCCACATAATTCAGATACTCGAGGACCCGCGAGCGGGCCCAGTAGATGTCGGTTCCGTCCTCGAAGATGACGTACACGAACGAGGCGCCGAACACGGACAGTCCGCGAACCACCTTGGATTTGGGCACCGCGAGCATCGCGGTGGTAAGCGGGTACGTGACCTGATCCTCGACGACCTGAGGCGCCTGGCCCGGGAACTCGGTGTAGACGATCACCTGCACGTCGGAGAGGTCCGGGATCGCGTCCACGGGGGTCTTTACCACCGAGTACGCACCCCAGCCGACCAGGAACAGCGTCCCCAGCAGAACCAGAAAGACGTTGTGCACCGACCATTCGATGATCCGGTTCAGCATGTCAGCGCCCCTTGGCCTGCCCGGCGCCCGCCGGTGCCAGGCGCACGATCACGAATTCGCCCGGCTTGGCCTGTGCGATCTCGAATTCCACCGCCTGGCCCGGCTTGAGGCCGCCGAGCAGGGCTTTGTCCTTCACCTGGAATTCCATCGACATCCCCGGCCAGTTGAGGCTCGCGATCGGGCCATGCGTGATTTCGAGCGTGCCGCGCGCCGGGTCGAGCGCGTCCACGGTGCCCGATGCCTTGTGCGTCCGCGGCGCGGCCGCCGCCGGTTTTGCCTCCGCAGCCTTGGCGTGCGGCTCGTGGCCAGCGAAGGTATCGAGCGCAGCCTTGAGGTTGCTTTCGGCGTCGATCAGGAAATTGGCGCGCACCACCACCTCTTCGCCCGCTCGCAAGCCCTCGTTGACCTCGACGTAGCCGTCGGCCCGCATGCCGAGCTTGACCGCGCGCGGCTCGAACAGCCCCTCGCCGCGCCGCACGAGCACGGTCTGGCGTGCGCCGCTATCGAGCACCGCGGAGTTCGGGATCGAGAGCGCGTTGCTGCGCGGTTCCCCTCCGGCGATCTCGATATTGCCGAACATGGCGGGTTTCAGCAGTCCGCCGGGATTGGGCATCTCGATGCGTACCCGGGCAGTGCGCGTTTCCTGGTCGATCGTCGGGTAGATGAAGACGATCTTCCCTGCGAAGACCTTGTCCGGGTAGGCGACGATGCGGAGCTTTGCCTCCTGGCCCGCCCGCACCAGCCGCAGTTCCTGCTCGAAAACGTCGGCGAGCATCCAGACCGAGCTCAGGTCCGCGATCTCGTACAGAACGTCGCCGGGCATGAAGCGCATGCCCTGCACGCTCGGCTTCTGCAGCACGACTCCGTTCACCGGCGAGCGGTAGGCGAGCACGCGGCGCGGCTTGCCCTCCTGCTGCAGCGCCTGCAGTTCCTGCTCCGAGATTTCCCAGTTGCGCAGCCGCCGCAGCACAGCGTCGGCAAGCCGCTGCATGACCGCCTGCACTTCCGGCCCGCTGTCCTTCAGCTCCCGGATCCCGCGCAGCGCGATGAGGTACTCCTCCTGCGCGGTGACCAGCTCGGGGCTGTACACGGTCAGCAGCGGCTGTCCGCGCACGACCGGCTGCCCGGTCGTGTTTACATGCAGCTTTTCGATCCAGCCCTCGAACCGCGGCGCCACCCTGTGGAGCAGCCGTTCGTTCACCTGGATCGTGCCCACCGCGTTCACGGTGCGCCGCAGCTCGCGCGGCGCGGCCGCTTCGGTGCGCACGCCCAGCAACTGCACCCGGTCGAGGTTGATCTTCACGGTGCCCGCCGGCGCCTTTTCCTCCGCCGCGCCGCCCTCGTACACGGCAATGTAGTCCATCCCCATCGGATCCTTCTTCGGCACCGGAGAGGTGTCCGGGAGCCCCATCGGGTTGCGGTAGTAGAGGACTTTGCGTTCCTTCTTGGGTGCCTGTTCGGCGCTGGGCGCCGGTCCTTGCGCGACGGCGTGCGGCGCCTGCGCCGCGCCGCGCGTTCCCAGCCAGTAGCCCGAAGCCACGCCGGCCGCCGCGACGATCGCGGCGCCGACAATCCATCCCAGTCGATTCATCTTTTCGCCCTTCCTCTCGTTTGGCGCGGGCACGGTCAGAACAATGCCTTGCCGACCAGAAATTCGATTTCTGCAAGCGCCTTGTTCTGACCCGCGAGGCTCGCCGCGTAGGCGATTTCATAGTTGAGAACGGTCATCTGATTGTCGAGCAGCGTGAAGAAATCCACGCGGTTGACCTGGTACGCGGCGAGCGAGGCCTCCACCGCGAGGCGCGCCTGCGGCAGGATCCCGGTTTCGTACAGCCGCACCGATTTCAGCGCCTGTTCCGCGGTCACGACCTGCTGGCGCAGCATCGCATTGATCTCGTTGAGCCGCGCCTCGTACATCTGCGCCGCCTGGTCGCGCATCGCCTGCGCTTCGGCGACGCGGGGATCGCGCTTCGCCTCGCGCCAGACCGGAAGGTTGATCGCCACTGTGAAGCTCACCATGTCCTCGCGGCGCATGTCCTGGAAATTGTCGCGCTGGCCGTAGGAGAAGCGCAGGTCGAAGTCCGGGTAGTAGTCCTTGCGGGCGAGATCGAACGCCTTCGCGCTGCGCTCGATCGTGCTGCGCTGCGCAAGGAGCTGCGGTCGGTGCGCGCGCGCGAGTTCGCGCAGGTCCTCCAGCCGCAGCGCGACCTCGCGCGCCCGCGGCGGCCGCGTCGTCACCGACCGCGGGGAGGTCACGCGCCCGAGCGCCCGGTTCAGATCGGCCTCGAACATCGGCCGCTCCCGGCCGAGCTTGATCAGTTCATCGAGCATCTTGGAGAGCTGGGTCTGCGCCTTGAGCACGTCGGCCTGGCTGCCCTGCCCCACCGCGTAGCGCGCCTCCGCGATCGCGAGGAACTGCTCCAGGATGCGCCGGTTCTTCTGCACCAGTCGCTCCGATTCGTCCACCAGCCCGAGATCGAAATACGCGACCTTTGCCTCTCGGGTCGTCCGGTTGACGATGTCCTGATAGCTGCTCGCCGCGGCCTCGGCCTCCTTCTCGGCCATCTCGCGCCGCAGCGTCCGCTTGCCGGGGTACGGCAGGCGCTGCGCGAGACCGATCATCTTCATGGTCATGTCTTCCCGGCGGAGGCTCAGCGACTGCACCGGAAGGTTGACCACACCGGCCTCGAGCATCGGGTCGTCGAGTGCGCCTGCCGGCGAAACCCGGTTCTGCGCCGCCTCCCACTCGCGCCGTGCCGCCTGGATTTCCGGATTGCCGCGCACCGCTTCGGCGACCAGCTCGTCCAGCTGCGCTTCGCGCGCCGCCTCGGGCGCCCCGCGCGCGGGTGCGGCAGCGATTGCAAGTACTAGCAACGCGATCCCGGCATACACAGGCGTCCGATCAATTGCTTGCTTCATTGTCTTTGCTCCTCGCGTCGGCGGACCATGACTGACTCCCGCAGGTTCGGTGAACGGCCAGAATTCACGAGCGCAAGCGCTCGTCCGCAGACCGGCCGGAATGCGGTTCGAATCCGGAAGATCTGCGTCTAGAGAAGCAGACGCGAGGTGAGAAGGAAAGCGGGGCCGCGCGGGGGCAGCGCGGCGAACGAAAGTGACTTGTTCCGCTCCCCGACGACGCGCAGCAGTCCGGCCCGGCTCGAGCCGGGCAGATCCGTGTAATCAGGATCCGGCAACGCAATCAAGGGTTTCGGGCCGCCCGTGACCAGTCGCGCACCGCGGGCAACCGCCGAACAATCGCAGCGGTGTCCGCCGCCGGTATGCCCGGAATCAAGCAGACGCAGGGCCGGCATGCGCGCGCCCTCGGCTTCTACGTGCTGCCGTACCGAATGGGGGTCGGTGCGCGCGCTCGCGCCCTGAACCCAGGTGCCGAGTAGCAGCAGAACGACCAGGCCGAGAATTTTCGCTCGAATTCGCATTGCGGCTCGGTGCGGACGTTACTGGCGGAAACGTTTTCCGCAATTGACGGAGATCAACCCGATCGCCCGGTTCGACCGCGCCCCTGGCAGATTTCCCTGCCACCCCGCAGGCGGGGGCCCGGGCGCGCATCCCTCGACTCCCAGCGCAGAGCCGGCGCCTATTGCGGCTTCGGCTTGCGCGACAGCACCGCGCTGAATTCCACCCTGACCTCGGCGGCCAGCCAGGCCGTGTCGGACCACTCGCCGGTGCCAATGCCGTAGTCGAGCCGATTCAGCCCGAACGCGCCGATGAGGGCCGTCCGCGCGCCTTCCCGCCGCACGTGGAACGCCACCTCGACGTCGCGGCGCTTTCCCTTCATCTCGAGCGTGCCGCGCGTGACCTGCAGACCCCCCCGCACGTCCACCGACCTGCCGGCAAACGTGACGCGCGGATGCCGGGCGACCGCAAAGAACTCGTCTTCCTTCAGCGCCGCGTCGATCTCGGGCAAGCCCGAATCGACCGACCCAGGCTCGAGCCAGGCGTCGATGCGCGCGACCTGGCCCTGCGCGAAGCAGACTTCGCCCCCGAACCGGCGAAAGCCGCCACGAAACAGCGCGCCCGACTGCTTCAGCTCGAAGGTCACGCGGCCGCCCTCGGGCAGGACGGGGTAGCATTCCTGCGCAGCGGCGGGCAGGCAGGCAAGCGCGAACAGAAGCGCGAGCGACCGGGTCATCAGCCCTGTCGTCTCGGCTTCCAGGGAAGCATGCGGTGCATGACGCCGTCCCGGCGCCAGAACCCATGCTGGAGCGCAGCGCCGATGTGCAGCGCCGCCACGAGCGCGAGCAGAAGCGCCATCCCCTGGTGTATCGCCCTGAAAAGCTCGGCGAGACCGGCATCCTTTGGCGCCAGATCCGGCATCTGGAACAGCCCGAACCAGTTGACGGACAGTCCCGCCGCGGAGGCATAAAGCCAGCCGGCGAGCGGGACGAGGACGAGGAGCACGTACAGGATGCGGTGCGCCGCGAGCGCGGCGCGGCGCTCCCAGTGCGCCATCGAGCCCGGCAGTTCGGGCGGCGGATTCATCGCACGCCAGGCGAGGCGCAGCAGGACGAGCGCGAGGATCGCGATTCCCAGGGACTTGTGGCGCGACACCCACTGCAACCGCGCGAGGCTCACCGGCTGGTTCGCGGCGTAGACGCCGATGCCGATCTGCGCCAGGACCAGCAGGGCGACGAGCCAGTGAAACGCCTGCGCTATGATCCCGTAGGATTGTTCCGTATTCCGCAAGTGCGCCATGCAGAGAACTCCCGCGCGACCGATCCGTATTCCGACCCGCCAGACACGCTGGCTGGCGCTTTTATTCCCGCTGCTCGCCGCGTCCTGTCAGACGCTGCCCCCGACCGGCGCGACGGCGGTGCTCGACACGCCTGTCCAGGCGGAAGCATACATTCCGCGCGCTGCGCCGCGTTACGCGGTCGACCCGCGCAGCTCCGAAGTCCGCCTGCTCGTCTACCGCGAGGGTCCCCTCGAGCGCTTCGGCCACAACCACGTCATCGTCGGCAGTGTGGCGGGCGAGATCTTCGCCGGCGAGGCGCCCGCGGCGAGCGGCTTTCGGCTTGAGATCGCGGTGGCATCGTTCGTGGTGGACCCGCTGCGCGCGCGTGAAGAGGAAGGCGCAGATTTCGCCGCCGAGGTTTCGGAGCAGGCGCGCCAGGGCACCCGCGAGAACATGCTCGGGGCGCAGGTGCTCGATGCGGCGCGCCACCCTGTCGTGCGGATCGAGTCCCTCGGACTCGTCGGGCCGCCGTGGAATCCGACGGTCACCGCGCGCGCCACCCTGCGCGGCGCGAGTCGCGACCTGCGCTTTCCCTGTGCCGTCTTCGAACGCGGCGACGAACTCGTCGTGATCGCGAACTTCCGGATCGAGCAATCGGCTTTCGGGATCGAGCCGTTCGCCGTCCTGGGCGGCGGTCTGCGCGTCCGGGACGCGATCGAGGTCCGTATCCGGATCCTCGCGCGACGCACTGCCTAGGAGGCGGTCGCTCCTCGGCGTTGATGACTTACAGCTTTGCGCGCCGCAGCCGCAGCGCGTTGGTGACCACGGAGACCGAACTTGCCGCCATGGCCGCCCCGGCGAAGATCGGCGAGAGCAGCAGCCCGAACGCCGGATAAAGCACTCCGGCCGCGATCGGCACGCCGAGCGCGTTGTAGGCGAACGCGAAGAACAGGTTCTGCCTCACGTTGCGCATGGTCGCGTGCGAAAGCCGGATCGCCTTGGCGATGCCGCGCAGGTCGCCCTTCACCAGCGTGACGCCCGCGCTCTCGATCGCCACGTCGGTGCCGGTGCCCATGGCGACGCCCACCTGCGCCTGCGCGAGCGCCGGCGCGTCGTTGATTCCATCGCCCGCCATGGCGACGAAACGGCCCTGCGACTGAAGCGATTTGATTTTCTCGACCTTCTGCTCGGGGAGCACTTCGGCGACGACCTGCTCGATGCCGAGCTGGCGTGCCACCGCTTCGGCGGTCTTGCGCGAATCGCCCGAGAGCATGACGAGCGTCACGCCTTCGGCTTGGAGCGCCTTCACCGCCTCCGGCGTCGTCTCCTTGATCGGATCGGCAACGGCGATGACGACGGTCACGCGAGCGTCGATCGCGGCGAACAGCGCAGTCTTGCCCTGCGCCCGGAGCGCCTCGGCCCTGTCGGCGAGCGCCTGCGGGACCCTAGAGAGCGTTTCCATGAAGCGCCGGCTGCCGACTGCGACCTTGTGGCCGGCGACCTCTCCGTGTACGCCTTGTCCGGTGACCGATTCGAAATTCTCGACCGGCTGCGGCTCGAGCCCGCGGTCCTCGGCGCCCTTCACGATCGCCTGCGCGAGCGGATGCTCGCTCGCCCGCTCGAGGCTCGCGATGAGGCGGAGCGCGCCTGCTTCATCGACTTTCCCGTCTACCACAATGTCGACCAGTTGCGGCCGTCCCAGCGTGAGCGTGCCGGTCTTGTCCACCACCAGCGTATCGACCTCGCGCAGCTTCTCCACGGCTTCGGCGTTGCGAAAGAGAATGCCGTTGAGCGCCCCCTGTCCCATCGCCACCGTGATCGAGATCGGCGTCGCGAGGCCCACGGCGCACGGACAGGCGATGATCAGCACCGCCACGGCGTTCACCAGCGCGTAGGTGAGCGCGGGCTCCGGGCCCCAAAAACCCCACACGATCGCGGTGACGATCGCGATCGCAATTACGGTTTGCACGAAATAGGCCGCCACGAGATCGGCCAGACGCTGCACCGGCGCGCGGGTGCGCTGCGCCTGCGCCACCATGTGCACGATCTGCGCGAGCAGCGTGTCGGCGCCGACCTTCTCGGCGCGGATGACGAGCGAGCCCTTGCCGTTGATGGTTGCGCCGGTGACCCGGTCCCCGGCCTTCTTCGGCACCGGAACCGGCTCTCCCGTGAGCATCGATTCGTCCACGTTCGATGCGCCCTCGAGGCAGGTGCCGTCCACCGGCACCTTTTCGCCCGGGCGCACGCGCAGCCGGTCGCCGACGTGCACCTCGGCAAGCGGCACTTCCGCTTCGCGGCCGTCGGCCTCGATCCGCAGCGCCGTGTTGGGTGCGAGTGCAAGAAGCTGCTTGATCGCCTGGCTCGTTTGTCCGATTGCGCGCAATTGCAGCACCTCGCCAAGGAGCACCAGCGTGACGATCACCGCGGCGGCCTCGAAATAGGCGCCGACTTCGTCGCCGCCGTGCATGCGGAATTCGCTCGGGAAAAGCCCGGGCGCGAACACCGCCGCGAGGCTGTACAGATAGGCGAGCGCCACGCCAAGCCCGATCAGCGTGTACATGTTCGGGCTGCGATTGCGCAGCGAAAGCGCAAATTTGCGGAAAAAATGCCAGCCGCCCCACAGGATGACGGGCGTGCCGAGGGCGAATTCGACGTAGCCGCGCACCGCGGGCGCCAAATCCAGCGGCCGCGCAACACCGAAATACGGCGCCATCGCGATCAGCAGGAGCGGTGTGCTCAGCACCGCGCTCACCCAGAAGCGGCGCGTCATGCCGCGCAGCTCCGAGTCGTCCTCGGCCTCGGCGCCCGCCGCCGGCACCAGCGCCATGCCGCATTTCGGGCAGGAGCCGGGCCCGGCCTGCACGATCTCGGGGTGCATCGGGCAGGTGTATTGGGTCCCCGATGCGACCGGCGCCGTTATCTCCTTCGCTTCCTTGCCCGCATACGCGCCCGGATCGGACTTGAACTTCGCCAGGCAATGCTTCGAGCAGAACCAGTAGGTTCGACCCTGAAAGTCGAATTGCCCTGCCGCTTCGGCGGGCTCGACCGTCATGCCGCAGACCGGATCAGTCGCCATCGCCGGATCGCGTTACCGCATTGACCAGCGAAATATTCGCGGCGCGCTTTCCCCGGCCCGGGTCAGGCGCATCTCGAGGCTCGCGGGTGCGGACGCCGCGGGCGCCTTGAAACGCAGTACACCCTTGCGGTGATGGCCGCCGGGTGAATCGCCCTGCCAGCCGGTCGGCGCCAGCGCGGCGCCGCCGTCGACCACGAGAACGGCATTCTTCAGCAGGTCGTCGTTCAGGTCCTGCGAATGGGTGTCGAATACGACCTCGAACTCCCAGGTCGCGGCATTCAGGTTGCGCGGCGTCACCTTGACCGTGACGCCCGCCTGGCTGCTCGACTGCGGGGCGAGGTTTGCAGCGGCGGATGCGGCTACCGAGACGGCGATCGCCGCGAGCAGCGCAAGGCAATGCGAAATCAGGCGAGGCATTGTGCGTGCTCCCTGGAAGCGTTGAAGAGTCTGCTCGCCACGTAGGCGATGCCGGCGAGGTTGAAGAGCAACCCGATCCAGAACAGCTCCACCTGGAACTGGGCGACGAACGCCACCAATCCCGTCGCGCCGAGCACCGGGGCCACGTTCGCAAGGTAATGCGCGCAGCAGGAAATCATCGCCGCGGTCGAGGTCGTGCCGGAAGCCGCCACCACGGCACCGCTTTCCTTCGCGCGGTGGACCACCTGCCGCAGACGCACGAAGAGCGACACCTGGATGCCGAAGCCGGCGGCAAGCGGCACGATGAAGTACCAGAACTCGGAGAACTGGTTCACGGTGAAGCTCCACCCCGAGACCAGCGTCAGCGCCCCGAAATAGACCGCGAGCAGCAGCCCGAAGGCGAGCGCCCCGAAGCCGGTGGGCCGTGCGACGGCAATCTGTCCGTTCATGGCAAGACCTCCCTCGCTAGTGGCATGAGGCGTCCCTCGTTGCGCGCGCGTGCAGGCGCGCGATGTCCTTGCGTGCCGCGCGTGGCGTGGCGGAGTTTCCCGGCGCGGCGAGCCGCTCCAGGATCGGGCACTCGGGCCGTTCGTCGCCATGGCAATGCACGGCAAGCTCCTGCAGGGTGTGTTTCATCGCCTCGAGTTCGCGGATCCGGGCATCGAGCTCCGCGACGTGCGCGAGCGCGAGCGCCTTTACCTTGCGGCTCGGCCGGCGCTGGTCGCGCCACAGGCTGAGCAGCTCCTCGATCTGCTTGATCGAGAACCCGAGGCTGCGCGCCTGGCGGATGAAGCGCAGCGTATGCACGTCATTGCCGTTGTACGTGCGGTAGCCCGAGCCGGTTCGCGTGGCCTTGGGAATGAGGCCGATCTGCTCGTAGTGGCGGATCATCTTCGCCGATACGCCCGAGACGCGGGCGGTGTCTCCGATGTTCATCGGCATGCCGTTCATGTCTTGCCTCCAAGTTGCATTTGCGAAACGGGTGTGGACAAAGGCGCCGCATCCGCAGCTGCAGAGGCGGCCGCGAGGACCGGCTGCCAGCGCCGTAGCATCAGCGCATTGGTGACTACGCTCACGCTGCTGAAGGCCATCGCCGCCCCGGCAATTACCGGGTTGAGCAGGCCGAACGCTGCAAGCGGAATCCCGACCACGTTGTAGAAGAACGCCCAGAACAGGTTCTGGCGGATCTTGGAAAAAGTGCGGCGCGAGATCTCGATCGCGTCCGCGACGAGCAGCGGGTCGCCGCGCATGAGCGTGATGCCGGCGGTATGCATCGCGACATCGGTTCCGGTGGCCATCGCAAGGCCGACATCGGCCGCCGCGAGTGCCGGCGCATCGTTGATGCCGTCGCCCACCATGGCGACCACGGTGCCTTTGCGCTTGAGTTCCGCGACCGTGCGCGCCTTGTCGGCGGGCAGGACTTCGGCCCTCACTTCATCGATGCCGAGCGCCTGCGCCGCCGCCTTCGCGCTGCCCGGGTTGTCGCCGGTCAGCATGACGGTCTTTACCCCTTGCCGGTGCAATTGCGCGATCGCCTGGCGCGCGCTCGGCTTGACGTTGTCGCCGAAGGCGAGCAGGCCCACCAGGTCGCGCGCGCCGGCACGTTCCACCGCGAGCCAGGATACCGACCGCCCCAGCCCCGCAAGCGCGCGTTCCCGCTCCGCGAGCGCGGCGGTATCGACGCCCAGATCGCTCATCAGGCGCGAACTCCCGAGGTAGATCGTGCGCTCGTCCACCTGCCCCTGCACACCGCGTCCGGGCAGCGCTTTCACCTCGGAGGCCGGAAGCGCTTGGGCGCGCTGCGCTTCGGCCTCGCGCAGGACCGCGAGCGCAAGCGGGTGCGTGCTTCCCTGCTGCACGGCCGCCGCGAGCGCCAGCAGCTCGCGCCGCTCGCCCCGCTGCGGTTCGATCGCGACCAGTGCCGGCTGCCCGGCGGTGAGGGTGCCCGTCTTGTCGAACGCGACCGTCGTGATCGAATGCGCGATCTCGAGCGCTTCGGCGTCCTTGATCAGGATGCCGTGGCGCGCGGCGACCCCGGTCCCGGCCATGATCGCGGTCGGTGTGGCAAGCCCGAGGGCGCAGGGACAGGCGATCACCATCACCGCGACCGCGTTGAGAACCGCGCTCGTCCAGTCGCCGGAGGCCGCTCCCCACCCAAGCAGCGTGACGAGCGCGATCACGAGAACGATCGGCACGAACACCGCGCTCACCTTGTCGACCACGCGCTGGATCGGCGCCTTGGCGGCCTGCGCGTTTTCGACCAGCCGGATGATCCGCGCAAGCGTGGTCTCGGTGCCGATGGCGCGGGTCTCGACCAGCAGCAGTCCATCGGCATTGATCGCGCCGCCGGTGACGCGCTCGCCAGGGGCTTTTGCGACCGGAAGGCTTTCGCCCGTGATGAGCGATTCATCCACGTGGCTGCGCCCTTCGCGTACCTCGCCATCGACCGGGATGCGCTCTCCGGGACGCACCACCACCACGTCACCCACTGCGACCGCGGCGAGCGGGAGATCGATGTCCCTGCCGTCGCGGCGCACGCGCGCCCGCTCCGGGCGAAGCGCATTCAGCGCCCGGATCGCTTCCGTGGTCTGGCGCTTGGCGCGCGCCTCGAGCCAGCGCCCGAGCAGGATCAGGGTGATCAGCGCCGCAGCGACCTCGAAATAGGAATGCCCGCCGCCGGCCCCGTAGAACAGCTCAAACACCGAGAGTCCGTACGCTGCGCTCGTCCCCAGCGCCACCAGCAGCTCCATGTTGCCGCTGAACGCCTTGAGCGCCTTCCAGCCGCCGCGATAGAACGGCGCGCCAAGCCAGAACTGGACTACGGTTGCGAGCGCGAGCTGGACCCACTCCGACAGCGTCCAGTGCGTGCCGAACGCTTGTCCCGCCATGGGAATGAGCAGCGGAATGGTCAACACGGCCGACAAGGCGACCGGCCACCAGTCCGGAATCCGCAATCCGCCCGATGCTGCACCTGCCTCAGAAGCCGCGTGCTCCTCCTGAACGTGCGGCGCCGCCTCGTATCCCGCAGCGGCAACGGCAGCTCGCAGCACCTCGCGATCGGTTCCGGCGATCGCGACCACCTGCGCGCGCTCGGTGGCGAGATTGACCGAGGCCGAAAGCACGCCTTGAACGCGGGCGAGCGCCTTTTCGACGCGCGCAACGCAGCTCGCGCAGGTCATGCCGCGGATATCGAGATCGAGCGTTTCGCGCCCGATCTCGTAGCCCGCCTTGGCGAGCGCCTGTTCGATCGCGTCCGCGGTGACCGCCGGCGCCGCCCGCAGCGTCGCCGACTCGGTTGCCAGATTCACGGAGGCCTCCGCTACGCCGGGCACGGCGCGCAGCGCCCGTTCGACCCGCGCCACGCACGAAGCGCAACTCATTCCGGCGACCGGAAGGCGCATCTCCCTCAGCCCCGCGCCGGCGCTGGCCAGGGCAACGACAGAATCTTGTGCCGTCATCATCGTCTTTCGCTAGGAAGCGGGGCGATCGTCAAGGTTCCCATGATAGGAAGGTCAAGCGATTCTTGACTTTGCCATAATGGGAAGGTTCAGTCTGCCCCCGTCCTCCCCTCTTCCCAGCCAAGGAGCAGAGCCGTGATCGAACTGAAAGTGGACAAGATGACCTGCGGACATTGCGTGAGCACCGTGACCAAGACCCTGAAAACGCTCGACCCGCAGGCAACGGTCGACGTCGACCTCGATGCGAAGCGCGTCCGGGTGGAATCCAGGCAGCCGCGCGACCTGCTGACCAAAGCGCTGACCGAGGCTGGCTACCCGGCAAGCTGACGGAATCGCCTTGTACCTTCGTGCGGGTTGCGTTCTCACCCCGTCAAACCGCGGCGCCCGGATCGAGCCCTACGACGATTCGCGAATCGCTCTCGAAACGGTGGGGCGGCACAACGAGATTGGTGGGGGCCGGCGAGCCTTTGTAGACGCGACCGGCGAGATCGAATTTCGATCCGTGGCAGGGGCAGTAGAACCCCCCGGCCGATCGGACTGGATCGAGCCCGGTTCGGGGTAATACCCCGGGATGCAGCCCAGGTGGGTGCAGAGCGCGATGCTGACGTACAGCTCGTCGCGGACCGAGCGCGCCGGATTGCGGGCGTACTCGGGCTGCTGGGACGCGACTTCCGAGTCCGGATCGATGAGCACGCCGCGAAGCGCCTTCAGGCTGGCCAGCATTTCGGGCGTGCGCCGCAGGATCCAGACCGGCTTGCCGCGCCACTCCAGGGTGCGCAGCTGGCCCGGGGTAAGTGACCCGATATCGGTTTCGACCGGCGCGCCCGACGCCTTGGCGCGCTCGCTCGGCGTGAGGCTCGCCAGGAACGGCGCGCTCGCCCCGGCAAGCGCAAGCCCGCCTGCCGCCGCCGTGGCGCCCGCCAGCAGCTTGCGCCGCTCCGGATCCGGGGATTCGATTGCCTGGTCAGCAGTTCCCATGCGTTCCTCCGCTCAGTTGAAACGGCTCAGCGCCGCTCCTCGCCGCGCGGCGCCGGCGGATCATCGGCACGGGGCTTTTGCTGCGCGCCGTGCCCGCCGTGACTGCCGTGCATGAAGAAGTGCAGCAGCGGACAGGCAAGCAACAGCGCGTAGGGCAGCCATTGCAGCGCGTGCGCGCGGTGCTCGAGGATCGGGAACACCGCGGTGATGCCGAGAAACGCGCACAGCGCGATGCCGGATTTCGATTTCCAGAAACTTGCGCCGCCGGATGGATGCTCATGGTTCATGGTCATGTTCCCAGGTCACGCTTCTTCTGCTCGAATTCGTCCTTGTTGATTTCACCGCGCGCATAGCGTTCCTTGAGGATGTCGAGCGCGTGCTGGCCACCCGAGCGAGCGCCTCCGCCAATACCGCCAAAAAGCCATTTCGCGAGCACCACGATGCCGAGAATGATCAGCACCCACCACAGCACCATGTGCACCGCGCTGAGCATTCCCCAGCCCCAGCCCGTCCATCCCATATCGCCCCACATCGGAGAACTCCTTTCCCTGTGTCGTGCGCCGGGAGCGGTCTGATTTTCGCCCCCGGGGCATCATGAAGCGCGGGCTTCAGCCGCCGCGCCAGTTGCGGCGCAGCTGCTCGAGCTGCTCCTTGGTGAGCACGGCCTCGATACGCTTGCGCGCATCCAGGTTGGTTTCGAACATCGCCTTGTGGGCGTCTGTCATCACCTGATACGCCTTGCGCGCCGCGTTCTCGTCCAGCTTTCCGGACGAGTCGTATTCGTACAGCCGGTAGCGCTGCTCGTGCACCTTGCCCATCAGGTCCCAGTGCTTGCGCGAAACGTCCTGCTGGATCTCGGCAATCCTGGCGCGCTGCTCATCGTTCAGGTTGAGGCCGGAGTACGCGCCGTAGCCGCCCTGCATTCCCGGTCCCCCCCTCGGACCCGGGCCCTGCGGGCCGTAGCCGCCCATCATCCCCGGGCCCATGCCGTAGCCGCCCATCATCCCCGGCCCCATGCCGTAGCCGCCCATCATCCCCGGCCCCATGCCGTAGCCGCCGCCCATCATTCCGGGGCCCATCTGCGCCCAGGCGGGCGCGGAAAGCATGGCGGCCGCGATTGCTGCCGCGATCAGTTTGCATTTCATGACGTGTTCCTTTCTGCTTGCAATGCGTTGGTCTGGTTGCCGCGCGAGCGCTCCGCGATGCGACGAAAGCGTCGGCGCACGCAGCGATGGCGGGCACCGCGCGCGGCAGCGCTTCCTGCGCCAGCCGGGCGCTCAAGCCGGTGCGTGGTTCTGGATCTCAGCGCTGGATGCGCGCCGAGCGGGCGCAGTAGGACCGTTCCGGCAGCGCGGCGGGTGAAATCCGCGCCGACTCGCGGCTGCTTCCGGTGCGAAGCACGCCAGCCGATGCGAGAGGGACAGCGCCGGACGCGTCGCCCGGCTTCCAGGAAACCAGAGGATCCGCCGGATTGACGAGCGTTCCAACGTCCAGACTTGCGCAACATGCCGTCGCGGGCAGTTCCGCCGCATTCCGGTGCGGCTCCGCGCCGTCCGGCGCCCGAGACAACGCAGGCGCCGGCTCGCCGTGCGCGGATGCGGCAAACGCCACGTCGCAGAACGGCCGGACCGCAAGGAGTCCAAGCGCGAGCAGGGCGAGCGCAAGCAAGACACCTCGCGGGCTCTGTGCGAAGCGCTCCGCATTGCGATGGATGAACATGGTTTCGGCAAAGGATCGCATGCCGTTACTCGCCCATATTGACGAAGGTCAACTCTGCGCGCCGCGCTGTCTCACTTTGCAGCACCGCATGCAACGAAGACAAGCGCGGCCGCTTTTGGTTTCCTGCCGCCGGGCGCGCCACTACTTTGCTGCCTCGATCGCGGTCACGGTGAATGCACCGCCGATCTTTTCGGCGTGGAACCTGACCTTGTCGCCTGATTTCACCTGCTCGAGCAGCGCCGCGTCCTTGACCTGAAACACCATCGTCATCGCCGGCATGTCGAGGTTCGCGATCGGGCCGTGCTTGATGGTGATTTTCTTCGCGTCGCGGTCCACCTTGCGCACTTCGCCTTCGGTCGGCGCGCCGGGCTTGTGATGCGCGTCCTCGGCGAGCGCCGGGAACGCGAGCAGGAAAGAACAGAGCATTGCGGACATGATTTTCGTCATCGGACTTCCCTCAGCGCCTTTCGCCCGTCCGCGCCACGATCACCTTGCCGTGCATGCCTGCAATCAAGAACCTCGTCATGCCTTCTCCCGTTCGAGATAAAAAGATTTGCCTCTACCGATGCCCGGTGTGACCGCCGGGTTTGCGCACACGCAGGACGCGCCCCGTTTCCTTCGCCGGCGCGGCTCGCTCGGCACGCGGCGCCTGCCCGGTCCAGGCGTACGCCACGGTCCCGGGCGGATGCTGATACCACCCCGGATCCCTGTAGTCGTTTGCCGCCAGCCCTTCGCGCACCTTGACCGCGGTGAACATGCCGCCCATCTCGAGCGCGCCGAACGGACCGGTGCCGGTCATCATCGGCAACGTGTTGTCGGGCAGCGGCATTTCCATCTCGCCCATGTCGGCCATGCCGCGTTCGCCCATCACCATGTACTCGGGCACGAGATTCAGGATCTTCTGCGCGACGCCGCGGTGATCGACCCCGATCATGGTCGGGACGCCGTGCCCCATGGCGTTCATCGTGTGATGCGACTTGTGGCAGTGGAACGCCCAGTCGCCGGGCTCGCTGGCGACAAATTCGATCGCACGCATCTGGCCGACCGCGACGTCCACGGTCACCTCGGGCCAGCGCGCGCCCTTCGACACCCAGCCGCCGTCGGTGCCCGTCACCTCGAAGTCGTAGCCGTGCAGGTGGATCGGGTGATTCGTCATGGTGAGGTTGCCGATGCGGATGCGAACGCGGTCGCCCCGGCGCACGACGAGCGGGTCGATGCCGGGAAAGACGCGCGAATTCCAGCACCACAGGTTGAAGTCGAGCATCGTGTTCACGCGCGGCGTGTAGGCGCCCGGCTCGATGTCGAACGCGTTCAGCAGAAACACGAAGTCCCGGTCCACCTTCATGAACGAGGGATTCTTCGGGTGCACCACGAGGAACCCGTGCATGCCCATCGCCATCTGCACCATTTCGTCCGCGTGCGGGTGGTACATGAAGGTGCCGGACTTCTTCATCTCGAACTCGTAGGCGAAGGTCTTGCCGGCGGGAATCTGCGGCTGCGTGAGTCCGCCGACGCCGTCCATGCCGTTCGGCACGAGCACGCCGTGCCAGTGGATCGTGGTGTGCTCGGGGAGCCGGTTGGTGACGAAGATGCGAATCTTGTCCCCCTCGACACATTCGATCGTCGGCCCGGGCGACTGCCCGTTATAGCCCCACAGGTGCGCCGTCATCCCCGGCGCGATCTGCCGGCGCACCGGTTCGGCCACCAGGTGGAATTCCTTCCAGCCGTCCTTCGCGCGCCAGGGAAGCGTCCAGCCGTTCAGCGTCGCTACCGGGTGGTACGGACGCCCGTTCGGCGGCGCGAGCGGCGGCGCCATGTCCGGTTTGTCCCGTATCGGCGCCTCTGGCAGCGTCGCGGCCCGGGCACGCGATACGAGCGCGGCGCCGAGCACGCCGGCCGCGGCGCCGCGAAGAAACTGTCTGCGATCGATCATGTTCGCCCTCTCAATGCCCGCGCGCGGCCGGTGCCGCGGCCACGCCGGCCCTCGGTGTTGCTCCCATCCCGGCGCCCTTGCCGGCGAGCGCGCTCTGCAGGTCGGACTCCGCCAGCCAGAAATCGCGCAATGCTTCCATCGTTGCCGACACGCTCGCCACCTGTTCGCGCGCATCCGCAAGCAGCTCGAACGCCGAGGCGAGCATGCCGTTGTAGCGCAGCAGCACTTCGTCGGAAATTCTCTTGCGCAGCGGCACCACCTCGTCGCGGTAATGGCGCGCAACGTCGTAAGCGGTGCGATACCCGGCGTACGTCTCGCGCACTTCCGAGCGCGCGATGACCGCGGTTTCCGCGATCCGGTTCGCCGCCTGCATGTAAAGGCTTTCCGCGCGCGCCACGCGCCCGCCTCCCCAGTCGAAGAGCGGGATCTCGAAGCCGACCTCGTAGCCCCGTTTTCTCGGTTCCGGGCTCTCGCTCACGCGCACGGCGCCAAGCTCGAACACGTTCATGAAGCGTGTGACGCGGGTGAGTCCGAGCGATTCGGCGAGCATCTCGGCTTCGCGACGGGCCGCCCGCACATCGAGGCGCCGCTCCAACGCGAGCTGTTCCGCGTTCTCCAATTCGCGCGGCGCCGCGGGCAACTCGGGCAATCGCTCGGGCAGAGCAAAACGCGCATCGTCACCCCAGAGCCCCATCAACCGGGTCAGGCGCTCGCGCTCGGAGAGCGCCGATTGCCGCGCGCGCGCGAGCTGCGCCGTCGCGTCGGCGTAGAACGCCTGCTCGCGCATCTGGCTGAGGCGCGGCAGATTGCCCACGCCCGCCATGCGGCGCGCGAGCTCGGCAGACGCTTCCGCCGCCTGCTTCACCTGCTCCATGTAGCGCGCCAGTTCGGCGGCCGCAAGCGCCTGGAAATACGCCCTCCGCGTCTCGGCAGCGACGCGCAACGCCTCGTTCGCCGCCTGCGCCTTGACCTGCTCGAAGCGGCGTTTTCCCGCCTCGGTGGCGAGCGGCACCGTCAGGAGCGCAAGCAGGTTGAAGCTGAGGATGCTCTCGACCTTGATCTCATCGTCGTGGCGCGCGCGCAGGTAGGAAAAGCGCGGATTGGGAAAGCGGCTCGCGGCGACGAGTTCGCCTTCGGCAATGCCGAGTTCGGCGTAACTCGCCTGCAGGCCCGCATTGTTGAGGAGCGCGATCTGGACCGCGTCGTCCACGGAGAGCGGCTTGGCAAGGAGCGTGCTCACCGCGCCGCGCACGCTTTGCGCGTCGGCCTCGTTTCGCACCCAGCGCGCATCCTTGCCGGTGTGCTCCCTGACTACGCTCTGGACGGCGCCAAAGCCGCCGTCCTCCGATAAGCTCACGCAACCACCGAGCAGTAGCGCGGCGACGAGAAACACAATGGCATTCATTTGTGCGCCCCTCCCCCGCTGTGCGAATGCCGATTCGTAGCGCAACGCAGCACCACTCCTATTACACAAAGAATTCCTCTCTGCATCGTTCTCTCGTCTCAAGAAGGGCGCACGCGCGGCGGCGCATGCGCAAACGGCATCCAACATCGGAAAGGCGATCGCCTTCCCGGACAGCGGCGCCGCTACGCCGTCAGGACGTCAGGAGAGGAGAGGGGGTCGGGCAAGCGGTGGCGGCACATGCCCGGAGACCGCCACGCCAAGGAAAGGGATTCGCTCGGGTACGGGGGCCTCGAGCAGAATGGGTTGCGCCGCATCCACCACGAGCGACGCGCCCACGCAGCAGCCCGCGCACATGCTGCACAGCGACGATCCGGGAAGGCCTTCGGCAGGGCCGGGACCACTCACCGCCGGTTCAAGCGTGAGGCCGGGGTGCGACTCCACGTGGTGGGTCAAGGGCGTGCCGCCATGCTGCTTTTCGCACAGAGCCAGTGCCAGCGCCGCATAGCCGCGCAGCGGCAGCGCCGCAAGGACAAGCAGCACAATCAGGATACTGGCAATTCTTCGCATTCGAGAAATGTTATCACGGCCCCTCAAGGACCAACGCCGGCGAAAAGAGTTCCGCGTACTAGCCGGAAAAGCGCCGGCCGAGGTCGCGCAGCATCTCGCGTGCGCAGTTGTGTCCGGGAGCGCCGGAGACGCCGCCCCCCGGATGCGCGCCGGACCCGCACAAGTACAGGCCGCGAAGCGGCGCGCGGTAATCGGCGTAGCCGAGCAGCGGCCGCGCCGACCAGAGCTGGTCGAGCGTAAGCGCGCCGTGAAAGATGTCGCCGCCGATCAAGCCGAATTCGCGCTCCAGATCCGCCGGCGAGAGTGCCGAGTGCGCAACCACGCTCTGCCGGAATCCGGGGGCGTGCGATTCGATCACCTCCAGGATGCGTTCCACCGCCTCCTCTTTGCGGGTCGCCCAGTCCGCATCGGGCGCGAAATGCTGGCAAAAGAGGCTTGCCACGTGCATGCCCTTGGGCGCAAGCGTGTCGTCGAGCGTGCTCGCAATCACCATCTCGACGATCGGTGCGCGCGAGATGCCGTCGGCGCGCGCCTCGAGCCAGGCGCGGTCCATGTATTCGAGGCTCGGCGCGAGGATGATTCCGCTCGCGTGATGCGGCCCGGGCTCCGGCAGGCAGGTGAAGCGCGGCAGCGCGGCGAGCGCGACGTTCATGCGGAAGGACGCCGAGCCGCACTTGTAGCGTTCCATGCGGGCGACGAATTCGGCGGGGAGCGCGCTGCGCTCGACCATTCGCAGGAAAAGGAGTTTCGGGTTCACGTTCGCCGCGACCGTGCGCGCGGCGATTTCCCGGCCGTCCTCGAGGACCACGCCCGACGCGCGGCCACCATTTGTCTGCACGCGCGCCACGGGCGCGTTGCACTCGATCTCGACCCCGAGGCGCCGTGCCTCGGCCGCAAGCGCTTCGCTCACCGCGCCCATGCCGCCGATCGCGTGGCCCCATATGCCGCGCTTGCCGTTCACTTCGCCGATGCAGTGATGCAGCAGCACGTACGCGGTTCCCGGTTGGTGGGGGCTGGCGAAGTTCCCGACCACGGCATCGAAGCCAAACGCCGCCTTGATCCCGTCGGACTCGAACCAGCGGCCGAGCAGCTCGGCCGCGCTCTTGGTAAAGATTTCAAGCAGGTCGCGCCGCGCCTCCATGTCGAGCTGCAGCAGGCGCCGTCCCGTGCGCAGCGCGCGCAACGCGTCGCGCACGCCGCCGCCCACGTTGGGCGGGGTTTCGAGCACGAGCGCGCGCAGCACGTCCGCAATGCGCTCGATCGTGCGCCAGTACTCGGGCAGGCGACCGGCGTCGCGCGCGGAAAACTTCACCAGCTCGCGCTGCGTCGCTTCGAGGCCGCCGCCGACCTTGAGGTAGGCGTGTTCCGAAAGCGGCAGGAAATTGGAGAACGGCCGCTCGACGATCCGCAGGCCGTGCGCCGCAAGCCGCAGCTCGCGCATGACCTTGGGCTGCAGAAGGCTCACCGTGTAGGAAGCGGTCGAATTGCGGAACCCCGGATGGAACTCCTCGGTCACCGCGGCGCCGCCGACCACACCCCGGCGCTCGAGCACCTTGACCTTGAGCCCCGCCCGCGCGAGATAACAGGCGCAAACCAGTCCGTTATGGCCGGCGCCCATGACCGCCGCGTCGTAGCGCGGCGTCACTTGCGCCTGCGTCCGATCAGCTTGAGCATCGTGTCCAGCGTGATCGAGCGGAACGTCGCCTTGGCGATCTCGTCGATCTCGGCGAGCACCACCGCGACCGCCTCTTCGACCTCGATCGCCGCCGCCCCGCCCGGTTCGGCTTCGCGCCGCGCGCTCTTGCGGCCGCTGCGGCGCGGCGCGCTGATGTCCTCGTACAGGCCGATCACGTCCAGCAGCGTGAGGCGCTTCGCGTTGCCGGTGAAGCGGTAGCCGCCGCCGACCCCGCGCGCCGATTCCACCAGCCCGGCGCGGCCGAGCGAGCGCAGCACCTTCGACAGGTGGTGCGGCGAGATCCGGTACTTGCGCGCAATCCCGGCCGCGGAGAGCTGGCGTTCCGGATGGGCGGCGAATTCGAGCACGCTGTAGAGCGCCGCAAGCGTGTTTTTCTGCAGCCTCACGGCTCGAGGTCCTTCTCGAGCGGGATGAACGGCCCGGCCATCATTCCCTGGCTGCGGAAAAACGACAGGATGAGGTGGTTGTCGCGCGACAGCATGGTGCGCACCTTGGTGACCCCGAGCCGCCGGAAGCCGTCGCAGATCGCCTCGAGCAGGCGCGTCCCGACGCCGCCCTGCCGGGCGTCGGGCCGCACGCTGATCGCGAATACCCAGCCGCAGGGGGGCGAGCCGAATTCCCAGTCGCGCACTTCGCCGATCACGAAGCCCTCGATGCGCCCCGCGGCGTCCGCGACCAGGAAGAAACGCTGCTGCCGGCGGCCGCTGCCGTAGCGTTGCAGGATCTCCCCCCAGTACTCGGGCTTGCGCAGCCCGGTGATGCCGGCGTCGATCTCGATCACCTGTCCAAGGTCGCCCGCCTGCGCACCGCGCACCCGGACCGCGTTCCTGGCCGCTTTCAACGCCACCCCCCAACCTTTTCTTGAGACAGATCAAACCGGCCGGCAGCGTTCCCGCTTAGGGTGCGAAAAGTCGTCTTCCGGTACCGGATTACCGCTCGTCGCTGTTCATTCTACGGGAGGCGGGCCGGCAAGGCGCGAACCAGGAGGAGATCCCATGGTATTGCGAAGCGTATTGACTGCGTTTGCGGCGCTCTGGCTCGGCACCTTGCAGGCACAGGAGCCGATCCGGATCGGTTCGTTCCTTGCTGTCACCGGCCCGGCCGCGTTTCTCGGCGACCCCGAGCAGAAGACGCTCGAGCTGTACGTCGAGAAACTCAACTCCGCGGGCGGCGTGCTCGGCAGAAAACTGCAGCTCTTCGCCTACGATTCGGCGGGCGATGCGGAAAAAGCGCGCACGTTCGCCAAGCGGCTGATCGAGCAGGACAAGGTCGACGTGATCGTCGGCGGCTCGACCACCGGCGAGACGATGGCGGTGGTGCCGCTCGCGGAGCAGGCGGGCGTGCCGTTCATCTCGCTTGCCGGAGCGGTAGTCATCATCGAGCCGGTGAAGAAATGGGTGTTCAAGACGCCGCACACCGACCGCATGGCCTGCGACAAGATCTTCGTCGACATGAAGGCGCGCGGCGTGAGCCGCGTGGGCCTGATCTCGGGTGCCGGCGGCTTCGACAAGTCGATGCGCGCCGAGTGCCTCAAGGTGTCCAAGAACCACGGGGTCGAGGTCGTCGCCGACGAGTCCTACGGTCCCGCCGACACCGACATGACGCCGCAACTCACCAAGATCCGGCAGAACCCGCAGGTGCAGGCGGTGCTCAACGCCGGCTTCGGCCAGGGCCCGGCGATCGTCACCAAGAACTTCAAGCAGATCGGCATGATCGTGCCGCTGTACCAGTCGCACGGAGTAGCCTCGAAGGAGTTCATCAAGCTGGCGGGCGAGGCGGCCGAAGGCGTGCGGCTGCCCGCGGCCGCGCTGCTCGTCTCCGACAAGCTCGCCGACAGCGATCCGCAGAAGATCGTGGTGGCGCGCTACCGCAGCGAATACGAAGCGCGCTTCAAGTCCGATGTTTCCACTTTCGGCGGCCACGCCTACGACGGCCTGATGCTCGCGGTCGAGGCGATGAAGAAGGCGGGCTCGGCGGACAAAGCCAGGGTGCGCGACGCCCTGGAGAACGTGAAGGGCTATATCGGCACCGGCGGCATCGTCAACATGTCGGCGACCGACCACATGGGCCTGGATCTGAGCGCGTTCCGCATGCTCGAAATCCGCAAGGGCGACTGGACGCTGGTGAAATGAAGTAATAGGCTGGGGCGGATCGCCCATGTCCGCCCAGTTTCTCCAGTTTTTCCTGGCCGGGCTGACGATCGGCGCGATCTACGCGCTGGTCGCGCTCGGCTTTTCGATCATCTACAACGCGAGCCACGTCATCAACTTCGCCCAGGGCGAATTCGTGATGATCGGGGGCATGACCACGGTTTCGCTCACCGCGATCGGCTGGCCGCTGCCGTTCGCCATCGCCGCCGCGGTGCTCGCTGCCGCGGCGATCGGGCTGGCGCTGGAGAAATTCGCGGTCGAACCGGCGCGCGGCGCCTCGGTCGTGACCCTCATCATCATCACGATCGGCGCCTCCATCCTGCTGCGCGGCCTCGCCACGCTTGTCTGGGACAAGAAATTCCATGCGCTCAAGCCCTTCTCGGGCGACGCGCCGATCGGGATCGGCGGCGCGACCGTGCTGCCGCAGAGCCTGTGGGTGCTCGGGATGACGCTCGTCATCGTATTGCTGCTCACTTGGTTCTTCGGCCGCACGCTGCTCGGCAAGGCGCTCCTTGCCACCTCGCACAACCGGCTCGCCGCGCAACTGGTCGGCATCAACGTTCGTACCGTGCTGCTTGCCGCGTTCGGCCTTTCGGCGGCGCTCGGCGCGATCGCCGGAATCCTGGTGGCGCCGATCACCTTCACGGCGTGGGACATCGGCGTGATGCTCGGCCTCAAGGGCTTTGCCGCGGCGATCCTCGGCGGCCTCGGCAGCGGTCCGGGTGCCGTTCTCGGCGGTCTCGTGCTCGGGCTTCTGGAGGCCATGGGCGCCGGCTACCTGTCCTCGGCCTACAAGGACGTGATCGCCTTCGTCATCATCCTGGCGGTGCTCGTTTTTCGGCCGAGCGGCCTGCTCGGCACGCGCAGCACCGACCGCGTCTAGGCACAGGCAAGGATGCTCGCGCGACTCGCCTCGCCGCGGACCGGTGGCCTTGCCGCGCTTGCGCTCGTCGTGCTGCTGCTGCCGCTCGCGCTGCGCAACAACTATTACTACGAGGTCGCGATCCTCGTCGGCCTGAACGCGATCGTGTGCGTCGGACTGAATCTGCTCATCGGCTACGCGGGACAGATCAGCCTTGGCCACGCCGGTTTTTTCGGCCTGGGCGCCTATGCCTCGGCGATCCTCACCGCGCGCTACGGCTGGCCGCCGCTCGCGGCGATGGCCGCGGCGACGGGCGGGGTCGCCGTGCTCGCCTACCTGATCGGCCGGCCGATCCTGGTGCTGCGCGGCCATTACCTGGCGATGGCGACGCTCGGCATGGGGATCATCATCTCGATCGTGATTGCGAACGAGGATCGCCTCACCGGCGGGCCCGACGGCATGGCGGTGCCGCCGCTTTCGCTGCTCGGCTACCGGCTCGCCGGCGAGCGCCTGTGGTACTGGGTGGTCGGCGCGCTGCTCGTCTTCGCCGTCTGGCTGGCGCAGAACCTCGTCGAATCGCCGCACGGGCGCGCGCTGCGCGCCCTGCACACCTCCGAGATCGGCGCCGAGGTCGCCGGCATCGACAGCGCACGTCACAAGGTGCGCGTGTTCGTGATCTCCGCGGTGTATGCCGCGTTCGCCGGCAGCCTCACCGCGCACTACGCGGGCTTCATCACCCCCACCAAGGTGACCTTCTTTCACTCGATCGAGCTCGTGACCATGGTCGTGTTCGGCGGCATGGCGTCGACCTTCGGCGCCGTGGTCGGCGCCGCGGTGCTCACCACGCTGCCCCAGGCGCTCACGCTGTTCGAGGAATACGAGATGGTGGTCTTCGGCGCGGTCATGATGCTCACCATGATCTTCATGCCCAAGGGCCTTGTACCCACGATCGCGGCGCGTTTCCCGAACCGGAGGGCGAACGAGTGACGCTGCTGCGGGTCGAAGGCCTTTCCAAGGAATTCGGCGGGGTGCACGCCGTGGCGGACCTCGAGTTTTCGATTTCGGCCGGCGCCGTGTTCTCGATCATCGGTCCGAACGGCGCCGGCAAGACCACGCTGCTCAACCTTCTCACCGGCATCTACACCCCGACGAGCGGCAGGATCTTCCTCGGCGAGGAGGAACTCACCCATCGCGCGCCGTTCGAGTACGCGGCATGCGGAATCGGGCGCACGTTCCAGAACCTGCAGGTGTTCTTCAACATGAGCGCGCTCGAAAACGTGATGGTCGGACGCTTCCTGCACGAGCGCTGCAGCCTCGCGGCGGCGCTGTTCCGCTCGCCCGCGCTCGCGCGCGCCGAGCGCGCCTGCCGCGAGGAAGCCGAACGGCTGCTGCGCTTCGTCGGCCTCGGCGAGTACGTCGGCGCGCATTCCGATTCGCTGCCCTACGGCGCGCTCAAGCGACTCGACATTGCGCGCGCGCTCGCCACGCGGCCGAAGCTGCTGCTGCTCGACGAGCCGGCGGCGGGCCTCAATCCGAGCGAGGCGCAGGAGATCGACGCGCTCATTTCCAGGCTGGCCGAGTCCGGAATCACGGTAGTCCTGGTCGAGCACAACATGCGCCTGGTGATGGGCGTCTCGGACCACATCCTGGTGCTCGATTACGGCAGGCGCCTTGCCGAGGGCAGCGCCGACGCGGTGCGCCGCGACCCGAAGGTGATCGAAGCCTATCTCGGGAGCGGTCCCGCGGCGGCCGGGACGCAATCGGGAGGGGCGCACTGATGCTGGAAGTGCGCGCGCTTGCCAGCCACTACGGCCGCGTCCCCGCGCTCAAGGGGATCGATCTTTCGGTAAACGATGGCGAG
>Ga0114945_10000456_pt1 | contig 26307 bp, 21 predicted proteins | sample OV2TP3_FD_87194 | JGI IMG/M metagenome (GOLD analysis project Ga0114945, IMG submission 87194) | Hot spring microbial communities from Beatty, Nevada to study Microbial Dark Matter (Phase II) - OV2 TP3 | ecosystem: Environmental > Aquatic > Thermal springs > Hot (42-90C) | place: USA: Beatty...
CCAGACAAAGTCGAAGCCGAGCGTCCGCAGGGCGTCCCATCCCTTGTCGGGCACCGTTCCGAGCGTGATCGTCCGGCCCTGCGTCGCCGAAAGCTCTTCCAGCCATACCCACGTGTTGATCTCGTACAGGTGGGGATGAGCCCGCTCGGTCGGTGCGAGGGTCCGCATCGCGCTAAGCTGCCACCCAGCCGTAAGCGAGGTGGCTGGGATCGGCGCCCTCTTCCAGATACGCGAGCTTGATGCGGCTCAGGTAGTCGGCCGGGAGCGCATGGCGTTTGGCTTCCACGTCGATTCCGAACACCCGCGCCGCGTTCAGCCCGAAGATGGCTGTCTTGATCTCGCGACTCAACGGCTGGTAGCCGTGCTGGTCCACCAGCCGCTCAGGAATCTCGAAGCGGCGGAACGCTTCGATCTGCCACTGCGGGCTTCCGTACCAGATGGAATCCGTCCCCCAGAGGAGATGATCCGCTCCAAATGCGCCGACGATCTCTCCCAGGAGGTGTGCGCAGATGGTCGGCTGGAGCGTCACGAGCTGGGCGAACGTGGAGCCCAGCTCCATATAGATGTTCGTCAGATCCGGTGTGGCTCGCTTCATCCGGCAGAACTCGGAGGTCCAGGGGATGCTGCCGGTCCGCGCAAACGCCTCTTCGACCACCGCCGCGCGCTTGAACCCGGAGTGATAGACGAGGAAGGTCAGATCCGGGAAGTCCTTGGCCGCTTTGATGAGGTCGCGGGGATGGTTGTACTCCTCCACCGGCCCCAGCGGCAGGCCCTTATGCACACAGATCCGGGGGACGCCGAGCGCCCGGGCCTTTTCCAGCATGGGATAGGCGATCGTCTCGTCATCCATCCACCAGCCGTGCTCGAAACCCTTCGGTGGGGAGCCTGTATAACATTTCCAGGCATCCACCTTGAGCTGCCGGGCTTGTAGCTCCATGAATTCGAGGTCAACGCGGCCGAGTTGGGGCGTCACGAGGCCGTGGGCCAGCATCCGTTGTGACTCCGTCACCCGGTTGATCTCGTCCCGAATGTGCGTCATCTCCCTGGGCGGCACGACCGCTTCCTGGGGGTACGGCCCCGGCGGGGTACTGATCAGTGCGAGCGCCGTCTCGCTGTCCAGGAACACCTCTTTCACGAAATTCTCCCAGGACAGGTCTGCCAGGGTGCCACGATCCCCTCGCAACCTGGGGTTCATGCCCGATTCCCGAGCCCGGCGGCGCAGGGAGAGCAAGCCCTCTCTGGTCACAGCCCCCTTCCGGGACGCTTCCGAGTTCTGGGGATCATAGCCGCTACTGACGTAGTGCGTCTGGACATCGAGGATGAACGGGGGATCGCCTTTCCGCTCCGCAAAGGCTGGGGGTTCGAGCGCTTCCACCTCCAGCACATCGAAGAACTTGCCGAAAACGGAGTTCATCGCCAGCAGTGCCACGGCCATGCCGCCCGTGCTTTTCATGAACTCGCGGCGGCTGAGGCCGACATAGCGGCTTATCCGCTCACCTGCCTCCTCGATGCGGCCCTCTACCTCGCGCTGGGCAAGAGTCTGCGGGGGAGGGACAAATTCCTCATTCGAGACGATCCGGGTAGGGACTGGGGACGGGAACCTGATGCCGCGGCGCATGGAACCCAAAATATTCCAATCCGCCGAATCCTGCAAGACGCGGCTGCTTTCGGTCCTCCTGGGGGTGTGTTAAGATGCCGGCCCGCGGAGGCAGGGTCGTGGAACCTGGCGCTCATCGGAACAGCTCCCTGGAAGGGATCAACCCGGACTACACGTTCTGTCCCAAGTGTGGGGGGACGCTGAGGCGTCGCCTCGTCAAGGCCTCGGAACCTGACCGCTGGTGTGCCAGGCGTGTGAGTTCGTGTTTTATCTGGGCCCGAAGCTGGCGGTCGGGACCATCGTGTCCGTCGATGGGGGGATTCTGTTGGTCCGACGGGGGATCCATCCGCGCCCGGAGCCATCCCCTGGTCGGACCTGGCGTTTCCCAGTACGGTTGAAGCGCTGCGAGAGTATCTGGGCTAACTATAATAGAGGCCTGACCTTTTTCTTTGACTCACCTCTTTTGCTGCGGCTATAATTCCCGCCGAGTCGGGATTTTTCTTGAAAAGTTGCCAGGATAGGGAAGGATGACGGTCTTTTTCTTTACCACGACCGTGGTGCTCTACTTTCTGGCCACCGCGTGTGCCTTAGCGTACTTGCTCCGGCGCTCCGAGGTGCTGTCCAAGGTGTCATTGTGGATCACCGGGGCGGGGTTCCTGACTCACACCGTGGCGCTCGTCGGCCGCTTGCTGGCCGCCGGTCATGTGCCGCTCACGAGTCTCCATGAAGCCATGTCGTTTTTTTCATGGGCGCTCGTGCTGGTCTTTCTGGGCGTGGAGCTGCGCCATCACATTCATGTGCTCGGCTCTTTCATCCTCCCGCTTGCCCTGATCTCCCTGCTCTCCGCAGCCGCCTTGCCGCGCGAGGTCCCCTCGCTGGGACCGATGTTCACCGCGGTCGGCGTGCATGTGACCCTGAGCATGCTCGGCACGGTTGGGTTTGCGGTCGCCTTCGTGGCCGGCATCATGTACCTGATTCAGGATGGCTTGCTGAAGTCGAAGCGGTTCAATGTCCTGTACGCCAAGCTGCCGCCCCTCGATTTTCTTGACGGGCTGAACCAGAAATCCATCGTCCTGGGATTCCCGTTCCTGACGCTGGGCATCATCACCGGCGCGATGTCGGCCGAAGTGGTGCGAGGCTCCTACCTGAGCTGGAATCCTGAGCAGACCTGGGCGCTGGTCACCTGGGTGTTCTATTTCATCGTGCTGATGGGCCGCATGACCGTGGGGTGGCGGGCGAAGAAGGCGGCTTATCTCACCATCATCGGATTCGCCGGCGTGGTGCTGACCTTCATCGGGGTGGTATTGAAGGGACATCAGGTCGCCTAGAAGACGTAAGGCGTGAGGCGTTAGGCGTGAACATTATCGCCGTCGGACTGAGCCACAACACGGCGCCGGTGGACATCCGGGAGCGACTGGCTGTCCCGGAGAGCCGCATGGGAGATGCGTTGGCCAGGCTGTCCGCGTATCCGGGGATCAAGGAGAGCGTCCTCCTGTCGACGTGCAATCGCGTGGAGGTGTATGCGGTGGCGGAAGAGGCCGATGCGGGCTACGCCAGCGTCCAGCAATTCCTGGCTGACACGCACCTGGCGCTTTCCGCCGAGCAGCTCATCCCGCACCTGTATTGGTACACCGATGATCGCGCCATTCGCCATCTGTTCCGGGTGGCAGCCAGCCTTGACTCGATGATCGTCGGTGAGCCCCAGATCCTCGGGCAGGTCAAGGATGCCTTTGCCCTGGCCCTGGCTCATAAGGCCAGCGGCGTGATCCTGAACAGGCTGGTGCAAAAGTCCATCTCGGTCGCCAAGCGGGTGCGCACCGAGACCAAGATCGCCGAGATGGCTGTCTCGGTCGGCTATGCGGCGGTCGAGCTGGCCAAGAAGATATTTTCTGATCTGGGCGAAAAAACCGTTTTCCTGGTGGGCGCGGGGGAGATGGCCAAGCTGGCCGCTCGTCACTTCGTGAACTGTGGCGTGCGCCAGGTCCTGATCACGACCCGGGATCCTCACAGCGCGATCGAGTTGGCAAAGCGGTTCAACGGCGTGCCGATCCCGTTCGATCAGTTCCGTCGGGAGATGGCCACCGCCGACATCGTCCTGTGCTCGACCTGCGCCCCGCACTATCTGATCCGGACCGAGGATGTCCAGCGAGCGGTCTGGGAGCGCTTCAATCGCCCGATCTTCCTCATCGACATCTCGGTTCCTCGGAACATCGAGCCGGCGGTGAGGGACATCGATAACGCCTTTCTCTTCAACATTGACGATCTGGAAATGCGCGTCGAGCAGAACCGCGAAGAGCGGCGGCGCGAGGCCGGCAAGGCGGAGCGCTTGGTGGAGGAAGAAGTGGATGTCATGCTCGACTGGTTGAAGTCGCTGGAGGTCACCCCCACCATCGTGGCGCTGCGCCGGCGTGCGGAAGAGATCAAGCGCACGGAGATCGAAAAAGTGATGGGCCGCTTCCCCCAGTTCTCCACGCAGGAGCGGGATGCGGTGGAAGGCCTGGCTTCCGCCATCGTCAACAAGCTGCTGCACGGGCCACTGGTGACCTTGAAGTCCGAGGCCCAATCCGCCCATGGCCTGATGTTTATTGAAGCCGCCCGGCGGTTGTTCCATCTGGACAAGGATCGGGCCGGAAAGGAGCCGGAGAAGGACCCAAGCGAAGAGCGAAGGCAGGCCGAGCCCATCAGCGAGGTAGAGCCTGCCTCCGACCCGTCTGCGCGACACCCGCTCAAGGCCAGGCCGCTGGAGTGAACTCGACGTTTGGGCATCGGGAGAGAACCCATGGCGCGGGGCCCCAAACTGTTCACCTGTCCCAAGTGCCGGCATACCTACCTCGGACATGAGCCGCTGCCCGATTGCCCCCAGTGCGGGTATGATTACAGAGAGAAGGAAGGGATCCGGTGGGATGTGGTGTTTTACCTCCTGGTCATTATCGCGCTGATGAGCTTTTTGATGATGTCGTCGTACTACCGGAACATCAGCGCCGAACGGACCGGCGCCGCGCAGAGCGCCGGAGCGTCCAAGGAGGAGGTGGAGAAGCTCCCGGGTGGCAATACCCCACGCGCCCCTTTCCAGAGCCCGTACCATGAGTCCGGGCGCTGAGGGACCGCGCCGCGCCTCTCTGGTCATCGGCACGCGGGGCAGCCGCTTGGCGATCTGGCAGGCGGAGTGGGTCCAGGCCCGGTTGAAAGAGATGGCGCCGGACCTCGAGGTGTCGCTCCGGCGCATCAAGACCTCGGGCGACAAGATTCTGGATGTGCCGCTGGCCAAGATCGGGGGCAAGGGGCTGTTCGTCAAAGAGATCGAGGAGGCGTTGATTCGCGGAGAGATTGATCTCGCCGTTCACAGCATGAAGGATGTGCCGACGGTTCTCCCTGACTCCCTGGATATTCTCTGCGTGCCGCCCCGGGAGGATCCGCGCGATGTCCTGATCAGCCGGGAGTCCCGATCTCTGGATCGGCTTCCAGAGCGGTCCCGGGTCGGAACGAGCAGTCTGCGCCGCCAGGCCCAGCTTCTGCGTTATCGGCCGGACCTCACGATCCAGATGCTACGCGGCAACCTGGACACGCGCTTGCGGAAGCTCAAGGAAGGAGAGTTTGAGGCCTTGGTGGTGGCCGCTGCGGGGTTGCGGCGCATGGGGTGGGCCGGCGAAGTCACCGAGTACCTGCCGCCGGAGATCAGTCTTCCGGCGGTCGGGCAAGGCGCGCTGGCGCTCGAAGGCCGTCGGAACGATGCCTTCATGCGAGCCTTGGTGGCCGCACTGGAAGATCCCGCCGCGCGAACCGCCGTGACGGCGGAGCGGGCGTTGCTGGAGCGGTTGGGCGGTGGCTGCCAGGTGCCGATTGCGGCCCATGGCACGCTCGAGGGCGACACGCTGCTGTTGGACGGGTTGGTGGCCAGTTCCGACGGTCGGCGGCTGGTGCGCGATTCCGTCCGGGGCGCCCGGTCGGAAGCGCACAGCCTGGGAGTCCGTTTGGCCGAACGGCTTCTTGCGCAGGGGGCCGATCGCATCTTGAACGAAATCTATGGCACGGCGTGAACAACGTCCGGTAAGCCCCGGCAGGGTCTATCTGGTGGGCGCAGGCCCCGGCGATCCGAACCTCCTGACCTTACGGGGAAAGGAATGCCTTGAGCATGCCGACGTGGTGCTGTATGACTACCTCGCCAATCCGGCCCTGCTGGATCATGCTCCGGCCCGGGCCGAGCGTATCTACGTGGGACGGCGCGGGCGCGGACGGTATCAGCAGCAGGACGAGATCAACCGGCTCATGATCGAAAGGGCCAAAGAGGGGAAGGTGGTGGTGCGCCTCAAGGGGGGAGACCCCTTCGTGTTCGGGCGTGGAGGGGAGGAGGCGGAGGCCGTGGCGGCAGCCGGCCTTTCCTTCGAAGTCGTGCCCGGCGTCACATCGGCCCTGGCGGTCCCGGCCTATGCCGGCATCCCGGTGACCCATCGGACCCTGGCCTCGACCGTGGCGTTCATCACGGGACAGGAGGATCCGGCCAAACAGGCCGACACAGTGGATTGGCCGAGGCTGGCTTCGGGCAACGGCACGCTGGTGTTCTTGATGGGGATGAAGAATCTTCCGCGGATCGTCGAGCATCTTCGAGCCGAGGGCAAGTCGGCCGGCACTCCCGTTGCGTTGATCCGGTGGGGGACGCGATCCAGTCAGCGAACGGTCATCGGCACCCTCGGCGACATTGTCGCGAAGGCGGAGGAGGCCGAGCTGGAGCCTCCCACGGTGATCGTCGTGGGAGATGTGGTCCGGCTGCGGGAGCAGTTGAACTGGTTCGAGACCCGGCCGCTCTTCGGGAAGCGCATCCTGGTGACGCGGCCGCGCGAGCAGGCTCACGAGCTGTCCAGCCTGCTGGCCGGCTATGGGGGGGATCCCATCGAATGTCCGACCATTCAGGTGGTGCCTCCGGAGAGTTGGGCGGACCTGGACGACGCGATTCTGAATCTGGAACGGTACCAATGGCTGGTCTTTACCAGCGTCAACGGGGTCCGTCCCTTCATGAACCGCCTCCAGCATCATCACCGGGACGCCCGGGCCTTGGCCGGAGTGAAAATCGCCTGCATCGGACCTCGGACGGCGGAGGAGCTGAACGCTCACGGCCTCCGGGCTGACTTGATCCCACAGGAATTTCAAGCCGAGGGGCTTATCGAAGCCATGGCCACGGCGGGCGTACCCGGCCAGCGAATACTGATCCCTCGGGCAGCCGAGGCCCGGGAAGTCCTGCCCGAGCAACTCCGGGCCGCGGGCGCCGAGGTGCGCGTGGTCATCGCGTACCGGACCAACCCGTCGGCGGTGGAGAGTCAACGGCTCAAGGATATGCTTCGACGGCAGGACATTCACGTGATTACCTTCACCAGTTCCTCGACGGTCCGAAACTTTTGCGCGCTGTTCGACAGTCCTGAGGAAGTGAAGAAGCTCACAGAGGCCGCGGCGGTGGCCTGCATCGGCCCGATCACCGCGCAGACGGCCCGCGAGCATGGGTTGCCCGTGACCATCCAGGCGGCACAGAACACCGTGCCCGCCTTAGTCGAAGCCATCGTCCAGCATTTTCATCCCAGCATCTGAGGAGAGGAGATCTGTATGGTTCCGGTGAAATCTTTCATGGTTCCGGCGGAGAAATTCGTGAAGGTGGACCGCGATACCGATGTCCAGAAGGCGGCCGAGATCATGCGCGACCGGGACATCGGGAGCCTGTTCATCACGCGTGGCTTGGAGATCATCGGCATCATCACGGACACCGACATGGTACGTCGGTCCGTCGCGGTGGGTGCCGATCCGTCCAAGACCACGGTCGAGCAGATCATGTCGGCGCCGATCGTCACGATCGAGGAGAACAAGACGCTGTTGGACGCCAATGACCTGATGGCGCGCAAGCACCTGCGGCATCTGGGCGTGACGCGGGACGGCAAATTGGTCGGCTTGATCTCCGTGCGCGACCTGATCGTCTTCCTGACGAATCTGCCGAGAAAATAACTATGCCCTTTCCACGGCATCGCATGAGACGGCTGAGACAGACCGAGCCGTTGCGCCGGATGGTGCGGGAGACGCGCCTCTCGCCCTCCGATCTGATCTATCCGATGTTCGTCACCGTCGGGCGGGACCGCAAGGAGGAAATCGGGTCGATGCCTGGCCAGTACCGCTGGTCCGTGGACCTCCTGGTCAAAGAGGCGACGGAGGTGCGCTTGCTCGGGATTCCGGCGGTCATTCTGTTCGGAATTCCGGATCGAAAGGATGAGCGCGGCAGCTCGGCCTACGAGCCGGACGGGATCGTGCAGCGCGCCGTCCGGGCGCTCAAGGATCAGCTTCCCGATCTGGTGGTGATCACGGACGTGTGCATCGACGAGTACACCTCGCACGGGCACTGCGGGCTGGTGAAGGACGGCCGCATTCTGAACGACGAGACCCTGGAATGCCTGCGCGCCATGGCTCGAACCCATGCGGAAGCCGGAGCCGATATGGTGGCCCCTTCGGACATGATGGATGGCCGGGTCGGCGCCATCCGGGACGAGCTGGACCGAGCAGGGTTCAGCGATCTTCCGATCATGGCTTACTCGGCGAAATTCGCCTCGTGCTTCTTTGCGCCGTTTCGGGAAGCAGCCGACTCCAGTCCCAAGTTTGGAGACCGTCAGTCGTACCAGATGGATCCGGCAAACGGACGCGAAGCGATGCGCGAGATCGATCTCGACGTGGAGGAGGGAGCGGACATCGTCATGGTGAAGCCGGCCTTGCCCTTCCTCGACGTGATCGCCGCGGCCCGAGCGCGGCTGTCCCTGCCGATTGCGGCGTACCAGGTCAGCGGCGAGTACAGCATGATCAAGGCCGCCGCCCGGGCCGGATGGCTCGACGAGCGACGCGCCGTGCTGGAGACGCTGGTCTCCATCAAGCGGGCCGGCGCCGATCTGATCCTGACCTATTTCGCCAAGGACGCGGCCAGGGTCTTGACCGAATAACCTGCACCAGCCGCGACGCATTAAACGAGATGAAGATCACGAGGGGGCTTCCGGAGTATAGACCGAGGCCGCATCCCGTGCTGACGATCGGCAATTTCGATGGACAGCATCGGGGCCATCTTGCGCTGCTCCAGGCGGTTGTGGAGACCGCCCGCGCCAGGAACGGCACCCCGATGGTCCTGACATTTGATCCACACCCGTCCAAGGTGCTTTCACCCGGCATCACGCTGCTGCTCCTCACCACGATGGAGGAAAAGCTCGCCCGGTTCGAGCAGTTGGGCATCGCAGAAGTTCTCTTTCTGGAGTTCAACGAGGCGTTTGCCTCACTGACGCCGGAGGAGTTTGTCTTCAAGGTGTTACGAGACGGGGTACAGGCCCGAGACCTCTTTGTCGGCGAGCATTTTGCGTTCGGCAAAGGCCGATCAGGGCGCATCGGTGACCTGCAGCGGCTGGGGCCGAAGGCCGGATTTCAGGTGCATCCCGTGCCGGCGCTGCGCGTGGACGGTGAAGTGGTCAGCTCCACGCGGGCCAGAAAGCTCATCCAGGCCGGTGAGGTCCGCATGGCAGCCCGCTGCCTCGGACGACCCTATGCGCTGGAAGGACGGGTGGTCGGAGGGGAGGGGCGCGGGAAGGATCTCGGCTGGCCCACCGCGAACGTGCGCCTTCCGGACGGGCGGGTCATTCCGGCCGACGGGGTCTATGCCACGACCGCCGTCTGGAAAGAGCGAACCTTCGAATCGGTCTCCTACATCGGCAGCCGACCCACGTTCGGTCCCGGCCAGCGACTACTGGAAGTCCACCTTCTCGATGAGCAGGTGGACCTGTACGGCGAGCAGATCCGCGTGCAGTTCGTGGAGCGCCTGCGTGGGGACCAGTCGTTCGAGTCCACGGACGCTCTGTCCGCTTGCATCCAGCGGGATGTGTTGAAGGCCCGGGAGACCTTGAGGGCTGTTTCCTGATGGCCTCGGCAGACACCATTTCCAGTGGGAGGGGGCCCGGCGAGGCGCCCCCCTCCCACACCCACTTCTCCCTGGCGCTTCCCCGCATCGTAGCCCGGACCGTGCGCCGGCATGGTCTCATCGAACGCGGAGATCGCGTTCTTGTCGCCGTTTCCGACGGGCCGGATTCAGTGGCACTCCTGTCCCTACTGGCGAGCTGGGCGCCGTCCTGGGGGTTCACGCTCCAGGCCGCGCACGTCAACCACGGGCTGCGCGGCGCAGAATCCGAAGAGGATGCCGAGTTCGTGAGAGCGCTCTGCGAGCGGCTGGGAGTCGGATGTGTCTCCGAGCGGGTTCCGCTGACCACGCGCGGAACGGCGGGCGGCCAAATCGCAGCGGTCGGTCGCCGGCACGCTTCGCTTCAAGAGTACGCGCGTGAGCTTCGCTACGCCGCATTGGCCCGCATGGCCGAGCGCTGCGAGGCGAGCAAGATCGCGCTCGGGCATACCGTTGACGATCAGGCTGAGACGCTGCTCATGTGGATGCTGCGGGGGTCTGGGGCAGGAGGGCTGGCCGGCATTCCACCGGTCCGCGAGCGGCGGTTCATCCGACCGCTCTTGGAGGTACAGCGAGCGGACGTGCTGGCCTATCTCGGGGCCTGCGGCCTGCAATTCCGGACCGATTCCACCAATGCGAAGCCGCTGTACCTGCGAAACCGCATCCGGCACGAGTTGCTGCCGGTTTTGCGTCGGTTCAACCCCGGGATCGTCGCGGTCCTCAAGCGCCAGGCCGATATTCTTCGGGAAGAACATCTCTATCTGAATCAGGTGGCGGAGGAGCAGGTGGCTCGAGTGAGCCGTCGTGGTCCTGATCAGGCGGTCGTGCTGGATCGCCAAGCGCTGTTGTCCTTGCCGACGGCGCTACAGCGTCGTGTGGTCCGGGCCGTCATGCAGGGGACGACCCGCAGCATCAGGGGCCCGAGCTTTGCGACGGTTGAGACCGTGCTGAAACAGGTCGTGCACGGGCGATCCGGCGCCACCGTCGTGGCCGGAGGAGTTCAGGCCGTCCGTGAATACGATTGGATCCGGTTCCGCGCTCCGGCGGCGCAGCCACATGCGACGCCGGCATGGTCGGAACGTGGTCTTGCCCTGCCCCTCGTGGTTCCGTCGGAGACCGTCTGGCCTCTGACCGGCCGGGCCATTCGACTCCACTGGGAGGAGGGCGCCGCCGAGCGGGGCTCGATCAACCGGGTCCCCGGCCGCGCGGAGCTGGATCCCGCGAAATTCACCAGCGAGCTGGCACTCCGTTCCTGGAGGCCTGGGGACAGGTTTCAGCCGCTGGGCATGGGGGGGCGGCACAAAAAGCTGCAGGATTTCTTTGCCGATCTTAAAATTCCGCGTCGCGAGCGGTCTCGAGTGCCGTTGCTGGTGGCGCCGGAAGGCATTCTCTGGGTGGTGGGCTATCGGACGGATCATCGCTTTTGTGCGCACTCTTCTTCCGGCCGCCGACTCGTTGCAGAAGTGGCGGATGGTCCTTCCTTGCAGGAAGAGAGCCGCTGATCATGGAACGGATCTTCGGACGCCCGATCGTCACGCAGGAGCAGATGCGGAACCGGATCCGAGAGCTGGGCCGCCAGATCACGGCCGATTACGCCAACAAGGAGTTGATCCTGATCGGCATCCTGAAAGGCGCCTACGCATTTTATGCGGACTTGGCACGTGTCATCCGCGTGCCGTTGCGCGTGGACTTCCTCGTGGTGGCGAGCTATAGCTCGAAGAGCAAGACCTCCGGAAAAGTCAAGATGGTCACCGATCTGACGGAGAACATCACCGGGCGGGACGTGCTTCTGGTGGAAGACATCGTGGACTCCGGTCTGACCCTCCGGTATCTGCTCAAACAGCTCTCGCTGCGGAAGCCCAAGTCGGTTCGGGTCTGCACGTTGTTGAACAAGGCCGAACGACGGCGCGTCACTGTCCCTATCCACTATGTGGGATTCAACATTCCCAACAAGTACGTGGTCGGCTATGGGTTGGACTACCGACAAAAATACCGGAACCTGCCGTATCTAGCGGTGCTCGACAAGGTCGATGACGAAGAACAAGGAGAGTAGGGCGAAGTTGTGAGTCCGCCGAAGGTTGTGATAGAATCCGACACGTTTTGAGGCTTCGCGACGTCGAGGTGAGGAGCGCCGGATGAATTCACGGGTGAAAAATCTGCTCTTCTGGGTGGTGGTGGGACTGTTTATGATCCTGCTGTTCAACCTGTTCAGCGTCCCGACCCACGCTCCGGAAGAAGAGGTGATTTTCAGCGACTTTATGTCTCACCTGGACAGGGGGGACATTACCAAGGTCATCATCAAATCCAATCATATCAGCGCGATTTTGAAGGATGGCACGCGGATCCGGACCTATTCGGCCGAGTATCCCGACATGGTGAAGGTTCTGCGCGAGCGGGGAGTGCAGATCGAGGCCAGGCCGCCCGATGAGAATCCCTGGTACATCACCTTCCTGGTGACCTGGGGTCCGTTCATCCTCTTCCTGGGATTGTGGTTCTTCCTGATGCGGCAGATGCAGATCGGCGGCAACAAGGCGTTGTCGTTCGGAAAGAGCCGGGCTCGGCTTCTGACCGAGGAGCGCAAGAAAATCACCTTTGCGGATGTCGCAGGAATCGATGAAGCCAAAGAAGAAGTCGTGGAGATCATCGAGTTTCTGAAGGACCCGCAGAAATTTCAGAAGCTCGGCGGGCGCATTCCGAAGGGGGTCCTGATCGTCGGCCCGCCGGGAACCGGCAAGACGCTGTTGGCGAAGGCGATTGCCGGAGAGGCCGGCGCGCCGTTCTTCAGCATCAGCGGCTCCGACTTCGTGGAGATGTTCGTCGGCGTGGGCGCGTCCCGCGTGCGCGATCTGTTCGAGCAGGGGAAGAAGCACGCCCCGTGCATCATCTTTATCGATGAGATCGACGCGGTCGGTCGCCTACGCGGCGCCGGGCTCGGCGGCGGGCACGACGAACGGGAGCAGACCCTGAACCAGTTGCTCGTGGAAATGGACGGCTTTGACACGACTGAAGGAGTCATTCTCATTGCCGCGACCAATCGCCCGGATGTCCTCGACCCGGCGCTCCTGCGGCCGGGCCGCTTCGACCGGCAGATCGTCGTGAGCCGACCGGATCTCCGCGGGCGGGTGGAAATCCTCAAGGTCCATACGAAGAAAGTCCCCGTCGCGCCGGACGTGGAGCTGGAGAAGATCGCTCGCGGCACTCCTGGATTCTCCGGAGCGGACCTCGAAAATCTGGTCAACGAGGCGGCCCTCTGGGCGGCCAGACAGAACAAAAAGGCGGTCGAGCCGGTGGACTTTGAGACCGCCAAGGACAAGGTCCTCATGGGCGCCGAGCGGAAGAGCCTGATCCTCAGCGACGAGGAGAAGCGCACCACCGCCTATCATGAAGCCGGCCACGCGCTGATGGCCAAGCTGCTGCCGGGCGCCGATCCGGTCCACAAGGTGACCATCATTCCACGGGGCCGCGCCCTGGGGATGACCATGCAGTTGCCCATCGATGACCGGCACAACTACTCGAAGGAGTTCCTGTACAACACTTTGGCCATCCTGCTGGGCGGGCGCGTCGCCGAAGAGCTGGTACTGAACCATATCACCACCGGAGCGGGCAATGACATCGAGCGCGCGACCGACCTGGCGAGGAAGATGGTCTGCGAGTGGGGGATGAGCGAGAAGCTCGGCCCTCTCACCTTCGGGAAGAAAGACGAAGAAATCTTCCTGGGGCGCGAGATCGCCACGCGCCGGGACTTCAGCGAGCAGGTGGCGATCGAAATCGATCACGAGATCAAGCGGCTGGTCACCGAAAATTACGAGCGGGCGAAGCGGATGCTCACCGAGCACATGAGCATCCTCAAGGCCCTGGCCGAGGCGCTTCTCGAGAAGGAAGTGCTGGACGCGCCGGAGATCGACCAGATCATCCAACAGGGATCGCTGCCCCAGGCGGTACCCATCTAGGAGCCCAACCACTTTTCCCTCCGAAAGCCTTCTCCCCTTCCCTACCCTCCCCCATACTATGGGGGAGGGAGGGGTGGGGGGCCATGAGCTTGGAATCGTGGACAGCGTCAAGGAGATTTCCGCCGAGACCGTGAAGATCCGAGGGGGCGTACTCTCCTTGGAGTCAGCGACCGCCATCATGGGCGTGGTGAATGTCACGCCCGATTCCTTCTCGGACGGCGGACGCTATCTCAACGCGGATGCGGCTGTAGCGCACGCGGTCGCGATGGTCGAGCAGGGCGCAACCCTTCTGGACATCGGGGCCGAGTCTTCCCGCCCGGGAGCCGAGCCGGTGGATGAGACGGAGGAGATCCGCCGATTGATCCCTGTGGTGCGGGAGGTGTGCCAGAGAGTGTCGGTTCCGGTCTCGGTGGACACCACCAAAGCGGCCGTGGCCGTGAGGGCGCTGGATGCCGGTGCGGCGATCATCAACGACATCAGCGCGCTCCGGTTCGATCCCGCCATGGCAAAAGTGGTGGCCGAATCCGGGGCGGGGCTCGTCCTGATGCACATGCAGGGCAGGCCCAAGACGATGCAGGATGCTCCGAATTACCGCGACGTCGTTGCCGATGTATATGACTTTTTCCGCGAGCGGATCCGCGCGGCGGAGCGTCTGCATATCAGCCCGCAGCAGATTTTGCTTGATCCGGGGATCGGGTTTGGGAAGAATCAGGAGCATAACCTGACGCTCCTGGCCCGGCTGGACCGGTTCTTGTCCTTAGGCCGTCCGCTTCTGGTGGGCGTCTCGCGGAAGGCGTTCATCGGTCGGATACTGGATCGACCTGTGGATGAGCGAGTGATGGGGACGGCTGCAGCCGTCGCCGTCGCAATGGTGCGGGGTGCGCGCGTGGTACGAGTCCACGACGTTGAACCGATCCGTGATGTGGTCAGAATCGTGGACGCCATCATAAGGCAACGTGATGGGTGATGCGTCTCTCGTCGTTCGTCGCTCGCGGGCGCTTCACGAGCGACGCTTCACGCCTCACGGCTCTCATCACTGAGCACGAGTAACGAGAGGGAGACATGGGAAAGCTGTTCGGGACAGACGGGGTTCGAGGGGTGGCAAATGTCGAGCCGATGACGAGCGAGACCGCCATGAAGCTCGGCCGGGCGGCGGCGCATGTGTTCAAGCGCCGGGCTGGGCGCCATCAGATCGTGATCGGCAAGGACACACGGCTCTCCGGATACATGCTGGAGTCGGCCTTGACCTCCGGCATCTGTTCGATGGGCGTGGATGTTCTCCTGGTCGGGCCGATGCCGACGCCGGCCATTGCGTTTCTCACCAAGAGCCTCCGGGCGGATGCCGGGGTGATGATCTCGGCGTCCCATAATCCGTACCAGGACAACGGCATCAAGTTTTTCTCCGGCGAGGGGTTCAAGCTTCCCGACGACGTCGAAGCCCGGATGGAAGAGTTGATCAGCTCGGACGAGATCACGCACCTCCGGCCGACTGCCGACGAGGTGGGGAAGGCGTACCGGATCGATGACGCCGAGGGGCGATACATCGAGTTCGTGAAACGGACGTTGCCGCGGGATGTTGACTTTCAGGGCTTCAAAGTGGTGCTCGATTGCGCGAACGGGGCGGCCTACAAGGTCGCTCCCAAGGTGCTCCGGGAGCTGGGCGCCGGCGTCAAGGTGATCGGAGATGAGCCGGACGGGACCAACATCAATGCCGGATGCGGCGCGGTTCATCCTGAGCAGCTTCAGGAGGCGGTCCTGAAACATCGCGCCGACCTCGGCATCGCCTACGATGGCGACGCGGATCGGGCCGTGTTCGTGTGTGAGCAGGGCAGAATCGTCGATGGCGACCACGCGCTGGCCGCGCTGGCCCTGGACCTCCATGCCAGAGGCCAATTAAAGCGACAGACGGTTGTCGGCACGGTGATGAGCAACTTCGGCTTGGAGCTGGCCATGGCCAAGGCCGGCATCGGCCTGCTGCGGACCCCTGTCGGAGATCGGTACCTCTTGGAGCGCATGCTGGCCGAAGGCTGTAATTTCGGCGGCGAGCAGTCCGGTCATCTGATCTTCCTGGACCACAACACCACGGGCGACGGCTTGATCTCAAGCCTTCAGATCCTGTCCCTCATGCGGCGGGCCGGGCAGCCCTTGTCGGAACTGGCCGGATGCATGACGGCGGTTCCCCAGATCCTGCTGAACATCCGAGTCAAGACAAAACCCGACCTGTCGGCGTTTCCGGCCATCCAGCAAGCGATTCAGGCCGGTGAGGCCAAGTTGAACGGGACCGGCCGCGTACTGGTCCGGTACTCCGGGACCGAGCCGGTGCTTCGGATCATGGTGGAGGGCGAGCGCGACTCGCTCATCCGGACTGTGGCCGATGAACTGGCCGGAGTAGTCCGTACACACCTGCAATAACTCGTGAGGCGTGAGGCGGGGCACCGGGACCCATTGCTCCCGGGAATGCAATGGGTGCCCCTCCAGAGGCTGCAATGGGTCCCGGTGAAGCGAAACCCCTTACGCCTGACGCCTAACGCACCGTGCTTCTACCTATTACGGCGGCCTTCATCACGGGGCTGCTTGTTGGGTCCTTCCTGCCCTATCTCCCGGTCGTGCTTCTTCTTCTCCTCTTGGTTGCGGGCATCGTCTTGACGGCCTGGGAGCGCGGGGGCACCATCGGCCACGCGCAGAGTTTTATCGTGTACGGCGGCGTGCTGGCGGGTGTCACTCTCTGGACCGTTGCGTCGTCTTCAACGGGGTCACGGCTGCTCCAGAGCGCCGGTCCCACTGAGGTCCGGGTGGTCGGCACCATCGTGGAGCCGGTCAAGCATGCCCCCGGCCGGACGACGATGGTCCTGGCGGTCTCCCAGCTCGGATCGGGGGCCGATGCACGGCCTGCTTCGGGACGCGTGCGGTTGACCTGGCGGGACCCTGATCAAAGCTTCGTTCGAGGCGCGCGTCTTGAGGTCACGGCCCGGCTCCATCCTCCCTCCGGCCTCTTGAACCCCGGAGGATTCGATTACCGCGCGTATCTCGAACGGCAGGGGATCGATGCGGTGGCCTCGGTATCCGGACCGGGGCGGGTGACGAGAAGTGATGCTGTGTCGGAAAGCGATCGCGCGGGCCTGCCGGAGCGGTGGGACCTGCCGGGGATGATCGTGGATCGCTGGCGCGATCGTATCCGGCAGGCCGCGCTCGCGACCCTGCATGAGCCTGCGCTAGGCTTGTGCCTGGGCATGATCATTGGCGAGCCGGGCTATGTAAGCGCGGAGCTGCGCGACGCGTTCATGGCAACGGGCACCGTCCACATCCTGTCCATCTCCGGATCGCATCTCGGCCTCATCGCCTTTCTTTCCTTCTTCGCGATCCGATGGGCCTGGCGGCATCTCCCGCCTCTCTGGCTTCTGGCCCTGTCGCGCCGGATCACGCCGACCCGTCTGGCTGCGGTGGTGACGATTGTCCCCGTCACCTTCTATACGCTCCTGGCCGGCTCCGAAGTGGCGACCGTCCGATCGCTCATCATGATTCTGTTTTTTCTTCTGGCCATCTGGCTGGGTCGTGTGCGAGATCTCCTTTTGACCCTGGCCGGTGCGGCCCTCGTCATCCTCCTGCACGACCCGCGGGCCTTATTCGATATCTCGTTCCAGCTTTCCTATCTGTCGGTGCTGGCGATTGCCGTGGTGGTGAAATGGCGAATCGGAGGGGGGAGAGGGGAGGGTGAGGGGGTGGTCAGCCGGTCGGGGGAGTGGCTAAGGAATTATCTCTGGCTCACCGCGGGCGTCACGCTGACGACGATGCCGCTGGTGGCTTACTACTTCAACCAGGTTGCCTGGCTCGGTCTGGGAGCCAACCTGTTCGTCGTGCCGTTTGCGGGCTTCGTACTCGTGCCGGTCGGGCTGCTGTCGGCCGTTTGGGTCCTTGTCACTGGCGGCGAAGGGATGCCAGGCGCGGCCTTCCTCCAGTTTCTGTTCGATCTCCTATCGGCGGCGGTGGCAGGAATGGCGAAGATTCCCGGGGCGGAATGGCACGTCGCTTCCCCGACCATTGTGAGCATCGTCCTGTTTTACCTGCTGCTGCACGGTGCCAGCCGCCCACAGAGGACGCCAGCCAGACGGACTGTCTGCATGCTGGCTCTGGCGCTCTTGCTCGGATGGTGGACGTGGTCTCCCCGCATGACGGATGGCGGAAGCCTCCGCGTGGCGTTTTTGGATGTCGGGCAGGGGGACGCCTCGGTCATCGAGCTGCCGGATGGGCGGACGATCCTGATCGATGGCGGAGCGGCCTATGACACCTTGGATATGGGGCGGGCCGCGGTCGGGCCCTATCTGTGGGATCGTGGAATCAGGCGGCTCGATCACGTCATCGGAACGCATCCGCAGCTTGACCATGTTGGGGGCCTTGCGTGGGTGCTCCGGGTCTTCGATGTGGGCCGGTATTGGGGGAACGGCGTCGCACGAGATGAGGCGTTCTTCCATCGGCTCCAGGACGCCATGCAGCAGCGGGGTGTCGTGGAACAACGGGTCGAGGAAGGACAGGTTCTGCTGGACTCGGTCGCCTGTCGGTTGAAGGTCCTCAATCCTCCCCCGGTGCCATCCGCGCTCGAGGCACGAATCCGCCCAGTGCTCTCCGGCGGCACCGACCTGAACAACCTCTCAGTGGTGACCCGGCTGGATTGCGGGCCGCACTCTTTTTTGTTCACCGCCGATGTGGAGATCGAAGCTCTTTCCAAGCTCCGGGCGCAGTCAGGCTCCAAGGCGGTACAGGTGCTGAAGGTGCCGCATCATGGGTCCCGCAGCTCTCTGGATGAGGCCTGGATTCGGCAAGTGAAGCCTGAAACAGCCGTGATCTCGGTGGGAAGCCGGAACCCGTACGGCCATCCGGCCGGCTCGGTCTTAGCCGCCTACGAACAGGCAGGGGTACGACTGTTTCGGACCGACCGGGACGGTGCCGTATGGGTGACGGCGAATGTGTCCTCCCCGGAAATGGAGGTTTTGTCAGCCCGGGGGATTCTAGCCAGACGGATCGCTCTCCCTTCCTGGAGACTTGAGGACGAATTTTTGAATGTCGTCCGCCTGTGGAAACATTGGTCAACATCGTCATAGTTCTTGACAAAACAATACTTTAGGGGTAGTTAATAGTCCTAAACCCTCAGCCCCGAGGGACCCCTCTGCATGCACTATGAAGAACACTGGGGATTAGACGCGCCGCCGTTCGAAAACGTGCCTGATCCCAAATACTACTTTCCCTCGCCGAAGCATGAAGAGGCGCTCCATCGGCTTCTCTACGGGGTGGAAGCCCGAAAAGGGGCGATCATGCTCACCGGGGAGATCGGGTGTGGGAAGACCCTTCTCAGCCGGGCCCTCATCTTGCAGCTAGCGAAACAGAAGTACGACATTGCTCTCATTCCCAATCCTTCCTTTGAAGTAACCGGATTTCTCACCGAAGTCTTGTATCAACTCGGAATTAACGCGACTGGCTCTAAAGTCGATTTGGTCCACCAATTGAACGATCGTCTGCTAGAAAATAAAAAAAAGGGAATGGACACTGTCATTGTGATCGATGAGGCCCAGGCCATCGAAGACGACCAGATCTTCGAGGAGTTGCGCCTCCTGCTGAACTTCCAGCTCAACGACCGCTTTCTCCTGACGCTCGTGATGATGGGACAGCCGGAATTCCGGGAGCACGTGATGGCCCTCAAGCAGCTCTCCCAGCGCGTAGCGATCCGCTACCACCTTCCACCGTTCAGCGCCGAAGACACCGCAAGCTACATCCATTTCCGGCTGAAGACCGCCGGCAGCAAGCGGGAGATCTTCACCAAATACGCCACATTCCGGATTTTCCAGCAGAGCGGAGGGATTCCCCGGAACATAAATACCTTGTGCGACCTGTGCCTGCTGCTCGGCTACATCGACAAGGCTGAAAAGATCGATGTCTCAATAGTCGAGCGTGCCGCGGTGGACGTGGGGTAGAGCACGATGCCACGGATGAACGACATCATACGGGATCAAAGCGGCGATTCCCCAGCGCGAGGAAAGCCGGAAGAGCCCGCCGCTGTCAGCTTCCGTACCCTCGCGGCTTTGAAGCCGGAAGCGCCCGCTGCAGCGGACTGGTACAAGCTTGCCGAGGAAGAGCTGGGCCGGGTCAAAGCTGCGGTCAAGCTGGAGCAGGCATTCCCGGTCGAGAACCTGCTCCGGATCGCCACCGGGATCGTGGGATCGTTGGAGGAGAGCGATCAACTCCTCGCGAAATCCATCTCCGGCTATACCGGCGCGCCGATCATCATGAACATGGTGAACGTCTCGGTGATGGCCACCAAGATCGCCATGGGCTTGAACTATCGGCGCGAAGAGCTGATCCGCTTGGCGCTCGCCGGGCTGCTGCATGACGTAGGGATGATCCTGCTGCCGGAGTCACTGCTGGCGAAGTCCGAGAAGCTGACCCCCGAGGATCGGGAGCTCATGAAACAGCATCCGCAATTCGGCCACCGGATCCTGATGAAGCTAGGCAGTTCCTACGAGTGGCTCGCCCAAGTGGCCCTGCAGGAGCACGAACGGTGGAACGGCCAGGGCTACCCGAAGGGGCTCAAGGAAAACCAGATTCACGAGTACGCCCGGATCATCGGGATCGTGGACATCTTTGATGCGCTTATGAACGCTCGACCGTACCGCCGGAAGCTGTTGCCGCACGAGGCTGTGCGGGAACTGCTGACCACCGAGCGGACGGCGTTTCCAAGCCAGGTGATCAAGGCGCTCATCCAACAGTTCTCCGTCTTCCCGCTCGGCACCTCGGTGCTTTTGAATACCGGGGAAACGGGGGTGGTCATCAAGCTGAACCCCCGCTTCCCGCTCCGCCCGGTGGTTCGGGTCTCCATGTCATCCGATCGGACCGGAGCGATGGAGGCCAAGGAAGTGGACCTCAGTGCCACCTCGTTGGTGAATATCGTCGAGGTGGTCGCCCCGCAAGAAAGCGCTGAAGTCAAATGAGATGGTCAAAGATAGGCTAACCAGAGCCCTCTGCTTGCTGCTTGCGCTGACGATCGGTGTAGGCCCGCAGGGTTGCGCTTACAACCCGGCTGAATCCACGTTGCCTCCTTCAGCGGTCGCCCCGCCCGGCACTCCTTTTCCCGCGCTGTCCAAAGGCGACGTCTATGCCGACGACACGGGGATTACACCGGATCTCCCCATCGGTATCGGCGATGTTCTGGAGATCTCCATTCGCCGTGGCGCCGGCGAGGAAAAATTTACCAGCACGGTGCGGGACACGGGGGAGATCACTGTGGCGTTCGTGGATATTAAGGTTGTCGGGTTGACCGCGGCGCAAGCCGAAGTGCGCATCCAAGAAGAAGTCGCCAAGGTCATGCGGAACCCGCGCGTGCAGCTGCAATTCACCAAGAAGACAGCCAAGGTCAAACGCATCTTTGTCTTTGGAGAGGTGACCAGGCCGGGACAGATCCCGATGACCCGTGGGATGACCATCTTACAGGCGATCGCGGCAGCCGACAATTACAAGGAGTCGGCGATCCTGGACGAGATCAGGGTGATCCGCGGCAACCTCAACCAGCCGGAGATCCTGACCGCGGACCTCTCCCGTGTCTTCACATACGGGGATTTCACGAGAAACCTGGCGCTTGAGGAAAACGACGTGATCTACGTGCCCAGAGACAAGCTCGGTGATCGTGCGGCGACGGCGAACAGGATCTTGCCGATCATGGGCATCTTCCTGCAACCCTTGTTTGCCGCCACGCTGATCACAACATTGGGGCCGGGCATCGCGCCCGCCGCCGTTATCCCGGGATTGGCAACGCCCAGGTGACCCCACCGGGATGGGGTTAGCCAGGAGAATTCCTGATGGCACAGTACGAGCTGAACGTCCTCGACTATTGGTTGATCATCAGGAAGCGGAAGTACACCATCGTCCTCACCACGATACTGGTGCTGCTCTTCACGATCTCGCTGACACGCGCGCTTGCCCCCGTGCCGGTGTACGAGGCGCAGGCGCGGGTCAAGTTCGACCGGGCCACAACGGTCCAAAGCCTCTTGCTCGAGGCGATCGCCGCTTCTCCGACCACCGACTTGCCGACGCAGGCCGAGGTGATCCGGAGCTTTCCGGTGCTCGAGCCGGTGGCCCGACGGATGAACCTGGTCCCCGCCGAGGTTACGGAGGACGTCCGGTACTCCGAGGCCTACCTGAACGTGATCTACTCCTTGCAGCAGCGGATCAAGACCACCCAGGAGGGAAGCACAAACATCATCAGAATCGTCGTCAGCTCGGACGTGCCGGATATGGCGCAGCAGATCGCGAACTTCTCGGCGGAAGCCTACCGCCAGTACAACATCGATACCCGCAACCGCCAGATGAGGGACACGCGCCGGTTCGTGGAGGAACAGATCTCATCCCTGGAAAACAGGGTCAAGGCTGCCGACGAAGCGTTGCGCGAGTTCAAAGAGCAGGAAGGCCAGGTGTTTTTGGACGCCGAGGCCAAGCGGGCGCTGGACGATTACACGCTCCTGGAGACGGAGTACAACAAACAGACCCGCCTGCGCGAAGAGGCCATAAGAGGACTCGAGTTCCTCAAGAGCGGCAAATCGCCCAGAAAGGGACAACAGGACCGCATCTTCACTGAGGACTCCACGCAGATCATTTTCATCATGAACCAGCGGCTATACGAGCTCCTGCAAGAGCGCGACAACCTGACGATCAATTATACGCCCGAGCACATGCTGGTGAAGGAGGTTGACAAAAAAATCGCCAACCACAAGGCTGAGATGGTACGAGAGCTTGAGGCAAAAGTGAAGAATTTGAACGAGCGGCTGGTCACGCTCCGAGCCCAAATCGATAAATACAGGGGGCAGTACCTCAGTTTCCCCAAGAAGGCGATCGATCTGGCGCGCCTGGAGCGTGAAGCGAAGGTGAACAACGAGCTGTACAGTACCCTCAAGCTCAGGCATCAGGAGGTGCTGGTGAAGAGCGCCGAGGGCCGGATCGAGGAAGTCACGATCATCGAGCCGGCTACTCTCCCCACGGTCCCGATCAATGCGCCGAACACCCAGCTCAACATGATCGTGGGAAGTCTCATGGGACTGTTCCTGGGAATCGTGCTGGCGTTCATGCGCGAGTCGTTCGATACCTCCATCGGGACCATCGAGGGGGTGGAGGAGTTTCTCAAGCTGCCGGTCCTGGGGGTGATTCCGCGATTCGACGAGAAGGAAGTGCTGGCGGCGGCGGCGAAAGAGCTGCCGGCCGACACCTCGCCCGAGACACTTGATCTCTTCTCAAAGCTGGTCACGCTCTATGATCCCAAGTCGGTCTTGGCAGAAGCGTTCCGCTCCCTGCGCACTAACGTCCTGTTCGCTGGCATGGATCGCCACGTCAAGACCTTGCTCTTTACCAGCGCCGGTCTGGGCGAAGGCAAGTCCACGGTGGTGATCAATCTGGCGATCGCCCTGGCACAGGACGGCAAACGGGTCCTGCTGGTGGACTCGGATCTCCGGAAGCCGATCATTGCTCCTCGCCTGGGCCTCCCGCGCGAACCCGGCTTGACCGAGGTGCTGGTCGGGGGGGCGACCTGGCGTGATGTTGTACGCAGCGTGACGGACCTGATGCTCGGCACTCTCGGGGTGGACTGCGTGATGAATACGCCAGGGCTGGACAACCTCAACGTCCTGGCGAGCGGGGCCATCCCGCCGAATCCGGCCGAGTTCCTCAACTCGAACCGACTCAAGGATCTCATCCTGGAAATGCGCGAGGAATACGACTTCGTGCTCTTTGATACCCCTCCCATCCTCCCGATCTCGGATGCGGTCACCGTGGGCTCTCGCGTGGATGCAGCGGTGCTCGTATACCAGGTCGGCCGCGTCGGCCGGAATGCGCTGAAGCGCGCCAAGTTCCTGCTCGATCACGCCCAGGCCGTCGTGCTCGGCACGGTCCTCACCAACGTCAGGCCGGAGGTGACCCCCGAGTATGCCTACTACCGGTACGAATATCGCTGAGCCAAGCGCAGAAGGCACACACGGGTGCTACCCCTCACCCCTCCCTCTCCCCCACTGGGGGAGAGGTGAAGGTGAGGGGGAGGATTAGATGAGACCCGAACTCGTCATCATGGCACTGATGGCCCTCGTGATAGCGCTAGGGTTTTCTCTCTTCAAGCCCATTTTCGGGCTCATGTTCGGCGCCGGGTTTCTCATCCTGATCATGGCCTTCAACTCCATCCAGGCGGCCCTCTACCTGCTCATTCTGGCCATGCTCCTCTCGCCGGAGCTGGCGGTTGGCACGGTCCAGGGCAAGGGGGTCGGGGGGCGTGAGCTTTCGTTTCGCTTGGATGACCTCATGCTCATCGTGCTGGGGTTCAGCTGGCTGGTGAAGACGATCGTGTACCGCGAGTTGGCCCTGCTCAAGCCCACGCCCGTGAACCGCCCCATCCTCTACTACATGCTGGTCTGCATCATTGCCACCATGATCGGGGTCCTCATGGGTCGCGTGCAGTGGATGACCGGCATGTTCTTCGTCCTCAAATACTTCGAGTACTTCTTTGTCTTCTTCATGACCGTGAACAATGTGACGACGAAGAAGCAGGCGATCGCTCTTGTGACGACGCTCCTGGTGACCTGCTTCCTCATCACTCTGTTCGCGATTGCCCAGATTCCGACAGGCGCGCGCGCCACAGCGCCGTTCGAGGGAGAGAGCGGCGAGCCCAACACGCTCGGCGGCTACCTCGCTTTTCTCATGGCGGTGGTGATCGGGCTCCTCCTGCATATCAATAAACTGCCGATCAGGGCCATGTTGCTCTTCCTCTTGTTCTGCATCGGGCTGGGGCTGATGGCCACGCTGTCCCGATCCTCCTATCTGGCAGGCATAGTGGTGATCCTGAGCGTCGCGGCCACGCAATGGCGCCGGCCCGGCGTGCTGATGATCGTGCTGCTGGCCGCCATCCTGCTTCCAGTGGCCGCGCCGGGGAACGTCAAAGAGCGCGTATACGAGACGTTCTACGGGAAGACCTACGGCGGCGAGATGAAGATCGGTGGGGTGGCGGTGGACCTTTCCACCACCGAGCGACTCCGCTCGTGGCAATTCGTGCTGAAGAGCTGGTCGCACCAGCCGCTCTTCGGGCACGGGGTGACCGGCTATGCCTGGGCGGACGCGCAGTACGTCAAGATTCTGGGGGAGACCGGGCTGGTCGGCCTCATCGCATTTTTCTTCATGATCCGCCGTTTATGGAGGACGTCTCGCGACACGTTCGACGCCGAGGAGGATCCCTTCTGCAAGGGGCTGGCGCACGGGTTCCTGCTCGGGATAGTCGCGATCCTGACCCACGCGGTTGGCGCGAACTCCTTTATTATCATCCGGATCATGGAGCCCTTCTGGCTCGTCGCGGGCTTGGTGATGCTCATTCCGATCTTGCCGGACAAGATTTCGCAATCCCGTCCCGCCGTACAGGCCGCTGCATGACCGTCTTTCTGTTCGCCTACTGGTACGAGCCGGATGCGCCGGCCGACCCGGTAGGGCTCGTGCGCTGCTGGAATCTGGCCCGTGCCTGGACTCGTGCGGGTGATCGGGTAGTGGCGTTCGTGCCCGCCTACGCCTCCGCGCGCATCCAGCGGGAGTTCAAGGTCGTTCCCATTCCGCTGGTCCCCTGGCGCATCTTGCGCCAACTGGCCTACGCAGTGGGATCGTTCTTCGCCGCCTTGCTCGTTGCGGCGCGGACCCGGCCTTCCGTCGTCTATTATCGTCTGTTCGAGAGTCCGCATCCCTTGCTCCTGGCTCGTCTCCTGGGGGCGACCTGCGTCTGCGAAGTGGCCGGCGAGCCGGTCCCGAGTTGGTGGGCGGCAGAGCACAGCCGGCTCAGAGTTTGGCTCAGCCGGTGCCTCGCAAGCCTGGCGCTTCGGCGTGTCGATCGCGTGGTCGTGCTGACAGAGGGATTGCGGGACTACGTGATCGGAGAGTACGGGCTGTCCGCCGATCGGGTCATGGTCATTCCGAGCGGAACCGACACCGACCTGTTCGGCCTGGCCGATCGGGCGGAATGCCGGCGTCGGCTCGGCTTGCCCGCGGACGCGGACCTTATCGGGTTTATCGGCTCATTCTACCGATATCAGGGTTTGGATATACTGATCGATGTATTGCCGAGCGTGCAGAAACGGCGCCCCCAGGCCCGTCTGCTCTTTGTCGGTGATGGAGAGGAGCGCGATCCTCTGCGGATCAGGGCCGAGCGGTTGGGTCTGGAGAAATTCATCATCTGGCAGGGGCGGGTTCCGTATCAAGACGTGCCGGATTGGATCGGTGCGATGGATGTCTGCGTGGCGCCCTTCCGAGCCGACCGCGGTGAGACCTCGCCGGTCAAGCTTTTCGACGCGCTGTCATGCGGGCGTCCGGTTGTCGCCACGGCCATTCCCTCCCTCGTCGGAATGTTTTCGGACAATCAGGGTGTGGTGCTGATCCCTCCGGCGGAACCCGAGGCTCTGGCAGAGGCGATAGCCCATGTGTTGGAGAACCCGGAGTGGGCTGCCGCCCTCGGTGAGCGCGGACGTCGGTTCGTGGAGGAGCGGTACAGCTGGGCTACGCTGCTGCGGCGGCTCCGGCACGAGGTCCTCACGGCAGAGGCCTCCGCGTGATTGAAGCCCCGGTGGCCCCAGCGGCTTCGCAATGGGCATGAGGCTGCTGGTCTTTTGTGATGAGGACCTGGGAAGCCCCGGCGGGGGAAGCCGGCAAATCCTGGAGTTGAGCGAGGCGCTGATCGCCCGAGGCCATGATCTGCGCATCATCGCGCCGCGCATTGGCTGGCGGCCGCCCACGTCGTCGCTAGACGTTCTTGC
>Ga0114945_10000460_pt1 | contig 26196 bp, 31 predicted proteins | sample OV2TP3_FD_87194 | JGI IMG/M metagenome (GOLD analysis project Ga0114945, IMG submission 87194) | Hot spring microbial communities from Beatty, Nevada to study Microbial Dark Matter (Phase II) - OV2 TP3 | ecosystem: Environmental > Aquatic > Thermal springs > Hot (42-90C) | place: USA: Beatty...
CACCGAGGCTGATCATCAGCGCGGCGCCGAACAAGGCGACGATCGTCTTGTGGATGCGCTCGGTGACGATGGCCAGATAGGCCAGGCTGAAGATCAGGAGGGCGAGGGTCATGTTGGACATGGGCGTAGTCTATAACCTTTGGCTGAAACGCCGGTCAAGAAGAAACAGGGAGAAGGAAGCCTTTCACTTGGTGGAGCAGCAGGAGAGATTCCGGCGGGTGGTCGCGATCGGGGTGGGCGGGGCAGTCTCCTTATGAACGGAAAAGAAGCGGCCTACTGACCCGGTGTTGTGTTCAGTCTGGTGGTCAGATCCTTGACAATCTTCGCTTTCCTGAGCAACTCAAAAAATCCTTCCGTTGTCTGCGGCTCCGGCAGGTTCACCTCCACATTGTACCAACCGGCGTTGGTCGGGCCTCTGTGACCGTGGATCTCCTTGACCAATTGCTCGATGCTCTCTTCGGATGTGCCGTCCTGAAACGAGATCCAGAACGTCAAGGGGTGGGTCGGGTCCTGAGGCGGAGCCTCGGCTTCCTGGGGCGTCGGAGAAGGCGGGAGCGAGGATGCCTCGTCGGCCTTGACGGCAATTGACTTGCCCGGCTCCTGAGGCGTCACCTTTTTGGCCGAAGGCGAGGCCTGTTGTTTCACGCTTTGTTGCAGATCACGGTTACGCATCTCAAACAGCGCAACATCTCGGGTCAGCGATTCCTTCGCAGCCGTGAGGATTTGTATCTCAGTGCGTAGCCGCTCTCGTTCAGCCGTCGCGTTGCTCAATTCGGCGAGCAGACTATTCTTGACCTCTCGCCGTGTTCTGTCCGGAAGCGCTTTCATCCGCTGCTCAACGGATACCAGGTTGACGCTGAGTCGCTTCTGTGATTGCGCCAGTGAATCAATAGCTCGATATACCGCGGCGGTTCCCTCCTGCTGGGCCCTCACAGTCTGCATGACCGCCTCCTGCGCCTGTATAAGCCTGGCCAGCCCCCGCTCCTGTTGAGTGACGACCCCCTCAGTTCCAAAGCGGCCGGTGAGCCGATCGGCTGCCAGAAGGAGAACCACCACCGCAAGGGCTATCTGAGCCATCACTGTCGCCTTCGGCCGCATACTCGGGAGCAAAAAACTCGGGGCGAGAGCGCAGGCCATCTTCTTGAAGGCTCGGTCCCACCATTGAACCGCCGCTCGATAGGCCACTCTGGCGGATCCGTGGTCCAGTCGATTCTGCACGCTCACCTCGATGGTGTGCCTCGCCACCGGGAACCGCGCTGTCTTTGTGCCGACCTTCAGGGCGTAGAGGCTGCCGGCTAGAAGCCCGGTTGCAGTGCGAATCTCGATCTTCCGAATTGGCCGCGGATGGTTGACGGAGATCACGGAGTCCCCACCATCGCACTCCAGTGTCCCGACGCACTCCTGGTTGACGAACACCTGCAATGAGCCGGGATCTTCCCGTCGTCTCCTCGCGGGGAGTTCGCGGAGCAAGTCAAGCAGACGTTCTCGATAGGCGCTGAGTTGGCCGTCCTGTTCCATTGTCATCCCTTCGATGTGTCAAGGCAAAGGTCACGCCTGGCGCCTTCAGCAACGGACGAACCCGCAGGTCAATCCTCGGCGCCACCGTGCCGTTCAGCTCATTTCTCCGGAGGTCACAGACTGCTATCAGGCACTCCCGGCACAGAGCCAGGTGCCACACACGATAGTCATAGCCGTAGTCCTGCTCGAAGAGCTTGAACCACTGCTCAGGGGTGAGACAGGGGTAGTGCTCTGGCTCGCTCTTGCGGTAGTGGGCTTGCACGGTATTCACAAGCCGATCGGCCTGGGTGTTGAATTCTTCCGGATGCCGACGCTTTTGATCCTCGAGTTGGCACAGCTCCTGATCGGTCATTCCGATTTCCACGACAGCGCGTTTCCACCCAGTCCGACGCCACCGCTCAAAGTTTTTGTAGACGCGCTGGCTTTCGGCAGGGCCGAGACCCAGGATTCTCACCACTTCTCCCTGTCCGAATCCGTACAGATGATAGAAGAAGACCATCAGGGCGTCGCGGCTGATCATCGCACGTGAGGCGAGACCCTCCAGGAAACGGCCTAGCAGCGAGAGCAGCTCTTTGTGATAGCACAGCGGCTCCGGCTGGCTGAAGTACTTTGCGATGAGACCGTCCAGCAGAAAGAGAGGCCGGCAGGGCACCTCGCTCCGTCCACAGACCATAAAACGTTCCAGGAGTTCGTATCCCCACCGGAGGGCCAGCTTCTCATGAGCGATGTCATCCACCCACTGTCCGGTCTCGCGCAGGAACCGCCGTGTGTGGCCTGTCGCGCGATCGAGGAGGTCCGGTAACGCTTCACTCGTCAGCCACTCAAATTCCTCCACGGTCGTCACGAGTGTGCTCAGCTTGGTGGACAAGACCTCTCGTTCCCGCACTCCGTCACCTCATCGGAACAAAACGAGTATGCCATAGGCCCATGACCACGAGCCATCGAATTCAATTGGACATTTTACGGTCTCAAACAGCTCTTTTGTCTATGGATTGGTGACCGATTAAGGGGGAGCAAGATTGGAAACGGCGCAACCATCCCAGCAGCGTCGATCAAATCGGACTGAAACGGCGGCCGTGCTAAGCAGGATCAGGCCGATGCCTATGAGGCCGGCAGCCGGGCCGATCGTATCGACCGCCCAACCGAAGCCGGCCATCCCGGCCATGGCAGAAGACATGCTGCCAGTGCTGAACGTCGTGAACACCCGACCCAGGAGATGTGCCGGAGTGATCTCCTGGAGCAAGGCCCACACGATCGGTGTGAAGAACGCCGTGCTACCTCCGATGATGATCATCAGGAGGCTCGCGAGGAACGGTGTTTCCAATTGACTGAGTCCGCAGACGGCCAGCCCACCAATAGCCAGAGAGGCGGAAATGATCTGCAGCCGGCTGCGGGGAGTTCCCTGCTTCGTCCAGGCTAGCCAGACCGAGGCAGCCAGCATGCCGGCGCCCAACGCTGACCACAGCCATCCCAGCCCCACTGATCCGACACGCAGCAAATCCTTCGCGACGATAGGAAGCATGAACGCGAAGGCGCTGGCGCCCAGGCTGTACATGGTGGCTGTAACCATGAGTACGGTGACCGTCCGTTGTTGGGCGAAGACGAAACGAAATCCCACCAGGAGCTCGTCAACCCACGTACCTGAGGCTCCGGAGGCAGTTGCCACGCGATGCGGTTCTCGAACCCGGATCGGGATGAGGCATAGGGCTGAGATCAGGAAAGTCGCGGCGTTGACGTAGAGCACGTTCTGCACGCCGATAAGGGCAATTCCCAAACCGCTGATGGCCGGCCCCACCAGGATACCGATGTTGGTGGTACTTTGGATGAGGGCATTGGCGGCGGTCAGGTTCCTTCCATCCACAATCAGCGGGACCGCTGAGGCCAACGCTGGGCCGAACACTGTCGAAACGATCGAGATGATGAAGACGAGGGCGTACAGGCGGCCAAGCGTTAGCGCATCCAGCGCGTAGAGTATGGGGATGAGGAGGACCATCACGGTACGGATCACGTCAACCCAGATCATGACGGGTTTCTTACGCAGTCGGTCCAGGTACACCCCCATTAGGGGTCCGAAGAGCAGCGGAGGGATCGTCTGCAGCAGTCCGATCACCGTCATCTTCAGGGCCGATCCGGTGAGCTCGTAGACAAACCAGAGGAGCGCGACTTTGTTCAGGCTTTCTCCGATCTGGGAGATCACCTGGCCTGACCAGAGCCAAGCGAAGCCCTGCGTCTTGAACAACTGCCATCCTGCACCGGCTGGCCCCGAAGATTCTGCTTGCATCACGTCTGACGCGGAGTCGCCAACCATCAAAGCTCCGTTCTCAAGAGGCGACTGCTTCTCTACCGAGCAGTCGTGTACACCGGTTGTCTTCATCCTTGCTCTCGGGGTTGACGTGAATAGCTTGCACATCACGACGCGCTGCCCTAAAACAACATGAGAGAACTTGTCTGCCCCATCCCAAGGAGTTCGCGAGGCCCATGGTTAGACGGTCGCTCGCCCGGTGGCGGGGCTGCCTTCAGCGGCTCGCTGGGGCGTTCGCGAACGATGGCTGATGTCCTCTGCCGTTCCCCATCGCGGAGATACTCAATCTCCACAGTCTGTCCCACTCGTACGTCCTTCACCACACGTGAGAAGTCCTGAGGCGATCGGACCGACTGTCCCTGCAGAGCAACGATGATATCTCCGCCCAGTACCCAGGGACGCCCGGCGATCACCACAGAAAGGGTCCCGGCTTGCAGCCCGGCCTCGGCAGCGGGGCTTCCCTTCTCCACATGTTCCACCAGCAGGCCGCCCATTAGAGGCAGGGGCAATGCGAAAAGCATGGTGATGTCCTCGGTCAGAAACTTGCCGGCCATGCCGAGCCACGGTCGCACGACCCGACCTTTTTCCTTCAGCTCAGCGAGCACCGCCTTGGCGGTATTGATCGGAATGGCAAATCCGATATTCTGCGCGCCCATCAGAGCCGCCGAGGTGATCCCGACCACCCGTCCTTTCGAGTTCACCAACGGCCCTCCGCTGTTACCAGGATTGATGGGGGCAGTGGTCTGAATGAGAGGATCCTTGAGGCCGACCTCTATGGGAAGCGCTCTCAGGCCGCTAATAATGCCCGTGCTGAGTGTGAATCCCAGGCCAAACGGGCTGCCCACTACCAAGACCTTCTGTCCGATCTGGAGTTGATCAGAATCCCCAAGCTTGAGCACGGGGAGTTGACGATCAACAGCGGACAACCGGAGCACGGCAATATCTGTAAACGAGTCAAGTCCGACCAGCTCCGCTCGGACCTGCTGCCCATCGTATAAGGTGGCTGTAATGGTACCTGCCCCGTCCACCACATGGGCATTGGTCAACACGGTGCCCGCCTCATCCACAATAAACCCGGTTCCGACCGCTGTGGTTTCGGGATCAGCAAGAGGATGACCCAAAGCATAGTGGGAGGAGAGGAAGACCGTGGCTGGGGCCAAGTGCCGGTAGAGGCCGACCGTGCGATTCTCTTCCGGTTCGCCTCCCTCGGCTGCCCCAGCAGTGAGTCCCGTCTCCCAGAGGGTTCCGCTGCCGATTATAAGCAGAAGCAGAACGAGCAACTGGTAATGAAGAGAGGTTTTTCGCTTCATGGTTCGCCTCGCATTTCCTCACACCTGCATCCCGCTGGTGTTTTCTTGCGATTCGTACGTCAGGCCCGGCGCGTCTGGACCTGAGCCTTCCCCAGGCCAGTCGGCCATTCTAGGGGACGGCAAGCTTGCGGCCTTCGACTAGACGTACGTGATGCGATATCTGTCGACCGGTTGGCCATTCTGGGGGACGGCAAGAGTGACGTCGCCATTGATCACTTGCTCGTAGACCTTGAGGTAATCCCCCACCATGCGTTCTACCGTGAACCGTTTCTCGAATGCGTCACGGCAGTGACGCCGGTCGATCAGCGGGACCAGCTTGGCCGCATTCACCATCTCGCCCAAATGGTCGCAAATAAATCCGGTGACGCCATCTTCAATTATTTCTGGAACCGAACCTCGATGGTAAGCCAAAACTGGCGTGCCACAGGCCAAGGCCTCGATGAATACGAGGCCAAACGGTTCAGGCCAGTCATAGGGACAGACCAGCGCGTAGGCTTCGCCGAGGAAATCATCCTTTTCGGAATCCGTGATCTCCCCCACATACTCGACCAGGGGATGATCGAGCAGCTGCTCAATCTCCGCATGAAAGTACTCGCGATCTGCCGGATCAACTTTCGCGGCAATACGCAAGGGCAGGCCAAGGCGTTTGGCGAGTTCGATCGCATGGTCAGGCCGTTTCTCCGGGGCGATGCGCCCGAGAAATGCCAGATACTTCCCTGGTCGGGGATGAAACGTGTACAGGTCTTCCGGTAATCCATGATGGACCGTGGCTTGCCAGTTTGCCCATGGAATCGGACGTCGCTGGGCATCAGTAATCGACACCAACGGCATCTCCGCGAACTCACGGAACACGGGAATGAGTTCGGGCAGATCGAGCCGACGGTGCAGGGTTGTGAGAGTCGGCGTGCGGCATCGTCGAGCAAGCGGAAATCCCAGGAAATCCAGGTGGGAGTGAATGAGATCGAATTCGCTGGATGAGCCGAACGCCCGTTCCAACAGGGTGATCAGCGGCGCGTCGCTATTGAAGATACCTGTTTTCAGACGGAGCGATGGGTCGCAGATCGGTTCAAGTTTTGCTGCCGTGCAGGAGTCTCCGCTGGCGAACAGCACGACCTCATGGCCTAACCGGATCAGCTCTTCGGTAATGTACGAAACGATTCGCTCCGTTCCCCCATATCGTTGAGGCGGAACGCTTTCCCATAGTGGAGAGACTTGCGCGATGTTCATTTCCCCCCTCCGTTCTTGTTGACTGGCAGGCGGTTCCTTCATACCGCCTGCCTCGCTGCACTCCGGTATGAGCAAGGGTTGGGCCAGTTGGCATACCGCAAAAGTTCGGGCTGTAGAAAATACGGACTGACAAAGCGTTCCGATATTCAGAAACAAAAAATGGCATAACAAGAAGAGCTGGCAAGGCTCCAATCAGGTAAGAATTACACTGTGGGAAGAAAAAACTTACACAGCTGCGTCCACCTTCTCGACATATGTGTGATGTTCTGAACGCTCTTCACAGGCTCAGGAAGCCGCGAGTGTTCAGACTTACTCGACGGGCTGAATAAACACGGCATACCCCTCCGGCGACTGTGTGGCTTCAATCTTGTCCCCAGAGGAGACCTTCCTGTTCAGAGCCAGCTTGGTCTTTGCATTCACAGGCACCGACACCTCCTTGCCTGTTTCTTCCTTGACCACATACATTTCATCCTTCGCGTCGAGGACCTCTCGCCCCTGGGCATCCCGCATCAGATAGAAGGTCCCGGTGATCATGAGCACTTCTCCTTTCACAGTCGTGGACTCCATGGTCGCGGCTTCTGCCGGCGGCTCGGTATCAGGCATGGGTGAGACAATTTGGCAACCCCATAGGACAGGCAGTGCCATGACCCTAACAAGTTTCTTCACGGTTATGACCCCTGATGAACGAGATGGCGCATCCCCGGTCGGTTACTGCGTTGGCTTGATGGAGAGAGCACGGCCATCCGGTGATACCTGCACCTCGATCTTTTCCCCCTGGACAACCACGCGGTCCCTCTTCGTATCTTTGTCCACCCGGATGTGCGCGAGCCGGCCGAACTGATCTTTGACCACGTACGTGTCGCCTTGGATGGTGAGCAGCTCGCCTTTGATGGTCTGAGGCTCTGGTGGTTGTTGGGCCTTACAGATGGGCGTCATTGTTCCGATGCTCAGCATGACGGTGACCAGAATGCTCAACAGTCCTTTCATGTCGCCACCTCCATTGAAGCGTGGCGAAGGTTCAACGGGTCGGTTGTCTTCAGGAGCATTGGAGCGTTATGCCTATAGCTACCATCCCGCACCTCCATTTTTCCTGGACAAAAAACCCGTCCTGAACCTGATTATGTCCAATCCGGTTGGGGGAATTTCCGGTGAGCGGGCTGCGTGAATACGTGAGGCAGGGTTGCTATAGCAGAAAATCTTAGGAACGAGAATCTTCCGCCCGCATGAACGTTGGAATCATCATCGCGCTGAGGCTTGTGGTCGCCGCCATGTGCCCGTCAGCGGTGTCGCAGGAGACCTTTACCGGGGTGAGTTATTTTCGGATCGGGGTTAAGGTGGCTCGACCAGATCGCTGGAGACGAAGGAGAACCAGAACAACAGCGTGTACTGGTTCCAGTACGTGGTGCCGACGTGCCAGGGGGTTGAATGGATGAGGCGCCCGCTGTTTGTTTCGAAGACCTCCAACGAATACCGCGCATACCCTGTCTGGCGCACTGACTTGTATACCGCCAGCTCCGGCAGTGAAATCGGAAGGAATCCTCCCTGGACCTCAGGCATGCCGAGGAAGGTTTCCCCCACTTCTGTTCCCATGGCCTGGACCAGCACCTTCACCAGATAGCCAGCCTCTTCTTCCTTCCTGCGGACGCGAAATCCCTGCTTGCCCAGCGCCGCCGCCACCGCATCGCGGAGGAACGACTGGTCGGGGGTCAGCCCGGAAATTTCGACAATCACCGAGGCGTCCTCGGGAAGCGTCACGGTGAGCGGGGGCAGGCTCCGCTCTACCGCCTGGGTCACCAGGAGCTGCTCGATGATGGATCTGGGAGACTTGGAGGGCTCCCGGGTATGGGCGCACGCGGGCAACAGCACCAGAGGCAGAATCAGCCAGTACCTCGCGGTGGCCACTCTACTGGGCCTTCGTCAGAACCACGGCCATGCTCTCCCCGGCCAGGAACTCCTGCACGCTGGTGGCGAACGGCTGGCTCAGCAACTGCTCCAGATCCGCCGGATCGAACAGGATCACCTTTTCACGGCCGTGGCCCGTCAGGATCGCGTGCACCGAGCTCTTGGTCGAGACATTCACCAGATCGAGGGCCAGCTTGATCCGGGTCACCAGTTCTGTTCCGCCAAACCGACTGCTCGCGTGCGCGCGCAAATCCAGGATCTTGCCGGTGACGATGAGGTCCGGATTCTTCCCCTCGGCCTGCTCACCGGGCTTCACAACCCAGGTTTCCAGTCCTCTCTGCGCGAGCGAGGCAGCCACCGCCTGCGACACCGCCGGGCCGAGCTGGCCGCCCTTGATCTGGAAATACGTCACGCAGCCCAAGAGGTGCAGGCGGAAGCCGATTCTCGCTTTCTCTTGTCGTTGGTCGTTGTCCGGACGGGCATCTTCGAAGATGGTGACGGCGACTTTGAGCTTCTCCGCCTTCTTCTCAGCCGCCGGCTGAGCCGCCCGGAGGTCGAGCAGAATGGTCTGCTCAGTCGCACAACCGGTCACTCCGACTCCCAGGATCAGAATCAACAGCAGCGTACGTCGCATTATGACTCCTCCATGAATGATGTGATTCAACTGCCCGGCAGCCTTGGGAAAGGAACCATCTGAGCAAGCGCTCGAGAGCGCTCGGGCTGCGCAGCCGGGCATCCTGTCCTCTTGCGTGTCGAGCCTGTCCCACCCCGATCGAGATCCCGCGGCCCCGAACCACGCGGAAGGCGTCCAGGTCCGTCCGATCGTCCCCGCAGTACACCGGAATCCGGTTTCGGGCCCACGGCTGGGCCAGCACGGCCTGTACCGCAGTGCCTTTGTTCCAGGGTCCGCGCGGTCGCACTTCAAGGACCCGCTTGCCGCGGACCACCGTGATGCGTCGTCGCGCCAGCCACGGGGCCAGCGCGCGCACCGCCCGCCGGTGCAAGCCCGCCCGCTGAAGGGGATGCACCAGCCGGTCATGCAAAGCGACGGCGCATCCTTTGTCCTCGACCAAGGCCCCGGGCGTGGCATGGGCGGCCGACACCAGCGCCTGCTTCCACGCGTTGACGTCGGCTCGTGCAGGTGGCCGCCCTAACCAGCGTGGGCGCCCGCCCGCCTCCTTCAAGACAAGCCCGTGCAGGGCGATATAGTGGAGGCCTCTCACCCCCACCCGCCGTCGCAGATCGGTCAGGGCCCGTCCACTCACGATCACCACCGGCACGCTCCGAGCAAGTTGACGGAGCAGGCGCCTGGCCGACGGCTTCAGCCGAGCCTGCTGCGGCCGCGGCACGATCGGCGCGAGCGTGCCGTCAAAGTCGAGAAACAGCATCAGGCGATGCGAGGGAATCGCCGTCAGCCGGGCCAGCAGCGACGGTGGGAGCACTACAGATGAGTGAGGTCGTCCTTGGGGTGGACGCCCTTCCTCCCGAATTGCTGCTCCAGAAACTCCTTGGCCAGATCTCTGGCCCCGAGACCGAAGGCGATCGCCGAGGCCATCACCACCCCGCCGAATGCGATGCCGAACCCGACCACCACGATGTTCTGAGCGATGCCCAGTTGCTCGAGACCCATGGCGATGGCGATGAGCCGCACGCCCCATCGTGAAAAGGTGGCGACGGCCCGGGCAGGAGGAAGGCCGGCGTTGACCGCAGCGATGAGAGCCGCCTGTGACACGAAGTTCGACAGCAGATATCCGGTGAGCAGGATCAACGCGGCGGCCAGCAGATGTGGAATGTAGGCCAGGAGGGACTGGACGAACTGGTTGATCGGCTGCAGGTTCAGCGCGCCCAAGGCGGCCAGGACGGCGAAGACGGCCACCACCCAATAGGCCAGCCTGCCCACGAGATGCGAGGGATCGGCTTTCACGCCGCCGCGCAGCAATGCCGCGCTGATTCCGACGCGATTGCAGAGATGGTCCACCCTGATCACTCGCAACAGCCGTTCGGTCACCTGGCCGGCCGCCCACGCGGTGATCAATCCGACCGTCACGATGATGATCATGGCCAAGACGTTTGGGAGAATCGCCAGCACGTTGTCGGCTAATGTCGTGAGAGGCAACACCAAGGCTGTCTGCCAGAATTCGCTCATCGTCCTCTCCTTTTCCGGAAGCCGCCCGCAGCGAACACACGCGGTCTCACAGATCCTCAGCTCGCTGGCCGTTCTTCCCAGCGCTCGACCAGGTAGGGTTTCTGTTTTTCAAAGGCCCGGCATAACGCTTCGATCCGGGTTTCCGCTTCCCTGGACGTCAGCCCCTGTGTCTCGATCACAAATGAGGCGGTCCGCCCGAGATAGAGCGGGGTCAACGCTTTGAGCAGGTGCTCGCGCGGCATCACGTGGTGGTGAAACCCCAGCGCGACGTCATAGACCAGACGGGCCCAGAGGTCATCCGCAAGGTGAAACGCCTGGACCGGGCAGTCCCCCAACGGCTTCAGGCTTTCAAAGGTGTCGGGCGCCAACATGGCCCGCCAGATCGGCCCGAGGTCGGCGAGACCCTGGCGGAAGCTGCCGATCATGGCATCCACGTTCACGTTCACCGGCTCGACCCCGACCTCGTACTGGAAGCCGAACAGCCTGACCGGGTTCGAGCCCTCCAGCTTTGACCAGGTCTCATGATGCTCCTCCATAAGGGCGAACACCGCACCCATGACCTGCACCAGCATGGACGAGAGATCCGCCGCGGGATCTTTCGGGTTATGAATCTTCGCGCCAAGAAAGCTTTGGCAGATTCGCGCGCCACTGGCGATCGCTTCGGTGGTCATCCAGATGTCGATGCCGAACCGCGCGACGTCCGATTCCCACACATGCTTGTCCAGATAATGTTCCGCCAGGCGACCGGAAAAGCCGAAGTCTCCCCCAATGGGCTGGCGGATGCGCTCTCCGTACAGCGCCCGCGTGAGCGGATAGACGATGCTGTTGGTGATGGTCCCGTCGTACTTGTGGCGGAGATAGTAGGGCGCGACGTAGTCGTAGCCTTCTTCCAGGACCGGCCGGATCAGCAATTCGACCCACTCGGGAGTGATGCTTCGCAGATCGGAGTCCACCACCGCGCAGGCCTTGGCCTTGAGCCGACGGGCAATCTCAAAGATGGTCCGAAAGGCGCTCCCTTTCCCCGGTATGCCGTGATACGGCGTGATGATCTTGTGAAGGAGGCTCTGTCGGTCGCTGATCAGCATGGCGCCGAGGTCGGCCACCGCGTTGGCCGCGGCCTCCAGCGTCCGGTCGGATGACCCGCCGTCCGAATTGACCAGCACGGCCTTGGCATGCGGGAAGTACTTGGCAAGCCCTCCGCTGACCGCCCGCACGACATGGCCGATGGTCTCGGCGTTGTTGAAGCTGGGAACGCCGACGAGGAGGTCGGCCTCACCGATCCGGGCGACAGCCGCCTCGGTTTCGGCCGTCAGCTCGGTGGGACTCTGTTTCATGCCCGCGCGCCGTCCTGAGCGGGATTCCACTCATGATCGTGCTCGACGGCCTCGATCAGCAGGCCGAAGATCTCCGGCACGGCGGCCCTCACCCGGCTCCAATTGGAGATCATGGGGACACCCAGGGGATCGTCGAGAAAGACGTCTGTGGCCAGCTTGAGGCCTTTTGCGAACACCTCCACGGCGGTCCGCTCTTCGTGGCGATCGAAGCGCAAGCTGTTGATCGCGGCGTCGTCCTCATAGCGGCCGATGGCCTCGTGCGCGGCCTGCAGATACGTCGCGCGCAAGGTCTTGAGCACCGCTTCGGAGAGCACAACCCCGTCGCTGGCGAGATTCCGGAACAGGGACTTGGCGATATCGATGCACATCTTCTGCAAGCCTTGCGTCGCGTCTTCCGCCGACAACGACTGGTGCTTGTGCTCGTACGCGTCGGCGATATCGGCTTGGCATATCCGCCGCAGGGCGCAGTTCCGGTACACTTCGGCCAGCACGCCGACTTCCAGTCCCCAGTCTCCGGGAATGCGGTTGATCCAGGCCAGGTCCCTGACCATCGCGACTTCCCCCGAGAGGGGGTACCGGAAGCTGTCCAGGAATGTCAGCACGGACTGCGGGCCGGCCAGTTGCTGGAGGCTCCGGATGAGCGGGGTGAAGAACAGCCGGGCCACTCGCCCGTGCAGGCGGTCGGTCACGCGACTGTAGTAGCCCTTGCAGAACTCGTACCCGAGGTTCGGGTTGGTGACCGGGTAGCAGAGGCGCGCCAGATATTCCCGGTTGTAACTCAGGATGTCGCAATCATGCAGGGCGATCACCTTGCTCTGGTGGCGGGCCAGCACATAGCCGAAGGCCATCCAGCACCCGCGGCCTTTTCCCTGCATCCCGACGTCGATCCCGTTGTCCATCAGGAGCTTGAGAATTTCCTGAATGCGAGGCCCGTCGTTCCAGATCAGCCTGACTCGCTGCGGGAGAATCGAGAAGTATTCCTTGGCCAGCCGGAATTCCAGGGCGGAGGCCCGGTCCAATGAGATGACGATCTCGTTCAGATACGGGATGTCCTTCAGGGTCTCCACGATGCTCTTCAGCGCCGGGCGCTCCAGCTCGGAATACAGCGACGGCAGCACGAGCGCGATCGGGTTGGCGATGGCGTGCCGCTGCAGCTCCGCCTCGAGCTGCGGCAGGTTCGGCTGCCCGAGGCGGTGCAGGACGGTCACAATGCCGTTTTGGAAGAAGTCAGCCATAGATCCTTCCCTGCGCAGGTGAGAGACGGTCCGATGGAGGGGTTATTGTACAACTTCGGGAACACCTTATGGAACTGTTGCTCGGCAGCCAAGCAACTGAGGTGCCGTTCGACCGCCACGACCCGCGAAATCATCGTCGTTCGGCATCACCTGAGTCAGAGACAACCTGTCTCACGCGGGCCAATCTGTCAGGCGCTCTGTTGACCCGAAAAAACAGGGGGTTCCGTGATTGTGGAGAGCGCAGCCTCTCCAAGTTGTTTCCCACTTGCTCAGAGCAGCCAGCAGGCCACCAGTAGGCATCACCTTGAAAAATTGCGCATTCTCGTGCCGGTGCCACTGGGACGATGCTGGCCTGGGGATTGCTTCGTCGGGTGAGGCCACCGTGTGGTTTCGGCACTGTGGCTTTGCCTGCCGGGTTTCAGGCTATTGAGGTTTCAAACAAGGAGGGATGTATGGCAAAGCGGATTGGACTGGCTGTGATGTCGTTTGTGTTCGTGCTGGGCCTGGCGCTCAACGCTCTGGCCGCACGGGAGGTCGTTGAAGGCGCTGTGGAGAAAGTGAATGCCATGACGGGCCAGATCGTCGTGAAGACACAGGCTGGCCCGCGGGAGTTCAACACTCGGACGCCGGAGAAGGTAAAGGACCTCAAGCCGGGCGACAAGGTCTCGCTCACGATTGCAGAGGATGGGACGATGACGATTGAGAAAGCAAAATAATGCCACGTTGCAGTGTTGCCCGGCAGGCGACGATGGGCCGCCCATCTGGGCGGCCCGTCTATTTTGAAGGAGTCCCAGCCCGGTCGCTGCTGCGGAGGAAATCCCTGATCATCTCCGCGGCCGCGTCCCGACCGCCCAACCCGAAGGCAATGGCAGCGCCCAGACCGATCGCGGCGAGGATGATCTGTACCGAGGAGGTCAGAATCGTCGTGTCTATCCCGATCTGTTCGAGAGCCATGATGGCCGCAAATCCCATCACCACGAAACGAGCGATCTTGGACAAAGCCATTCCTCCCCGAAGGTCGTTGGCGATGGCGGCGTTGAGGACGATTTCGCCGAGGAAATGCCCGAAGAGCAAGCCTCCGGCCACGACCACCAGCGCGCCGATGACCTTGGGAATGAACAGGACAAACTGCTGCAAGAGCTGGGACACGACCGTGAGATGCACGGCATTCGCGGCTGAGACAAGGAACACCAATATCACCAGCCAGTAGATCAGAAAGCCTATCGCAAAAGCCGGTGAACGTCCGAGGCCTAAACGGGACAGGAGCTCATTCAACCTGATTTTGTCCGTGTACTGATCCACGCGCACCACGGTGAGAAATTTTACGACGGCGGCTCGCAGTCCCCGCGCAACCACCATGCCGATCAGCAGCAGGAACAAGGCCGCGAGTATGGCCGGGACCTTATGGAGGAGGCCGGTCCAGAGCTGTTGGATGGAGCCTGTGAGCACGGTCAACCATTCTGCCTGCACGTTGCACCTCCGGGAGAGAAGTTTGGGGGATCAGCTCGGGATTCGACTCATCTGTTCTTCCCGGCGGCAACCCCGGGGCGGCCGTAGTCACCCTTCTTCAGCCCGAAGATGGCGCCGCAGTTGAGGCAGCGCACACCCTCGTATGCCCACCCCCCTAAGGGCGAAGTTTCCCCGAAAAACCGCTCCGCCACCAGGAGTCCCCCGCAGCGTTTGCATCGCAGAGGACTGCCTTGAGCCGAATTCATGACGCGTGGTCCTGTGCCGGCAGCTCGATCCCGCCATCTTGGCCGGTGGTCCGCCGGACCGCCGCCAGCAGTTCTTTCTTGCGGAAGGGCTTCCGGATCCATGTGACGGCCGGCATCGCTCCAATATGGGGGCTTGATTCAGGACGACTCTGCTCAGGCGGCGCCTGGATACTGACCATGACGATGGGCGGGGGACTGGAGACCGTCCGCATCCATGCGCGCAGGATCGCCAGCACGCTGTCTTGAGGACTCGGGCAGAGCGTGTCGGTATCCAGAATGACCGCATCGATGGTTTGCGTGTGCAACCGAGCGATGGCCTCGTGCACCGTGCTGGCGAGGCTCAGGTGGTAGCCGTCCTGTGACAGCACCTCCATCATCATGTCTGCCAGCGCCGTGTCGGCTTCGATGATCAGGATATGGGCTTCCTGTTGTGTCATGCGTCGCGTTGGAGGGTGAGCAAACCGGATGCCATCGGGAGCCAGCGCGCCTCTCGATCCAGGATCGTGGCGAACCTCCTGGAAAATCCGTTTGAATCACTCACGATCCTTCCGGCCGCATACCGGCGCCTTGGTAGGAAAAGCGGGACACGTTGTCCGGACCGGGACGATCTGTTCCGGATACGTTTGGGTTGGATTTCTTAGCCGTCGGCGCTATGATCAACGGCGGCAGGGAAGGCCGAGATGAGCCTGCAGAAGAAAGTCTCGTACGTCATCCTTTTGATCGTAGGACTCGCGGGCGCGGTCGGTGAGTATCTCGACCGGCGATACGTGGGAGGACTCGCTCAGGACAATTTCCAGGTCGAAATGGCCGCCGTGGTTCGGCAGGCCGGCGCCCATATCACGACGCTGGCAGAATTTCGGAACAGGCTGGCCCGCGAAGTCGACCTGTACAAGCTCATGGCGAACCGGCCGGACCTCGTGGAGATCTCCATCTACTCGTTGCCGAGTCAAAAAGGCGCCGTGCCGACGCTCCTGGTCGGCGCCGGTAACACTGCTCTTCCGGGGTTCGAGCCGGCGATTCCTCCGTTGGTCCAACGCGCCATCGAATCGGAACGGGATGTCAGCGATCTCACGGAATGGGACCTGAAGCACCGGCTCAAACTGGCCGCCCCGATCTCCGTTGATGGCCGCCTCGTGGGCGCGACCTATGCGGAGTTCACGACGGCGCAATTCGATGAATTGCTGGAATACCAGCGACGCCTGTCGTTATGGCGCCGTTTGGCCACCGGCTTGCTCATCTTCATGGCGATCAACCTGTTTTTGTACTTCAAGGTCCACCGTCCCGTCGGGGCGCTGCTCTCCGGGGTCGATGCGGTCGCGCAGGGCGACATGGGGACGACCGTGTCGGTCGGAGGGCAGGACGAAATCGGCAAGCTGGGCAAGCAGTTCAACGCGATGGTGGAACGGATCCGAGCGGCGACCGAGGAGAATCGGCGATTATACGAAGAGCTGCAGCGGGCCCATGATGACCTTCAGGTGAGGGTGGATGAAGCCACGACCCGGTTGTCCATCGCGCAGCGCGAGGCCGCTCGCGCGCAACGTCTTTCGGCTATCGGGCAGCTCGCGGCGACCGTGGCTCACAAGATCGGGACACCGCTGACGGCCTTGTCCGGGCATATCCAGTTGCTGGCGGAAGACCCCCACATGAGCTCGGAGGCGCGCCGGCGCCTTCAAACCGCGGAACTCCAGATCGATCGGACCTCCAAGATCATCCAGGATCTGCTCGTCTATGCCCGGAAGCCTGAGCCGGTGGTGGCGCCTCTGGATATCAATGCCTGTGTTGAAGAATGTATGGCCCTGTTGCGCCTGGAGATCGAGCGGAGAAACGTGGTGCTGGACGCCAGCTTGAGCCCCACGTTGGACAAGGTGCAAGGCGACCACCAGCAACTTCAGGAGGTCTTCTGCAACCTGATCGAGAATGCCCTGGATGCCATGCCGGGCGGAGGCGTGCTGCGAGTCCGGACCCACCGGCCTCAGCGGCCGCAGGGCGAAGCCGGGTATCGAGTCGCCGTGGAGATCGCGGATACGGGCCAGGGCATTGCGCCGGAACACATCGAACAAGTCTTTCAGCCGTTCTTTACCACCAAGAAGGCCCGGCAAGGGACCGGGCTCGGCCTGGCCATCGCCCTCGAAGTCGCACGAGCCCATGGTGGCTCCATCACCGTGGAAAGCGAGGTCGGCAAAGGGGCGAGATTTGTGGTTCTGTTGCCCGCCTCCGGAATGTCTGCGTGATGCTTCGACAGTCACGGATACTCGTGGTTGACGATGACGCCGAGACTCTCGAAATTCTGAGGGAGATCGTCGCCAAAGAAGGATACTGCGTTGACACGGCTGGCGATGCCCAGGGTGCCCTCACTGAAGCGGCAGCCCGTCCCCCTGACGTGGTCATCACCGACCTGAACATGCCAGGGATGGACGGCCTGGGGCTGCTCGATGAGCTCCGCCGTCGCCTTCCGGACACCTTGGTGATTCTGGCGACGGCCTACGGGTCGCTCAGGACCGCCGTGGACGGGATCAAAGCCGGCGCCTTTGACTATCTCAGTAAGCCTTTCATCGTCGATGAGATCCGCTTGGTGGTGAAGCGGGCGCTGGAGCACAAAACAATCGTCGCTGAGAACCGAACCCTGCGGGAACAACTGAAAGACCGCTATCGTTTCGACAATATCGTGGGCAGCAGCCCCGGCATGGTCGCCGTGTACAGGTTGATCGCCCGGGTTGCCCAGAGCGACACGACCGTGCTGATCCAGGGCGAGAGCGGCACAGGCAAGGAGTTGGTCGCCCGCGCCATCCATGCCAACAGCCCCCGAAGCAGCGGGCCGTTCGTCGTGGTGGACGGAGGGACGCTGGCTGAGGGCCTCCTCGAATCTGAACTGTTCGGGCACGAGCGCGGAGCCTTCACGGGCGCGATCGCCACGAAAAAGGGGTTGTTGGAGAGGGCCCATCTCGGGACATGTTTCATCGACGAAGTGGCGGATGTCTCGCCGGCGCTGCAAAGCAAGCTCCTTCGGGTGCTCCAGGAGCGGGAGATCCGGCGCGTCGGAGGAAATGAACCGATGGTCGTGGATGTCCGGCTGATCGCGGCGTCCAATAGAGACCTGAAGTCCCTGGTCGATGCCGGAAAATTTCGCGAAGACCTGTTCTACCGGCTGAATGTCGTGACGATCGCTCTTCCGCCGCTTCGTGAACGGTCGGAGGATATCCCGATGCTCGTCCAGTGCTTTCTTCAAAAATACGGCCAAGGTAAAACGCCGCACGTCAAGGGAATCGCTCCCGAGGCCATGGCCATCCTGACTGGCTACTCCTGGCCCGGCAACGTCAGGGAGCTGGAGCATGTCATCGAGCGCGCCGTCGTGCTGTCTCCGCATTCGATCATCTTTCCTCAAGACCTCCCACAGAGCCTCCGGTCGGCTCATGCGCCGTCAGAGGGACAGAATGAGTGGACGACGCTCGAGAGTCTCGAGCGAGACTATATCCTGCGAGCCCTCGAAGCGCATCAGCAGGACCTGGGCAAGACCGCGGAGGTATTGGGGATTCATCGCAAGACCTTGCAGCGCAAGCTCCGCCGGTACGGCCTCGCCTCCTAGCGGACAACCTGTCCTCCGCCCAGCCAATCCGTTCGGAACCGGATTCTTTCGGGAACACGGCGGCTTTGCGTACGGAACCCGGGCGAGGCGCGTACAAGTCGTTCCCTTTTCCCCAATCACACCGGTTCGTGTCCCTGACGGATCCTCCCCGGAGACTGTAAGGAAAATCAGCCTCTTCCGTCTCTGACACGGTTCCCCGCGCCTGGGGTCTAGGTATTGCTTTGATCGAGCGATAAGACTTCCTCCCACCTCGGCGGAGTGTCTTGCCCTTGATGAAAAGAGATCGACTGAAGACCATGGCGACGTTTCTGGCCCAGCAGCGGATGATCGTAACGAAAAGGCCGCAGGTGTCGTTGACGGTCCGTCAGATGGACATTCTCCGGCTGATCCTTCAGGGACTGACGAATCAGCAGATTGCGGAGGCCATCGGTCTCAGTCGCCGGACGGTGGAGGTCCATCGCTATCGGTTGATGCAGCGCCTTGAGGTGCGGAACGTGGCACAACTGTTTCGTCGGGTCTTCGAGTTGCGCCTGCTCTCGAAGACTACGCTCACGAAGCGGACTCCATCCCCTTGAGCGATCATCCGGAGCCGGGGGGAATCAGATGTTTGACCACGAAATAGCCCTCCTCGTGGGAGCGACAGGTCTGTATATCCTTGCTCTGGGACCGCTCCTGTACAAACTGTTCCGCGGGAGCGTCAAGAGGTTTCTTTTCGTAAGGTTCAAGGGATGTCTCCATTGCGGCTGTGAATTGAAAAACGCCACGATCGGCTCCTGCTTGCGCTGCGGCTGGCCTTCGGGTGTACGGCGCGTCGCCGACTCCAGAGAGATCTCTGAGGTGCACAGCGGGAAATAGGAGTTCGCTGACCCTCGCGGACAAGCTGTCCTCCCGCAGTCATTTCGCTCGGCCACCGATTCTTCAAATAGCACGGCGGCTTGCGCGCGAAGTCCATTTGGCAACGTACAACCCGTTCTCAATTCTTGACGTGCCGAGACGAGTGTTCTGGTCCACCTCGCCAGTAGCCCGTTGAAAAATCAGCCGCTTTCCGCCTAGCGAGGCCGCCTGCCTTTTAGGTACAGGGATTGCTTTCATCAGATGTTGACGGGTGGTCTCATGGTGAGGTCGCCCGCGTCTCTCAACCACCAACTAGGAGGGTATGCCATGAAGCAGTTCATAGGAATGCTGGCGTTTGCCTCGTTCTTGAGCTTCGGGACCGCGACGGTTTTCTCACAGGGTGAACCGGCCCCGCCCCCTGTTCCGGCCCCGACCGATCCGGTCCCGGCCCCGAAGCCGCCCGGTGAGCCGAAGGTGTTCCAGGCTGACCCAAGTGGCCCGACGGACGAGAAGAAGGACGACAAGGGCGGGAAGTAGCCACGGGACCGTCCCGACATTCAGCGAAAGGCTTGAGCATGAAATCCCTCATCGCTTGCCTCAGCGCGGTGATCGTGCTAACTCTTATGGCGTGGGCCGGAGGTGTCACGGCTGCGGCCGACCCGGCAACTTCTTCGCAGCCGTCTTCGGGGGTCCGCGTCGTGCAGGGTGAGTTGCTGAAGATCGAAGGTGAGTTCTATATCGTGAAGGAGGCTGGAGGCAAAGAAGTGCGCCTGCGTGTCAACAAGGAAAGCGTCGTTGATGCTCGTGTCAAGGCCGGCCAGAAGATTGACGCGCAGGTGTTGCCGGACGGCCATGTCCTCACGATTTTTGCCGCGTTACAGTAGTTCGCCTAGCCATGCTGTTCGTGGGTTGCCCCAGGAGGGTCAGACCGGGCCGGAGCGTCCGGTCTGACCCATTCCCGCCTTAAATTCCCTCCGTTCGTCCATCCCATGACTCTCAAGATGAGAAAGGCCCTTCTCGTATCGGCTCGCTAGTGATGAACCTGAAATTGATCAGCGCGCTGCTCCTTGCGCTGCTTCTGGCCGGGGAGGCTGCAGCAGCGGTGCTTGCCGCGGAGCGTAAACCGGCCAGACCGCGGTCCCAGGTTCACGAAATCGTGACCGGCGAGCTGCTCGGCGTCGAGGGCAGATTCGCGGTGGTGAAGGACAGCGCCGGCAACGAGCTGCGCTTAGCCATCACGAATGATACGAAGCTGCGCGGTCCCTTTAAGGCCGGCGGCAAGGTCGAGGCGCGCGTGGCGACGGACGGTCACGTGATTTCAATCACGGCCGTCAAAGGCTCCCGATAGGCCGCTTCATCGAATGGCGATGAGTCGGTGTTCGAACGAAGTCCTTTTCTGATATCATTCGGCGTTCCTAGAAGAGGAGAGGACGCATGAAGGCTGCAACGAAGGCGGCGGTTCTGACGTGTGCAGCGATGATGATGGGATGTGTCAGCCAAGGCAAGCATCTGCAGACGGTTGCGGAGTTGGAAGGGGCTCGAAAAGACCTCGCTGAAACATCTTCCGCATTTGCGACCTTTAAGAAGCAATCCTCTGCCCAGATGGAGGCTCTCCAGCAAGAGAAGAATGCCGCCTCAAATGAATTGCTGACGGTACAGGCTGCGTTGTCGAAAGCCCAGCAGACGCTCGAGACCACGCAAAAAACTCTCGATAGCGAGCGGGAAGGACGCCGGCAGATCGAGACGCAGCTCGGTAAACTTCGGGATGAGCACGAGAAGATCATCCAGATCAGCGGCGAGTTGAGACGCGAACGCGACATCGTTCAGACGAAGCTTGATGAGCTTCAACGTCAATTGGAGACCGTCCAGCAAGACCTCGCGAATACAAAGAAGGCTTTGGCGGCGGCGCAGGTTCGCATCGCCGCGGGGGAAAAGGAGATCTCCGAGAGCCGGAACCAGGCGAGGGATCTGGAGGTGAGGCTCTCGGCCGAGCAGTTGAAAGTGGCCACGCTCCGCGAGGACAAGCAGCGGCTCATGACCGGGACCACCACCGCAAAAGAAGAGATCGCTCGCCTGCAAAAACGCGCCGGAGATCTCGAGACAGCCGCGGCGCGGGTGACCGACCTCGAAGTGCGTCTCAAAGAGCGCGACCAGGAGGTGGGAAACTTGCGGCAGGAGCTCGGGCGCCTCCTGGCTCAGGCCCACCTCCTGGAAGAACGGCTGAAGGCCGAAGAGACGCAAAAGACCCGCCTGGAGCAGGAGCGGCTTGCCAAAGAGGCCGAGATCCAGCGGCTGACCGCCACGCAGGGTGAACTGGCCAAGTCCCTTCAGGAGGAAATCGCCAAGGGCGACGTCAGAATCAGGCAATTCCGTGACCGCCTGACCATCAACATGGTGGATCGCGTGCTCTTTGAGTCCGGGCAAGGCCAAGTGAAGCCCGCAGGCCTCAAAGTGCTCAAGCAGCTCAGCGAGGTGCTGAAGACCGTCACGGATAAGCAGATTCGGATCGAGGGGCATACCGACAACGTGCCGATCGGCGTGAAGCTCAGGGAGCGGTTTCCGACCAACTGGGAGCTCTCCACCGCTCGGGCCACCAGCGTGGTCCGTTATCTCATTGAGGAAGGCGGAGTGGATCGCACCAGTTTGAGCGCCGTCGGCTATGCGGATACGCGCCCCATCGCGAGCAACGACACGGAGGAAGGGCGGACAGCGAATCGGCGGATTGAGATCGTGCTGTACCCCAAGGACCTCTCCGACATCATGTCCCAGATAAAGCCCTGACTTACGGGCTTGGGTAGCGAACAGGCGGCTGGTCTCCTCTTTCACGCATTAGCGCAGCGTGGCTTCCAGATCGCGGTCCAACGCGAAGACGAAGATCCGCTCTCCAAGGAACGTGTCAATATCGGTGAACAGGGCCGTGACCTTTGCCCCGGTGATGTCGCTCATCTGCTCGCAAAGCTTGTCCCGACCCTGCGCGATCAGCGTCTGGCGGAGCCGCTTCACCATCTCCACGCCATCGGCGGTTTTGGCAAGCTGCCGCTCCGCAGCAGTGAGGACGCCTCGCAGCCGAATGACAACGAGATCGCCCACGATGCACGCCCTCACGTCGTTCGGGCCGCGACCCATAAGTTCCTGTTCAAATTTGATAACCGCGTTTCGAACCGAGGCCTCGAGCTCGCCCTTGGTGGGCGCTTGACTCGTGGGTCTCGGTTTGCCGTGCCGGTGCTCCATGGTCAGACGATTATATCGGAACGTCGGCGATCCCGGAAGCAGGAGTGCTGCAGAGGCAGCTCAGATGGGTCTTCCGGCCCCGGAGATGGGTCAAATGCCCGCTTGATAATGACGTCGTGATTTGGTAGAGGTAGCGCCTGTTGTGATGAGACTGGTGCTCCTTGCCCCCATCATGTTTGGATGGCACGGAGAGCCACCTCAAGCAAATTGGCATCGTAGGGTGATCGGCTAGCGAAACGCCAAGGCCGGTCGCAGTACAAGCCAGTCGGGTTGCATCCGCTCATGGTCCTGGATGCGCCGGCTGGCTTTTTTGTTGAGAGAGCCTGGCATGCTCGGATGCGCGGTGAGCACCTGCGTCGCGCCTGTGTGCGGATGTGGCGGAGAACAGGAATCCGGCTTGCACCGCCGCCATGTGGCGGCTGAGGGCGATGAGGCATCGGATGCGTGAGACAGCCCGTGGGGTGATCGGACTCCTGATGGCCGTACTGTTGACGACGGTGGCCGAGGTTGCGGCCAAAGAGGACCGCGTGGCGCGCGGGGCGATCCGCCGCTACGCACCGGTGAGAGAGGTGGTGGTCCGGGTCATCGTCATAACGGGGCTGCGACAGCATCGCTACCCGACAGATGAGGCGGTGCTGGACGAAGCGCTCCCGGATGCGCCGGCGATTCCAGGCGCCCGCGGCGGATACGCGCACGAGATCGGGCGCGCCTTCCAGCGACCGGATGAACGATCCACGGAGACAGAGTTGGCCAGCGGATTGGTGCCGGGGTCGGCTCGCTGGTGGGAGAGGGCTCAGGCAGCTGATGTCTATGCCGCCACGCTGCAACGAGTCAGAGGTCTCTCGCTCTCGCCCGAGCGCACCGTGCTGCTGACGAGGCTGCTGCGCCTAGACCCTGGGGATCCGGAAGTCAACGAGATGCTGGGCCAGGATCTGTACACGGTCTTTTTACGCGAAGGGCTCAGCAGGAGCGGCATCTCGTCCCGCGATGAGGAGACAACCCTCCGTCTCGCAGAATTGTACTGGAATCTGCAGGCACTGACCTGGCGGCAGGAACTGGCCGAGGTGGCCGTTGGTCACTCGTCCACGGCCGAAGCGCTGTATGGGGCGCTCCGGGCTTTGGAGCTCGCCGGGCGGGGAGGACGGGAGACGTTCGAGATCACCCGCCAGCTCGGCGCGCTCTCTCGGTGGAACAACGATGCCTCCACGGCGCTGGCTGCCCATGAGGCCTTGCTGGCGCGCCTCGCGCCGGATGACCCTCGCCGCGGCCAGGTGCTTGCCGAGATGGCCTGGGATCGAATTCAGTGGGTAGCCTGGTACCGCCGGTATGACCATCCGTGGGTTGCCCAAGCGCGTCGGGAAGCCACAGAGGCGCAGGCGCTCGCCCGCGACCCGGTGGATCGGCTCATCGCCGCGCAGGCAATGATCTCGTGAAGGCATTGGTGCCGGAAGGGAGCCAGATCGCGCTGCCGGCGCCGCCGCGCTCGCCGGAGGTGCTCGATGTGGCGGTCCACGCCAAGCCGCCGCCCCAGGATCTTCTCCGCGTGTGGGACTTCGACAGCGACCCACCGGGCGGGCTGCCACAGGGCTTCTCGGCGCTGAGTCTCGGCGAGAGGACCGCCGGTGCCTGGCAGGTCCAGACCGATCCGGCCGCGCCCAGCCTCCCGAATGTGCTTGGCCATCGGTCGAGCTGCTCAGCTCCCGGATGCTTCGAACTCCTGGTGACCGACATCGCGGGCTTCGAGTTCCCCGATGCCACGGTGCAGATGCGGTTCGATGACGCGCCGGGACAGGGAGAGGCCGGCATCGCGCTCATGGCTCGCGAAGGAGAGGACTTCTTTGCGGTCATGGTCGGCGGTGACCCCGGCACGGTGACCCTGTACCGGGTCGTGCAGGGCCAGGCAGCGGTCGTGGGACATGCGCCGATCACAGGGGACCCCCGCGCCTGGCAGGGGCTTCGGGTACAGCGGAGCAACTTCGCCCACGTGAGCAAGCCGCGCCTCGAGGTGTTCGTGAATGGCCGCGAGGCGCTGGTGGTTGCTGATGAGATTCTGCCCGAGGTCGGCCGGATCGGACTCGTGGCGCACGGGCAGGCGACCGTGCGGTTTGACAAATTCCGTGTGCTGAAGCTGGTGACGAATCAGCCGCTCTCGGCGCCAGCCGCCTATTGAGACAACAGGAAGAGGCCAGGGACGACAGAGCAAGAAACCTCAGATGAGGATAAGGAGGCGACGTTGGCAAGCCGATTTCTTAGACGCAAGCCGTGCGTTCTGATCGTTGACGATGATTCGGACGTGCGGGAGTTCATGCGCGACGTGATCTCAGCCTGGCATTGTAAGGCGCTCACAGCGGCCTCAGGCCCGGAAGCATTGGACATCCTTGAGCGTTGGCGGGTGGATGTGGTGCTGCTCGATGTCGTGATGCCGACCATGGACGGGGTGGAGACGCTGCTGGAAATCAAACGGCGCATGAGCGAGTTACCGGTCATCATGATGAGCGCCATGCTGAACCCGGACTTGCGGGAATATTTGGCTCACACTGGCGCACAGTGCTGCCTCAGCAAGCCGATCGAACGTAAGGAACTCGCCCGGGCTCTCGTCCCCTGGTGCGCTCCAGGTGGCCAAGCGGCGAAACAGTGAAACGCCCCGCGCGGAAGAGGCTGTTCGCAGAAGCGGGAGACGGGAAAAGAAGCGATCAACCCTGAACGAAGGAGTGATGAAGCCATGTCCTACGTCAGACTAGTCCCACCGACAAGGGGCAAGAAAATCACCATGGGGCCGAACGGAAAACTGAACGTCCCGGACAATCCGATCCTCCTGTATATCGAGGGCGATGGCACCGGACCGGATATCTGGGCAGCCTCTGTACGCGTCTTCGATGCGGCGGTCGAAAAGGCTTATGGCGGCAGACGCAGGATCGAATGGTTCGAGGTCTACGCCGGGGAGAAGGCCAATGCCATCTACGGCCCCAACACCTGGCTGCACGACGACACACTTGCGGCCTCGAGGGAGTACATGGTGGGGATCAAGGGGCCGCTCACGACGCCGGTTGGCACCGGAATCCGCAGCCTCAACGTGGCGCTGCGTCAGATGTTGGACCTCTATGTCTGTCAGCGGCCAGTCAAGTGGTACAAGGGGGTCCCCGCGCCGGTGAAGAAGCCGCACCTGGTGGACATGGTGATCTTCCGAGAAAATAGCGAGGACATTTATGCCGGCATTGAGTGGGAGAAGGGTACGCCGGAGGTCAAGAAGGTCATCGAGTTCCTGCAAAAGGAGATGGGCATCAAGAAAATCCGGTTTCCAGAGACATCAGGGATCGGCGTGAAGCCGATCAGCGAAGAGGGGACTTCCCGGCTCGTCCGTGCGGCGATCAACTGGGCTTTGGCCAACAACCGCAAGAGCGTGACCCTCGTACACAAGGGCAACATTATGAAGTTCACCGAGGGAGCGTTCCGGAAATGGGGGTATGAGTTGGCAGAGAAGGAGTTCCTGGAGCGGACCATCTCCTGGGAGGCGTGTGGCGGGAACCCACCGGCCGGGAAGCTGCTGGTCAAGGACGCGATCGCCGACAACTTCCTCCAGCAGATCCTGACCAGGCCTGCGGAGTACGATGTGATCGCCACGATGAACCTGAACGGCGACTACATCTCGGACGCGCTGGCGGCGCAGGTTGGCGGCCTGGGCATCGCGCCGGGCGCCAACATCAATTACGTGACCGGGCACGCCTGGTTCGAGGCTACGCACGGAACGGCGCCGAAGTATGCGGGACAAGATAAAGTCAATCCTGGAGCAGTGCTTCTCTCCGGCGTGATGATGCTGGACTATCTGGGTTGGAGCGAGGCGGCCCGGTTGATCGAGCGA
>Ga0114945_10000463_pt1 | contig 26128 bp, 30 predicted proteins | sample OV2TP3_FD_87194 | JGI IMG/M metagenome (GOLD analysis project Ga0114945, IMG submission 87194) | Hot spring microbial communities from Beatty, Nevada to study Microbial Dark Matter (Phase II) - OV2 TP3 | ecosystem: Environmental > Aquatic > Thermal springs > Hot (42-90C) | place: USA: Beatty...
AATTCAACGGGAATCTGTTTATTTTGCAGTGTCTCCTGGAAGGTATCCGCGGCTATGGGAAACTCTGAAAATGGGGCAGAGCCTTTAGCGCCTTCGTCTGAGGAAGACCCCGGTCCGCTAGAATACCCCTCTTTAACGGAAGACTTTTGTAAAGAAGAATCCACTTCTGCAAAGACTACAGGAAAAAAAAACTCTCTCATCCCTAGATAAAAGATGAAAACAACGATTACGCTCCACCATCGAAACCACTGCGCCAGGAGCAATCTATCGTTCGCAAGCCGCATCGTTGACCAAAGCATAAGCCCCCAAGAGACCCGCTTTGTTGCCTAATTGGGCCCGGACAACCTCGACCATCCGGGCCGGAACCGACATGGCCCGTTTTCTAATCGTTTCTCTAATAACCGGAAAAATGTGCCTATAAGCGTTGGAAACCCCCCCTCCAATAATAATCCGCCGGGGATTTAAGAGATTGACCACGCTCACCAAGCCGCAGCCAATTTGCTCGGCGATCTGGTGCCAAAACTTAAGGGCCTTTGGGTTGCCCTGTTCAGCCAAGCGGTCCACCTCTTCCAACTGAATGCGATTATCCTTAAAGAGTCCCGCTGCCTTTTTTTGAAGGGGTTTATTGCCAACGTATTGTTCCAGGCAGGCCCATCCCCCGCAATTGCATTTCGGCCCTTTTTCGTTCAAGGGCACATGGCCCAATTCCCCGGCCGTGAATCCCTCCCCGCGATAAAGTTTATTGTCTAGGATAAGGCCACTGCCGACCCCTGTCCCCAAGGCAACGCACACCATATTGGGAATGCCACGACCTGCACCGAATTTCCATTCTCCCAAGGTGATCAGATTGACATCATTATCCAAAAAAATGGGAATACGGAGTTTTTCTTCCATGATCTTTTTGAGAGGGACGTCCTTCCAGCCGGGGATGTTGGGAAGAAACCGTACGATTCCCCGTGTGACATCAACCAAACCCGGCAATCCCACTCCTACACCTAAGAGATTATTGATGTTAAAACGATTTTTTTTAAAAAGAATAGCGCATTCATCAAGAAGCGCATTGATCAATTTTGTTTTGTGGGAAAGGAAATCACGAGTGACCAAATGGGATGTGGCGGTGATCTTCCCGGAAGAATCCACGAGTCCGAATTTGATATTGGTTGCCCCCACATCGATCCCTAGGACAAACTGATTAGAGCGCATAGGGAAGCCATTCTACCTGAAAATGAAAGAGGATTCAAGAAAGGTCTCTAAGAATCTCCATACACTCCAAAGGAACACACCCGGTTGCGGCCGGTTTTTTTGGCCCGGTACAAGGCCCAATCCGCTTTATCGATCAGCTCCGTTGTTGTCGAGGCGTGGTCGGGAAAACTCGCTAGGCCAATGCTCAATGTGGTTTGCACGGTTGTCTCATAGGCCTTGATCGATGATTTTTCCACGCTCAAGCGCAGACGTTCTGCCGCAAACAAAGCCCCCTTCTGATCGGTTTCCGGCAAAACCACACAGAATTCCTCACCCCCAAAACGCCCGGCAATGTCAATCTCCCGGATCCCGGCCTTAATCATTCTGCCGATTTCCCTTAAGATTTGATCTCCGGTCAGGTGGCCATAACGATCGTTAAACTCCTTGAAATGATCCACATCAATCATTAAAAATGATAAGGGAATCTTTTTAAAAGTTGAGCGTTTGAACTCCTGGGACAAGCGCTCCATAAAGTATCGTCGAGTATAGACCTCAGTCAAGGGATCAACAATAGCGATGTTTTCGATTTTCTGATAAAGCCAGATGCGCCGCAGTGCCAAGAGAAACTGATAAAACAAAATATCGACTTTGTCCTTGTCCTTAAGGTTCACGCCTTTAAAAACAAGATAGGCGGGAGTGTCTTTTCCATCCGTGATGGCCCAAACGAACTCTCCGTATTGGTCTTTCGCGGCCAAGTCCTGGGGCAGGATCTCTTCCCACCGGCAATCTTCAAAGACCACATTCTCCCGCAGCTTCGATTTAAAAATAGAAAAGGCCTCTTCTGGATTGTGCTTGCGGGTGATCTCTTTGGTCATCTCGTACAGGGCAAGGATTTTGTGAGCCTCCCGTTCCAAGGCCACTCTCTCTCGAATCGCATTTTCCTTCTTTTGGAGAAGCCCTTCTTGGGTATGTTCCATCGCCAGACCTTCGAGATGGGTTTTCCTCTCCAGAAAGGAAATCCAATTCCATGTGAGTCCCCAAAGCGCCGCCCCCAGGCCCACGGTCAACAGGACGACCGTCAAAAAAAATGTCGTTTCAGAGGAACTCATAGACAACTCTTAAGGATTTTTTCATGCGCAGACTTTGTTTCTTCCTGTCCTCTTGGCTTGATACATGAATTGATCTGCCCGGTGGATCAAATCTTCCTTGTCGCGTGCATCCTCGGGGAATGAGGCCACGCCAATCGAGACTGTGACATGCGTCTTTTGCCGGCGAAGGGTCATGGTTTGGCTCTCCACCTTCTCTCGGAATTCTTCAGCCAGCCCAACCGCCCTCTCCTGCGGGCATCCCAAAAGAAGCACGCAAAACTCCTCCCCTCCGTAACGGCAGACCACGTTGCCGGGTTCGGGAAAGCTATCGGCCAGCAGCATCGCCACGCACCTTAGGACAGCGTCCCCGGCGATATGGCCAAAGCGGTCATTGTAGTCTTTGAAATGATCCAGATCGATCATCAAAAAGGAAAACGGCTTTCTTAAGGCCAAATGCTGGATCTCTTCTGTCATGCGCTCCAAAAGGTGTTTTCTTAAATACAAACCGGTCAAACTATCTTTGAGCGCAAGACCTTCCACCCTCTCGTAGAGCTGGGCATTCTCCAAGGCCAAGGCCGTCAGCTCGCCGATGGTGAGCAAGAAACGCAAATCTTCCACGGTAAACTGATTTTCTTTAGGACTATCCACACGCAATATCCCTAAGGCCCTGTCGGCGACCATCAGAGGAACGCTGATCAAAGAACGAATGGCTCTGGGCTCCTCCAATTTCGGTTCTTTTCTATCAAACCGGAAATCTTTGTGGGTGTCTTCCACCAAAAGAGGCCTCATCGTTTTGACCACCCATTGATCAAAGGCATCCCCCTTCTTGGCTTTAAGATTAATCTGCATCTGGCCTTTTTGCAAAAACGAGATCCCCAGCTCCCCGGTCTGGGCATGAAAAATATAAGGGGTCGTGGTAAGTTCCGGGAGGTCGAAAAGATGATTCACTTGCGAGGATACAACACGGGAGGCCTGGGCCAGGGAAAAACAGTCTTTCAAGCTTTCCAAAAGGGTTTTGAGCCGAGAATAATAGAAAATCTTTTTACGGAGGGATTCGGCCTTCTGGGTCTCTTTAAGAATTTCTTCTTTAAGAAGACCCGTCTTTCTTTCGAAACTTTGTCTTTTTAAGTTCGCCGGGGTAAAAATTCCTTTAAGATATCTGCGCTGGATCAATAAAAAGCCCAGACCCAGCGTTAAGACCGCCGCCAAGAGAGGGGAAAAATCAGGCTGATAAAACGTCGTGTAGATAAAGAGAGTAATCAGGCTAAGGAACAACAGAAATACAAGGAAGGGAAAGGGATTAGATGATGGTCTCTTCGGTTGTTTTGTCAAAAAAGTGCACCTTGCTCATGTCAAAGACAAGATCCATATCACGGTTGACTTCGGGACGGTTATGGGCGCCCACGCGGGCGATGAAATTGTGCCGTCCGGAATTGAGATACAAAAAGACTTCCGAGCCCAGAGGCTCTACGACCTCGCAGGTGGCCCGGATCGTATTCTCCGGAGACGATTGTGAGACAAAAAGTTTGTCGTAAATATCTTCGGCGCGGATTCCGAACAGGACGTCTTTGCCTTCATAGGGACCAACGACCTTCGACATCCCCTCGGTTAACTTAACCCGAAATTTCCCCTCGTCGAAATAATATCGGCGCTCCTCTTTTATGATCCGGCCTTCCATGATGTTGATCGGTGGGGATCCGATAAAACTGGCCACAAAGCGGTTGACCGGTTTATCGTAAATGGTCAAAGGATCGGCGCACTGCTGAATTCTGCCATCCTTCATCACCACAATGCGGTCTCCCAAGGTCATCGCTTCGGTTTGGTCATGGGTGACATAGATGAATGTCGTCTGAAGTCTCACGCGCAATTTATGGATTTCGGTTCTCATTTGGACGCGTAATTTCGCATCCAAATTGCTTAACGGTTCGTCAAACAAAAAGACCAGCGGTTTTCGGACGATGGCCCGGCCCAAGGCCACCCGCTGGCGCTCACCACCCGAGAGCTGTCTTGGTCGCCGATCCAAAAGCTGTTTGATGCCGAGGATCTCCGCGGCCTCTTCCACCCGCTGGACAATCTCCTGACGGGGATAGTGCCTCAACTTCAATCCAAAGGCCATATTCTCGAAAACCGTCATATGCGGATAAAGGGCATAATTCTGAAAGACCATGGCGATGTTGCGATCCTTGGCGGGTGTGTCGTTCACCATCCGGTCGCCAATCCATATCCTCCCTTCCGTTGCCTCCTCAAGACCGGCGATCATGCGCAGGGTTGTGGATTTGCCACAGCCCGAGGGCCCCACCAGGACCACAAATTCCTTGTTTTCTACACCGAGGCTAACCTTATCAACGGCCTTGACCGGCCCCTTCGTTCCTTTATAGATTTTCGTTACGTCTCTGAGGCTTACTTGCGCCATATTATTCTTAAAAAAATTTTATCGTTATCTTGGAAAGCACCCTATGGATATCGTCTTTCCCGGAAGTCAAAACGCCATAGACAATCTGTTTGTCAATGTCGATATAATCGTGGCCTACGACATTCCTAAAACCAATCATTCTTTTCAGCAAATCCAAATCGTTCTGCTCAAGGATTCCCTTTTCGGCCAAGATAACGGCCGCCTCATAGGCCGTCTGGGGCAACCCGTAATCTTGATCCACAACAATATACTCCATCAGATCAATCAAGTGATTAATGATCTGAAAACAATTATACTCAACAATGTCCTGTGCCTTTATATCTTGTAAGAACTCTTCGGAAGATAGAGACCGATAAGGCAAGATGCGTTCCAAATGATTATTGATGAACTCTATTTTGGTCCTCAAGATATCTTGGTTAACCACTGGCGTACATCCTTTTGACTTTCAGTCTTCGTAACTCTCGCAGGTTTCTTGTGTCATCGTAAAGATAAAAATTTTTAAAATAATCACCTTTCAGCTTCTGTTTATTGGCCACCAATATAGCCACACCTTTGGAGAATGCCTCCAAAATCACTTCACAGGAAGCCTCGCGGGACAGCACAAGATCGACTTTTCGTCTAAGAAGAAGCTCGAGATCCATGGCCAAGTCTATGCGCTCGCTTGAGGTCAACTTCCCCCCGATGAGAATATCGATATCGCTCTCGGGACGGATCGCTTTCACAGCAGAGCCGAACAAAAAGGCGTAATCCATCCTCTCAAGTTTTAAAAGATGATTCTTAATTTTTTCTATCAATATCTCTCTTTGCATAATCGATAATCTTCGCCAGCGTCTCCTTGAGATTCTTTCTCTCCACGATCATATCAATGAGGCCGTGGGCTAAAAGAAACTCGGATCTCTGAAACCCTTCGGGCAGTTTTTGCCGGGTCGTCTGTTCAATCACCCGTGGGCCGGTAAAGCCAATCAGGGCCTTGGGCTCGGCAATAATGATATCCCCAACTCCCGCGAAAGAGGCCATCACTCCCGCCATGGTAGGATTGGTCAGGATAGAAATATAGAGGTGTCCCAGTTCATGATGGCGTGAAAGCGCCGCGCAGGTCTTGGCCATCTGCATCAAAGAGTAAACCCCTTCATACATCCTCGCGCCTCCCCCGGAGCCGGAGACGATCACCAGCGGTAAGCTGTGCTTGGTTGAGTATTCCACCAAGCGCGTGATTTTCTCCCCCACGACAGATCCCATGGATCCCATAATAAAACGGGAATCCGTCACCCCCAGCCCAACGGGATGACCCCTCAACTCACCGGTCCCCGTGATAACGGCATCGATCAAGTCCGTCGCCTTTTGATCGCTAGAGAGCTTTTCTTTATAGGTCTTCGGCCCTTTAAATTCTAGGGGATCCACAGAACAAAGATTCGCGTCCATCTCTCGAAACGTTCCCGCATCCATAAAAAGCTTTATTCGGTCAAGGGCCGAAAGCGAAAAATGATAGCCGCACTTCGGACAGACATTTAAGCTGTCGAACAGGACCTTATTGTGAATGGGCGTCGAGCAACCCGCGCATTTTGACCACAGGCCTTCCGGGATATCCTTCTTTTTAACCTTAACCAGCGTGTATTTTTCTTTTCCAAAGAGTCCCATCGTAATCCCTGGTAACTCTGCGTCAAGAGCGCAGGATATTAACCCCGCCAAAAGACGGCGGGGTTAATGCTTCGACTTCGCTCAGCACTCCTTCTCCTTCGCTTTTCGCTCGGGATGGTGAGTGAGATGCGAACCAGAAGCACCCTGAGCAACGTCGAAGGGTTCGGCCACAGCGACTTACGTTCCCCCGCTGCATTCTTGCAGAATGCAAGAAGCGGGGTCCGTAAGTCGCGGCCTCATTAAGAATCCATCCGATAGACCGTAAGACCAGAAAGGACTTTGGGGTAAAAATACGTCGTCTTCGGCGGCATGCGTTCTCCGTTTAAGGCAATGGCCTTGAGCTGTTGAATCCGGACAGGATTCATAATAAAGCTAACGAGGGCTAACCCTTCATCAACGAGATGGGAGGCTTCCTGGATATCTTTGGTATAAGAAATGTCTTCGGATCTGACCCCGAGGCGATCAAAAACGAAATATTTCAGGATTGTTGCATCGAGATGGCGGAATTCCCGGGACCCCTCGGGAATCAGCCGATCCACCAGCAAGCGGTTTTTCAAACGCAAAAGCCTAATCTGATTTTTGGTGTACAACCCAAACGCATGCTCGTTTTGACCGGCCTTAGCCAGGATAATCAGGAGATCCTCCTTGGTTTTGACCCGGTCAATCCGAAAAGATTCCTCCAGGAAATCCATATGCCCCGAGAACTTCTTGACGACCCTGTGCAAAGGAAGGATCATCAAATCCAAGCTGTCCATATTGGTAAAGTAGGTCATGATGTAATTGAAAGGTTCCTCGCCATTGGACTTGGGTTTTCGGCTTAACTGCAACCGGCGGTATTCCTGGGCCACCTCATAGCGATGATGACCGTCCGCGATAAAAAGATGCTGGTTGGCCAAGGAATGGTCTATCTCTTGAATCAAGGCCGGCTCCTCCAGACGCCAAAGAATGTGCCTGACATCATCTCTATCCACCACATCTATAAAAGGCTGATTCAGGGAAACTTTTTGGCGAAAGATGTTCTGGACTTTCTTGCTTTTGTCGGAAAAGCAAACAAAGATGGGGCTCAAGTTGGCCCGGACACTGCTCCACAGATGGAGGCGGTCTTCTTTGGCCTTGGCATGGGTTTTCTCATGAGGGAAAATTTTAGAGTCGTTTTCATCGGATAATTGCATCAAGGCCATAAATCCTAGGCGGCTGTATTTTTGGCCCCGGAGCCTGTACTCCTGTTTATAGTAATAAAGGCAAGGGGCGATATCTTCCTTAAGAATCCCTTTCTGGATCCATTCTCCGAAGAGCTTTTGGGTTCGGGTGTATTTGTTGTCGGCCGCTGTATCGGTTTCTTTTTCTTTCCCGAGCTCGATATAGATAAAATTGTAAGGGTGGAGATTATGGTAATACTCCTGTTCTTCCGGAGAGATGACATCATAAGGAGGGCAGACCACTCTGGCTAAATCAGGGATCTTTTCCGTATTATAATGAATGCCCCGAAAGGGCTTGATGCAGGTCATTTTTTATAAATCTCCGAGACCCTTCGACTCACTCTCCTTCGACAGGCTCAGGACACTTCGAAGGACACTGAGCGAAGTCGAAGTGCTCACTGACGTTCGTCGTTCGTGGTTCGACTGGCTCACCATCCCTCGAACTATCCCGAGCAAAGTCGAGGGACTCAGGGTGGTTCGACTCGCTGATTTATGGTGAGCGAGCGAAGCGAGTCGAACCATAAATCCATCCCCCCACAAAACCACCCAGCGTATCGGCAAGTAAGTCTCCCCAAGAAAACGTCCGCCCAACAACAAAGGACTGATGCCACTCATCCGTTAAGCCATAAAAAAAAGAGGACAAAACCACGCACACCCAAATCATTTGTCCTAAAGAATGATCCGGCTGAGTATTGCCTAAGGCCCGGGCAAACAAAAAACCGCCCCCTAAGTATTCCAGAAAGTGCCAAAGCTTATCCCATGGCAAACCCTTGAAGGACATATTCAAATTGGGGATACTGGATATAAAAAAAATCATAACAGAGTAAAGAATAACTGGAAACCAAAATTTAAAAAATTTGAGCCGAGGGATCTCTAAGTCCCTAGAATTCCCTTGAGCTGAAGTCATTTGGGATAAATGGGACATGATGTCACGGATCTTTAGGCCGCGCACCCGCAATGGGGAGAACAGCCATGAGACCCTTTAGGGGAGGGGGATGAGGATGGTTTAACCCCTGAATCTTTAGAGGAATCTGTCTTGGCTGCCCCGTCTTCGTCCCGACTGAAACGTCGGGACTTCGCCGGGCCAGGCGAAACGTGAGTGGAGACTGGCATTTTTCGTTTGTAGTCCGTCTCATAAAAACCGCTTCCTTTAAAAATAATACCGCTTCCTCCCCCAATGAGTCGATTTAAGCTGAACTGTCCGCACTGAGGGCATTTTCTTAAGCGGTTTTCACTGATGGACTGCAGGATTTCAAATTCATGGCTGCAACTGGCACATTCGTACTGATAGGTTGGCATGGTTTTATTCCTCCATTCTTTTAATGCATTTTAATCATCTGAAGACTTTTTTGATTTTCTCTGTCAAGGATTCATCGGGATTCTGGACCTCTTCTCCGCTAACCCTAGCGAATTCTTCCAAAAGCCTTTTTTGTTCAGCCGAAAGCTTGGTCGGCACCTGCAGCATCACCCGGACATACTGATCCCCCCCCTCGCCGCCATGCACATCCGGCATCCCTTTGCCCCGCAGGCGAAAGACCTTGCCGCTCTGGGTTCCGGCAGGGATTTTCATGGAGACACTTCCATTGAGCGTGGGGACAGAGACCTCCGCGCCCAAAGCGGCCTTGACAAAGTTTACAGGCAATTCTAAGTGAAGGTCATTCCCATCCCGGTGAAAGACGGAATGGGGTTTAATTCTGACGAAAATATAGAGATCGCCTCGGCCTGCGGTCGTAACTTCGCCTTCCCCCCGGACCCTTAACTGAGAATCGTTATCAATGCCGGCAGGAAAATTGACCTCGATATTACGGACCACCCGCGCCATCCCTTTTCCATGGCATTTCGGGCAGTATTCCGTGATGACCTGGCCTTCCCCCCGGCACTGAGAGCACGTCTGAGACATGCGGATAAATCCGCTGGACATCACCACCTGTCCTCGCCCCCGGCAAGTCGGGCAGGTTTTGGGTTTGCTGCCGGGTTTTGCCCCGCTTCCTTCGCACTCGGGACAATATTCATTGCGGGGAACTTTGATCGTCTTTCTGGTGCCGGTATAGGCCTCTTCTAAGGTAAGCTCTGCCTCGTACTGGATATCCCGTCCCCGACGGGCCCTGCGGGAGCGGCCCGTGGAGCCTTCCGCCCCAAACAAATCAAAACCCATATCGCCAAAAACCCTGCCGAAAATATCCCCCAGATTAAAGTCTTCAAAGACGCTGGAAAAATCCGCTCCCCGGAAGATATCCTCGGTCGTATAGCGCTGATCGATTCCCGCATGGCCGTACTGATCGTACATGGCCCGCTTCTGGGGATCCGACAGGACACCGTAGGCCTCGGAAATCTCTTTGAATCTTTCTTCGGCTTCCTTCTTTTTGTCTTCGGGGACACGGTCAGGATGATGCGACAAGGCCAAGGACCGGTAGGCCTTTTTGATCTCCTGCAAGGAGGCGCTTTTAGGAACGCCGAGGATTTCGTAGTAGTCTTTTTTCACCTCTTACCTCTTACATCTTGCCTCTTCCTTCTCTGATAGCGCTTTACTTACTTCTCATCCTCTGCCTTAAAATCAGCATCGATGATATCATCTTTGGACGTTGATTTCTTTTGAGGCTCATCCCTGGGTGCGTCTTCGGCACCCGGGCTTTCGGTCTTCCCGGTTTTGGCCTGCTGGCTGGAAGCCGCCTTGTAGATTTCTTCGGCCAGTTTATGGCTGGCCTTCTGCAGCGACTCCATCCCCTGCTTCATTCGGGAAACATTTTTGTCTTTGACAGCCGTTTTTAGGGCGTTTAGTTCCTTCTCCACATTTTCTCTCTCACTGGCAGAAATTTTGTCCCCGTATTCTTTGAAGGATTTCTCGGTGGCATAAATCAAAGTATTGGCTTCATTTAAAACTTCGGCCTCTTCTTTTTTCTTCTTATCTTCTTGTGCGAACTGCTCGGCCTGCTTGATCATCCTCTGGATTTCTTCTTCTGACAATTTCTTGGGGGCCGTGATTTTAATCGACTGCTCTTTGCCGGTCCCTTTGTCTTTGGCCGAGACATGGACGATCCCATCGGTATCGATATTGAAGGTGACCTCGATTTGCGGCAGCCCCCGGGGGGCGGGGGGGATCCCCACCAAATCGAAACGGCCCAGCTCCACATTATCGCCGGCCATGGGCCGTTCCCCCTGCAGGACCCGGATCGTGACCGCCGGCTGGTTGTCATCAGCGGTGGAAAAGATCTGGCTTTTCTTGGTAGGGATCGTGGTATTCCTCTCGATCAATTTGGTGAAAACACCCCCTAAGGTTTCGATCCCCAAGGAAAGCGGGGTCACATCCAAAAGCAGCACCTCTTTGGCCTCGCCTTTGATAATGGAGGCCTGGATCGCCGCGCCCAGCGCCACACACTCCATGGGATCGATCCCGCGTTCAATCTTCTTTCCCAGTTGACTCTCGACAAATTTCTGAATCATGGGCATCCGGGTGGGTCCCCCCACCAGAATCACCCGGTCGATTTTAACCTCTTGTCCAACTTTACTCGAGGCGTCTTTAAGGGCTTGTTCCACCGGATGACGGCATCTGTCCACAATGGGCGAAATCATATCTTCCAGCCTGGCCCGGTCAACGGTCAAGGTCAAGTGCTTGGGGCCGGTTGCGTCGGCGGTGATGAAAGGGAGGTTGATGTCGGTCGTGACTGTGCTGGAGAGTTCGATCTTCGCCTTTTCCGCCGCCTCCCGAAGCCTCTGGAAAGCCATTTTGTCATTCTTCAAATCAATGCCTGACTCCCTCTTAAACTGAAGAATGATATAATCGATCAAAACATTATCCATATCGGTTCCGCCCAATTGGGTGTCACCGCTGGTGGACAAGACCTCAAAGGTGGCGGCCTTGTGCGTTTCATCCCATCCCATCTCCAGAACCGTCACATCCAACGTCCCTCCGCCGAGATCAAAGACCATGATCTTTTGCTCTTTGCCCGCTTTATCCAAGCCGTAGGCCAGACACGCCGCGGTAGGCTCGTTGATGATTCGTAAGACCTTGAGACCCGCGATCTCGCCGGCATCCTTGGTGGCCTGTCTTTGATTGTCGTTGAAATAGGCCGGGACCGTAATCACCGCCTCTTCCACTTTATCCCCGAGATATTTTTCGGCATCGGCCTTGATCTTCTGGAGGATAAAAGCCGACACCTGTTGGGGGGTATATTCTTTGCCAAACACCTTAAAGACATGATCGGTTCCCATTTTGCGCTTGGCGGCATAAATGGTCCCCTCGGAGTTGATCGCGGCCTGGCGGCGGGCGGGCTCGCCGACCAACCGCTGACCGTCCTTGGTAAACGCCACGAACGAGGGAAAAGCCTTCCCCGAGGCCACCCCCGCGCCCTCGGCGGAAGGGATGATCACCGGACGCCCTCCTTCCATAACCGCGGCCGCGGAATTTGAGGTTCCTAAATCAATGCCAATTGCTCTTGCCATTTTATTGCCTCCTATCTAGTAAAATCTCTTAAGAGATTGGTTTTTTCTTCTTCCATTGTCATCCTTATATTTCTTCGTGAGAAACCGCTTCGGTCTTTCTTTTGGCGACTTTCACCTTGGCCGTCCGCACCACCCGATCGCCTATAAAATACCCTTTCTGAAACTCCTCTAAGATGGTCCCTTCTGGCGCCCTATCGTCTTCCCAGAGCATCAACGCCTCATGACAGTGCGGATCAAACTTCTTACCGATGGATTCTATGGGCTTGACGTTGTTGCGCTTTAACATCTCATAGATATGTGACATCACCATCTCAATTCCCTTTAAAAACGCCGAATAATCCTCATGCTTGGCCTTGGCGGCCTCCACGGATCGCTCCAAATCATCCAGAATATTCAGAAACTCACTCACCAATCCTTCATTGGCGTACTTGATAAATTCCACTCTTTCCCGCTCCATGCGCTTTCGGGCATTATCGAATTCGGCATAGAGCCGCAGATATTTATCCTTGTGCTCTGACAGCTCCGTTGTCAGCTTCTGGTACTCGGATTCCTTCAAGGAAATGATCTTCTCGCTCTTGCCTTGATCCTGAGGTTTAAGGAAAGTTTCTTCGAAAGAAGCATCCTGATTTTTCTTTTCATTGGCCATAAGGGGATTTTTGAAAATTGGAGCCCTGTTTCACGGGGCGTAAGAATTATAACACCTGGGACATCAAATCCGAAACGTAGTCTAACGTGGACACCACTCGTTCATAATCCATGCGCGTCGGGCCTAAGAGGGCAATACGGCCGCTAGGCCCTTTCTCGGTTTTATATCCCGCCACCGCCAGAGAACAACTGTCAATATCCTCATACGAGGTCTCATGCCCTATATAAATCTTCACCTTTCTCTCTAAGTCTCGGTTAATGATTTGAAGAAGACGCTCCTTTTCTTCCAGCGCCTGGAGAATGTGTTTAATTTTGACAAGGTCCGGCGACTCCGGGAACTCCACGACATAGCGGGTTCCATGACAGAAGACCTTATCCGGTTCTCCATCCATGGAGATAATGCTCGTGTAATGAGTTAAGTCAGAGATCATCTCTGAGGTTTTATTTAAAAGAGCCACCAATTCATGGACGGATTTTTGGTACTCGGCTCTGATGCGCTCTTTTTCTTCTTCCAGGAGATAAATCTCATGCATCAGGTGATCGACATAATATCGATAGCCTGACTCGGTGGGAATCCGCCCTGCGGAGGTATAGGGATGAGTCAAATACCCTTCCTCTTCCAATTCAGCCAATATGTTGCGGATGGTCGCTGGGCAAACGTCCAACTGGTATTCAGTGGCAATAAAACCGGAGCTTACTGGACTAACAGTTTTGATATAGTTGTAAACCACAATGCCGAAAACCAAATCTTTCCTTTCTCGATAATCAGTTTTTCGTGTCATTTTGATTAACTCTCACTCTTAACGGTTAGCGATAAGGGTTAGCAATATTTTTAGCACTCTCTCCCTATAGATGCTAATTAGTGTCCACTAAAAAAGTCTCTTGTTAGTTCCCCCCTTCGATTAGTTTTTTAGTGGGAAATAATTATAACAAAAAGATATATCCTGTCAATGTTCTTGACTCTGTCAATTATTTCTATAATTAGCACTCTGGAATCTAGAATGCTAAAGTTTAGGAATTTCTCCTTATTCTATTAAGAATACGATTTACCCCTTCCTTAAAGAGGTCAGGTTTTGGCAAAAGGCTTAAGACAACATAGGGCTCCTCTGGGAAGTCAAAAAAATATCCCGGATGGACAAAAACATGGTCTTCTTTTAAGAAATCGAAAGCCCATTTTTCTTCTCTTTGGGTTGGGGAAAGCTTTACAACAGCATACCATCCTCCCTGAGGAGAAAGACAACAACACTGATTCAGGGATAAAAAGGCCTTTTTTAGAAAAGTCAAATTTTGCTTTAAGCGTCTTAAAATTTGGTTCTCGATATCTTCTTTCATAGAGAACCAAATTTTAAGGGCATTCTGGGAAAGGGCATTCACAGAAAGATAGGTATCCGCAATAACCTCGAGGCGGCCAAGGGCGTCGCGCCATGTGTCCTGTGGGCCAGTCCCCACCATCCAGGAGAGTTTCATCTGAGGGAGCCCCAGGCTCTTGGAAATGCCTCCCAAACAAAAGCAAAGAATACTCCGATTGTCAACGAGGCTTAAAACCCTTTGAGGGTCCTCTTCAAAGGCGTAATCCGAGAAGACCTCATCACAAATGAGAACGAGGCGCCGTCTTTGGCAAATTTCGGTGATTCCCGAAAGATCTTGTTGTGTCAAAAATGACCCTGTCGGGTTGTTGGGGTTGACCACAACGATCGCTTTGGTTTTTGGATGGATGGCTTTTTCCAGCGTTACAAGATCAATATACCATCCCCTCTCATCGTAAAGCAAAGGGTACCGATCCATCTGAGCGTCATTTAAATCAAGCAAAAACTGAAACAGAGGATAACTGGGCTGCCCTATAAGAACCTGTTCTCCGGGATTCAGCAAAAGACGAAACAAAAAAGAGTAAGCCTCACTGGTTGAGGCGGTCAAAAATATCCTTTGGGGTTCGACCCTGAAGCCTTTTTTTTGATAATAACGGCTTACGGCCTCTCTGGCCTTCGGGATCCCTTGAGGATCAGGCTGATACATCAGATTTTGCGACTTAGAGAAGGCGGAAAGGATTTCGCCGGGGTAGTGAAAACCGCAATGCGTAGGGTTGGATTCGGTAAGGTCAATATAGGCAATATTTTCCCTCTGGAATTTCTCTTTGAGATGCATCAGAGGATTGATGTCGAGTCTCCAGTCCGTGCGATGGGCAAACTTGACGACATAGGACATGCTTTATGCCTTTAAGCCAAAAGTTTTCAGCATCTCGCTGGTCACGCGGTTCATATAAGCCTCATCCGCGGCTAGGTTTCTGTCCTTAACGCCTCCCAGACGGAATTCCCGGACTGCCTCAATGCCCAGAAATCCTAAAATAAGCCTTAAGTACGGCACAACAAAATCTTTGGGAGAATCCGCAGGATAAATTTCTGCGCTGGTCATGATAATAAAGGCGGATTTCCCTTTCAGCCGGCCAATATAATTTTTCTTCTCATCAAAATCCCAAAGTTCGCCTTTTGGGGAAATCTTGTCAAAGAAATCCTTCAGGGCCGCCGGAATACCGAAGTTCCACATCGGGACCGGAAAGACCAGCCGGTCCGCCTCCCAGAGGGACTCGATCCACTCCTGATTGTACTCATAATTGAAATACCTCTGGGAGGAATCATAAAGCCGAATCACTTTCGTTTCCCCACCCAGATGCCTGGCCAGTCGCTCGGCCAAGGTTGTGTTCAAGGCATAATGATCCTTGGGGGGATTGGGGTCAATGATTAAATTTGTCAAACGATCAGTCGTCTTCTTCATTCTCGTCTTCGCTGTCTTCTTCCATCGCTCTTTCCCGCACTTTGCTGATTTCCGTATCGATAAAATAAAGGCCCTTCCCATCCGTGCCGGTCATCTTGATCAGATCCCGGATGGAGGTAAAAAGTTTCTCCTCCTCATGCTGCTCTGCCACGAACCATTGCAGAAAATGGAATGAGGAAAAGTCCTTGGTCTTCAAACAAAGTTCCACGATTCGGTTAATCAACCGGGTCACATGGATCTCATGCTCCAGGGCCAGCTCAAAGACCTCTCCCACCGATTTATATTCATAGGGCGGCTCTTTAACGGCACAGGCTTTGGCATGCCCCCCGGAGGCATTGATATAACGCAGCAACCTCATCATATGATCCCGCTCTTCCTCGGATTGTTCATACAAAAACGCGGCGCACCCATGCAGTCCGCTTTTTTCGCACCAAGAGGCCATGGACAAATAATAGCTTGAGGCATAACCCTCGTGAACGATCTGTTCATTCAATGCGGTTTCAATGTCCTTTGATAACATGGCTTTCTCCTTTCGTGATCTTTCCAAAATACAATTCACTCCCCTTGAAGAACTTTGGAGCCAAAGAAAACGATACGCGGTAGATTATACCGATAATCGCTGTGCTCTTCAAGGGGGTTGAAGGGGATGTTCCCTTTTGAGGCGATCGAACTGCTTTTCTTTTTCTTTGAGCTGGGCGTCAAGCTTATCGTATTCGGATTTGGCCACCCACATGACGGCTTCGTTTTTTTCTTTTAATTTGGCATTAATCTTTTTTAGCTCTTCTAATTCCTTTTTATACTCTCTTAAGGCGGACTCGGCAGCCAAAAGCCTTGTGGAAAGGGCTCGGCGCTCGGCATTCCCTTGCTCGAGATCTCTTTTGACCTCTTTTAACTCGTGCTCAAGCCTCAGCCTTAAGGCATGCTCGTCTTCAAAATCTCTTTCCAGCTTTAGATGCTCCTGTTTTAACTGGAGGGCTTCCTTATTTCTTTTCTCGATATCCTCCTGTTCTTTTTCCCGCCAGCGTTTTTCCTGGGAGAGCTTTTCTTGGAAGGCCTTATTTTTCTCCTGTTCGGCAAGGATCTCCTTTTCTTTGGCCTTTTGCTGATTTTGCCCTGCCTCAATGTCCTCCTTTAAGTTCTGGATATGTTGTTCAAGCCGCTCGACTTTGTCCTCTAATTCTTTTTCCCGGGCCGTGGGTTCCGGGGCTTCGGATCTCTTCTTTTTTTTAGGTTTACTTCCCGAAGACAGCAAAAACATCCCGGCTACGAAGAGCAGCATCACCACAACGAGGATCATCCCCAGGAAAATGACACCTGACATCAAGGACCCCTTTGCAATTTCTCTAAATTATCTCTGGCAGGAAGGAAATGAGGATCGTCCTGCAAAATCTCCTCTAGGAGGACCCTGGCCTGGCTGTGATTTCCTCTGTGGATTTGACTGACTGCCAGATTGTTTCTGGCCATAAGATCATTCGGGTTCAAGGCCATGGCCTTCTCAAAATATCGGAAGGCCTCTTCAAAATTATTCAGATAAAGCTCATTGACCCCCAGATTATTATATAGGACGCTGTCTTGGGGATCGATCAAGAGGGCCTGTTGATACTCTTTCGCGGCCTTAAGACGATTTCCCTGATCTTCATAGCAATGGGCCAGATCAAAATGGATCCCTTTGATAAATCCCAAGTAAAAAGATTTCGCCTCTGGCCCCGTCTGTTTTAGATAGCGCTGCATGATCTCCAAAGCCATTTTATATTCCCTAACAGCCCTTTCAAGTTCTTTATGGGAATAATACGCCCGGCCCAGTAAAATGTGACCGCGGGCGAAATCTTTTTCGAATCGGACGACCCGCTCGAAAAGAGGGACTTCCCCCCGCCAATAGGTGTTCTGCTTCATGGTTAAAAAGACAAAAACTATGCTCACCATAGACAAAAATCCCATGTTAACCCTGCGGTCATTTTGGGAGAACAGGCGCTGGCTTAAAGTTTCTCCCGACAAAAGCGCAAGGACAAGGAACCCTATACTGGGGAAATATAAAAAATGCTCAGCGGTTAAAATCAAAGAAGATTCATTGATAAGGGGAATGATGTTCAGAACAGGCAAAAGTCCGATCAAAAACCAGCTTCCCGCCCAAATTGCCAGCCTCCGTTTATCTGAGGGCATCGATCGAAGGACGGCCACAAACAGCGCACTCAGGAAAATAAAAACAAGAAAAGACAACATAAAAGGCTTCAGGATATCCGTGGAACGGTAATAATGGAGATCTCCGGGAAAAAGAAGGATCTTTAAATATGTCAGTAAAACCGTTGGGATCTGCTGAACCCGCAAAGTCAACTCCACCCCACTTCCCAAAGATCCAATCGCGCTTCCTAAAATGAGGTTGCGAAAATAAAAATACCCCAAAACCACAACCAGCGCTCCCCATACCCTCAAAAACAGGAGGGCTCTGGGGCGCCCCCACGTCTTGCTGTCGCAAGACAGCAGCGGAGGAGCCCCAGAGCCCCTTGCTTCTCGATCCCCTTCAGAGATTTCTCGTCGGCGTCGGCCCAAAACCTCATACATCCCAAAAAGCAAGGGCAAAATAACAGCCTGTTCTTTCGTGAATAAAGCCGCGGCGAAAAAAATCAGGGAAAATAAATACAAAAACAGCCCCTCGCGGCCTCTGGCTTGAGCCCCCGCGACATAAAAGATAAAACTGGCCAAACAAAACAAAGAAAACAACAGATTCGAAACCCCGGCTATCGAGGCCACGGCCTCGGTCTGCGCCGGATGAATCAAAAATAAAAATGCCGTCCAAAACGAGAGGGCCCTCTTTTGTGAAATGAGAACAAGCAAATGGTAAACTAAAATGCTGTTCCCAATATGCAGCAGAACATTCAACAAATGGTATCCGTGGGGATTCAAACCAAAGATCATATACTCGATCTTATATAGGACTTCTAAGAGAGGACGGTAATACGTGTTGGCCAGGAGCGGCTTTTGGGTTAAGGGGGCGGGCTTTAAGAAAATCTCGGAGAGATTCTCCCATTCGCCGATCCGGGGATTGTTCTGGATAAAAACGACATCATCATGGACGAAAGGATGAGGGATCGAATTAAAATACGCTAGGAAACCGAAACATAGCAAAAAGACGCTTATTTTCCCCAGACCTAACCCGAGATAGGCCTGCCTCGCGGCAAGGTGGGCTTCATTTCGTGGTCCATTGGCCATCTTCGGTTTGGATTTTATCGCCGGGACTGGCTTTATCGCGCTGAACTTGGGCAAAGACCTTCTCGATCGTCTCTAGGGCGTTGGACAAATTGTTCTGTTCCTCGATCGTGCGGTAAATCAAGCTTCGGTCTTTGTTTTCTTGTTCTGCCAACTCCCTGGAGGCAGGCCCGTCGGATAACACCTCCACGTAACCGCGGTTATTTTCCCCTATAATCCCTTGAGCCTTGAGGGCCTTGAGCTGGTCAAAACGGTTTCTTCGGTTTTCCAGCGCCCCTTTAACCTCGGGGGTCATTTCTTTGATTTCATACTGAGCCTGGGCAAAGCTTGCCCAAAGGCCTAATAAAATTACCGTCAAAAAAATTCTCATCTTTATCCTCCCGTTATTTTTGCGCTTTGATACTTTCTTCGGTTTTCTCACCGCTGACGAAATCTTCAATGTTGGTTGCGGTCTTCTCGAGGCCCTTGATATCCAGCGTGATGTGGGCCTTGATGGTGATCGGCCGGTTCGGATCCCCCACGGCCTTGACCGTGCAACCACCCAACATCAGGATCAAACACAGATACCCCCACAGATACCACCCTTGCCTCTTGTCTGGATCGTTAGTCCCCATAGTCTCCTCCCATGATTATTTCCTCGGAGAAATCAAAAATCGAGCGAACATCTCCTCCAAGGACAAACCCAAATTCACATCCACAGTGAGATTGTAATCGAGGTTTAAGGCCTTACTCTTAAGATCAACGCCACCGGAGAGTTTTTGAGTCGCAGTCCTCTCGAGTTCCAAAACGGCCTTCTCCACCGGGACCTCGCCATCGATCTTGACCAACTCTTCCAGCTCCTTTTGTGCGCTTTGAGGAAGGTAATTTCCCAAGCTAAAGCCCCAGCCCAATTGATGTTCATGATTTACCAATAACAATAACGCCAGCAAGGAAGCTTTGATTTTGCCTCCGGGCTGAAGACCCAATCGGGCCTTCAGGTCTTTTATCTTTTCTTTTTGCCCGATGACATTCAGGACTCCATCCACCCTTCCATCCAGCTTAGAAAAAAACTGATTATTTACGGTACGTATTTTTCTTACATCCAGATTTGCCCATCTTAAGGCCACATTATAAGACAGCAATGAAAGATCATCCAATGAAATATCGCCAAAGATATCTCCATCATAAGCAACCGCTGAGCAATCTTTAACGTGAAGATGCGTTCCATCGCCCTCCATGAAACAGGAGATCTCTTCGGCCTGCACGAGACCCATTGCCAACGAAGACGCTTTCATATTTCCCTGGAGGGCCTGAAGCTTATTTTCCAGAAAACTCAGCCTCAGATTCAAATCGACGTCTTGTGCTCTGAACGCGGCCATTCTAAATCTGCCTGACTCGCAAGCGACTTCCAGTTCCTTTTTTATTTTTCCGGGATTTAAAACCTTTATGGTTAACGAACGGCAATCCCCGTAAGATAAAACTGCTCCCCTTTCCAGGATCACCCGGAGATCCTCAAACTCGATCTCCTTAAAGAAATCGAACCGTCGTCGGGTGTACTTAAAGGTCTGTATCCGGGCATCGGGAGCTGCTCTTTTTAAGCCTTGGGAAGCAAGCCAGGCGGGAAGCCAGCAGGAATAAAAAACGGTATGAAAAAAGATCCCCGCCAAAACCAATAAAAGCAAAAGAAAACTAAGAAAGACTTTCGTTGTTATTTTTTTCAAAGATGGATTAAGGTGAGTTCGCTGTCTATTTATGGAGCTTTGCGTTACGCAAGATAGCCGCCAGGGTTGACAAACCAACAAAAAAAGACAGGGCCCCCAGACAGGCAAAGATAACGGATCTCCACTCATCTTCCAGATGGGCCGGCCCGACTCCCCCTGCGAAATAGCCGATCACAATCAAGGCGATCATAACCGCTGACCCACCGATAAGAAAAATCAAAAGGGCCAGGAGAAACGAAAGCAAGATCACGTAAAAGTTATACAAAAAAAAGTTCCCTTGAGCCATCTTGCTCGCTGCTATGCCGATTCTTTCCATGGGATTCCTCTTTCAGAATCAGGGACAGCGCCTACTTTTTATAAAAAGTAGAAAAGGTAGACGCTGTCCCCATTATTTCTATTCTTCCGACCGAATCCGTTCGATCTCTTTTTTGGCGGCTTGGATGCGATCATCAAGGTAAGGATGCGTCCTGAGAATCAAAGGCACATCGGGCCCTTTGCTGTCTTCTTTGAGGATTTGAAATACCTTTATCATACCATTGGGATCGTAGTTGGCCAAGCCCATATATTTAATGCCCAGCCGATCGGCTTCGTACTCGTCCTTGCGGCTGTATGAGGAGAAGACGAGAGACATGACCACATTCGTGCTCAACGCCGCGATCCTTTGGATCTGCTCTTCCATCTGGATAGTTTTGAAAAAAAGATTCCCGAGCAAATCATAACTCACCGCTGCCTGAAATTTCTTGATGGTATGACGGGCCGCACAGTGGCCGACCTCATGGGCCAGGACACTGGCGAGTTGATGATCGGTCTTCAACCGGTCATATAATCCCGTAAAGATATAGATGTTGCCGCCGGGTGTCGTAAAGGCATTGAGCTCGTCATGCTCAATCAAGAAGAAATGATACTGATAGTCCTGGCGGTCGGAAACCTGCGAGACCCTCAAGCCTATCCGATTTAGACGATCCAGCTTTTGTTTGTCCTGGGATGGCTGAAACTCACTTAAAAGCTTGCGGTGGATGTCCCGGCCCATCAGGACTTCCTCTTCGGTTGGGATGATAATGAACTCCCGCCGGCCGGTAGCCGTATTGTAGGTGCCCAGCGAGGCGCAGCCCGTGAGGAGGCACACGGCCCCCAGCCCAAAGCCCAAAACAATCTTTCTATGCTTTCGTAAAAGCCTCATCGTTCAAATTTCACGATTCTTTGCCACCACAAATGGCTCTTCCATGCTCTCATAGACCGCCATATCTTTTTAGCGGAGGCGGTCTTCAAATGATCCGGGGCCTGCTTGAAAAACATTTTTGTCTCCGGATACCCCTGATCGAGATATTCCTTGGCCTGCAAAAGACACTCCAGGATATCCGCATCCCGGGCCACCAGACTTTCCTTTGTCTTTTGCTCGTCAAATTCATTGCGGAATTTCTCTAGCTCTTCCTTCAGGCTTTGAGGGAGAGGTTTTATCTGGTCCTGAAAGACCCGCTTTTCCGCCACTTTAAAATCAATATAATGGTGACCCATCTTGTGGAGATCATTGATCCTGGCCTCGTGGATATCATTAAAAAGAGCCATGACAAGCACCTTATAAGGATCGACCTCTTCCAGATGGGCCAGGTAATATCCGATGACCGCACACCGAAAACAGTGATCGGCCACACTCTCGGGGTTAGAAATTCCGGCCACCCACCAGCCGCTTCGTTTGATCTTTTTGAGAAGTCCGGCTTCCGCCCAGAAATCCAGAGCCGCTCTAAGCTGTTTTTTCGTGGAGGCCTGAGCCGAAGTTCGGCTGAGGCTGCTTTTTTTGTCTTTTGATTTCATAGGCTAGCAGGGCGGCGGCGTGCGCCGCATTCAACGACATCCCCGCAGGGACAACCGGAATCGTTAAGGCGATATCCAATTTCTTTTTGATGACCTCCCGAATCCCTTTTTGTTCTGAGCCCACCACCAGCGCCAAGGGAAAAGGGAGCCTTGCCAAAAACAGATCCTGCCCGCCTTGCACCACGGCCCCCGCAATCCAAAATCCCGATTCTTTGGCCCGGCTGATCGCCTGATTCAGGTTGGAAACCCGAGCAACGGTCACGTAATTTTCCCCGCCGCAGGCCACCCGCAGGACCGCCTCGGTCACCTCTACGGAATCGTGGGTCGGCAGGACAATGGAAAAACTCCCCAGACACGCCAGCGTACGGACAATCGCCCCCAGATTCTGGGGGTCGTTCAAACCATCCAGGAAGACAAGCGATTGATCTCTCTTAAAGGCGGCCTCGAGCATTTCCTCGTAGGGCACATAACGAAAATCCTCCACATCCGCCACGATCCCCTGCGTATTCTGCATACCGCCGATCTTAATGAGCTTGGATTTGGGAACAGAAAAGATAGGAATATCCCACTGACGCGCCTTCTTGTGGATATAAGAGCTACCGGGATGGCCGTCCTGGATAAAAATTTTCCGGATGGCCTTGGGATCCTTTTTGATCCTTTCTAAAACCGGATTCTTGCCGTAGAGTTTCATTTCCTTATCCCCATCTTCAAATAAAACAAGGGCTTCAAGATGCTCCACCATCCGACGAAGGGCTGCATTTTTGTGTAACCCAATTTTCGGGAAGGATAAATCTTAGTGACCGGTACTTCCTTCACTTTAAATCCCAAGACAACCGCTTTAAAAAGGAGATACGGTTCCAATTCATAAGTATCCAGCCAATCCTGATGAAGGTTGATCCGCGGGGTGTTCAATATCGACAGCTTAAAGGCCCGGAAACCGTTGGTAGTATCGGTCATTTCCCTTCCGGTCATCCAGGAAAAAAGCCAGGGATGAAGACGCGTGGCCAGCTTGCGATAATAGGGCATGTCCCCTCCGGCGCCTCCGGATTGAAGATAGCGCGAGCCTTGCACCAAATCAAAATTGTCTTTGAGGATCGGCTCCAAAAGCCGCGGGATCTCCTCGGGATTGTCTTTGTCATTGCCCGCCATGATGACCAGAATGTCATAATGATTCTCTCGGGCGTAATCGATGGCGGTTCGGATGGCCGCTCCCACCCCTTTTCTTTGCAGATGCTTGAGGGTGTTGACGCCCTGATTTTTGTAGCTCTCAATAATGGAAGTCGTGGTATCGGTCGAGCCGTCATCTACGACCAAATAGTCCAACAGCCAACCCAGAGAATGGTCTTCCCGAAATTTTAGAAATCTTTCAATGACGTTTTTAACTTTGACATTCTCGTTAAAAACAACCGGACTGACGATGACTTTAGGCATGAATGGGTGAGATGGGCAAGAAAGAGCGTGTTGATTTTTGACTCTTCGATGGCCCGCCTCTGGCGGGCCCCTCAGAGTCAACCCTGAGCGAGCCCCGTCCTTTGGAACGGGGAGAGTCGAAGGGTTGATCGTTCTTTTTATAGGTCAAACCGCAGCTGCACTTTAAATTGCGAAGAGTGCGGCCGCATTGGCAGGCGTATCCTTTGAACACGACAGGGTTACCGACAACAATGGAATAGCCGGGGACATCGTGCGTCACCACACTTCCTGCGCCCACCACGGCATACTCGCCGATCGTCACACCGCAAAGGATCGTCGCGTTGGAGCCGATCGCTGCACCTTTTTTCACCAGGGTTTTCTCAAGCAGCCAGGAGTCCTGGCGGTGGCTGCGCGGGTGCCGGTCATTGATAAAGACGCAATGCGTCCCGCAGAAAACTTGATCTTCGAGGATAACTCCTTTAAACACGGCCACGCCATTTTTGAGCGTCACATGATCGCCGACGACCACCCCCGATTCGATAAAACAACCATCGCAAATATTGCATCCCTTCCCAATGACCGCGCCATCCTGGATATTGGTGAAGGCCCAGATGCGGGTGCCTGCCCCAATCCTGGCTTTTTTGCCTACCAAGGCGTTTTTATGGCGAAAAAAATCCATGATTTGATTGCAATCGGCACCCCGCGTTGATCCATGGATCTTTGAATGGCGTGGAGTGTCTTAACGACCTCCACGGCCTTCTTGGCATCCGCGAGGGTCGGTTGAGCATGTTTTAAGATGCAATCGATGAAATATTGATCCTGAATCTTTAAGGGTTCATCAAACCCGACCTTAGGGATCGTGATGCTGCCTTCTTTCGAGAGAAGCTGAAACTCTCCATAATTCTCATAAAAGACGGATGTCTTCTCAACATGCTTGTCATAAAGTTTGATGGGCCCCACATTATCGAGATCATCCCAGACGACCATCTTCTTGTCTCCCACGATCGTGATCTGCCGGACCTTCTTGGGATCCAGCCAGCTGACGTGCACATTGACCAAAATATCTTTAGGGTATTCCAAAGTGGCAAACGCCAGATCTTCGTGGGAGTTCCCCAGACACTTCTGCCCCCGCGCCAACACGCTCACCGGATGGCTGTCGAATAGATCATTAAAGATGGAGATGTCATGGGGGGCGAGGTCCCAGAGGGCGTTGACATCGTAACGGAAAGGCCCTAAGTTTGTCCGCTCGCTGTGCGCGTAATGAATGCGTCCCAAGGTGTTCGATCGGATGTATTCTTTCAATTTGACAATGCCCGAATTAAAAACAAAGATGTGACCCACCATGAGGATCTTCTTTTTGGTCTGGGCCAGCTTTTGAAGACGTTCACATTCTGAAACCGACAAGGCCAACGGTTTCTCGCACAAGACGTGCTTGCCGCCCTCGAGGGCCTCGTGGGTCAGCGAAAAGTGGGTGTTGGTGGGCGAGGCGATACAAACCGCTTCTATGTCGCTATCTTCCAAGATGTCTTTATAATTCGTCGTTACCTGGATATAAGGAAATAACCTTTGGACGGCTTTCAAACGCTCGGGATTTAAGTCCGCACAGCCGACAACCTGCAAGTTGGCCAACTGGGAAAAGACCCGGATATGATTGGGCCCCCATTGGCCGCAGCCGATGACGCCGATGGTGACCGGTTTTGGGTGTTTCATAAGTTTTTCTACGATGAAAGGGCTTAAGGAAAAGGGTTTTATCCTATTTGCTTCTTTTCCCCTAGGGGTTTTTACACAAACTGGCATCCAGCTCACAGGCCTTTTTTCGATCCGCCTGGGCCTTATCCAATTCCCCTTTAGCCTCGTAGGCTAAGGCACGATTATAATAAGCTAGGGCAGAGTTGGTATGATCTTCCTTAGAGACAATTTGGAGTGATTGATTATAATCTTCGATGGCTTTGTCGTATTTTCCCTGCAAACGAAAACTGTTGCCCCGATTGATCAATCCCCCTATATGCCTGGGATCAAGCGCCAACGCCTGATTGCAGTCCTCGAGGGCTTTATCGTATTCCCCCTTATTATTGTAGGTGAGACAGCGATTATTATAAAAATTGGGATGCGGTTCCAGGGAAATGGCTTTCGTATACTCCTCCAAGGCCAAGTCGTACTCCATAAATTCACGATAGGCATGGCCGAGATAATTGTGGGTCATGGCTTCGTTGGGATACAGGGCATTGCCTTGACGCAACCTGGGCAATTGGCTGGCCCACTTGCCGACATGGACATAGATATCGCCCACCGCAACAACCTTAAACGTCTTCTCAGCGACCTTGTTATCTCCGGACTCAAGCCGGATCGTCCAAGGGCCCGGCACAATGGCGTGCTCTGATCCAAGACCCCAGAAGCTCCAAGTAAAGCTGTGGACCTCGTTGACCTTGGGGAAATCGTAAAAATCATATTCCGTCTCTGTTTCTCCTGTTACGGGATCGGTGAACGGCGGATGTAAAATTTTTAAAGCTTTCCCGAGTTTGTAGCAAAAAATTAACGTAACTTATTGAAAGCAATAAAGTTCTTTGTCAAATTTTTGTAATCGATGGAATGCCGCCTAAATACTTGCTGATTTGATACAGTTTCAAA
>Ga0114945_10000464_pt1 | contig 26102 bp, 19 predicted proteins | sample OV2TP3_FD_87194 | JGI IMG/M metagenome (GOLD analysis project Ga0114945, IMG submission 87194) | Hot spring microbial communities from Beatty, Nevada to study Microbial Dark Matter (Phase II) - OV2 TP3 | ecosystem: Environmental > Aquatic > Thermal springs > Hot (42-90C) | place: USA: Beatty...
CTCATCGAAGCCTTCGCCGGCGCTTTCGCCACCGTTCGTTGGGATCAGGGCGGAACCTACGGCGCCGCAACTGCGATCCTCGCGGCCCACGATGCGAGTCTCGTGCGAACGGGAGACTTCAACGGAGATGGTCATCCGGATGCCGTCTTCTTGAAGGCAAGCGGGATCACGGCCGCAGTGAATTCCGGGCAAGGGCTGTTCGTCTACGCGACCACGTTCGGCCCGGCAAAGAGCCTCGCCGTCGGGGACATCAATCGCGACGGGTTCGACGATATCGTCGCATTGGAGGAGTACGGGATTCGCGTTTGGACCAGCAACGGGAAGGGCGGGTTCTTCGCCTCCAACACTCTGACGGGCAATTCCGCGCCGATGCGATGTCTGCTCTTGGCCGACCTCAACGGGGACAAGTGGCTGGATGTGGTTACCGGCCAAAACGGTTCCGACTCTTTGTTCGCGAACATCCAGGGAGTTCTGACGTACCAGCAGAAGCTCCTCGATGGCGAGGACACTGTCGCCCTAGCGGCCGGCGATCTTGACGGCGACGGCAACATCGACCTCATCGAGTCCACTTCCCAGGGTCCCACGAGAGTGTGGCCTCAGCTCCCGGGTGGACAGACCAACACGACCGGAATCACGGTGACGTATCCGAAACCCATGTGCTCGGGACCCACGTCCAAGATGGTCGGGTTGAGGGATCTCGATCAGGATGGACTGTTGGACATTCTCTCGGTGGAAAACGGGGGTCTATTCGTTCGCTACAACAACGGCTCGTGCACGCCGAAGCTCGTCGGGCCGATTTCGGCCGGCCCCGCAATTCTGTCGGTGGCCATCGGAGATGTCGATCTCGATGGCGACTCCGATCTCGTGATTGCGGCCGGGTCCACCGGAATCTGGCTGAACCAACTCATTCCAAGCGGGAAATGATGTGCCACCCGAAGGGGCTGGACTGAGGGTCGTATGGAACCAGCACGATCTCCCCTACCTTCATGCGGAAGGCGGCGTCGCCGAAGCCCTTCACCATTCCGTCCCGGGTCTGCTCGCCGGGAGCCGCCGTCTGCCCGCGGTTCACCATCGTGTAGGTCCCGCCGCCCGGATCTTCGCTCTCCTTCTTCATCATGTGCTCGAAGTCGTCGCCGTTCTTGGCGCGTTCGAGCAAATCCTTCGCCTTCTTCTCCGCCTCCGCGAAGGAGCGGGTCGACTGCGACCGCGGAGCCCCGGACCATCCGATGAGGATGTGGCGAACCTTGACCTTTGCCGGACCGTCCGCGGCCGGCGCGGGCTTCTCCTCTTTCTTGTCGCACGCCGCCGCGAGAGCGGCCAGGAGGAACAGACGCTTCACGGCCCCACCTCGCCTCGCTTCTTGAGGTGCCGCATCTCGGCCTCCGTCTCCAAGATCTTGATGCGGCTGGTGGCGTGCTCCAAGTGCTTCTGGAGTTCCTCGTTCGCGACGCGGAGCTTGGCGTTCACCACCTCGAGCTCCTGCTTCTTTTGATCCAACTCCGCCAAAAGCTTTGCGTGGGAAATCGCGGCGGCCGCCTCGTCGGCAAACAGTTCCAGCAGGAGCATGTCCTGCGGTTCGAAGAGTCCCTTGCGAAACCGATTGTCGAGGTACAGGACCCCCACCACCTTGCCCATCCACTTAAGGGGGATGCACACGACAGACGCCAGTTGGAGGTTGATGACGCTGCCCCGGAGTTTGAATTCCGCATCGTCCTTGGCGCAATCCAGCACGATCGGCTGGCCCTCCCTCCAGGCGCGATCGATGATGCCGCGGCTGACCTTGAAGAGCGGGTGATCGATCACCTCGTGGGCGATGTTCCTGGCCACTCGGATATCGTAGGTCGAGTTCGGACCCCGGAGGATGAGAAAGCCGCGTTCCGCCCGGGAAAAGGCGATCGCCTGATCCAGGATGAGGTGGAGCAGCTTGTTCATGTCGTGTTCCAGGCTCAGCGCGCGGTTGATCTGGTGCAGCTTGAGGAGCGCGTCGCGCTCCTTCTGCACCCGTTGCGGATCGATCGCCATGGGGCCCTCGAAAGCCGGCCGTAGTATACCTCAGCGAGCGCGGGCTCGCACCGCATAGAGATGATTGTCGTCCGAACCGAAGAGGATCTCGGCAATCCCGTCTCCATCGAGATCGGCGACGACCGGCCCGGCCGTCACTCCTCCGCCCGCGCGGAAGAACCATACCAAATCTCCGGAGGATGCGTTCAAAGCATAAAGCGTACCGTCATAGGATCCGAAGACGACCTCGGCTTGTCGATCGCCGTTCACATCGGCCAGAACCGGCGTGCCCCGCACCTGGGCCTGCGCCCGAAAACGCCACCGGAGGGTGCCGTCGGATCCGGACAGGCATACGACCACGCCGTCGTCCGCGCCCACGACCACTTCGATCCGCCCGTCGCCGTCCATGTCCGCAAGGAGCGGACGAGTATGGGCGGGCTGGTCGCCCTTCCACCGCCAGCGAACCCGGCGACCCCGTCCCTCCACGCAGGCGATGGAGCCGTCCGCCAGTCCAAGCACGAGGTCTCCCGCAAAGTCGCCGTCCACATCGGCCAGCGCCAGGGGAGAGCACGGAGGAGCGGGCAGCGCGACGCGCCCTTCCTCCCTTCCCTCATCGAGCGAAAGGTAAAGAAGCTCGGGCACATGGCTGGCCACGACCACCTCCACGGTCTGATTGGCGTCCGTATCCCCGACCGCGGCCGGGCCTTCGATCCGCGCCATCGCCGACTTCGTCCAGCGGCCGGCGGCCTCCTGCGCCTCGAGAGCCGCGCCGGAGAGAAGCGAAACCTCGCCCTCCCAATCCGTCGTGATCAGATTGGAGGATCCTCCTCGGCCGGGAACGGCGACCACCCAGGCCCGGCTCCGCGTCGCGTGGAAAAAGCGGGGCGCGAGATCGGCGCCGCGAAAGGCCTGGATCCCTTCCGTCCCTCGACCGAACACCAGGTTTCTCGCCTCCTTTCCCTCGGCGACCACCAATTCGGTATGACTCTCCTGAAGCGTGTCGTGCGAGTGGAGCAGTTTCCGTTTCCCCGAGAGGACGCGGAGGAGCCGATCTTTCGAAAGATAGGCGATCTCAGGACGGCCGTCCCCGTCGAGATCCGCCACCACCGGGGCGACGTACACGGGATACTTCGCCTCATCTTTCCAGACGAGGGCGGAGGGCAACTCGAGTCCGAGGGGAAGATCCTGGCGGTCCGACACGGTGAGTTCGCGCGCCACCATCACCGTTCCGGGGGCCCAGCACGCGACGCGATAGCTCCCCTCGCGGAGGGCGAGCGGCGGAGCGGGCGATTCGAGTCGGATCGCGGATTTCTCCGAGACGATGGAGATGCGCGTCCCGTCGGGAAGCCCGTCGAAGATAAGCCGTCCGGCCCGCGGTTCCATCCGAACATCGATCGTTCGAACTTCGCCGGGTCGAACGTCTATCTCGGCATTCCATTCGCGATGGCCTTCCAGGCGGGCGCGGATCCGGTGGGGGCCCTTCTTGACGCCGACCTCCGCGGCCGACCTCGTCGTGCCGTCGACTTCGACGATGGCCCCGGAAGGATTCTGAATCCGCAATTTCGCCGGTCGGAAATAGAGGAAGATCCCGAAGGCGGCGACAGCTCCGATCCCGACGAGGACGGCCGCGATCCCCGCGGGGTGACGGCGAACGGATCGGGACAGGGTTTCCACGGCACCGGGAGGCCTCGCGCGCACCGGCTCCCCGGAGAGCCACCGACCCAAGTCCTCCGCAAGTTCGAGCGCCGAGGGGTATCGCTTCATCCGATCCCGAGACATCGCCTTCAGACACACCAATTCGAGCGCCCGGTCCACTCGAGGATCGACCGTGCGAGGTTTCGGGGGTTCGCCCGTCGTGACCTTCATCAGCGTCGCCGTGAGCGACTCTTCCGAGAACGGCAAGACTCCCGTGAGCGCCTGATAGAGAACGACCCCGAGGCTGTAGACATCCGTGCGGGCATCCATCGCATCGCGGATTCCCATCGCCTGTTCCGGGGCCATGTACGACGGCGTCCCCATGGCCGTGCCCGATTGCGTCAGCATCGTCTGAGAGCGCAGGTCCTTGGCCAACCCGAAATCGGTGACATGCGGATCGAGTGCGGCGTCGACCAGGATGTTCGCCGGCTTCAGGTCTCGATGAATCACCTCCGACTGGTGGGCCGCATGGACCGCCACGGCGGTCTGCCGCAAGATTCGGATTCGAGCGCGGACATCGACGGATCCGTCTTCCAGTACCCGATCGAGCGTGCGGCCTTCGATCAGATCCATGGTGAAAAACGGCGCCTCGTCCAGGATTCCGAAGTCGTGTACGGCGACGATGTTGGGATGGCGGAGCTTGGCCGCCAGCCGCGCCTCGCGGAGGAATCGTTCCGCGTCTTCGTGCGACGGGAGCAGTTTCTGGGCGAGCACCTTGAGAGCCACTCTGCGCCCGAGGTCGCGGTCCTGCGCTTCGTAGACCACCCCCATCCCGCCGCAACCGAGCTCGCGCACGATCTGGTATTTTCCGAACGGCTCGCCGGGCGCCAGGGAACGGGTCGGCGGGTGGATCTCGCGAAGCACCTCGATCACCTGGGACGTCTGAAGAAGTCCGCGCCGCACCAGGACGTCGGCAAGCGCCGCCCGGTTCTCCTCGACCTCTCGCAGAGCGTCCTCCATTTGTTGCCGGGTGATCCACTTCCGCTCCATCGCGCGGCGGCCGAGTTCGAGGTCGTCCTCTCGAGACATTCGACGCATTATAGGGAGAATCGCCGATTCCCGTTCCAGTGATATACTCTCGATGCGCGATGCGTGTCGACCCATGAACGCGACCGTTCTCGTCCTACTCCTATCCGCAACGCCGGGACCTGCCGACCCGGGCGAAGCCCGACCGGCGCAGGATGCCAGCGGGTGGATCGACTACGTGCGGTGGGAAGACAAGAAGCTCAACCGCGAATTCGGAATCGAGTTCAAGGTCGACTTCCAAGTCAACGGCTGCTACGGCGTCCCCTGCACGCTCGTGATGTACTTCTACGACGAGAACAAGCGGCCTCTTCGCGATCGGAACAAGGAATTCCACACCGCGGACGGCGGAGTCTGCACCATGGAGGACTTCACGCCCGGCTTCCCGCGGACCAAATACACGAAGTACGCCCTCTTTATTCCCGTGAACGAATTCCATGTCCGGCCGGGCAAGTACGTTTTCTATTTCCGCATTTCCATTTTCCGCCGCGATTCGAACCACGGCTTCCACCACGTCGCCACCTCCGACCACTACAAGATGAACTTCCGCTGGCGAATTCCCGAGTCGGGCGAGATCACCCGCCTCAACGTAGACCACAACCACCGGAGCGAGGGGCGCAACGGGATTCGTGCGACGGTCGACTATTCCGCCCACGGCATGCGGGGGAAGAAGGGCCGCTTTCTCGTCGAGTTCTATCACTACTCGCCCGATCTCCCGCTCCTCTACGTCCACGGGGACGAATCGCGCGGAGCCATGAGTTTCACCCAAGAGTTCGACTGCACCCAAGACGACATGAAATTCACCGGAGGATGGTACTGGGTGCCCTACGAGGATTTTCCTCTCAAAGTGGGACGGAACTACTTCTACTTCAAGGTCTACCTCCAGGCCCTATCGACGGACGAGCGCTGGTACGATCTCGACGCCACGACGGCTCAAACTTTTTACTACGACAACGGAACGCTGAAGCTCCGGGAAGTGTGGGTGATCGAGAACCTGCCGGTGCTCCTGGACTGGGATCCGACCGAAGCCGAATCGGGCACCGTGCGGAAGACCCTCGTCGAATTCAACCGGCGGCTCTACGACTCGAGCGACGGACAGATCCGCGTCCGTTCGTTCGTGCTCCGCCGCATGGGCGGCCATCCCGACCACCACTACGACGGCGCCTTGCGGATCTACAAGAACTTCAAGGAGGGAGATCACGGGACCGTCGACGACGGCGCGCAGGGCTTCGTGGACCAAGGGCGGCCCTTCGCCTATTTGGGATCCCCGGACAAGTTGGGGGACGCGCATCTCGCGTTCGACAAGATGGTCTCCGAGGGACCGAGCCTGTATTCGCGCGCCCTCGTCCACGAATTCCACCACGCCGCCTTCGGTCTCAACGACGAGTACGGCGAGCGGACGGACGAGAAGGGGAATCCCACCTTCGGGACGTTCTGCGCCCGGAGCGAAGGTCTCCGGCGCGCCTGGAATTGCTGCATCATGGGGACCTACCAGCCGCTCCACCGCGAGCTGTGCAAGCCGGACACGCACGCCGTGGACGAATCCAATCCCAAGCTCCACAAGCTCGACTGTTACACCCGGGTGCAGCAGGCCTTGAAGCGATCGCTGAACAAGGACCTCGTGATTCCGCAAACGCCGGTGGAGGGGCCCAACGATCCTCCCGAGCCTCAGTTCCGGCTGCGATAGGTGCTTGCGCCGGCGTATACCGCCCCATGTACTTCGCCCATCAGGACCGCCAAGGTGTTCCGCAGCGGAAACAGCCAGGCCGTGCGCCTTCCCCGCGAAGCCAGATTTCCCGCGCACGTGCGGGAGCTCCGGGTCCGCCGCGAGGGGAATCGACTCGTCTTGGAGCCGGTGGTCCCCGATCGGTTCGACGAAACCCTTCACGACCCTCGCTCGTCGAAGCGCCGAAAGGAGACTCCCCCCGACCTCGTTCTTCTCGACGAGCGATTGCGGGGGTACTCCGGCACGGCGTTCATTCCCGAGATTCGCGCTCTCTTCCCGAGCGCCGCCGTATTCCTCGTAAGCGCCGATCCCGACGCGGCGGAATTGGGAAAGGTGCGCGGGGCGGACGAAGCGAGGATGAAGCCGCTCAGTTTGGCCGACCTCACGACGTGCGTGGGAGGTCTCCTGGGGCGCAAGAAGAACGGGAAGCGGGGCTAACTTCGGAACACGAACTTCGCATTCCCGATGGAGATCACGTCGCCTTCTTTCAGAGTCCAGGTGGAGACGACGGCGTCATTTACCGAGGTGCCGTTCTTGCTCGCAAGATCCCGCAGCACATACGTGGAGCCGACTTTCCGTATCTCGGCGTGCCGGCGAGAGGCGCTCGAATCTTCCAAGACCAGATCGCAGTCCGCGCCACGCCCGAGGACGGTGCCGTCGCGGAGCTTGAAGGTCCGGGGCGTGCCGTCCGATCCTTGCCACGATAGTGCGGCCATTCACTCTTTCCCCACCAGGACTCCCACGATCGCCCCACCGCGCGTGATGTTCACGATGGGTTCCTCGGACATCCGCCCGAGAATCACGCACTCGTCGTCGCCGGCGTGTACGCCCACGACCCCGTACCGTTCCTCGAATCGCACGCGACCGTCCCTTATCACCGGATATCGATCGCGGAGGAACGAGAGCCGCTCCTGAACCACGACCCGGCCCACCCCCCGTTCGAGGGCGCGATCCCACTCCGCCGACGTCGAGCGGCTCCCGATCGCGATGCCGGAACCTCCGTATTCGCGATTCGGCTTCAGGAGGAGCCGTTCGCGTTCCCGCCGGACATACGCCATCAAGTCGATACGCTTCCCCTCGATCCCCTCCGTCGTCGCCTCGCGCAGGAGGCGCGTCCAGGGCACGTGCGCGCGGAATACCCGGCGCTCTTCCGGCGTGAACAGGCGGCTCCATCGCGAGTCGGTGAAGAGCTCGAAAATCGCCTTGTGATCCACCTCGCCGGCCAGCGACGAGACCACGCGGTTTTCCCGGAAAGCGTGGCGCACGGCGCGAAGGTCCGCACCTTCGCCCTCCATCTCGACCAACTCCGCGAGAGTGGGATCCCGATAGAGAAGATCGATTCGGTCGTTTCGGAACGTCACCTCGCCTCGGCGGAATTCGAGCTCGCCCGGATCGGCCACGACGACGCGGTGGCCCCGTTCGCGATAGATTTCTTGCATCGTGCGGTATTCGTAGGGACCATGTTCGATCGATTGCTCGAGGAAAGCGACCGTAGGATTCGGTCGGCCGATCTTCCGTCCGTGCGCGCGGCACCTCCGGAGGATCATCTCGAGAATGTCGTCCTCCGGAGCCAAGGGGAATCCCAGGGATCGTTCGAGCCGCGGGGCGAAAAGCTCGTGGGCGATGCGTCCGGCCGACCAGCAGTAGTACGTCGCGCCGATGCCGACGAGATTGGCCTCCAGGAACCGGGCTCGATCGAGCCAGTCCGGGCGCCCCAGATCGGCGGAAAGATCCATCCGGCTGAAGAGGGTCTCGGGTCGGCCAACCTCGCCCCGATACGAGTCCCGGATCCACCGTTCTTCGTCCTCCGAGAACGGAAGAAGCTCCCGAAGAGCCGGCTCGCGCATGCGGACTTGGAGGAGCCGACACCCCGCGGCTTCCAACTTCATGCATCGGTACGCGAGCTTCGCGCGTTGCGACGGCAGCACGACCCAGGGCTTGAGGGCCAGGGGAACGTAGCGTTTCACACCGGGTCGGAAGTGGAAGAACATCGCGTTCTCCCTCGTTCGGCGCCGTACGGCGCGACTCAAGTCGGACCAATCGCGCCATCGCCGGACGGCGGAGAGGACCCGGGCGGAGGGAATGTAATCCACGGCGGGGAAGGATTGTACTCTTCGATTCGCCCGGAATTGATCCTTTTTTCCGTCCCCGCGAACTTCCAAGTCCCTGAAGTGATTTCCTTGACCCCTTCCGTCTCCTCTATATAGGATCTCCGTCCGCCTCTTCGGGAGAAGCCGGCCGATGACGAACCGGATCGTTTCCGCAGCGCTGTTCTTCCTCGCCCTCGCCCTCCCTTGCCACGCGCAGGCGCGCGATCGGTGGAGGCTCGAGTGGCGGAACGACAAACCCGAGATGTTCATCCATCGGTCGGCCTCCGACCGGGTCGAACCCTACTGGTTCGTCACCTTCGAAGTATTTAACCCTACCGACGAGACCATTCCGCTCATCCTCGATGTCGTGCTCTACGTCGAAAGCGGCAAAGATTTGATGAGCGACGTGCGGAAAGTGGACTCCGAGACCATCAAGGACGAGTTGGCGTCGGAGGGCTACGATATCCTTCATCTCAAGAACGGCACGAAACTGTACGGTCGGGTCACCTTCAAAGACGACAACTATACGGTTCAAACCGCGCGGGAAACCAAGACCATCGGGGCCGGCGAGGTCTTGCGGTGGATCAAACGCTCGGGGGAAATCCACGAGCTCCTGAAATACGGCCGCTTCCATCCGAGCATCATCCATCCGGAAGCGGAGCACAAGATCATCGAGCACGTCACGGGGCTGGGAAACCGCTCGGCCGGGATCGTGCTCGAGTCGATCGAAGCCTTCAAGAAGGGGTTCGACCGGGACCCCAACGTGGAGGATCCCAAGGAGAAGATCTATCTCCTGAAGGATTATTGGATGAAGGGCCGCTGGAAGAAGGGCGACCGCCTCTTCCTGAATCCTCGCGAAATCCGGGAGCAGAAGTACATCCGGCCCGGACAGCGGATCGGGGGAATCGCCGTCTTCAAGAACGTGAGTGCTTCGGCTCAGCGGCTGGAGCTTCAGGTATCGGGGCTGGTCGACATCCTCAAGCTCGAGCCGTATTCCAAGAAGGACTTGGACGAGAGTCCCGATCTCGCGCTTCCCCAAATCGTGTACGAGAATCTGGTCCTGAAGCTGAAGTACGAGTTCAAGGGAGACGAACATCATCGTGCCCAGGACATCGTCGTCTTCAAAAGCCGCGAGTGGGTGGTCAAACGACTCGGGCCGATCGCCGACAAGGAGATCCTCCAAAACCTCGTGGACACGATGGTGGAGACGCTGCGCCGCGAGAAAGAATGGAAGGAGCAGGGGAAGAAACCCGAAGAAGTCGAAGCGCTGCGGGCGAAACATCACATCGGCGCTCAGGATCTTCGCATCATGGCGCAAACGATTCGGCTCGCGACCGGCAAGGAGTTCGGATACGACCCCACGAAGGAAATCCTCGAAAACGAGGCTTCCGTTTGGCGCATCCACGAGTGGTGGGTCACGAACAAGTCGCGGCTCGCGTACAACGAGGTCACGAATCGGTACGAGATCTCGACCGAGTCTCTCCCGGGAACGCTCACGCCGAAGGACAAGCCGTAGGGTCCGTCGCCTCCAGCCGCGGCCAACACCCCTTTCGTCGCACCCCCAAGCCGTACCCCGCTTCCCTGAGACCACTGATCGCGGGTTCGAGTCGCCCGATCCGGGCACGGACTGCTCCACATGGTTGGAATTGCACCGCGGAGCACGCGGAGAAGAGCCCGGGGATCGGGAGATGGCGGGAATCTGGAAAGACCGCCCGTTATCCTCAGGCGAGTATCTCGGCGAGACGACAGTCCGGGGCGGAATCGAAGGGGATCTCCCCTCCCTTCGCGGAGTACGAAGATCGGGCAGCGCGCTGGTTCGTCCAAGCCGCGACGGGGAGGTTTGCCAACTCGGTCCATCTTCCCTGAACGCGGATATGTCGCTCCCGGGAGAGGCGGATCGCCCAGTGGGCGCCCGCCCGGCGAATCGTGTCGACAAGTTCCCGTTTCCCGAACCCCCGATCCGCTCAGACCACGATCCGTTAGCGAATCTCCTCGGGAAACAGGCCCAAGAACGAGCGAAGGAGCTCTGCATCCTCCCCCGTCATGCTTCCCAACGCACTCTCCTTGGGGAGCACGACGCAACCCAGAGGCAAGCCTCGGGCCTGATGCGGGAGACTCAGCCACAATCCCAGGAACTCCCCCAGATCCGTCCAATCCAGCGCTGCCTCGATCTGCCTTTTCGGATGAACATACGCCACCGTTTCGATGATCCGCTGGCCGATCGATTCGAATGCCTCCCGCAGGTCGATTTCGCTCCGGCACCAGAAGCGCGACATCCGCTGGACCCTGTCCCGGAGGTCCCCCGGCAGATCGGCCAGCTTGCGCCCAGCTCACTCAGCCACGGGACGCACGCCATCAGGAACGCCGTTACCATCGTGACCAACGTTCGGGTGGGTTGGCCATGAAGATGAGGCAACTTCTGTTGGACGTTGTACCCTACCCGCAACGCCAACGCGCGAAGACAGCGATTTGTTCCTCGACCGCCGGCCCGGTGGCCTCCTTCCTCGGCTCGGGAACCGGTCCTCGTGAAGTGCTGCACGCCGACACGAGCAACAGCACCACAAGCGTTTTCTTCATACCGGCCGCATAGTCTAGGCTTCCGCGACCACACTGTAAACGCCGCCTCGACCCCGCTGCCCATCGTCACCGACTCTCTCACTCATAGACATTCGACCAAGCGTTGTATCGCGTCCCGTCATACTGAATCCAGACCGCAATGGCGTTCCCGTTCGAATCGACTGCCACTTGGGGCTGGGAAGCACCGCCGATGTCATTGCTCTCAATCAGCCCAGGAATCCCCCAGGCCTTCAGCGACGAGTCGCCGCCGTTTTCCCCGCCAACTCCCCCCCCGCCGGCGCTCCCGTCACCCCCTCCGCCACCACCCCCTCCACCGCAACCGATGGCGAGAGCCAAAGCGAGACCCAAGGCCGGCACCGTTTTCATCCGAGCACCTCCATTCGCGATCAGTACGCGAACCCGGCTGGATTGCGCGCCGATTTCAGGCGGTATTGTCGAACTCGGGCGTCGCAAACCTGCGCGCAATCGTCGACCGCGGGTACGGATCCATGCGGAATGGAGCCTTGTGGAGAGACCCACCCAACTCGGCGATGCGGATCCGCGTGGGCGACTACCGCTTCCTCAATAAGATCCACGAGCGGCGGCTTCTCATCCTCGTCGTGGACATCGGACACCGCAGCAACGCGTACAGCCGAGTTTGAGCCCCCCGGCCGGGCAGAGGCCCCGAGGTGGAGCGAGGGTGATATACTCCTCCCGCACCATGTCGCAGACCGTCCCCGCCCCCGGAGCCGCGCCCGAGCGCTCTCCCGAGCATCCGGCCACCGTCGCCCTGCCGGACGAGGTATCGCGGCTCATGCCCGATCCGAAGAAGCGGGTCGGGAAATACGTCCTCGTCCGCTCGCTCGGTTCCGGGGGCATGGGTTTCGTCATGCAGGCCTACGACACCATCCTCCAGCGCTGGGCCGCGCTCAAGTTCCTGAAATCCATCGGAGACGATAAGGCCCGCGCCTACTTCGACCGCGAGGCGCGGATCGCGGGGCAGCTCAATCACCCGAACATCGCCGCGATTTACGAAGTCGGCGAACACGAGTCCTCCCCCTACATCGCGATGCAATTCATCGAGGGGGAGAATCTGCAATCCGCGCGCAAGGGGATGGCGCGCCCTCAGATCGTGCGAACCCTCCGAGAGGCGTCGGAAGCGGTCGACTACGCCCACCGGCAAGGCGTGATCCACCGCGATCTCAAGCCGAGCAATCTGATGCTCGACCGATCCGGCCGCGTCTTCGTGATGGACTTCGGTCTCTCCAAGCACACCGAAGTGGGGGGAAGATCGGCGGGCCTCTCGGGAACGAATCTCGTGCTGGGGACCCCCGCGTATATGCCCCCGGAACAGGCCCGGGGGGAATTGAAATCCGTCGATGCGCAGAGCGACGTGTACAGTCTCGGCGCGACCCTATACGAGATGCTCACCGGTCTGCCCCCGTTCGTCTCGGAAAGCACGGCACAAATCCTACTCCAAGTCTTGAACGTCGATCCCCTACCGCCACGGAAGTTCGTCGCGGACCTGCCTCGCGATCTCGAGACGATCGTCCTCAAGTGTTTGGAGAAGGATAAGACGCGGCGGTATTCGAACGCGGCCGAACTCGCGGACGATTTGGGGCGATTCGAGAGGGGCGAACCGATCTCGGCCCATGCTCCGAGCCTGCTCTACCGTTTCCGAAAGCGCATCCTTCGCCACAAGGTCGCCTCGGCGGCGATCCTCTCCGCCGCGTCGCTCGCACTCGCCGCCGCCTCCTATTTCCTCGGCCCCGCGCGAGTCGAGATTCAGACTCCGGAGGGATGCGTCCGCCGCACGTACTGGCCCGCGGGGCGTCAGACGTTGCGCTTCGCGCACGAAGGCTACGACCGCCAGGAAACGGAGCTTCTACTCCAACCTTGGCGCACGGCCCGCTGGTCGCCTCCGCTGGATCCGGACCACGGCTTCGTCCAAGTGAAGACGACGCCTCCCGGCGCTTCCGTCGCGTTCGTGATCGGCGGACGGCCAGGGGCGAAGGGCCGCGCCGACGGGGAACCCTTCCGACTTCCCAAGGGGACCCACGAAATGCGATTGGAGCTCCAGGATCATGTCCCGACCACCCTCCCGGTCTTCGTCGCCGGCGGCAAGACCACTCCGATCGAGAGGTCTCTCGAGCATGCCAAGGGGACCCTCCACATCACGTGTCGCCCCGAGGGAGTGAATCTCGCCTTGAGCGGCAGACTCCACGCCCTCCCCTCGGAGCGGCTGGAACTGGACACCGGACGTCACGAACTCGCCTTCGAGAAGCTCAATCACTTCCGGCGCACCGCGCAGGTGGCCGTTCGGCCCTCCGGCAGCGCCGGGGGAACCTCGACCGAGGGGAATTGGCGACGCAACCCCGACGTCGGCTATCTCCACGTCTCTCTCGTCCGCATGGATTTCTGGTCGCATCGTACGGGCGGAGCCGTCTCCGGCCGACCGGCCTGCGCGGACCTCGACGGAGACGCCGTTCCGGATGCGGTCATCGGCTCGACCGACGGAAAGCTGATCGCCATTTCCGGTCGCGGCGGCGCGGTCTTGTGGGAAGCGAGGACGGACGGCCAGGACGTGTATTCGCCCGTTCTCGCCGACCTCGATGCGGACGGAGTTCCGGATGCGATCGTGTCCGCCGACGACGCGGGAGTCTACGCCTTTTCCGGCCGGGACGGACGCGTACTCTGGAAATACCAGGACTCCGGGTCGAAGCCATTCCCGCCTCCCCGACCCGGGAGTCGCATCTCGCCGATCTCGGCCGTAGCGGACCTCGACGGCGATTCGTGTCCCGACGTCCTCGTCCCGACGATCACGTCGAAGGTAATCGCGCTTTCCGGACCGACCGGCCGACTCCTCTGGGAGTATGCCGCCCAAAGCCTCACGACGTGCGCCCGCACCGCGGTCGATCTGAACGGAGACGGCGTGGCCGATGGGGTCGTCGGAACGCGCGCCGGCGGCGTCGCCGCCCTTTCCGGCCGCGATGGAACGATCCTGTGGAAGACGGCGACGGGCGGCATCGATGCCGCCCCCACGATGTCCGATCTCGATCGCGACGACCTCCCCGATGTTCTGGCCGGATCGCTGGACGGCAGCCTCACGGCGCTCTCGGGAAAGACAGGGGCGGTATTGTGGCGATTCTGGACGGACGGTCCCATTCAATCCTCCGCCGGCATCGGCGAGCTGGATGGGGACGGCACTCCCGACGCCGTAGTGGGGTCGGACGACGGGAGTCTCTATGCCGCCTCGGGTCTCGACGGAAGCTGGATTTGGATCGCATCGGCGGGCGGACCGATCCGATCCTCGCCCGCCCTCGCGGATCTGGACGGAGACCGAGTCCCGGATGTCGTCGTAGGATCGCACGACGGATTCGTCCATGCCTTCTCCGGAGAGAACGGGACTCCCCTTTGGCGATTCCGGACCGAGGGTGTGGTCGGAGGGGCTCCGAGTCTCGCCGATCTCGACGAGGATGGCGTGCCCGACGTCGTCCTCGGCTCCTCCGACGGTTCTCTCCATGCGCTCGCCGGGTCCGATCGCACTCGACTCTGGGAGGTGGAGCTCGCGAGCGATCCGTGGAAAGAGGCGCTGGTCGCTTCGTTGGACGACGACGGAGTTCCCGATCTCGTCGTGGCCGCCAAGAGTTGGAGAGTGGTTGCGTTCTCCGGCACGGATGGGGCCCGCCTCTGGGAGATCCAAGCGGGATTCCAAGTCGACTCCCTCCGTACCGTTCCGGACCGCAACCGAGACGGCATCCCCGAGATCGTCCTCGCGCGCGAGAAACCCAAAACACACGAGGTCATCTCCGGCCGGGACGGCCGGCCGCTCTTGACGAACGAATCCGTCGAGACCGAAGAGTCTCGAGAAGAGAAAGTCGACTGGGACGGCGACGGCATCCCCGATCCGATTTTCCTTCCCAAGCCCGACGCGGTGGAAATCCGATCCGGGAAAGACCAATCCATCATCGGGAGATTCCCCGCCGGAAAGCCCGTGACCGGGTTTCACCCTTGGAACCGAGACGGACAGCCGGTCTTGCTGGTGCGTACGGCGGGATGGGCGTGTCTCTTGACGGGGAAGTCGCTTACGCCTGCCTGGGTGCTGGGCAGCGGGAGACCCATCGCGGCAACCGGGGGACGACTGTACGTCGCTCAGGGTCGGCGCGTCGTGGCGCTCCTTCCCCTTCCCTCTCGGCTTTCCGTTCCGCTGCTCCTTCGCGAGGGACTCCTGACCTCGGCAACGGCAGAATGGGAAGTCGGAGCGGATCGGAGGACCTCCTTTCGCCTACGAGGTCTCGCCCGGTTCCGATCGGGCGATCTTCAGGGTGCGATCGAGGATTTCCGGGAATCGAAGCGCCTCGGCTCCCGTTCCCCCGAGCTTCACGCGGATCTCGTCGAGGCCCTGCTCAAGACGGACCGACTGACGTCCGCCGACCTTGCCGATCTTCCTCCCGCCGCCGTCCCCCTCCTCCACGACGGCGCTCGCTTCTCCTCCGCGGAGCTTCACCGGCTCGCCGATCGGGCCACAGGAGGAGGAATCCCGATGCTGCTCCTGGCCCTGAAGTCCCGCGAGGCATGGGCGGAGCTCGAGAAATGCGACTCGTACGATTCGCGCGTTCTCTCGTTGCGGGCTCTGGCCCGTCTCCAGAGGATGGACGAAGCCGGCGCTCGAGCCGATCTGCAGCGCGCGATCCTCCTGAATCCCTACGATCGCCCTGCTCGCAAGCTGCTTCAGACTCTGGACATGCTGCCCAATCCGAAGTTGTACCGACAACGCGGCGCCTCGAATCAAGCCTCCAAGAAACTCGCGCAGGCGATGATCGACTTCGACCTGGCCATCCGAATGAAGGAAGACGAACCGAATGTGTACGTCGATCGCGGCCTCTTGAAGAAGGAACTCGGGAATGTAGACGGGGCAGTCGCGGACTTCACTCGCGCGATCGATCTCAAGACAGAGGACGACCGCGCCTACTTCGAGCGTGGGAAGGTGAAGGCCGATCGTCAGGATTGGGGCGGAGCCATCGCGGACTACGATGAAGCGCTCCGGCGAAATCCGGGGCGGGACCTCCTACGGTACTTCCGGGGGTTGGCCCGCTACTACAAACACGATCTCGAGGGCGCGCTGGCGGATTTCGACGCCGAAATCGAGGCCGGGAAGGACTCCAGCTCGCACTCTCGGTACTTTCGCGGCTTGGTGAAGCGGGATCGCGGGGACATCGCGGGCGCGCTGGCCGATTTCACTCGCGCGATCGAGCTCAAGGATTTCGCGGTCTGGTCGTACGTGGAACGGGGCAAGATCCAAGCCAACCGGAAGCAGTGGGACGAGGCCATCCAGGATTACACGGCCGCGCTCGCCCTCGACAAGAAGACTGCGGCGGCGCGGTACTGGCGGGGAGAGGCCTACCTGGCGAAGGGTCGTCGCGCCGAGGCCTTGGGAGATTTCGACGAGTGCGTGGCCCTGGACGGCAAGTTCTGGCGTGCGCTCCTTAGTCGCGGTCGTCTTCGGAGGGAAGCGGGCGAGTACGCCGCCGCCCTCGCCGACTTCGACCGGCTCGTCGCGATGTGGAAAGACTGGGCGGAGGGGTACTTCCACCGCGGGGAAACGCGGCGGCTGATGAAGGAGTACGATGCCGCGATCACGGACCTCACGCGAGCGCTCGATCTCGACCCCAAGTATGTTCTGGCTTGGAACAGCCGGGCGATCGCACGCGACGGGAAGGGCGACGTGGACGGGGCGATCGCGGACTACGATCAGGCCATCAAGCTGATGCCGAACGCGGCGACCCTCTACTCGAATCGCGCCCTGTCCAAAGCCAAGCGAAACGACTTCGACGGAGCGATCGCGGATTTCACCTGCGCCCTCGAGCTTCGCCCCAAGGGAGCCGGGGATTACCTCGGTCGGGGGCGCGCGAAGGAGGCGAAGGGAGATTTCCCCGGAGCCATCGGGGACTACGAGAAGGCGCTCGAGGTCGGGGGACCGGGATGGTCGGACCGGCCGGCGGCGGAAAAGGCCCTCGAGAATGCGCGGAAGAGGAGAGGACCCTGATGTTTCGAAATTGGCTGGTACCGGCTTTCCTGCTCGCCATGCCCGCCGGCGCGTGGTGTCAGCAGGCCGGGGGCCGGATACAGTGGCGGGAGGGGAAGGACTATGAAGCCGCGATGGCCGAGGCACGGAAATACGGCAGGCCGGTTCTCCTCTACTTCTGGGCGGAATGGGCGGCCCCTTGCCGCATGCACGATCAGGGCGTCTTTTCGGACGACACCGTCGTCAAGGCCTCCGAGAAATTCGTCCGAATCCTGCTCGACTCCAAGAAAAACCCGGAGATCATGGAGAAGAGCTGGAAGATCAAGAACATTCCGACTTTTTACTTCCTGGATCCCGACGGCAATCACGTGGACGGGAAGGAGGGCGTGATGCCCTCCGACAATCCCGACACGCTGGTAAGCCAATTCAATTCCATCGTAGAGAGATATGGGCGAATCCCCAAGTGGGTCGACTCTCTCGAGACCGCCCTGGAGAAAGGCCGCCGCGAGAAGATGCCGGTGATTCTGTTTTGGACGGACGGAAAGGAAGCGACGGAAGAATACGCGCGGCGATTCGGAAGCGCCCCCCTGAAAGATCTCCTCCGAAAATTCGTCTGGGTCCGGCTCAAACTCGTTCGAAAAGGCAACCCGGCGGTGGCCAAGTACTCCGTGAAGGCCGCCCCCCTCCTCCTCGTGATCGATCCCCGATTGGAAGAGCGGTCCCTCGCCCGATGCGAGGGCATCTTCGAGCCCGAGGCGCTCCGGGGTCGGCTGGAGGAGGCGCTCGTGCGCTGAACCCTGCAAGCTCCGACGTCCGCGCCGCGTCCTAATAGCAGATTGCCCACGCATGGAGGGTCTGCTAAGATCGCGCATCCATGACGGGAACCAGCCAAGTCGGCTACGACCGAATCCAGGAAAACGGAACGACGATTCTCGTGCGGTCCGAGTGGAAGTCCCTAATTCTGAGGGACCTCCTGGAGGACTTCCACGGGATCCCCGTCGAGAGGAGACGCGTCTACGGTAGCGGCCGGGCGGAGCACTTTTCGTATCTTCCCGAGGGGGCGCTTGACCGAGTCTTCGTGCGACGGGCGGCCCGAGGAGGGATTCTCTCCCGCCTGGGCAACCTCCATTTCGGGGTCGAACGTCCGCGCCGCGAGATTCGCGCTTCGGAAGCGGCCGCGCGCGCCGGCATTCCGGTGCCCGAGATCGTCGCCGCCCGCGCGACGCGCGTGTTCGGTCCCTTCCATCGACTCACGATCGTGATGCGGGAAATCGCCGACGCATCGAATCTTCTCCATCTCGGCCCGACTCTTTCTCCGGGGCCCAAGCGTCGCGTCCTCGAGCGTCTCGCCGACCTCCTGCGCCGGATGCACGACGAAGGGATCTACCACAACGACCTGACGCTGCGGAACATCCTGCTCGATGCCGAGCGAAACCTCTACATCATCGATCTCGACGAGGCGCGCCTGCTCGGTACCCGCGATCCGCGGAGCGACGTGGCGCTTCTCTCGCGGCTCAATCGATCGGTCGAGAAAATGCTTAGGGCCGCTCGCTGCGTCACCCGCACGGACAAGCTCCGGTTCTTGAGACGATACACGGGCCGTCGCGACGGGCTCCGCGAGCTCTCCGCCCGCTGCACCTCGGGACTCTGGTTCCACCGGCTCTGGTGGTCCCTCAGCGGCCAGGCATGAGGATTCTCGCCAAGGGCGCGAACTGGCTCGGGGACGCGGTGATGACCCTGCCCTCCCTCCGAACTTTGCGGGCGATGAGACCCGAGGCGCATCTGGCGGTCCTCTCCAAGCGGGGCCTGGCCGATCTCTATCGGTGCGCCCCCTACGTGGACGACGTCGTTCCCTACGATACCTGGCTCGGCGCGCGGCGGGCGATTCGCGGGCGATACGACGTCGCGCTGCTCTTCCCCCGCTCGTTCAGCTCGGCGCTCCTCGCGTACAGCTCCCGAATCCCCCGAAGAATCGGGTACGTCGGCGAGGGGCGTTCGGCCCTTCTTACGGATCGGATTCCTCGCGATCCGGCCTTGCTCCGGCGGCACCGAGTCCACTACTACCACCACTTGCTCTCGCGGCTCGGGACCCCTCCGGAACCGGAACCGCCCCTCTTGGAGGTGCCCGGAGAAGCTCTCGAATGGGCGCGCCGGACGCTCCCGGACGGTCCGCTCGTCGGAGTCAATCCGGGCGCGACGTACGGGACGGCGAAGCAGTGGTACCCGGACCGATTCGTCGAGGTTGGTCGTCGGCTCGCGGCGCATGGGCGGATCGTCGTCGTAGGAGGACCGGCCGAGGCTGCGCTCGGGACACGGGTCGCCGCCGAGATTCCCGGGGCGATCGACCTCGCGGGTCGCACCGGCCTGTCGCAGCTCGCCGCCCTCCTCGCTCGCTGCCGCCTCTTTCTGACCAACGACACCGGGCCGATGCATGTGGCCGATGCCGTGGGAATTCCGGTCGTCGCCGTGTTCGGCCCCACCGATCCGGTGACGACGCCACCCTTCGGCCGGCACCACACGATCGTGCGAAAGGCCCTCGAGTGCAGTCCGTGCCTGAAACGGACCTGCCCGCTGGGCCATCATCGCTGCATGAAACTGATTCCAACGGACGAAGTATGGGTAGCGTGCCGCCGATGGTTGGACGAAACAAAGAAGAGCATCTAGCATGAAGCATCTAGCATCCAGCCTCGAGCATCCTATGCTGAATGCCCCCTGGGCCGTGCCGGTCTGGGACAAACTTCCGCCGACGTGAGGATCGCCCTCGTCATCTACACCTACTCCGAGAGCCGGGGAGGCGCGGAGAGGGTCTGCGCCTACCTCGCGCGCGGGCTTCTGGCGCGAGGGCACGAGGTTCACCTCCTGGCGCGACGGTTCCATCGCGGCACCGCCCCGCCGGCGGCCGTCTGCCGCGAAATCCCCACGAACGAGGCCATCTCCGCCTGGAAGCATTTCGCGTTCGCAGCCAACCTCCGGCACCTCCTCCGCACCGAGCGCTTCGACCTCGTTCAGAGCTTCAGCCGGACGTACTCCCAGGACGTGCTCCGCCTCGGCGGCGGGACCCATCGAGAATACCTTCGGTGCATGGAACCGGAACGAACCCTCGTCGGGCGGTGGTGGTCGCGGGTGAATCCGAAGGAGCTCGTCCAGCTTCGCCTGGAACGGCTCGGACTGCGTCCTGGGGCCTACCGAAGAATCGTCGCGGTCTCCAAGCGGGTCAAGGACGAAGTCATCCGGTACTATGGCGTGCCGACCGGGGACATTTCGGTGATCCCGAACGGCGTGGACACCGAACGATTCTCTCCGGCCTTGCGCACCCACCGCTCGCGGATCCGCAAGACCCTCGGCCTCGAGGAGACGAAGACGCTCTTTCTCTTCTGCGGCAACGGTCCGCGTCGGAAGGGACTCGCCTACGCCATCGAAGCGCTCGCGCGGGTTCCCGGAGCCCACCTCGTGATCGTCGGCGACGCAGGTCCCGAATACGCCGTGTTGGCCAAGAAGTTCGACGTGGATCGGCGGGTGACGCTCCTGGGCCTTCGCGATCCCGTCCAGGAATACTATGGGGCCGCCGACGCCTTGGTCCTTCCCACGCTCTACGACCCCTTCCCCAACGTCTGTCTCGAAGCTATGGCCAGCGGACTTCCCGTCGTCACGACCTCCGTCACGGGGGTGGCCGAGGTGATCGAGGACGGGCGCGATTCCTTCCTCATCCCCTCCGGGCAAGACGTCGACGCCCTCGCCGGACGGATGCGCGAGCTGCTCGATCCCGCGAGGCGCGAGGAGATGTCCCGCGCCGCCCGCGCGACCGCGGAGCGATACTCCGTGGATCGGATGATCGAGGCCTATCTGGGGCTCTTCGAGGAACTCCGCCGCGGCGGCTCCGCTTGATTGACGGCCCCCTCCTCTGATAGACTCGAACAAACCGAATGGCGAAGGTGGTAGCCGTCATCCCGGCCCGATACGCCTCTACCCGTCTCCCCGGAAAACCCCTTCTCCGGCGGACCGGGAAGTACTTGATCCAGCATGTCTACGAAGCCGTTCGAGCCTGTCGCTCCATCGAGCGAATCATCGTCGCGACGGACGACGAGCGAATCGTACGCGCGGTCCGTTCGTTCGACGGGGAGGCACGGATGACTTCGCCGGCTCACCCGAACGGCACCTCCCGAATCGCCGAAGCCATGCAAGGGGTCGAAGCCGAAGTCGTCCTGAACGTTCAAGGGGACGAACCCGAGATCGCGCCGACGCTTCTGGAAGCCCTGATCGAGGCGACCCGGGGAGAGCGCGTGGGAACCCTCGCGATTCCCTTCGAATCGGAGGCGGAGGCGGCCCTTCCGAATCGGGTCAAGGTCGTCGTCGATCGCTCCGGATATGCCCTGTACTTTTCGCGAGCGCGCGTTCCCTCGGCGGGACCCGCGCTCCTCCACCTCGGTCTCTACGGATTTGAGAGGGGCTTTCTTCTCTCGTATGCTACACTCCCGCCGACCCCGCTGGAGGAGGCCGAGCGGTTGGAGCAGCTTCGCTTCCTGGAAAACGGCGTCCGCGTGCGGGTAGGAATCGTCTCCGGACGCCCCCACGGCGGGATCGACACCGCGGAAGACTACGACGCGTTCGTTCGGAGATGCGGGGGGAGGGACTCATGACCAAGCACATTTTCGTCACGGGCGGCGTGGTTTCCTCCCTCGGCAAGGGACTGACCAGCGCCTCCATCGGCTTTCTTCTGGAACGGATGGGGCTGCGGATCGCGATGCAGAAGTTCGATCCGTACCTCAACGTGGATCCGGGAACGATGAACCCGTATCAGCACGGCGAGGTGTACGTCACCGAAGACGGGTTGGAGGCGGACCTCGATCTCGGCCACTACGAGCGGTTCACCAACGCCGTGGTCAACCGTCACTCGAACTACACTACGGGCAAGATCTACAGCGCGATTCTCGCGAAAGAGCGCGAGGGCGCCTACTTGGGCCAGACCGTTCAGGTAATCCCCCACGTCACGAACGAGATCAAGGACGCGATCCGCCATCTCGAAGGACCGGACATCGATGTTGCGGTTACAGAGATCGGCGGGACGGTAGGAGACATTGAGAGTCTCCCCTTTCTCGAATCCATCCGCCAGTATGCGCTCGACGTCGGGCGGGAAAACGTGCTTTTCGTCCATCTGACGCTCATCCCCTACCTTCGGGCCAGCCATGAGATCAAGACGAAGCCGACCCAGCACAGCGTCGGGAAGCTCCGCGAGATCGGCATCATTCCCGACATCCTGATTTGCCGGACGGAGGTTCCGATCCCGGAGGAGATGCGCGGGAAGATCTCCCTCTTCTGCAACGTGTCGAAGGAATGCGTCATCGAAGAGCGGGACGTCGAGTTCTCCATCTACCAGATCCCGGTGATGCTGTACGAGGAGAAGGTCGATGAAATCGTCGTGCGAAAGCTCGGCCTTTCGTGCGTCAAGCCGGATCTGGGGGATTGGAGGCGTCTGCTCGAAACCGCGCGGCGACCGGATCACGAAATCACCATCGCGATCGTGGGGAAATACCTCGAACTTCAGGACGCGTACAAGTCGATTACCGAGTCCCTCGCGCACGCGGGCATGGCGAATCGGTGTCGGGTTCACGTCCGAAAGATCGCCGCGGAGGATGCGGCGCGCGGGAATCCCGAGAAACTTCTCGAGGGAGTGGCCGGCATTCTCGTGCCGGGCGGTTTCGGAGTGCGCGGGATCGAAGGAAAGATCGCGGCCGCGAAGTTCGCCCGCGAACATCGGGTCCCCTACTACGGGCTCTGTCTCGGAATGCAGGTCGCCTGCATCGAGTTCGCGCGCAACGTGCTGGGGTTGACGGGAGCGCACAGCACCGAGTTCGACGAAAAGACACCCGATCCCGTCATCCACATGATGGAGCACCAGCGCGGGGTAAAGGTGAAGGGAGGCACGATGCGTCTCGGAGCCTACCCCTGCATGCTGCCCCCCGGAACGAAGGCGGCCAAGGCCTATGCCGTCCCGATGGTCCTCGAACGCCACCGCCACCGGTTCGAATTCAACAACCTCTATCGCCGGACGTTCGAGGAGCGGGGAATGCGCTTCAGCGGAATCTTCCTGGATCTCAATCTGGTCGAAATCGTCGAGCTGGAGGATCATCCGTGGTTCGTGGGCGTCCAATTCCACCCCGAATTCAAGTCGAAGCCCGCGACGCCGCATCCTCTCTTCCGCGATTTCATTCAAGCCGCGCTCCTGCACGCGCGCTCGAAGACCCATGCCGTGGAGGTGTCGGTATGAGCGACATCGGGAAGAAGGTGGACGAATCCTGGAAGGCCCAGGTCCGGGCCGAAAAGGCTCCAGGCCCCGCATCCGAGAGTAGGACGCCCGCCCCGTCCGAAGAGCGGTCGGATTTCCTGGGCTTCATCTCCATGCTCGCCATGCAGGCCGCAATGGCGTGCGGACTCCGGCCCCACCCGATGACGGGGAAACGCATGGTCGACCTCGACGCCGCCCAATCCACCATCGATATCCTCGAAATGCTGGCGGAGAAGACGCGCGGGAATCTTACGCCCGAGGAAGACCGCGAATTCCGAGAAGTCCTCAGCGAGGTCCGCTTGGCGTTCGTCCAGGTGAGCTCGCCGAAGCCGAAGTAGGACTACGCGGGCTTCTTCCGGAACCGGCGGTAGATCTTCGTTCCTCCCCAGAGTACGAGCGCCCACGGGAGGACGACGCAAATCCCGATCACGATCAGGTTGACGCTCCACGTCGCCGCGACGAAGCTCGTAGCAAGACCCTTCTTCATCTGGAACCAAAATCCGGCGTCGCTCGGCACGATCCGCTCGGAATTCGAAACGGTAAGGGTAAGCCGGGCGACCGCGAACGTGCCGTCCGGCACCGAGACGTTCTTGGCGGCCTCGGCGACTCGAACCGACCCCATCGCGGCGATTCTGTCGGCCGCGACGGCGCTCGAGGAAAGGGGAAGGTCCAGCACGATCTTGCCCGTGACGCGGCCATTCTTCTCCCGCGAAAGATGCGAGTCGACGACCCGCCCCTTGAACTCATCGGAGAGAGACCGAAGGATCGCGATCGCCTTTTCCACCTCCGCCACCTCGATCTCCATGGAGAGAGTTTCCCGAGGGGGAACCTTTCCGGCATCCATCACGGCCGTCAGCACGCGTATCTTGGAGTCGACGGTATTCTCCGAGGGAGGGATGCGCGACGAGGACCGGGACACTACGCCGCCGATCGCGTTCATCGCGGCGAGAATCCCGGCCTCCTGATCCCGGGGAATCTCGAAATCGATCGTCGCGGTGGTGTTGAGCCGATCGGTTTCGTTGAGCTGGGCGCCGTTCACCCGTCCGCGCGCCTTCTCGACGGCCTCGCGCAGAGCGCGGTAGCCGTCGGCCACATCTCGGGCCACAAGCTGGATCGACACCGTCTCGCGAGGAGCGATATTGGCCAGATTGTAGAGGGAGAGGAAGAACCGGGTATCGGCGCGTTTCACCGAAGTGGGTCTCCCGCTCCCCGGCTCCGATCGCTGGACAAGGGTGACCTCGAGGCGGCTCACCGTTCCGAGCTGCTTGAGACGATCGCGCAAGGGTCCAGCAGCTTCGGGAGCGACTTCGAACTCGAGGACCGCCGCCAACTGCCCGGCCGCGTGCCGCTTCAGTTCCGATTTCGTGACCCGTCCCTTCGCCTCTGCGATGGCCTCCAGGCCCGCCCGGTGCGCCTTCTCGACGTCTTCGGACTCCACTCCCATCTGGACTTGCTCCGACTCGATCACGCCGGGAGGCGAAAGGATCTCGCGCTCGAAAAGCGAAATCGTGAGCGTGCTCTGCGCCACGAGATTGGCGAAGTACCGTATCTCGCCCTCGAGCGCCTCGATCTTGGTTCGCCACTCCCCCAACTCCTTTTCGGCCTGAAGGAGGTCCTTGATATCGCCCTTTCCCTCCTTGATGATCCTCAGCAGACGTTCCTCCATCGTGCGGGCGGCGCGGAGCCGGCTCTCGAAGTCGGTATACTGCTTCGTGATATCCTCGCTCCCGATGCTCTGGCTCTTGAGATCCCCGAGCCCGCGGAGCTTGAGGACGAGGGTACCGAGACGCTCGGGAGCGACTCGGACGACCATCGTCCCCTTGGTCTTTCCGTTGGCCAGCTTGGTGCTGTTGACCGTCGCGATCTTGCCGTTCTCCTCGGCTACGATCTTCGCGATCCGCTCAACCGAAGAATCGAACGAGTCGATCTCGATCTCCATCGTCCCGGTGCGGACGATCTTCCGATCGGACTCCTGGTCCGACTTCTTGAACTCTTCCGACTGCCGGAACGACTGCGCATCCGGAGTCGTCGACTTCCCGAAGACATCTGAGGGACGGAAATGGGTGTGAGTCCCGTTCCATCTCCTGTCGGTTCTGTCTACAGAGGCCAACTCGAGTTTCCCATTCTGATCGAACGGATCGGAAGCCCATGTCATCGCGGATGGGTGGTCGGCACCGATCGACCGCTCACCGCCGGCGGTGCGGGTCGGCTCGCGGCGACCGTCCATGACAAGGGGTTCTTCGCGCGGAACGAATTGATGTTCGAAGAGATAGCCGATCAGGCCGAGGGTCAGGGCCGCGGCGATCCCGAGACCCGCCTTCAGGATCAGGGGGCGCTTCTTCGACGCGGAGACGGAGCGCAACCGAGCAAGCACGCGCTCTTCCAATCCTACTTTCGCGCGCGCGGGTGCGAAGAGCTCGCCGACGGAGCGGTCGAACTCGCGCAGCTCTTCCGCCTCCGATCGGCAGATCGAGCACTCCGCCAGGTGACGCTCGATGCGGACGCGCTCCTCCGCCGAGAGACCGTCGGCGACGTGCGCCGCAAGCTGGTCTTGGGTCCATTCATGATCCGAGCGATTCATGGGAAACCTCCGTCTTCAGGGAGCGGCGCAGCATCTTCAGGCCCCGGTGCAGGAGTCCGCGGAGCGCACCGTTGGTCAGACCGAGCTGCATCGTGATCTCGGCGTAGTCCGCGCCGTCGATA
>Ga0114945_10000465_pt1 | contig 26098 bp, 26 predicted proteins | sample OV2TP3_FD_87194 | JGI IMG/M metagenome (GOLD analysis project Ga0114945, IMG submission 87194) | Hot spring microbial communities from Beatty, Nevada to study Microbial Dark Matter (Phase II) - OV2 TP3 | ecosystem: Environmental > Aquatic > Thermal springs > Hot (42-90C) | place: USA: Beatty...
GACGTAATCCGACGCACGGAGCAGCCCGGAAAACTCCATCTTCTTCCCCGGCGCGTCGAACTGGCCCTCCTCCACAAAAGGGTCGGCGAAGAGCACCCGCATCCCGAAGGCGGCCGCCCGGACGGCGACCGTGCGGGCGATGTTGCCAAAGCCGACCAGCCCGAGGGTGCTCCCGGCGAGGCGGAAAAGGGGCTTCCCGGGGGGAACCTCCCAGCGCCCCGCCCGCACCAGCCGGTCGTAGAAAGCCACCTTGCGGGCACAGGCGAGAAGAAGGGCCATCGTGTGCTCGGCGACCTCCTCGATGCAATAGGTCGGGTTGTTGGTCACGATGATCCCGGCCTCGGTCGCGGCCTGGACGTCGATCGTGTCCACCCCGATGCCGTAGCGGGCGATGATCCTGCACTTGGGCATCCGGGCCATCGCCTCGGCCGTGATGGGACCTGCGTAGGTGTTGAGGAGGGCGTCGCAGTCCGCCGCCTCGGACAGGAACTCCTCCGCCGTCTTGGTTTGGAGCGCCACCAGCTCGGCCAGGCCCCCGAGCGTCTTCTTCTCCACCTCGAGCGACTCCCAGACGTAGTCGGTCAGGACCACCTTCGCCTTCCCGGACATGCGTTCTCCCCTCGCGAGCGGGCGCGCCCCAGGCGGCCGACGGATGGATGGAAGTTGGATTGGCGTCTGTCGGGATGCTATCCCAGCCCCATTGATGGATCAAGGCGCTGATTTCCTTGACCCTCTGGCGGCGCTGTGATACCCCCTTTCCTGCCAGCCCCCGACCGCCCCCTGGGAGGCGCCATGAGCGACATCCAAGCCCTCCGCTTGGCCCCGGAGAATTGCGTCCTGGTCGTCGTGGACGTCCAGGAAAAACTCATGGCAGCCATGAAGGAGGATGTGCGCCGGCAGACGATCGCCCGCATCCTCACCTTGATCGAGGCCGCAAAACGCCTCTCCTTCCCCGTCCTCCTCACCGAACAGTACCCCAAGGGGCTGGGGCCCACCGTCGGGGAGATCGCGGCCGCCGTGCCCGGTTTCGCCCCCATCACCAAGACGGCGTTCAGCTGTTGCGGGGCGGAGGGTTTTATGGCCCGGCTTCGCGCCCTCGGCCGCACAAAGGTGCTCCTCACCGGCGCGGAGACCCACGTCTGCTGCTACCAGACCGCGCTCGATCTATTGGAGAACGGCTTCATCGTCCACACCGTGGCGGACGCCCTCTGCTCGCGCGCAAAGCTCAACTGGCAGACAGGCCTCTCCGCCATGGAGCGGGCGGGCGCGGTGCCCTCCACGACGGAGCAGGTGCTCTTCGACCTTTTGCGCGTGTCCGGGACCGAGGAGTTCAAGGCCCTTGCCCGGCTCGTCCGGTGACCGCCCTCCGAGGCATGACAACCCGCATGGCAGGAGATAAACGCGGTAAAGCGCGCATATGCGTGATCTTCGGGGGCCGATCGGCCGAACACGAGGTGAGCTTGGCCTCGGGCACCTCCATCATGGAGGCCCTCGACCGGAAGCGCTTCGAGGTGCTCCCCCTCCTCGTCACGCGGGAGGGAAGGTGGATGCTCCTGCCCCGCCCCGAGGCCTCCTCCGAGGAGGGGCGCGAGGTCCTCCTCCCCGCCGCGCCGGACCGTGCCTCTCTCCACTTCGCCGAGGGAGGGAGGGCCGCGGCGGTGGACGTCTTCTTTCCCATCATCCACGGCACCTTCGGCGAAGACGGCACCCTCCAGGGCCTCCTGGAGCTGGCCGGCCTCCCCTTCGTGGGCTCGGGCTGCGCCTCCTCGGCCATCTGCATGGACAAGGGGGTGACCAAGGCGGTCCTCCGAGCCGCCGGGCTCCCGGTGCTTCCCTTGCTCACCGTGACTCGGGGCCAGTGGGAGTCCGACCGCGGAGGGGTCTTGGAGGAGGCGGTGGCCAAGGTGGGCTTCCCCCTCTTCGTCAAGCCCGCCTCGCTGGGGAGCAGCGTGGGGGTGAACCGGGTGGAGGACTCGGATCACCTCGGGGCGGCCGTCCAGGACGCCATGGAATACGACATCAAGGTGCTGATCGAGGAGGAGGCGCGGGGGCGGGAGGTGGAGTGCGCCGTCCTGGAGGGCCCCGCGGTGGGGGAGCTCCTGGCGAGCCCGCTGGCCGAGATCCGCCCCAAGTCAGGGTGGTACGACTACAAGGCCAAGTACACTCCCGGCCTGACTGAGATCCTCATCCCCGCCCCCCTCGAAGAGACGGCGGCCGAGAAGGTGCGCGCGCACGCGCGGGCCGCCTTCGCTGCCCTGGGCTGCTCGGGGCTCGCCCGCGTGGACTTCTTCTACCGGGAGCGGAGCGGGGAGATCTACATCAACGAGGTGAACACCTTGCCCGGCTTCACCCCGCTGAGCGGCTACCCCAAGATGATTGAGGCGGCGGGGCTTTCCTACCCCGCCATGCTCGAGCGGCTCATCGCCTGCGCCTTCGCCCGCGCCGAGCAGAGCCGCGCTCGGAGGTTCCGCCGTCCGGGCTGAGGCGGCCTCCGCCGGCTTCTATTTCATCGCCGCGCCCAGTATGATGCGGGGGGGCCGCGGGGGAAACGCCGCCCGAGGCCCCTCGACTCTCATTCCGCACCGACCACCATCAAGGCGGCCCGGCCATGTGGCTGATCTGGATTCTCATCTACCTCGCTCTTTTGGCGCTTATCCTGTTCCATGCGATCGCCTATTCCATCCGCTGGTACGAAGAGGCGCGCAAAAGGGGGGACGAGCACAGCCTTTGGGAGCTCTCGCCCCGGAACGCGCTCTCCATCCTCGCCGAGCTGATCTGCCACGCCCTCGTGCTCTTGCTGCTCGCGGCCGACCTCATCGTCACCCTCCGCAAATATCCCTGGCGCCTCCGCAAGCCCCTCACGGAGGCGGACGCCGCGCCCCCGACACTCGCTCCAACGCCCGAGCGCCCCGTCGTCCTCCTTCACGGGCTGGGGATGCGGGGCCTCACGATGTGGCCGCTCGCCCGCAGACTCCGCCGGGGGGGGCGCAAGGTGCACCTCTTCACCTACTGGCCTCCGGGGCGGCCCGTTGAGGCCTACGCGCGCCAGCTGCACGATTTTTTGGAGGAGCTGCGCCGCAAGGAGGGTTATGACGAATTCGACGCCGTGGGCCACAGTATGGGGGGGTTGGTGGCGCGGCAGTACCTGGCCCTCTATGAGGGCGCCCGCCGGGTGAAGCACCTCGTGACGCTCGGCACGCCGCACGGGGGGAGCGAGCTCTGGCGCTTCTCTCCCTTCGCCTCTGGCCGGCAGCTTCGGCCGGGCGGGGAGATGCTCCGCAGGCTCGACGCGGCAGGCCTTCCTCCGGGCGTCCAGGCGACGGCCATCGCCTCCGATTTCGATGAGCTCGTGGTGCCGAACGCCAACGCCCGCTGGGAGGCGCCCGGCGTCCAGAACGTGACCGTCTCCAACGCCGGCCACGCCCAGCTCATCTTCCACGGCGAGACGTACCGCCACATCCGGCAGGCGCTCACCTAGGCCCCTCCCCGCCCGTCTCCCGCGGCGAGGCGCTCGGCCAAAAACGCAACCACGCGCTTCTCCGCCCAGTAGATCTCCGCGCCGGGCGCCCTCCCCGCCACGAAACCGACGTGCCCCCCCCTGGGGAGCAGCTCTCCCTCGAGCCAGGGAGACTTCGCAATCGCCTCATGCGGAAAGATCCGGGCGGGAACGACGGGGTCATCCCGGGCGTTCAGGAGGAGCGTGGGGACGTGAATTTTGGGCAAATCGCCCAGGGAGTTCGCCCGGGCATAGTAGTCGCGCACATCGGCGAACCCGTGGAGGGGCGCCGTGGACCAGCGATCGAGCTCGGCGAAGGTGCGGATGCGGCGCACCCGCTCGGGGTCGAGGAGGTCCGGGTTTTGGCGGGCGATGTCTCGCAACTTCTGGCGCAGGGTGGAGAGCAGGTTCCAGCGAAAGGGCGCTCCGCGCAGACTGTCCAGGCGCACGGCCGAGTCCGCCGGGCTGAAGGACGCCGAGACGGCGGCCGCCCCGCGCACCGCCCCAAGGATCTCCTCCCCCCGCTCCCCCAGCCATTTGAGGAGCACGTTCCCCCCCAGGGAGAAACCCGCCAGGAGGAGGGGTCCATCGAGGCGCTCCGCCATGCGGCCCGCGACGAAGTCGAGGTCTCCGGTCTCGCCATTGTGGTAGAGGCGGGGCCTCCGGTTGGGCTCCCCGCTGCAGGAGCGGAAGTTGAGCGCGATGGCCCTCCAGCCCAGGGCGGCGGCCTCGGCGGCCACTCCGCGCACGTAGTGGGAATCCGAGGAGCCCTCCAGCCCGTGGAGGGCGAGCAGGGTCGGAGCCCCGGGCCGGGGCGGATCGAGGAAGTCGAGGTCCAAAAAATCCCCGTCCGGCATCTCCCAGCGCTCCCGCCGCCAGGCGAAGGGACATCGCCGCCTGAAGAGATAGCCCCAGGCGCTCTGGAGGATGGGGCCGGGACAAAACCAGGCCGGGCGAAAGGGGGGCACTCGCCCGCGGGAGCCGCCCCCCATGGAAAGGTTACGCGCGGATGCCCCTTGGCTCATGTTCCGAGAGCAGGAAATACCGATAAATGTCCTCCCGGGTCGAGGGAGGGTCGAACCGGCGGTTGATCTCGTACTTTTGCAGCAGCACCTGATAGAGTCCCAGAGAGCCGGAATAGAAGGCGGCGGCCGAGCAGGCCAGCCAGATGCGGTAGAGGCGGTAGTTGCGCTCTCCCACCATCTCCCTGAGGCGGTCGGCGTTCGCCTCCAGGTTCTCATACCAATGGCGGCAGGTGCGGGCATAGTGGAGGCGCAGGTTTTCGACGTCCAGGATCTCCCACCGCAGGCGCTCCATGGCGTCCATGATGCGGGTGATGTCGCAGAACTCCCCGTTGGGAAAGACGTTCCGCAACAAGAAATCCATCTGACTCGTCCGCCTCCAGAACTTGTTGCACGTGATGCCGTGGTTGAGGAAGAGCCCCCCTTCCCTCAGCCTATCCCGCACCCAGGCAAAGTAGAACGGATAATTGGCAATCCCCACGTGCTCGATGATGCCGATGGCGGATATCTTCGAGAAGGTCCGGCCGGGCGGGAGGTCGCGGTAGTCCATGTGGTGGATGCGGCAGCGGTCCTCCAGCCCCTCCCGCCGCGCCCACTCCTGGCCCCAGAGGGCCTGCTCGCGCGAGAGGGTGACCGCCGTTGCGTTCACGCCGTAGTGCTTGGCGGCCCAGATGGCGAGGCTGCCCCACCCGCAGCCGATGTCGAGATAGTCCTCGCCCGGGGCGAGGCGGAGCTTGCGGCACACGAGGTCCATCTTGTCTCGCTGCGCCTGGGCGAGATCCCCGTCCGGGGCGCGGTAGTAGGCGCAAGTGTAGGCCATGTTCTCGCACAAGAAGGCCTGATAAAACTCGTTCGAGAGGTCATAGTGATGGGAAATGGCTTTGGCGTCGAACGCTTTGCTCCGGGTCTGGACCATGCTCTCTCCCCCTCAGCCGATCCCGAACGCGCCTTCGAGAACCAATCTCCTGCGGAGCCAGGCGTTGCCGCAGACCGCCTTCGCGACGGCGCACACGAGCCCGTCCGGCAGGAGGCCCGCCATCTTGCCCAGCCATCCCTCCTCCCCCGAGCCGTACAGCCCGGCGATGCGCGCCTCATAGCCTTCCAACCCCTCGCGCCCCTCCAGCCAGGCCAAGACCGCCTCCGCCGCCAGACAAGCACTCCGCACGGCGGGCCCGATGCCCTCCCCGCTCAAGTCGCGCGCGAGTCCCGCCGCGTCGCCCACCAAGACGAACCGCTCCCCCGCCACCCGCCGGACGGCGCGGCGGCGGATGGAATAGGCGTGTCCCTTGAATGGCGTAAGCGCGATGTCCGCGGGGAGCCTCCCGCTCCGCCGCAGGCGCTCCAAGAGGGCCTCCAGCCGCTCGTGGACGCTCGGACGCTTGCCGATGCATCCCACCCCGATGTTCAAAAAATCCCCCTTGGTGAAATACCAGGCGTAGCCCTTGAAGTCCGGCTCCGCGATCAACTCGGGGAGCCCGTAGTGGGGAGCGACCGCGCGAAGGCGCGCCTCCCCCACAGGGGTTTCGCTCTCTTGCGTGAGGACGACCGACTCCTCCTCGGAGACGCCGCCCAAGGCGCGGGCGACTGGGCAGGTGTGCCCCCCCGCCCCGACGACCACGGGCGCCTCGACCCGCTCCCCCCCCAGGTCCAGCCGAACGCCCGAGGCGCCCGCCTCCACCCCGCGCACACGGGCCCCCTCGCGCACGCAGGCGCCGGCCGCCCCCGCCCGGCGGAGGAGGTAGGTGTCGAACTCCTTCCGGATGATTCCGTAGCTGGCCGGCTCCTTCCAGCGCGTCTCGTGGAGGGTGTCGTCGTACCCGACGTATACGGCCTCGAAGGGTTGGATGGTGTGGGGGTAGTCGGATGGCCGAATTTCCAGGTCGGCGATGACCTGCCTCGTCACCCAGCCCGCGCAGAGTTTGACGCGGGGGAACACCGCCGCGTCGAGGAGAAGGACCTTCCTCCCCGCCCGGGCCAGCCGCCAGGCCGCCGTGCTGCCTCCCGGCCCCCCACCCACGACGACGGCGTCCCAGTCGCTCACGCGGAGAGCCTCCTCACCCGGAAGCCAAGCAGAACGCGGCGCCACAGGGGCAGTTCCAGATCCTCGAAGGCGTCCGCCGCTTTCATGGACTCGATGAGGTCGCCGTCGAGCTCGAGGTCGCCGTCGCAATAAGCTTCGGCGAACTCATCCACGGTGGGGTTGAGAAAAACCCGCTTGAAGGCGCCCGGGGAGCGGAAGGTGACGGTGAGGGGGCACACCTCTTGGCCCAACCGCAACTCGGTGCCGTCCCAGAGGCGGAAGGTGAGTCCGTACTGGAGAGAGGAGAAAACCTCGCGGAGGATCTCGGCCGCCTGGACCGCGGCGCTGGGGGGGGAGAGGGATGCGGCCACGTAGCCTTTCCTTCCAATCAGCCCCGGCGGCCCTCAAAAAGCCCGGGGGAGCGAACGGGCCGCCTGCGTCCTCAGACACCTCCGATGGAACCCTTTCCGACCGCTTATCGCGGGGAGGCGCGCCTGTCAACCGCAGCCGGGGGGGGGACGCACCTCCTCAGCGGAGGGTGGTGACCAGGATCACGCCCGCCACGATGAGGCACACTCCCGCGACGATTCGCCAGGTGAGCCGCTCCCTCCCCCCCAGAATAAGGGGGGCGAGCACCAGGGTAAAAAGGGGGACGGTCGAGACGATCGGGGACACCCGGGAGACCTCCCCCCAGCGCAGGGCATAGAGCAGACTCAACTGGGCAAAGGCCATGGCCAAGCCCGCCATGAGAAAATATTTCACGGAGTCGCGGTTAAAGACGTAGGGTTGCCACTGGGTGGCCGCCTTCAGCAGGAGCGGCCCAAATACCGAGGCCGACATCCCCTGGAGGAAACCCCCGAACACCACCGAGTCCACGCCCCCAAAACCCACCTTGCGCAAGACGTGGGCCATCCCGAAGCAGGCGGCCGAGAGCAGCGGAAGAAGAAGATTCCGGCCCCGCGCCAAGCTCCCCCCGCCTCCGGTCATTACGTAGACACCGCCCGCAACGAACACCACTCCCGCCCACACCCCGGCGGAGGGCCTCTCCCCCAGGAGGAGGAAAGCCCAAAGGGCGCCGAAGATGGCGTGTGTGTTGGAGAGGGAGCTGGTGGGAGCGACGCCGATGCGATGGATCGAGCGGAACATGAACAGGAGCGAGAGCGCGGGAGAGGAGAGCCCCGCCGCGAAGAAGGCGACCCAGTACCACGAAAGGGAGAGCCGCGAGAAATCCACCATGACCAGAGCCAAGGTGAAGGCCGCAAACTGGGTCTGGAGGACGACGAAGCTCGCCGTATGCGGCGTGCTCCCGTCCAGGCCCATCCGCGTGAAGATGGAAGAGAGACAGAAGCACAGCGCGGGAACGAGTGCCACCGTCTCGAACGGCATCATCCTCTCAATTCCAGGGCGGCGGGCGCCGGGCCCGGCTCACGCCCTGGCCCGGTTCAGCACTTCGGGGTTCGCGAGGTTGATGGGCCGCTCCCCCGCCAAGGCCATCCGCACGTTTTCCTTCGTCCGCTCCATGGCGGCCTCCTGGGTCTCAGGCGTCCGGGAGGCATGGTGAGGGGTGATGAGCACATTGGGGAGCGCCCGGAGGGGATGATCTGCGGGAAGGGGCTCGGGGTCGGTCACGTCGAGCCCCGCCGCGGCGATCTGGCCCCGCCGGATGGCGTCGAGGAGATCTTCCGTCACGACGGCCGGCCCGCGCGAGACGTTGACGAGGATGGCCTCTTTCTTCATCCGCGCGAGGGTCTCCGCACGGATGAGCCCGCGCGTCTCAGGAAGGAGCGGCATGCAGAGGACCAAAAAATCCGCCCGAGGGAGAAGCCGCTCGAAGGAGAGGAACTCCATCTCCACCCCGGGAACGTAGGAGGGATCCGGGGTCCGGGTCGCGACCAGAATCTTCATGCCAAAGCCGCGGCCGATCCGGGCCACCCGGCGCCCGATGTCCCCCAGCCCCACGATCCCGAGGGACTTCCCGCTCAGCTGAACGGCGGGGGTGTGCTCCCACGCCGCCTGATCCTCCCTCATCCAAGCGTGGCGGGCGAGGTAGAGCATCATGAAAAAGGCGTGCTCCGCGACGGAGAGCCCTCGGACCCCCTCCACGTTGCACACCATCACCCCCCGCCGGGTGGCCGCCTCTGCGTCGATGTTGTCGTAGCCGGCCCCCGGCTTGGCTACCACCCTGAGGCGGGGAGCCGCCCCCATCATCTCGGCCGTCACCGGGCGGAAAACCGTGAGGATCCCATCGGCCTCCGGAAGGAGGGGGAGGATGGCCTCCGGCGTGTAGGCCGCCGGGCGCACGAGGGTATGGCCGGCCCCGATCCAATCGGGACCCACGTTCCACTGGGGACTATCAAACAGTGGATCGACCATAACGACCTTGGCCACTTCCCAGGCTCCTCCGATCGGTTGCCGCGCGGGGGCGGCCCTCAATCGCGCTCCAACATCTCTTCGAGGGGGACCTCTCGCCGTTCGGCGTGGCTCTTAAGGACGCCGCACATGATGGCCAAGGCGCGCACCGCGTGAACCCCCGTCACCTCGGGCTCCCCTCCCCGGCGGATCGAACGCGCGAAGTCCACGAACTGCTCCCGGTTGGCCAGGTTTCTTCCCTCGATGAAACCGCGGCCCACGTCCAGGGCCTCGGTCGCGGCCCCGCCCATGATGTCGCCGGGGCGCCGGAGCTTGGGCGCGCCATCGCTGGAGAGACTCAGGCTGGCCTCGGTTCCTTGAATCTCAAAGACGAGATGAAACGGGGCAAGATAGCTCCCCGAGATGACTCTCACCAGGCCGCTCCGGAAGCGGAGAAGTGCCGCCGCGGCATCCTCCGTGGGGGCGGGCCCCCCCACCTTCCCGCAGGCGGCGCTCACCGCCGCGACCTCGCCAAAGAGATACTCCATGAGGTCGGCGAGGTGGATGACGTAGCTGTAGAGGGGCCCGCCGGGGTTCTCGATCGGGTCCCACCGCATGCTCTTCGGGCCCGCGGTGAGGCCATGGTTGTTCGAAAAATAGGCGACGGCCAAGCTCACCAGCCCGAGCTCCCCGCCCTCGAGCACCGCCCGCGCCCGCCGGAACATGGGCCAGCGGCGGAAGTTTTGGCCGACGTGGAGCTTGACGCCCGCCTCCCGGCAGGCGGCGACGATGGCCTTAGCGTCGGAGACGCGAAGCGCCATCGGCTTCTCCAGGTGAACGTGCTTCCCGGCCCGGGCCGCCGCGACGGCCTGCTCCTTGTGGGCACTGTTCGGTGTGGCGATGACGACGGCCTCGGTCTCCGCGTCGGCCAGAAGCTGCTCAAAGGACTGAAACTCCTTTCCCCCGAACTTGGCCACGAACTCCGCCCGGCGGGCGGCGGTGCGCGCGTAGCCGCCCGTCACCTTCACCGCGCCCGATGCCTGGGCGGCCTCGGCCAAAACGGCACCCCACCAGCCAAGGCCCATGAACGCCATCCCCACCTGCGGTCCTTCGGACATGCCTCCTCCTTGCCGCCGCCTGCGCGTGCGCGCCCCTCCCCGCAGGGAGGAGCCAGGGCTCCCCGGATGAGAGCCCGCCCTCCTATCCGATGATTTTTAGCTCGGGAACCGAGAAGGGCACCGAGGAGTTGGCGATGGCCACTTGGCCCGCCACGTTCCGGGCCGCCTCGCGGAAGGCCCGCGCCACCGGACTCTCCGGCTCCCCGACGACGACCGGCACCCCGTGGTCGCCGCCCAGGCGGATCTTGATGTCCAGGGGGACGGCCCCAAGGAAGGGCACCTCGTAGCGCTGGGCCGCACGCTCCCCTCCGCCGGTGTCAAAGATGTCCTCGCGGTGTCCGCACTTGGGGCACTGGTAGTAGCTCATGTTCTCGATGATCCCCAGGATCGGGACGTCCGTCTTGCGGAACATCTGGAGCCCCTTGCGGGCGTCCAGCAGGGCGATGTCCTGCGGTGTGGTGACGATGACCGCCCCGGCCAGGGAGACCTGCTGGACGATGGTGAGCTGGGCGTCCCCCGTTCCCGGCGGAAGGTCCAGCACCAGGTAGTCCAGCTCGCCCCACAGGGTGTCCCCCAGAAATTGGACGAGCGCCTTCATCACCATGGGACCCCGCCAGATGACGGGCGAATCCTCGCCCACGAGAAAGCCCATGGACATGACCTTCACCCCGTGGGCCTTCAGGGGGTGGATCTTGTTGTTCGCCGCGGCCTCGGGCCGATCACCCGCGATGCCTAGCATGAGGGGCTGGCTCGGGCCGTAGATGTCGGCATCCAGGATCCCCACCTTCGCTCCCTCGATGGAGAGGGAGAGGGCGAGGTTGACGGCGACGGTGGACTTGCCCACCCCGCCCTTCCCGCTCGCTACGGCGATGACGTTCTTCACGCCCGGGATGGCCATCTTGCCGTGGGCGGCGGGCCGCGCGGTGACGTGGCTGGTCAGCCGGACGTTGACGGTCTTGACCCCCGGCAGGGCGCCCACGGCGAGGCGGCTGTCGTCCATGAACTGCTCCTTCCGGGGATGCGCCGGGGTCGTGAGTTCGAGCGTGAAGGCGACGGCGTCCCCGCAGACCTGGACATCCTTGATCATTTTGAGGCTCACCAGATCTTTTCCCAGATCCGGGTCTTTGACTTTCTTCAGCGCCTCAAGAACCTGCTCTTTCGTCACATCCGCCATGGGCGAACACCCCCTCCCGACCGCGCAAGGCGCGGAGAGCCGACAGATCATCCCCCGCCCTCCGAGCGGCGAGGGCGCTTTCTGGACCCATCTTATGAGGGGCCTTTTTTGACTGTCAATCTGCCGGACCGGGCAACCACTCCTTCGGTTGACGGACGCCCCCGGCGAGCTTAATTTTCCCCTGCCGCGGAGAGGCCCGGCTTTGGCCTCTTCGGCCGCAGCTCTCGGAAACAAGGAGAATCGCCCGCGTGGAGATCCTCGTCTGCATCAAACAGGTACAGGACCCGGACATCCCGCCCCGCGACTTCAAGGTGGACGAAGAGAAGTTGGCGGTCATCCCGCCGGCCAACGTCCCTCCGGTGATCAACGGCTTTGACGAAAACGCCATCGAGGCGGCCATCCAGCTCAAGGAGGCCCACGGGGGCAAGGTGACGGTCCTCACCGTGGGGACCGACAAAGCGAGGGATGCCCTCAAAAAGTGCCTGGCGATGGGGTGCGATGAGGCCATCCTCCTCCAGGACCCCGCCTTCGAGGGCTCGGACGCCTTCGGGGTGGCCCGGCTCCTGGCCGGGGCCGTCCGGAAGGTCGGGGCCTTCGACCTCATTCTCTGCGGCCGCCTGAGCAGCGACTGGAGCTATGGGGCAACGCCCCTGGCGCTGGCCGAGGCGCTCGAGCTCCCGAGCGTGGGCCAGCTCCAGAAGGTCGAAGCCACGGCCTCCGGACTTCGCTGCGAGCGGGCCCTGGAGGAGGGCGTCGAGGTCGTCGATGTCTCCACCCCCTGCCTGCTCACGGTCAGTAACGAGATGAACACGCCGCGCCTGCCCTCGGTCAAGGGTATCCTGATGGCCTCCCGCAAGCAGATTCCGGTCTGGTCGGCCGCCGACGTGGGCGTGGACCCGGCGAGCGTCGGGGCGGGGGCGGCGACGCTGGAGCTCACCAAGCTCTACAAGCCGGTCTTTTCGGGGACGTGCGAATTCATCGAGGGGGAAACCCTCGAAGAGGCGGCCGAGAAGCTGGCCTTGCGACTGCGCGAAGACAAGATTATCTAAGGGGGCACTCGTTCCGATGCCGAAGGATGTCCTGATCCTGGCCGAGCGCGCGGGTGATCGCCTCGCCCTGGTCAGCAGTGAGCTGTGCGGAATCGGCAGAAAGCTCGCGGGCGAGGCCGGGGGTTCCCTGGTCGCCCTCCTCCTCGGCGGCCCGGGGACGAAGGACCTGGCCAAGGGCTTGATCGCCCTGGGAGCCGACAAAGTCCTCGCCGCCGAGTCGGAGCACCTGGCCGGCTACACCAACGCGGTCTACACCCAGGTGATCGACCGGGCTTTGGGGGAGGTTTCCCCCTTCATCCTCCTCGTCACCAACTCCTCCATCGGCCGCGACGTGGCCCCGCGCATCGCCTTCCGGCGGGGGGCGAGCTACGCCCACGACTGCACGGACCTCTCCCTCGAGGGGGGAAGGTTCGCCGCCGTGCGACCCGTCTACGGGGGGAGCGCCGTCAGCCATGTCCGCTCGAAGACCGAGGCCCTCTCGGTGGCCTCGGTGCGCGCCAAGGCTCTCCCTCCGGCCGAGGTCCAAGAAGGCCGGGGGGGAGAGCTGGTCGAGGTCACGGTGGCGGTCGAGGCCGGCAAGGTCAAGATGAGCTTCGTCGAGACGAAGCGCGTCGAGGCCGAGGGGGTGCGCCTGGAGGACGCCGAGATCGTGGTGAGCGGCGGGCGCGGGCTGGGAGGGCCCGAGAACTTCGCCCACCTCCACGAGCTGGCCAAGGTGCTCAAGGCCGCCGTCGGGGCCAGCCGGGCGGCGGTGGACGCGGGGTGGGTGCCCACCCAGATGCAGGTGGGCCAGACGGGCAAGATCGTGAGCCCCAACCTCTACATCGCGGTAGGCATCTCGGGCGCCATGCAGCACATGGTGGGGGCCGGCCCCAGCAAGAACATCGTGGCCATCAACACCGACCCCGAGGCCCCCATCTTCCAGCGCGCCCGCTACGGGATCGTGGGCGACTACAAGAAGGTGATCCCGGCCTTCACGAAGAAGTGCAAGGAGCTTTTGGAGAAATGAGGGGGAGCCCCCCTAGGCGAGCGGCTGGTAGGCCCACACCACCCGGCCCACGATCTGGCTGTCGGGATCTTCTCCGGCCAGGTCGATGTGGGTGACGGGCTCCTCGCGGTTCTCGGGGATGAGCCAAAGGCGCGGCGGAGTCCACTGGAGCCGCTTCAAGGTGCAGCCTCCCGCCTCGTCCCGCACGGCATAGATCCCCAGGGGGACGATGCTCTTGTCCCGCCGGTCGATCACGACGACCGCCCCCGGCTGGATGAGGGGGACCATGCTCCGCCCCATCTCCCGGCTCACCCGGACGGCCACCAGATCTCCCCGGCCCGCGACCTGGGAGACGTGGATGAGAGCGTACTCCTCCACCTCCTCGTCCACGATGCGCCCGCTCCCCGCCGCGATTAAGCCCGAGACGAGGGGGACGGCCCGGAAGTCGGAATCCGTCACCTGCCCAGGGCCCTGGAGGTTGTCCGCCAGCCGCACCGCCACATCGAGGGGGGCTGCCGCCTCGGCCTCGGGCGCCCCCTTCCTTCCCAGGAGCCAATCCACCGTCACCCCAAGGGCCTGGGCGACGCGCAGGAGCTTTCCCGCGCTGGGCTCGTTCTCCCCCTCCTCGTAGCGGACCAGGTTGGCCCAGCTCATCCCGGCGGCCTTGGCGAGCTGGTTGCGGTTGAGGCCCCGCTTGGCGCGCGTCTCAGCGATACGCTTTCCGATGTGCTTGAAATCAGAAGACTTGGGCATGCCGCGCGCAGGAGACCCCGGATCTCCCCCTCGGGGCGGGCGGGATAGAAGGTTTCTTCACCCTAGCATTTTTGGCCGGGGGGCGGGAAGAGAGGGGAATCTCAAATCATTTCCATGAGCCACATGCCGAGCACGATGAGGACCAATCCCGGCAGAAAGAGCAGCCCGACGGCCCCGGGCGGGGCGGCGTCGGGAGCGATGATGGCCGTCCAGGCGATGGCGCACAGGCCGAATCCCGCGAAAAGGAGGAGGTATCCGGCGATCTCCCTCGGGCGCTTCGGCATGACGCGCTTCTTCCCGGCTCACCGCCCCGCCCCTGCCATTCCCTTCCCCGGGCGCCTGCCCCCGCCTCACTCCTCCAAAACGGCCACCGCCCGGATGGGGCTGCCGGTCCCCTCCTTGATCTTGAGGGGCAGGCCGATGAAGCGGAACGGGCCCTTCCCGATGAGCTGCTCCAGGTTGCAGAGGCTCTCCATGTGGGTGATGCCCAGGTCGTGGCAGGCCTTGTGGACGAGGGAGTTGACCTTGCCCTCGGGGCCGGGGCGCATGGAGTCGATCCCGAAGCTGACGACCCCCTGTTTCGCCAGCCACTCGGTGGCGGCCACGTTCACGCCGGGGTTGTCGGTGGAGTAGGCGGGCGTGGGGAAGGTCCTGGCGTGGTGGCCCGTACAGAGGAGCACCGTGCCTCCCTTGGGGATGGGGGTGCCCGCCTTTTGGGCGGCGGCCTCCAGGTCCTGCGGGGCGATCTCGGCACGCGGCTTGATGTGGCGCAGGTCTAGGCACACCCCCATGACGTAGCAGTTCTCCAAGGGATAGCGGTCGATGCCGACGCCGGTCTCGTGGAAGTGGCGCGGGGCGTCGAGGTGGGTGGTCCCGTGGTCGGGCATGGAGAAATACATGACCGCGTTTCCCCACGCTGCCTCGGCTCGGGCCTCCTCGTGGGTCTTCCAGACGCCCACGATGATGGAGGGCTGGCCCGGGTACTGGGGGGTGCGGTGGTAGATCTCCCGGCTCAAGTCGACGATCTTCGCCATGCGCGCTCTCCTCGGGGAAATTGGATCAGACCGTGCAGCGCAGCACGTGGAGGCCGTGGTTCTTGTCGGTCACGTAGATGAACCCGCGCCGGTCCACGAGGACGTCCTCGCTCTGGGTGACCAGGGCCTTGGGGAGAAGCCCCAGCCGCCGGGCGGGGTCCGCCGGAATGTAGTACGCCACCTCCCGGGGGTGAAGGGGGTCCGCCAAGTCGTACACCCGGAGCCCCGCGTTGAAGTAGGTGAGGTAGACTCGGTCGTCCCGCTGCTCGAGACAAGAGAGTCCCTGGGCGTGGTGCTGGTTGTGGGGGCCGAAGCGCCCGCCCCGCTCGCAGAAGTTCTTGTGGGAATAGCCCGGCGGCGGCTCCGGCACGGGGAAGAGGCTCATCAGGCGGGGGCTCCTCTCGTCCCGGATGTCGATGACGGCCGCGTAGTTCAAGGGCTCGTCGCAGTTCTCCCTGATGGCCTCGCTGTTGATGACCGCAAACCCGCGGCTGAGGAATGGATAGGCCGTGTGGACGGCGATGGTGCTCCCGAGGGGGGGATAGACGTTGAAGCGGCTGAGGAGCCGGGGGGAGGCGATGTCCCCGATGTCGAGGATGACCATGCCCCCCCGGGCGTAGGGAAGGTACGCCCTCCCGCCCTCGGCGTGGGCGGGGCCGTGGTTGAAGATGCGCATACCCTCCCCCGCTCCGTGGACCGTCCCCCTCTCCTCGCCCTCTTGCTCGGGGAGCCACCATCGGCCGGCCTCGCGGGGCCGACTTGGGTCCTTGAGGTCGAGGATGCGATAGATGTTCCCCCGGAAGCCGAGCGCGTAGGCGGAGAGGTGGGCGTAGCGCCCCCCGCTGTAAAAATTCCGGTGGGTGCCCTGGGCGCCGGTCTCCCAATGGGAGAGCCGCCGGGGGGAGGCGGGATCTTTCTCCACGTCCCAGAGATAGACCCCCTCGGCCTCGGGCGGCTCCTCGGGCCGCGGGCCCCAGCCGGGGGGGATCCGCTCCAGGGAGGTGAGGAGGAGTCCTTCGGCCACCTGGACCTGGAGGGTCCAGGTGTTGTCCGGGCCCGGGAGGAAGCGAAGGTACTGGGGCGCCTCGGGGTCGGTGACGTCGAGGACGCTCCAGCCACTCACCCAGAATTGCGAGAGGTAGAGGTAGAAGCGGCCATTCACCTCCTGCATGGCGATCTTGAAGGCGGGCCGGTCCTCCAGGCCGTGGTAGCCCACCAGCTCCACATTCTCCGCGGCCAAGGCGGCGGGCACCTGCGAGACCGCCATGCTCCCCTCCTCCGGGCGCATCCCCCAGCCCGCCCCGGCAGCCGGAGGCGAACTTGGGCGCGCGCATGAGACCATGGGCCGTTATGTACCCCAGCCCCGCCCGGCGGTAAAGTCGCCGAAGCGATCGATCGCATCCACCCCGAGAAAGCCGCTCATGGATCTTCCCTACTACCCCATCAACATCGGGGGCGGCATGCTCATGTGCTACTTCCAGCGGCTCTCCCAGACGGGCCGCGACTCCGCGCCCCACGGGAAATCAGGGTCTAATAGCGGATCGCCTCGCACTGGCCGCCGTCGACGTTGATCGCCTCTCCCGTGACGAACTCTGCGAGGTCTGAGACGAGGAAGAGAACCGCTTTGGCGCAATCGTCGGGCGTCACGAACCGGCCCATGGGGATGACGCTCAAGCGCTCGGCCTCGACTTCTTCGACGCTCTTTCCGGCCAGCGCGGCCGTTCGCCTGTTCTGCAGCTCCATCCGCGGGGTCTCGGTCGCGCCCGGGTTCAGGAGGTTGACCCGGATGCCCTCGGGCGCCAGGCGCCGGGCGAGATTGTGCTTGTAGGCCGCCAGGGCGGCGTTGGGCATGCAGCCCGAGGCGCCGAACACGTGCGTGTGGACCTGGCCCAGCCCCGCCGTGAAGACGATGCTGCCGCCTCCCCGGGCGCGCATGTGAGGAACGGCGGCCCGCACCAGGCGCACGGCAGAGCGCAGCTTGAGGTCGATGGCGACGTCGATGTCCTCGTCCGTCGTGTCCACGGGGTCTGAACGTCGGCTCACCCCCGCCACGCAGACGAGAATGTCGAGGCCGCCGAGGCGCCCGGCCGTCTCCCCGACCGCCCACTCGGTCTTGCCCGGAGCGGTGAGATCGCAAGAGAGCGCCTCGGCCGCCCCCCCCGCTGCCCGGATGGCCGAGACCGCCTCCTCAAGATTTTTCTCGTTCCTCGCGACCAGGGCCACCGACGCCCCCGCGCGGGCGATCCACTCGGCGCATGCCCGGCCAATCCCCTGGCTCGCCCCGGTGACGAGGGCGCACTTTCCGCTCAAATCAATGGGCACCATGATTTCCCTCCTCGCCCTGGAACCCGATGGAACTCATTCAGCCATCCCGAGAGTGGCTATGCCCAAGATGCGGATTCTATATATATTGGACGCCTGCCGGCGAGCGCGGCGCGATGCGGTCACTGAGGAGAGCGTCATGGCCAAAAAGACGATTGCGGATATCGACGTTCGCTCAAGGCGCGTCCTGATGCGGGTGGACTTCAACGTTCCCCAAGACGAAAGCGGCCGGATCACGGATGATCGGCGCATCCGGATGGCCCTCCCGAGCGTCCAGCACGTCCTGAAGGGCGGCGGCAGGCTGATTCTGACGAGCCATCTCGGCCGGCCGGAGGGGAAGGACCGCAAGGCCGATCAGCGGTGGACCCTCGCGCCGGTGGCCGCGCGCCTCACGGACCTGCTCGGCGGGCCTGTCGCCTTTGCCGCCGACTGCGTGGGGCCGGAAGCCCAGAAGGCCGCCGCGGGCCTTCGGGAAGGGCAGTGCTGCCTCCTCGAGAACTTGCGCTTCCACGCGGCCGAGCAAATCAAGGACAAAGACGCCGCCAAAGATCCAGCGCTGCGGACGCAGAAGGAGGTCTTCGCGCGCCAGCTCGCGGATCTCGCGGAGGTGTACGTCAACGACGCCTTCGGAACCTGCCACCGCGACAACGCCAGCATGCTGACCGTGCCCCGGCTGATGGCCGGAAAGCCGCGCGTGGCGGGGTTCCTCCTGGAGAAGGAGCTCAAGTACCTGGGCGACGCGTTGAACGACCCCCATCGGCCCTTCGTCGCGATCATCGGAGGGAAGAAGGTCTCGGACAAGATCGGCGTGATCGAGGCCCTCTTGGCGAAGTGCGACCACGTCCTGATCGGCGGCGCGATGGTGTTCACCTTCATGCGGGCCGCCGGCCAAAAGACGGGAAAAAGCCTGGTCGAGGCGGACAAGGTGCAAGAGGCCAAGCGGCTCCGCGACCTCGGCGGCGAGAAGCTCAAGCTCCCGGTGGACATCGTCGCCGCAGGAGAACTGAAGCCCGGTGCAGAATCCCGGGTGATCGGGGGCGACATCCCCGAGGGCCTCATGGGCCTGGACATCGGGCCCAAATCCGTCGAGCGCTTCTCCCAAATCATCGGCCGCGCCAGAACCATCGTCTGGAACGGCCCCATGGGCGTCTTCGAGGTCAAGCCCTTCGACGCGGGGACGTTTGCGGTAGCGGAGGCCCTGGCCTCAGCCACGGCGAAGGGGGCCACGAGCGTCATCGGGGGGGGCGACAGCGCGGCCGCGATCGAGCAGGCGGGGCTCAGCGACAGAGTGACTCACGTCAGCACGGGCGGGGGCGCGAGCCTGGAGTTCCTGGAGGGGAGGCCCTTCAAGGCGGTCGAGGTCCTCGACGAGGCCTAGCCCCCGCCTCACATGAAATAGCGGCGGTCCTTGAGGCTCGGGTACATCGAGGCCACCCACTCCCCGTAGCCGTTGAAGATGATCGTGGGCCGCTTCTCGTTCGTGCCCAGCATGCGCTCGGTCTTCTGGGACCAGCGGGGGTGGTCGAAGTCGGGGTTGATGTTCGCCCAAAAGCCGTATTCTTCGGGCGCGACCGCCTCCCAGAAGGTCCTGGGCCGCGTGTCCGTGAACTCGATCGAGACGATCGACTTGACGCTCTTAAATCCGTACTTCCATGGCGTGATGAGCCGGAGCGGCGCCCCGTGCTGCTGGGGGAGGGGCTTTCCGTAAATTCCGGTCACGAGGAGGGTGAGCTCGTTCATCGCCTCCTCCATCGTGAGCCCTTCGACGTAGGGCCAGGGGTACCAAAGCCTGAGCTGGCCCACGGCCACCGTGCGGTCGAGAAAAGTGGTGAGCTTGACGAAGCGCGCCCCGCTCGAGGGTTCCACCTTTTTGATGAGGGACGAGAGGGGAAAACCCGTCCAGGGCACGGCCATGGCCCATGCCTCCACGCAGCGGAACCGGTAGAGGCGCTCCTCGAGAGGCATGGAGCGGACGAGGTCGTCGATGTCGTACACCTTGGGCTCGCGGACGAGGCCCTCCACCCGCACCTGCCAGGGGCGGATCTTGAGGCGCTGGGCGAGCCAATAGATGCCCTTGGTGCCGCCAAACTCGTAAAAATTGTTGTACTGGGCCGCCGTCTTCGCGTCCGTCAGGGGGCGGTCCAGGGTGAAGGCCGGGTTGCGCCGGGCGGGATAAAGGTCGAGGGTCTTGTCCTCTGATGGTTTCTCCCCCGGGGCGGCCTCGGCCCCGATCCCCCCCAGGATTCCTCCCGCCAGGGCGCCGGCCGCCCCGAGCAGGAATTTCCGCCGATTCCAGAAGAGGGCCTCGGGCGTGACCTCGCGCTCCGGGATGGCCCAGCCCGGCCTTCGGATGCGGTGCATGGTGTTCTCCTTCTCAGCGGCTTCTCGGTCCCGTGATAGGATAAGGATCCCGGGACGCCGGGCGCGCAGGCATCCCCTCTTGGAAAAAACACGCGCCCCTATAATATGTTCCCCAGAGGGAATCCTGGCTCCCGCCAATGGTCCCCCGTAGGCACCCCATTGTACACGCCTAGAGGGGGCAGATTCGCTGGCCGGGGCATAGTTTAACAATTTTTGCAGCCACCATGTGAACTCCCGCGTCGGCAGGCACGGGCCCTCTCCGGTGGTCCGACTCCTCCGCGCTACTTCTTTCGAGGGATGAAATGGCAGAGATTCGCTATCCGGTGGAACGCCTTCAGAACTTCATCCAGGCGGCTTTCGTCGCCCAGGGGGTGCCCGAAGAGCACGCGCGCATTGCCGCCCAGCGCATGATCGAGTCCGATCTGCGCGGCATGGGTGCCCACGGAATCCTGCGCCTGCCCCCTTACAGTCGGCGCATCCGCGAAGGCGGCTACAACTTGAAACCCGAGATCAAGGTGACCCGCGAGACCCCCGTGAGCGCCCTGGTGGACGGGGACAATGGCCTGGGCCAAGTAGTCATGACCTTCGTGGCCGACCTCGCTATCCGCAAGGCCAAGGAGAGCGGGATGTGTTGGATCGGCACCCATCACGACAACCACGCCGGCTGCGGAGGAGTGTACGCCTCGCTGCCCCTCAAGCATGACATGATCGCCATGTACAGCACCGTGGCGAACGCGAACCACATGGCTCCCTGGAACGGCGTGGACCGCCTGCTCAGCACGAACCCCCTCGCCATCGCGATCCCCGCAGGGGAGGAACCGGCCGTCGTGCTCGACATCGCCACCACGGTGGTCTCCTACGGCCGGATCAAGCTGGCCGCCCAGCGGGGCGAGACAATGCCCGTCGGATGGATGATCGACCGGAAGGGAGAGCCCCTCACCGACCCGAACCGCTCGGACGAGGGCTTCCTGCTCCCCATCGGCGGCTACAAAGGCTACGGGCTCAACTTCATCCTCGGGGCCCTGGCGGGGGTGCTGAACGGCGCGGCGTTCGGGAGTGCCGTCATCGACTTCAACAAGGACTTCAAGAGCACGACCAACACCGGCCACCTGTACTTCGTCATGCGGCCCGACCTCTTCCGCGACCCCAAGGAATTCAAGGCCGAGATGGACCTCCGCATCCGCGAGATCCGCAACTCGACCCCGATGGAGGGCAAAGGCCCCATCCTCCTGCCGGGCGAGCTGGAACACCGCTCGCAGATCGAAGTCCGCGAGAAGGGGGTTCCCATCAACGAGACCCTGCTGAAGCAACTCCAGGAGTTGGCAACTTCGCTCGGCCTCAAGGACCGCCTCGAGGGCTAGGCCCGGCGCGGCGCGATCAACGGGGGAGCCCATGGACCTGCAGCTTCGGGGAAAGACCTGCTTGGTGACCGGCGCGAGCAGAGGGATCGGCAGCGGCGCGGCGAGGGTTTTGGCCGCCGAGGGCGCGCGCGTCGCCCTCCTCGCCCGCCGGGAAAACCTCCTGAACGAGCTGGCCGAGGAGATCGCCGCGCGCGGCGCCCCGCGCCCCGTCGTGATCGCCGCCGACGTGACCGCAGACGATGCGCCCGCCCGAATCCTGGAGACCGCCTACGATGCGCTCGGCGGCGTCGACATCCTGGTGAATTGCGCCGGCGGCTCGCGCCCGACCACCTGGAACGCGCCCGAGGAAAGCTGGGCCGAAGGCATGACCCTCAACTTCACGGCGACGCGGCGCCTGACCACGGCCTTGCTCCCCAAGATGATCGAGAACCGATGGGGCCGCGTCATCATCATGACCGGGACCTCCGAGCCCCGCGGGGTGAATGTGTCCGGATCGGCCAAGGCGGCGGTGCACGCCTGGGCGAAGGGCCTCTCGCGCGATCTTGGCAGGCACGGCCTGACCGTCAATTGCCTCGCCCCCGGGCGCATCCACTCCGAGCAGATCGACGAGCGGCTCCACCCCGATCCCGAGGAGGCGAAGCGCTTTGCCGAACAAAACATCCCCCTCGGCTATTTCGGCGAGCCCGAGGACATGGGGCATTTGATCGCCTTCCTCGCCTCACCCCTGGCGCGCTATATCACCGGCGTGGTGATCCACGTGGACGGCGGAATGCGCCGGTTCGCCTACTAGCCGAGCCAAAAACCGAGGCGAGGCCCCGATCTTCATTTCCCTCCGCGGGCGCCGCGCACGATGTCTCTCTCATCCCGTCCCGATCAAGACCCCGCCCACGACGATCAGCAGGCAGCCCAGCGCCATGAAGGCGGTCACCATCTCCATCCCCTTGGGAAGAAGCAGGGAGAAGAGCAGGACAAAAAACGGCTGGGCCGAGACGATTGGGGTGACAACCACCACCTCCCCCGCCCGGAGGGCGAAAAACAGGCTCGTCAAGGCGCCGAAGCCGGCGAGCCCCGTCAGCCCGAAGTACCCCAGCCCCTCCCAGGAGGCCCGCCGCGCTGCGCCCCGATCCCAGACCAGGCAGGCCGCCCCCATGACCAGGGTCGAGGTGGCGGCCATGACGAAGATGGCCAAGGCGGGATGGGCCACCTGAGGGGCGGTGTAGCGGATGACGATGTCGCGGGAGACCCAGATGAGGGTGGCGGCCAAGCCGTAGAGGATCCCCGAAAGCTCCCAGGAGCGCATCTCCCCCCGGCGGGCAGAGAGGACGACGATCCCCGCGACGATCGAGAACGTACCCGCGAGAACCTGTGCCGAGGGCCGCTCTCCCAGGAGAAGGACGGCCAAGGCGGTCGAGAAGAGCGGCCCCAGCCCCCGGAGGAGGCCCGAGGGGGCTGCCCCGATCCGTTTGACCCCCTCAAACTGGAGGCTCCTCGAGACGCCGGGGATGAGCACTCCGATCCCGATGAACCACAGAAGCTGGGGGTTGAGGAAGGCCGCGCCCGGGAATGTCCACAATATCCAGGGAAGATAGAGGGCGAAGACGACCAGCGAGGAGATGAACCCCCCCAGAAGGGAGGAAACTGTCTGAACGGCCAGCCGGGGAAAGATGTAGGTCAAGGCGAAGCAGGCCGAGGCCACCGCCGCGAGAAGAATCGGGCTCACTTGGGATGGCCCCCCGCCGGAGCGCGACTAGTCCTGGAGGAGCAGCTCCTCGCAGTAGGGCGCCCGCGTCATGTACACGGGCTCGCCCTCGGTCACCAGGATGTGGTCCTCGAGCCGCACCCCCGCCCCGCCCGGGATGCCGGGCACGAAGATGAGAGGCTCGACGGCGAAGGCCATGCCGGGGAGGAACTTCACCTCCTCCGCCCCGGGCATCACCTCCCCGATGTAGGGCGGCTCGTTGGGAGAGATCCCGCAACCGTGGCCGATGAAGAGCTTGATGAAATTCTTCTCCAGCCCCGCCGAGCGGGCCACCTCGAGGAACTCCTGGGTCGCGTCCGCGTTTGTGTAGCCGGGGCGGACCTTGGCGATCCCCCGCTTCAGGGCCTTGTAGACGGTGGTGTAGACCTTCTGCTGCATCGGATGGGGAGGCCCCCCCGCCAAGGTGGCCCGGCCGCAGTCGCCGAAGTAGCCGTTCCAGCAGGCCCCGATGTCGATGAAGACGACGTCGCCGTTGCGGATGATCTTGTCCGTTGGGAATCGCGTGGGAGGGGCCATGTGCTCCCCCGAGGCGACGAAGGGGGAGGCCAGGTGGCCGAACTCCCCCCCGTGGGTGAAAAGGGTCTTCATGGCCTCGGCGGCCACGTCGTACTCGCGGATCCCCGGCTTGACGGTCTCGATGGCGGTCTGGGTCACGGCGTCGGCGATGGCGCAGGCCTGCATGATGCAGGCGACCTCGTCGGGCGTCTTCTGGACCCGGCTCAGGTACATGAAGCGCTCCCCGTCCACGAACTTCGCCTCGGGCAGATGCCGCTCCAGCGCCTCGCGCTGCATGAAGGTGTGAAGGTCGAGCCCGATGGTCTTGTTCGCCGCCCCCCACTTCTTGAGGCGGGGGACGATCTCGTCACGCACCGTGTGCTCGACCAGGCCGGGCTCCTCGAGGATGCCGATGGGGACATAGTCCTTTATCCAGGGCATGCACTCCTGGATGCGGTGGGCCTCCCCCGAGGAGGCGAGGAGGGTGGGCTCCCCCTCCCGGGCCAGAAGCACCCCGTAGGTGGTGGAGGAGCGGTATTGGATCATGATCACGCGGGCACTCGTGAGATAGCGGACGTTCTCGTCCTTCCAGAGGACGAGGGCGTCGATGCCGGCCTCCTTCATGGCCGCCTGGGTCTTGGCCACCCGCTCCCTGCGCATGCGCTCGAAGTCGATCCGGTGCTCCCAATCGACCATCATTCCGCCGCGCGGCCAGGTGGGGTAGTTCGTCATCCGGCCCCTCCTTCCCTCGCCCGCCGCGGGGCGCCCGGCGACGGGGAGCGAGACATGCTGACTGGGGTGCGTGAACCGGCTGGAGATCCGGCGCGACGCTAACACCCGCCCTTCCGCGTGTCAAGAAACCCCCAGTTCGTTTGACACCCTTTTTCCGCCGGGGCTATCCTCGGCGCGTCTTGGAGCCGAATCCCATCCTCACGAAGTCCCATCCCCTCAGAAGGAACGCCCCATGAGCCTGGTCCTCTACGAAGTGAGCGAGAAGATCGCCACCATCACCTTGAACCGGCCCGAGAAGCTGAACGCCTACACCGAAGAGATGGTCGGGGAGCTCTACGGGACCTGGAAGCGCTTCGCCGCGGACCCCGAGGCCTGGGCGGCCATCGTCACCGGGGCGGGGCGCGCCTTCTGCGCAGGCCACGACCTCAAGGTACTGACCGAGGGAGGGGACGCCCAGTACAAGGACCACGAGTCCCCCACCCTGTGGTACGGGGAGATCGAGATCTACAAGCCGGTCATCGCCGCCGTGAACGGATACGCCTTCGGCGGCGGATGCTCCCTGGCCCTCGCGTGCGACATCCGCATCGCCTCGGAGGACGCCGTCTTCGGCTATCCACAGCCCAAGTACGGCGTCATGAGCCTGGGCGGCCACCAGCGCCTGCCCAAGCTGATCCCGCCGGGGATCGCCATGGAGTTCCTCCTCACGGCCCGGAACATCCCGGCCGAGGAGGCTGCCCGGTGGGGGATGGTGAACAAGGTGGTCCCCAGGGAGCGCCTCATGGAAGAGGCCCGGGCGACCGCCCGCCTCATCAACGAAAACGCCCCCCTCGCCGTGCGCCACACCAAGGAGGCGTTCCTCAAGGGCCTGCGCAACCCGGACGTGCGCGAGGGGATCAACACGGCCAAGCTCATCAGCTACCGCCTCCAGACCTCCGAGGACACCCGGGAGGGGCTCGCCGCCTTCACCGAGAAGCGGAAGCCCGCCTGGAAGGCCCGCTGAGGGCCCGGGCCTCTCCCGTCGCCCCCGCGGGTCCGGTATAATGGGAAAAATCCGCCCCGGGGTCCTTCCGGATGGGCAGGCGCCGCGAGAGCCCGGATTTCCTCCGCTCGAGCCGAATCATCTCCACCCCCTTTCATCCCTCGGCCGAGGAGCGCGCCCTCGCCGGGAGGCTTCTTCTGAGCGAGCGGGCCGCCGAGCGCGAAGCCCTGGGCCAGCGCCTCCTCAACGCCATCTGCCGCAAGCTGGCCATCCCGCCGGTGCGCCTCAGGGTGATCGACTCACATCAGCCCCACAGGCTCCGGGAGGGGAAGCTCGCCTCCAAGGAGTACGGCGTCTACCACTTTGACGATCATCTCATCCGGATCGCCCACCTGACCGCCGTGCGGGGCAAGGTGGTGGCCGCCAAGACGTTTTTGGACACTCTGCTCCACGAGTTCATGCACCACCTCGACCGAAAGCACCTGCGTATCCCCTCCACTCCACACGGCCCAGGCTTCTACAGCCGGATCGAGGATTTAAAGCGCAAGCTCGCGGGGTCTTCTGCCTCGGCTGCTCCCACTCGGCCGGGAGAGGCCCCCTGGGCCCCGCCCCCCAAGGATCTCCTCGGCGCCCTGGAGCGGCCTACTCAGGAGACAGGACCCACTCCCCCCCGGCCCAGGCGTGGACAGCCCCCCCGCAGGGAGGGAAACCAGCTTCTTTTGGATTTTGAGCCACCCCGGAGAAGGGGGCCGGACGGGGGTGAATAAATTCGGCCCCTGCGTTGTTTTTCCTGGAGATTTCTGGCAAAAAGGGGGGGCCGCTCCCTCGCTCCATGCGGCCCCATAGAAATTGAGGAGGGCACCCCGCCATGCCTCCGGCGAACGACCTTCTGACCAAGCCTCCCGGCCCCTTGCTCGGGCTGTGGTCTTGGCAGTACCTGAACCTCTTCAAGACCCTCAAGCTCGTCACGAGCAAGCGGGTGAAGGGGTTTTATGCCAAGTTCCCCTCCATCTTCCCCCCGGGGGAGAAGTTTCCCGACTTCACCCTCAAGGATATCCACGGAAACGTCCACCGGATGTCGGACTA
>Ga0114945_10000466_pt1 | contig 26084 bp, 20 predicted proteins | sample OV2TP3_FD_87194 | JGI IMG/M metagenome (GOLD analysis project Ga0114945, IMG submission 87194) | Hot spring microbial communities from Beatty, Nevada to study Microbial Dark Matter (Phase II) - OV2 TP3 | ecosystem: Environmental > Aquatic > Thermal springs > Hot (42-90C) | place: USA: Beatty...
GCCAGTGGACGGGGGACCCGCGTCCTCCGGGGCGGTTCTCGCCGTCCCAACCGGGGGCCACTCATGAGCGCGGCTCACAAATTTCCGATGGCGACTGTCTCACTCGACTTGACAACTTCCGCGGCGTACTCGACCAGCCCACAGAGGGCGTTGACGAGCTCCATCTCCTCGATCGAGTGACAGCGGGCCTCCAGCAGCCGGGGCGAACAGACGAGAATCGCGAGGCACTGCGCTCGCGAGATCGCCACGTTGAGGCGGTTGCGTGAGAACAGGAACGCCAGGTTCCGCGGCACGTCCTCCCCGCTCGAGGTGGCCATCGAGAAGAAGACGATGGGTGCCTCTTGTCCCTGGAACTTGTCCACCGTCCCGACTCGGACACCCTCCGGGAGCCCGGCCCGCAGGCGGCGGACCTGCGCATTGTAGGGCGCGACGACCATGAAATCCTGCGGTCGCAGCTGGCGAGACGCCCCGTCGCTCTCTGTGAACGTCCCCTTGAGCATGTCATCGATGAGCGCCGCGATTCGCCTTACTTCCTCGTCGGACGAAGAACGATTCCCCTCGTGCTCGACGGAGACAAAGCGGATGCCGGTCCCGTGGCTCGTCGAGCGCCGGGCAGCCGACCCATCGGAGTACAGTCGGCCCGCATAGACGATCTCCGAAATGAACGCGCACACGTCGGGATGCATCCGGAAGCTGCGCTCGAGGAAGACACCGCGGTTTTCCGGGATCGTGGGCGCAGCTCCGAGGAGGTGTTCCAGGACAGAGGCGCCGCTGCCCTGCGGATGAACCCCCTGGGACACCTGCGCGAGTTGGAGCGGGTCGCCAAGGAGGATCACGTTGCGGGCCGAAGTGCCCATGGCCAGCGTGTCGGCGAGCGACACCTGACCGGCCTCGTCGATCACGAGATGGTCGAGGGACCCATCCAGCTCGCCCCGCGCGAAGAGCCAGGCGGTTCCCGCGACAAGCTCGACCTGTCGACTTGCGCGGCAGGCCTTCGAGGTGTCGGGTTCACTCGTGATGAACGCCCCCTCGTACACCGACTCCTCGTTCCCTGCGGCCGACTTCTTCAGGCCGCGGAATCGCACCCCCTCGCTTCGAGCAACTCGTTCAACCTCGTCGAGCAGATTGTGGATCGCCTTGTGACTCTGCGCGGCGATCCCCACCCGGCGTCCGTTGGCGAGCAGGTGCGTCACCAGGCGGGCGCCGGTCCACGTCTTCCCGGTCCCGGGCGGCCCTTGAACGAAGAGATAGCTTTGGTCCAGGCCAAGCGCCCGTGCCCTGATCTCGGCGGGATCGGTCGTCTGCAGTCGTTCGCCAGGCGCGAACCCCCGAACGCGAGGATACTCGCGGTTCAGGATTGCCAGGAGCGCTGGGTAGCGGGCCTCGCCTCTTCGAATCGAATTGTCGACCCGGACGATCGCGTCGCGCTGGACACGGTCGTCGTAGGGGCCTCCGGCGATCAGCGCCCGTGGGAGCGGGACGGTGGCAAGTGTCGGGCCCCTCGCGAGACGCAGCGTTCCCGTCGCGTCGTCGATCTCCAGGATCTCGCCGGCGCTCTTTCCCGTCGCAGGGTCGTGCGCCGCTCCCGGCCCCAGCTTGTGGTCTTGCGGAGGGTATCGCAGGGTATGGACCACGGAGCGGTTCACCGGCTCAGGCGCCGCCCCGCTCGGCTCGAGGCTGCCGATCGACTCGGTGTCGTCGACGAGCTCCTCCGGCGTCATCCCCAGCCTTTCGAAGTACCACCACCACGCCGGCCGGGCTTCACGGCGGTGGTATTCGAGGACTTCGGCCGCCAGCCACCGGGGCGTCCCGGCTTCGGCCCCCCGAAGCAGCCCCTCCCGCAGCCGTTCCCCGGCGTCGCGAGCCTCCGCCGCCTCCTCCGAAACCGGCCGCAGCAGCGGAGGCGCGGGCCAGGGCAGGTCGGCGGGCCGCACCCCGTGGAGCCACTCCAGGACCCCGAGCGTCGCCCGGCAGTCCTCCTCGTTGTACGCCGCGATGCCTGCGCCGAGACTCTCGTCCCCGGTCGCAAGCCACCGCTCGAAGCTCAGAATGGCCTGCATCCCCGACTCCACGACCGCGGCCCTCTTGAACCCGAACAAGGCCTCGAGCTCCTTGAGCGAGTAACTCGCGACTCCAGCCCGAAGGGCCTGCCGGAGGACCGTGTGGAGATCGACGAACACCTTCCGCCGGAGCAAATCGTCCACTTCCGACTCCCGGGTCGCGTGCTCCCCCATCAGCCGCTTGATCGCACTGGGCTCGTAGGATGCGAAGTGGTACACGTGGAGATCCGGCCACGACGCGAGCCGTGCGTGAACGAGGTCGACGACGGCTTCCACGGCACGCCGCTCTTCCTCCCGATTGCGTGCCCAGACCGGCTCGTACCGAGGGCGTACCCCGTCGAGCAAGAGGATCCCGAAGAGGAACTCGAGGCCTCGTGCCGGCTCGAAGAAGGGATGCCCCTCGAGGTCGAGGATCAGGTCGCCCGGCGACCTCGGCGGCAGGGCGGCGAGGCCGCGTCCGCTCTCGATGGGGAGCGCGCGCCAGCCGATTCGGCCCGAGCGCTGACGGTCCAGCTGAAGCCCGGCCTGCTCACGCAACGCCTCGAACGTCTCGAAACGCATCCTTGGGATGCGTGTCTCGACGGGAGCTTCCGCCAGCGCAGTCAGTGTGGTGATCCCATTCGCCACGAAGCGCCCGACCTGGTCGCGTCGAACCCCGGCCACGCGGACCAGATGATCTTCGCGCCGCCACTGATCCTCGCAATTCGGGCGGAAGTCACACAACGAGCAGTGCTCACACGGGTACGGCGCCGTGGCCGGCCGGCCAGCGACGGCTGCCTGGAACCGTGATCGCAGACGACGATAGTAGGCGGACACGTTCGCCAGGCGGATGGCAATTCGCTCGCGCGTCCCCAGGACCACGTAGGCGACCTCGGACTCGGTGCCCTGGATCCGTCCAACGGCCTGAGCGTAGAAGCAGAGCTGCAGGGCATGCTCGGGCCGTGGATGCCGGGCGAGCTTCGTGTCGAGCACCTCGTAGCTCCACGAGCCCAGTGAGGACGCCCGCTCCACCCGCTCGAGAAAGTCCGCGATCCCACGCCACCCGTCCAGAAGAAAGGCGGCCTGGTAGACGTACTCCGCACCGGCGTGCATGGCCTCGACCGTCGCCCTGGCCGCGGCCTCGAAATCCGGCGGCTCCCGGAGCCCGACCCGCGTGACCCTACGGCCTGCCCTCTCCAGCGCCTCGAGAAAGCCCGCCTCGTGCTCCTCGCCCTTGCGCTTGATCAGGTCAGCATACGCATTCTCGACGGTCGGCCGGCGACCGCCATCGAGCGCGACGCCAAGCTCGAGCTGGGTCAGGTGCTCGCAGGCGACGAAGTTGGCGAGGTCGGAGGGTGAGCAGAAAAGCTGACCCTCAAGGCGCTGCATCGGCCGGCCCCGTCAGTAGCGCATCGAATCCCAGGGCGCTGGCTGTCGCTGCGCCCGAACTCACCGCACCTCGGCAGGAACCTCAAACTGGCGGACCAGCCCAGCCAGGGTTCGGCCCGCGTCGATCGCGTCGTGGGGGATGAGGAGGTACCGCCAGAGCTTGCCGCTGTTCAGGCGAGCGTGGTCCGTGGCGTGGCGGCACCAGAGGGCCGCCGCCCGGGCTTTGTCCCGGACCTCCGGCTCTGCGATCTCGCCCGCCGCCTTCGGCTCGCAGAGGAGCTTCTCCGTCGCCGTCTCGACGACGAAGTCCGGCTCGTAGGACTGATCGCCACGGTAATAGATCTGGAGCTGCCTGGGACCCGGCTTCCTCCATTTGAGGACGTCGGGGTCACCCTCGAGAATGACCGCGAAGCGCCGCTCCGGGTCGGACTGGAAGCGCTGCGCGATGTAGGCGCACCGAGTGAACCCACCGAACAGCAGGCTCCGGATGTCACGCCCTGGCTCGACGGTCGCGCGGAAATCCCGGATGGTCTCCCCCGCCGGTAGGGTGAAGCTGGCGGGGCGCAGCACGGTGAATCCGCGCGACACCATCGCCTCGTAGGCGGCGGCATGCTCCGCGTAGTGCTGCTCCATCTGCGCATGGATCAGCTCGGCGAGCGTCTTCTGGTGGAACTGGAGGACGTTGAGGACCTCCTCCTCGTCCTTCAGGTAGCTCCGGAGATGCGCCACCGCCTGGCCGGCGAGCTTGTACAGGAGATCGGCGTGCTCATCGTACGAGACGTCGTCGAAGTCCATCAGCCGGCGCACCAGGTAGTCTTCCGGACGCCGTTCCGGCTCGGAGCTGGCTACGGCCTCCAGGCGCTCGCGTTGATGCGACTGGAGGTGCTCGACCAGGATCTCGCGCGCGACCGGCTGGAGCCGGATCGCGCGCACGTCGAGGTCGAAGTCCCGGTAGCCCGCGGTCACGTCCCCCACCGGAGTCACGACGATGCGAGGCACATCGATCGTGTGCCGGACGTAGAGCGCCGTCGTCTCTGCCACCACTCGGGCGATGTCGACCGGCTCGTCCGTGCCCGGCAGGCCCCCCTGGACGGGTGCCTGGCGCTCCGCCACGCGCGCGGCGAGCTGAGCCTGGATCTCGGGTCGCTGGAGGTCTCGCGAGGCGGGCAGCCGCTCGAACTCGCGGATGGCTTCCAGCGTCGCTGCGGCCACCGCCTGCGCGCGTGGATCGGCGAAAGCCGGGTGCGCCGGGGCCGGGGCCCCCTCGGTTCCCGGACGAAGCAGTGCTTCGAAGACGGTAGGAACCGCCACCGGCCTGGGCGCCTGCGCCGGGATGTCCCGGCCGATGACCACCCCCACCCGGATGATGGAGTCGGGCCGATTGGCGTCGTCGATGATCTCCTGGAAGCGGTCGTGGGCGACGATCGTGAGACGGTCGACCGCAAGGATGCCGGTCCGTCGACCATAGGGCAGACGAAGTCCTCGCCCGATCGACTGCTCGACCAGGGTCCGCGAGTTGGCCGCCCGCAGCGGGACGATGGTATAGAGGTTGGTGACGTCCCACCCTTCCTTGAGCATGTTGACGTGGATGACGACCTCCGTGGGCTCCTCGGGGCTCTCGATCGCCAGGAGGGCCTGGACGGTCTCGTCACGCTCCTCGCCGCGCTGGTTGGAGTGAACCGTGATCACCTTGTCCCGGTAGCGCCCCTCGAAGAAATCGTCCCGCTTGATGAGAGTCTCGATCTCGCCCGCGTGCGTCGTGTCCTGGGCCACCACGAGCACGAAGGGCTTCACCCGCGGCAGCGCGTTGCCGTCGGCATACACCTGGAGGTGGGCCTTCGTGTGCTCGTGGAGCACGATTCCGTCCTCGAGCTTGATGCGCTCTAGTTCGCCCTCGCTCAGCGCGCGCGGGTCGAAGTCGGCCCGGGTCGAGACAGCGGGCTCTTTCACGAATCCGTCCCGGATGGCCTCAGCAAGGCGGTACTCGTAGACCACGTTCTGGAAGCGCTCGCTCCGGCCTCCACGCTCGACCTGCGGCGTGGCCGTCAGCTCCAGCCCGAGGATCGGTCGCAGCTCGTTCAGCACACGGACACCCGCGTCGGCCCGGTAACGATGCGACTCGTCCATGATCAGCACGAGATCGTCCAGTCCGGCCAGGTACTCGAAGTAGCTCTCGCCAATGCACTCGGACAGCCGCTTGATGCGGGGAGCTCGGCCCCCGCGCACCTCGGCGTTCATCTTTGAGATGTTGAAGATGTTGATGTCCACCGGGGCGAAGGCGAGCTGCCGGGCCGCCGCCCGGCTTTCATAGTTGTCCCCCGTGATGATCTCGGGCGGTGTCGCCGCGAACTCTCCCAGCCCCTGGAGGACGTACTTGGGCGTGTTCGGCGTGAAGTCGCGGACCAGCTTGTCGTAGATCGTCAGGTTGGGCGCCAGCACGAAGAAGTGCCGGACGCCCAACGCACGGTACAGGTACCCGATGAACGCGCCCATGAGGCGGGTCTTGCCGACACCGGTCGCCAGGGCGAAGCAGAGGGACGGAAACTCACGCTCGAAGGAGGTGACGGACGGAAACTCCGCCCGAACCGCCTCGAGGGCGGCGCCGACGTCCGTCCCCTTGGCCGGCGGGGCCAACTCCACCACCCGGGCCAGCACCTCCAGGGCGGTACGCTGGGGCGGCCGCAGGCTCAGCCGACCGCTGATCGCGTTGACGGTGGGATTCACCGGGCCGCCCGCCCGATCGGGAGACGCCGTACCCGCAGACGACCGGCCTGGACCGTGACGAGGGCTCCGGCCGCGAGCGCATCCCGCCGGGTCTCGAGCACATCCGAGATCAGGCGCGCCATCTCGGGGCCCTTGAGGCCCTGGACACGTATCCGGACCGTGGATGGCGTGGTGAGGCCGGACAGCGCGACCAGGGCGTGAATGTCCGCGTCCAGGGTCACCGCCACGGCTCCCCGCGCCCGGCACCAATCGATGATCTCGGCATCGCGGGCGGACGACAAGCCCACCTCGGAGGCATGGACCGCGTCCACGCCCGCCTCTCTCAGCAGGGCTGCCGCACGCCGGGGCACGTCCTGGTCCAGGAGGACCTTCACGAGGCGGTCTTGATCTCGACGCTCTCGTCCCCGAGCATGGCTGCCGCGTAGGCGGTCGCCTGGCGGATGTCCTCGTCCTCCAGCTCGGGATAGTCGGCCCGGAGCTCCTCCCGCGAGCTGTACTGGCCGATGACCTCCAGGACCCGGCGGACCGTCAGCCGTAGCCCGCGGATGCACGGCTGGCCGTTCATCTTCCCCGGCTCGATCGTGATCCGGTCGAACACCTGAGCCTCCATGGCTCTGCCCCCTTTACGCCGATCCGTCGAACAGAGGGAGCGCCGGTGCTGGCGCCCGGCGCCGGCGCTCGGCCGGCGCCGCGCTTGGCGGACCTGCCGCCTCCGGCGCCGGCGGCAGCGCTGCCACCTGAAGACTGTAGTCGTCCCGGCCCCACTCGCACCGCTGGAGGATCGCGTTCGGAATCTTCTTCACCGTCAGGTTCGCGAAGGCCGTCGCGCCCCCCCGGAACGCCATGCAGTACACGAGCAGGCTGCGGGCATCCCCCACTTCCTCGGAGAGCGCTGCCAGTCGCTGGCGCGAGAGGCTTTGAGTCGTTACGTAGATGAAGTCACGCTCGGTCGAGAGCCCATGCTGCCAGTAGACCGTCTCGTTCGGCGCGTAGGTGAAGCCCTCCAGCTTGCACAGCGCCTCGGCCAGCATGGCGCCGTTGTACGCCTTGCTGACCACCCAGTTGCCCCAGCGATCCTTCTCCAGCAGCGAGGGCGCCAGACGGAAGTAGCGAAAGCCCCCGCCGCCCTTCCACCCCGTGACCCCCGTCACACCTCCCGAGTCCTGCGCGTCAATGACCTTGCGAAGCCGTGGAATGACATGCGTATGACAGTGTTCCCCCAGCTCGACCATGATCCAACGGCGGCCCATCTTGTGTGCAGCAGCACCGGTGGTACCGGATCCCGCGAAAGAGTCGAGAACCCAGTCACCTGGATCGGTGGCGATGTGAAGGATTCTCCACATGAGGCGCTCGGGTTTGGGCGTAGCGAATGGCTCTTGGTCCTCGAACAACGCCAAGATCTCTTTCTTGGCCTCTTCATTGTCCCCGCAGTCCGCCGCTTCCGACCACGTCATCGGAGCAAGTCCTGTCTCCTCGCCGGAAAACTGCTTAATGCGTGGCCTCCCGTCTCCTCCTCGTGGAAAATAGACACGCCCTTGCGCCAAGTACTCCTGAAACACCGGCTCGGTTGCCGCCCAACATCGGCCCCTAGGTGGCTGGAGCGGCACACCAGTCGGCGATGTGATTGTGTACATCTGGTTTGCGCGGTAGCCCTGTGCGGTAAAGGGTATCGACCTCCAGGGGCCACGTGGATCGTTGTCCGGGTTTGAGTATCCCTCGTCGGTCGAGGGAAGTCTGTTTCTGACATCTCTCCAGGCTATTGGGCCACCGATCGCATACACGAGAACGTCGTCGTGCGAGGAGCCGATTGCCGCTCGGTTCTCCCGTGAAGTCCGTTTCTGCCACACAACGTTAGCAACAAAGCTGGATCGACCGAAGACCTCATCACAGAGCACTTTCAGATAGTGGCCCTCAACGTCATCGATATTGATCCAGATAGAACCATCCGGACGCAGCAAAGTTCCGGAGAACTTCGAGCCGATCCCGCATCAGGGACAACCACAGAGAATGCTCGACTCCATCATCGTAGTGGGTGAAGGCAGCGCCCGTGTTGTACGGCGGGTCGATGTAGATGCACTTGATCTTGCCTGTGAACTCCTGCTCCAGCGCCTTCAAGGCAAGGAGGTTGTCGCCGAAGATCAAGCGGTTATCGAAGAAGTCGTGGTCGGTGACCCGGTGGGCCGCGTGATACGACTGCGTGGGATCTTCCAGGAGGACCCGGGGCTCCAGGCGCGGCCGGTTCTCCTTGCCGATCCAGGTCAGCTCGAGCTTCGGCTTGGTCGCCACCGCGGCATCCTCGATGTCAACGTCCAGTAGCCTGCCCCAGCGAGGCAGGCAGTGTCAAATCGATGAGTCGACGCAGACGTCGTCACTCGACCCGCCAGCGGATCGTGAAGAGGGGCTCGGTCTCGACCTGCTGGCGCAGGCGAGCCTCCACGTCCGAGATGAGGCCCTCCTTCTGCCGGTCGATCTCGTCCTGGGCCTCGAAGAGCGTGCGACGCTTGCGGTTGCGCTCGGCCTCGAGCTCCCGGATCCGGCGCTGGGCGGAAACCTTCCCTTCAAGGGTGGCCTCCAGCCGAGCCTCGCGCCGCGCGATCCTGATCTCCGCGTCCAGGTCCTTGATGTCTTGCTCCAGGCCGACCTTCAAGTCGTCGGCCCAGCGCTCGAGCTTCTCGATCTCGTCGGCGAAGAAGCGGCCGTTCCGCTCGGTGATGCTGGCGAGCAACGCTTGCCGCTCCGCCTCCAGGAGGCGCCCCAGGTCCTCGGTCGCTTGGGAAGTGATCCGCGCCTCTCCCGCGACGTGCCCACCAACCCCGAACAGCCGCTCGCAGGTTTCACTGTCCAGAGGCATGCCGGAGTCGTCGATCGCCGCGAACAGCAAACCATCCTCGCGCTCGAGCGACGTGACCGTGACCCGAGCGAGGTGGAGGCTGCCAGCTCGGCCGCGCAGGGCCTGGACGATGGCGACGCGGGTGCCATGTCCCGAGTAGTCGAAGACCACCTCGGCCGCTGAGACAGGCCGGGCCATGGCGCGATCGACGAGCATCTGGGCGAGGGGGTGCCCCAGCCGGTAGAGATGATCGCCTCCCTTCGCGTCCCGGCCGGGCGTCAGCAGCCGGTACCGGCCTGCCGGAACGCCATCAAGTGCCGCAGCGCCGGACGGGCTCAGATCGAAGGTGCGCGTGTCGTCGTCGAACGTGGCGGTCGGTCCCAGCTCATGACAGGTCAGTCGCCACAGGCAGCGGCTGAGGCGGTCGAGGTGGACAGCCGTGGCGTCGAGACTCACGCGAAGTCTCTCGTGCACCTCCTCGTCGAAGCTCTCCAAGAGCTGGGCCCGGGTTGCGGCCAGCCGGGCCTGGATCTCCTCTTCCATCTCCCTCTGGAGAGCGTCGAACGCCGCATCGATCTCCACCGGCGTTCGGCACGACTGGTAGATCTCCGCGATACGCCGCTCGAAGTCCACCCCGGACTCGAGGGCTCCGAGCACCTCGTCGGAGGCGCCGAACACCCCGTCGAAGAGCCGGAACTTCTCTGACAGGAGCTGGAACACGCGCTGGTCGGCCTCGTTCCGTCGGTTCAGGAAGTTGATCACGACGACGTCGTGCTTCTGACCGTAGCGGTGGCACCGGCCGATCCGTTGCTCGATTCGCTGCGGATTCCACGGCAGGTCGTAGTTCACGACGAGAGAGCAGAACTGGAAGTTGACCCCCTCCGCCGCCGCCTCGGTGGCCACGAGGACGGCCGCATCCTCACGAAAGTGGTCGACCAGGGCGGTCCGCAAGTCGACGCCCTTGTTGCCGGTGGCGCGGTCGCTGCCGGCGTGGCGCGCCTTCCAGCCATCGTAGATGGCCGTGGAGCGCCGATCCGCGTTGGTTCCGTTGAGCGTCATGACCTGACCCGCGTAACCGTTGGCCTCTAGCAGGCCGACGAGGTACTCCTGCGTCCGCCGTGATTCCGTGAAGATGACCGCCTTCCGGTTGGCGCCGAGTGCCGTCAGCTTGTCGAAGCCTGCCCGTAGCGCCACGAGTAGAGCCTGACCCTTCGCGTTCCGCGTGATGGAAGCAGCCAGATCGTGATAGCTGGCCAGCTCGGCGATCTCCCCGGCGATCTCGGCCCGCGCCGCCTTCGCGGCTGCGTCAACCGATGGCTCGCCGGGCGCTTCTCCCGAACCGTCCGCCCACTCTTCGGCCAGCTCCGGGAAGGCCTCGAAGTCCTCCTCGGGTCCAGGAACTCCGAGCTGCGCCGCCTGTCCTCGCAGGCGAGCCAGAAGGGAGGTCAGCGTGCCGGCGATCGCGAACGTGGAGGAGGCCAGCAGGCGCCGGAGCACGAGGGTCATGAGCTTGCGCTGACTGACCGGCAGTGCGTGAAGGTGCTCGCGCTGAAGGTACGCGCTCACACCGTCATAGAGCCGCTGCTCTTCGTCGGTGGGGGTGAAGTCCTCGGTGATGGGAATACGCCGCGTGTAGCGGACGTACTCGGTGACCTGGCGGCGGAGCGTCCGCTTGCAGAGGGGAGCGAGGCGGCTCCTCAGATCCCGGAACTGGCTCTCCGTCAACGGACCACGCAGGTAAGCCGCCCGGAACGACGAGATGTCGCCGAACAGGTGCTCGTCCAGGAACCCCACCAGCCCGAACAGCTCGAGCAGTGAATTCTGCAGCGGCGTGGCGGTCAGCAGCACCTTGGGCTGGCCAGCCAGGGTTTCCTTGAGGGCTCGGGCAATCTTGTTGCCGCTCTTGTAGACGTTGCGCAGACGGTGCGCCTCGTCCACCACGACGACATCCCACTTCACCGCCCGGATGGCGTCAGCTTCCGATCGGGCCAGGTGATAGGAGCACACGAGTACCCGGCCCGGATCCTCGAACGGGTTGCCCTGCCCGCCCGCGCGCCGGATCCCGACTTCCCGGCTGTCCAGGATGACCGCGGGAATGAAGAACTTCTCCTCCAGCTCCTGCACCCACTGGTTACGCAAGGTCGTCGGGACGATGGCCAGCACGCGTCGGCGGCGCTCCGCCCAGAGCTGGCTGATGATCAGCCCGGCCTCGATGGTCTTCCCAAGGCCGACCTCGTCGGCCAGGAGAGCTCCTCTGGACAGGGGCGACCGGAAGGCAAAAAGCGCCGCGTCGATCTGATGCGGGTTCAGGTCGACCGTGGCATTCAGCAGCGAGGAGCCGAGCTTCTCGAGGCTGTCGGACGGGCTCCGCCGCCGGAGGAGGTACGCATAGTACTTCGCGTGGTGGTCGGTAATCGCTGTCCGTGCGCCATGCCTCTCTTCAGGGGCCGGTGCGGCCTCGATGCCAACCCGAGACATTCGCTATGCCTCAACCGCGATGCGCCCCGGGATCCACCGGTCGGGCACGATCAGGTTCCATCGCGTCTGGAGCCGCCCGCCCCGCCGCCGGGGCTCGAGATAGATCCGTGAGCGAGGGCGCTCCTTCGCGAGCCGGTCCAGGAACTCGGCCGGCACGAACAGGCGCGACGCCTCGCCTTCGAGGTAGAAGCCCACGACGGCGTAGAGGCGACGCTGTCCGAGCCGGTCGAGGTATTCGGCCAGCCGCTCCAGGTCGAGCGCGGGGATCCCGCCGGCGCTCTGGAAGACTTCTTCGAGGCCGCCGGCGTACCGGGGCGTCGCGAGACAGTCCACGAGCGTGCGCTCGGGCCCCGTCACCCGCAGCTTGACGCCGAGCCGCTCCCGCGTCTCGACCCCGTATCCCTCCTCCTTGCGCGATCGGAGCGGCGGCGGGTGGAGGACGGCCCGGACCCGCCCATTCCCGAGCCGCAGGTCCTTCCGGCGGTGGGCCGTGAGATACAGCGTGTCCCGGTAGACGCTGTGCGCGTGGCCAAGGAGCTCGAGGGCGCTGTGGTAGGCCAGCACGGCGTCCTCGCGGAGCGCCGCCGCGACGAGGAAGCGATCGGGTACGAAGCGCTTCGCTTCGACGCCGGGAGGGACGACAGCATAGAGGCCCTTCTCCACGAGCCTCAAGCGACCACGGCCGAGGTGATACTTGATCCGCGCCTGCGTGGAGGCCGGCGTCGCCCGGCGCCCGACCAGCTCCCGGAACTGGCGGAGGGTGAAGACGGGATGGGTCTGGAGGAACACCTCGAGCTCGGTCATGGTCGTCCTATCTGTTGCTCGATCGTGCTCAAAAGGGTAACATTCTCACCCTCTTGGGATCAATCTGTAAACGTGGCTCGTCTCCCTCGGGAGGCGACGGCCACCAGGCGCTTGGCCACGTCCATGGCCGGCGTGAACGCCGAGCAGGTGAAGAGGATGCTATCGGCGCCCCCCCGGGCGGCGTACGTCGCCAGATCACAGATCCGCTGGACGAGACGCGGGGTGAGCCCGCCCTCCCGGTGCAAGGCAGGGGTGAGCCCCTCGTCGAGCAGGCTCTCCACGTCTGCCTCCGGCCACTCGAGGCGGACGGCCTCGAGCGCGGGAGGGATGGCTGCGGCCACGGCGTGGATCAGCGCGATGCGGGGGGACACGGCTCTCACGGCCCGGGCCGGTCGGGCCGGTAGCCCCGGCCGCCGGCGTACTTCTGCTCGACCATGGGGGCCGGCAGGTACTTCCCCTCCAGGCGGCGGATCTCGCCGATCCCGCTGAACTCGTACCAGTTCTCGACGAGGTGCCCCTTGAGCCCCTCGATGTGCTCGACCTCGAAGGCGGTCCCCCGCGCCTTGAGGCCCACCAGGAAGTCCCACATCGCGCGGGTCCCGGCTCGGACGACCGCCAGCGGGAAGATCACGAGGTTGTACCCCATCCGCTCGACGGTCTCGAGCGGCAGCTTGGGCGTCGTCCGCGTGGTGGCGTAGCCCCCCATGTTCATCATCTTCGGGCCGGGCACGGCGGCGGCGAAGCGGGTCAGCTCCTCCTCGGAGAGCAGGGCGTCGGGGAAGACCATGTCGGCGCCAGCCTCGACGTAGAGCCGGGCTCGCCGGATCGCTTCGTCCAGCCCCGCCGGCCCCCGCGCGTCGGTGCGCGCGATCAGGAGGAAGTCCGGGTCGGTCCGGGCGTCCACGGCCGCCCGGAGCTTCCCCACCATCTCCTCGGCGGAGACCAGCTCCTTGCCCGCGATGTGCCCGCAGCGTTTCGGGCTCACCTGGTCCTCGAGGTGGATGCCGGCGACGCCGGCCAGCTCGTACTCGCGGATTGTCCGCCGCACGTTGATGGCGTTGCCGTAGCCGGTGTCGGCGTCGGCGATGACCGGTACCTCCACCGCCGTCGCGATGCAGCGGGCCACCCAGGTCATCTCGGTCAGCGTGATCAGCCCGACGTCGGGGACGCCGAGCAGCGTGTTGGCGACGCCCGAGCCGGTCATGTATACGGCGGGGAATCCGGCCCGCTCGATGAGCTTGGCGGTCAAGCCCTCGTGCGCGCCGGGGGCCACGACGAGCCGGCCCTCGCGGATCAGTTCGCGCAGCCGGCGGCGTTTCATCCGATCGTCGATCATGCCGTCACCTCCTGGGCCCCCCGGCCGGGCCGGTAGACGAGCCAGACGCCGGCCGCCGCGAGCCCGAGCACCGCGGCAGCGGCGACGCTGGCGCTCGCGAAGGACGCGGTCGTGTCCCGGAGCCAGCCGCCCACGACCGGCGCCGCCAGCGCGCCCGATTGGGACAGGGCGTTCGTGAGTCCATAGGTCAGGGCGAGGTGGGCGGACGGCGCCTCGGCCGACACGTTGACCATCAGGGGCGACCAGGCGCCCCACGTGAGGCCGGCGACCGCCATCGTCAGCACGACCAGGGGCGCCAGCCCGGCGTGCCAGCGGATGGCCGCGCCGAGCAGGAGGCAGAGCGCGGCCGCGGCGACGAGCAGGAGGGCGATGAAGCCGGCGCGCGCGCGGGCGTCGAGCAGCCGGTCGCTGACCAGGCCGGCGACGGGGAGCCCGGCCAGGATGGCGAGGCCGAACAGGCTCGCGAAGGTGGCGGCGCGCCCCGTCCCCCCGGCGCCGGCGTCGAGGAACAGATCGGGGCCCCAGGTCCCGAGGAACCACGTGGTGAACGCGGTGGCCGCCCCGGCGGCGTACATGGCGACGAGCCGCGGCGTGGCGAACGCGCGCCAGCCGCTCGGCGCCAGCCCGGCGACGACGCGCGCAGGCACTGGGGCGCGCGGGAGCGGGCTCACCCACCGCCGGACGGCTGCGGCGTAGAGGAACACCGGCGCCGCGAAGAAGAGAAAGGCGCCCCGCCAGTCGAACGCCTCCGCGATCCCGCCGGCGCCCATGACGCCGAGGAGCGTCCCGACGCCGCCGCCAGCCAGCGTGAGGGCCTGGCCGGTGGCCTGGCGTCCGGGGGGGCTGTGGGTAGCGATGAGCGAGCGGTCGTTGCCGAAGAGCGTCCCCTCCCCGAAGCCCGCCAGCGCCAGCCACGCGAGAAGCGCCGCGAACGAGCCCGCGGTCCCGGCAAGCCCGATTGTGGTGCCCCAGAGGAGGCAGCCGGCGATCAGCACGCGGGCCGAGCCGAGGCGGTCGCCGAGCCAGCCGGCCGGGAACTGCATGAGCGAGTACGAGAGGACCGGCACGAAGGCGACGAGGCTCACCTCCGCGTACGACAGACCGAACTCGGCGCGGAGCGGGGTCAGGACCGGGCCCAGACCCCGCCGGAACATCGTGTTCGCGATCACGCCGAGGCTCAGGACGGCCCACAGCGTGTGGTGCGGCCGCCAGACCATGTCAGCGCACGGCCGGCGTGAGGGGCCCCACCCGGGCGGCTCGGGCGGCGGCACTGATTGCCTCGACGAGCGGCCCGACCCCGGGCGCCCCGTCGAGCCGCTCGACGGCCTCGACCAGGCGGCCGGTCAGCGCCGGGGGCACGCCGACCTCCTCGCCCAGCACGCGCGCCATCCGGACGGCGGCGTCCCACGTCAGCCGGTACGCCCCGTCGCCCTCCGCCTCCTCCCACTCCAGGCGGCGGCCGTCCTGGAGCCATGCCATGAGGCGCGGCCGGTAGCGCGCCCGCTCGGCATCGGCAACGACCTCGACCCGGCCGACCAGCGCCAGCACGTCGGACGCCTCGAAGGCGTGGAGCCCCGCCAGGCTCACCGTCCCCCGCGCCCAGGCGAGCGCCGCGCAGAAGGGCGCGCTCATGAAGGTCTGGGGGAAGCTCCAGAAGGGACCGGCGTGGCGGACGCCGACGAAGTCCGCCTCGAAGGGGTGCAGGCGGATGGTCAGGGCGCGCAGGGGGACCCTTTCGGCCGCGCGGCGCAGCTCGAGGGCGCCGCGCACGATGCCCCGGTGGAACTGGCAGACCGGGTAGGGCTTGTAGCTGACCCGCACGAGCTCGAAGGCGCGGCCCAGGCCCTCGGTGAGACGGCGACCCGGCTCGGCGGCATCACCGCCGAAGGCCCGGAAGAAGCCGGCCTCGCCGTCCAGCGCGCTCGGCGGGCCGGTACAGCCCTGCGCGGCGAGGGCGGCGGCGAGGAGGCCCTCGCGAGCGGCCACGCCGGCCTGGACGGCGTAGTCGTCGGTGCCGGCCCGGACGAACTCGCGAAGGCCGGAGGCGAGGCCGGCGGCCAGCGCGAGGGCATGCGCGGTCCGCGCGCCGTCCAGGCCCGCGAGCCGGGCGCCGGCCGCCGCGGCCCCGAAGACGCCGTAGGCGGGCGTGGTGCGGAATCCGCGCGCGCTCAGCGCCGTCGCGTGGTCGCGTCCGATCCGCAGCGCCACCTCGTAGCCGGCCACGACGGCGGCGACGAGGTCGCCCCCCGGGGCGGCCTCGGCCTCAGCCCGGGCGATCGCCGCCGGGAGGACGACCACGCCGATGTGGCCGGCCGGATGGGCGTCCTCCTGGATCCGGCTGTGGAAGAGCACGGCGTTGGCGAATGCCGCGTTCCCCGTCCCCGTGCGCCGGCCGTCCAGGAAGCGGGTGGCTGGCCCCTCGCCCGGCGCCTCCTGGTCGAGGGCCCGGGCCACGCGGTCCGGCAGCCCGAGGCCCGTGCCGGCGATGCCGACCGCCCCGCCGTAGAGCAGGCAGGCCTTCGCCGTTCCGAGGACGTCGGGCGGGAGCGCCCGCACGTCGAGGGTCGCGGCGAACTCGGCGAGCGCGGTCAGGCTCACGGGATGAGCTCGATCAGGATGTTGCCCTGCGCGTCGCGCGAGACCCGGGCCTCCGGGGGGATTACGACCGTGGAGTCGTACTCCTCGACGATGGCGGGGCCCGGCCGCGGCGCGGCGGCGAGGCTCCCGCGCGTCAGCACCGGCGTCGGCAGGGTGCCGACCTCCGGGCCGAAGTAGACCGGCCGCCGCGCCGCGCTCCCGCCGGCCGTCGTCTCGAGGGGCCAGGCCACCTCGCGGTCGGCGCCCCGCGCCACGGTCGCGACCAGGCGGCAGTTGACCAGCTCGAAGCGCTTGCGCTCGCCGCGGTGCCCGTACATCCGCTCGAACTCGGCCTCGAACACCGCCTCGGCGGCCCGGAGCGCCTCCGCGGTGATGCGGCGCGAGGCCACGGGCACCGTGATCTCCGAGGACTGGCCAGCGTAGCGCAGGTCCAGGAACGCCGCGCACGTGACCGCGTCGGCCGGGAAGCCCTCCTCGCGCGCCCGGCCGGTCAGCTCGTCCCGCAGCTCCTCCAGGACGGTGCTCACCGCCGCCGGATCGGCCTCGTGCGTCCCGACCAGCACGGTCCGGACCGCGTGGTGCTCCACCTCGGCCCTGAGCAGGCCGAACGCGCTGAAGAGCCCGGGGGCGGGCGGCACCAGGACCCGGCGGATCTCGAGCGCCCGCGCCAGCGCGGCCGCGTGGACCGGCCCGCTCCCGCCGAAGGCCATCAGGACGAACTCCGCCGGGTCCCGCCCGCGCTCGACGGAGACCGACTTGATCGCGCGCACCATGTTGGAGTTGGCCACGACGTGGATCCCGTAGGCGGCGTCGAGGGTCGACAGCCCGAGCGGCTCGGCGATCCGCTTGTCGATGGCCCGCCGCGCCCGCTCGCGGTCGACTCGCAGGGCACCGCCCACCAGGCACTCGGGGTTCAGGTAGCCCAGGACCAGGTCGGCGTCGGTCACCGTCGGCGCGTCGTTGCCGAGCCCGTAGCACACGGGGCCGGGGACCGCGCCCGCGCTCCGCGGGCCGACACGGAGGACGCCGTCCGGGTCCACGTAGGCCAGGCTCCCGCCGCCGGCCCCGACCTCGGAGACGTCGATCACGGGGATCCGGAGGAGGTAGCCCCCGCCGCGCACCAGCCGGCTCGACACCGACACCGGCGCGCCGACCTCGTACTCGAAGGCGCGCAGGATCTCGCCGCGCTCGACGAGCGAGGCCTTGGTCGTCGTCCCGCCCATGTCCAGGGTGATCACGTTCGGATAGCCGGCGGCGCGGGCCAGTCGGGCGCCGGCCACCACCCCGGCGGCGGGGCCGGACTCGATGATGGCGACGGGCCGTCGGGCGGCGGTCCCCGCGGGGACCAGGCCGCCGTTCGACTGCATGACCAGGATGGGCGCGCGCACCCCGCGCCGCTCGAGGTCCCGGCGCAGCGCCTCGAGGTAGCGGGCGATCAGCGGCGCGACGTAGGCGTTCACCACCGTCGTGCTGGTGCGCTCGAACTCCTGGATCTCCGGAAGGACCTCCGACGAGAGCGAGACGTGGCGGCCGGGCAGGCGTCGGCGCACGACCTCGCCGGCCTGCCGCTCGTGGCTCGGGTTCCGGAAGGCGTGGAGGAACGAGATCGCGACGGCCTCGACCCCGGCCGCGGCCATGGCGTCGCAGACCGCCTCGAGCCCGGCGACGTCGAGCGGGGTGACGACCGCCCCGCGGGCGTCCAGGCGCTCCCGGACCGGGAAGCGGAAGGCGCGCTCGACCAGGGGCACCGGCTTCTCCCAGCCGAGGTCGTAGAGGAGCGGGATCCGGATGCGGCGGAGCTCCAGGACGTCGCGGAAGCCCTCGGTGGTGAGGAGGCCCGTCCGGGCCCCCTTGCGCTCGAGGATGGCGTTCGTCGCCACCGTGGTCGCGTGGACGACCTCGCCGACCCGGTCCCCGCCGAGGCGCTGCTCCGCCAGGTACGCCCCGACGGCCTCCACGATCGCCCGCGCGTAGTCGGCCGGGGTCGAGGGCACTTTGCGCTTGTCGAGGCCGCCGTCGGGGCGGAGGAAGACCAGATCGGTGAAGGTCCCGCCGATGTCGACGCCGACGCGGATCACTCGGGACCTCCCGCCACCCCGGGACCTCCCGCCACCCCCCTATCCCCCCCTCCCCACCCACCGGGGGAAGGGGGGGCCTCGGTCCCGTGGCGGGCGGCCCGGAGCGCGGCCGTCGCCGCCGCGTCGAGACGCCACGGGGGCCCGATGACGCGGACGCCGTACTCCCGCTCGGCCGCCTCGGGGCTGACCTTCCCGTTCTCCACGTCGGCCAGCACGCTGGCCGGCTCCCGGTCGAGGGGGTCGCCGTAGCCCCCACCGCCCGCGGTCACGTGGCGGAGCGCCTGGCCCCGATGGATCGCGATCGTGAACTTGGTGGGGAGGAGGCGCCAGCCCTCGCTGTCACCCAGGTGCGTCTGGGAGGGCGCCCCCGGGCGGCCGTTCAGCAGGCCGAAGGGCGGGTGCGCGCGCCGGTCCGAGCGGAGTTGGAGCGTCGCGGACTCCCCGAGGAAGCGGAGCTGGCGCAGCACGGCCAGGCCCCCGCGCCACTGGCCGGCCCCGCCGGTGTCGGGTGCCAGCTCGTAGCGCTCGACCACGATCGGCGCCTGGTTCTCGACGACCTCGACCGGGGCGTTGCTGATGTTGGCGGCCGGGTTGGCGACCCCGTCGAGCCCTTCCCGGCGGAAGCCGCCGCCCCAGTTGCCCATGACGGCCTCGCGGAAATGGACGAAGCGCCCCTCCCGGTCGTAGCCGCCGAAGCTGTAGCTCGTGGTGCCGCCCTCCCCGGCCGCCCGGACCCGCTCGGGCACGGCCTGGGCCAGGGCCCCGAAGAGCGCGTCCATCACCCGGAAGCCGGTCACGCCGCGGGCCGCGCAGGCGGCGGGCGGCGCCGGGTTCACGAGGCTCCGCGGCGGGGCGACGACGTGGATCGGGCGGAAGAAGCCGGCGTTGTTGGGGACGTCGGCATCCATGATCGAGCGGATGGCGAAGTACACGGCCGACTTCGCGAACGACAGCGTGGAGTTGATGGCGCCGCGCACCTGGGGCGAGGTCCCCGTGAAGTCCACGGTCAGCTCGTCCCCCGCAACGTGGACGGCGACGGCGACGGGGACCGGGCGATCACGGTCCACGCCGTCGTCGTCCAGGTGGTCGACGAGCCGGTAGGTGCCGTCGGGAATGGCGGCGATGGTCCGGCGCGCCGCCCGCTCGCTGTAGTCGAGCAGCTCGTCGAAGTAGCGCTCGAGGACCTCCACGCCGTAGCGCGCCGCCAGGGCCCGGAGGCCCCGCTCGGCGATCCGGCAGCCGGCGAGCTGGGCCTGGAGGTCGCCCAGGAGCACGTGGGGGCTCCGCACGTTGAGCGCGATCAGCCGGAAGAGCGTGTCGTTCGGCACCCCCCGCTCGTAGAGCTTGACGATCGGGATCCGCAGGCCCTCCTGGAAGATCTCGGTCGAGTCCGCGGCGCTCGAGCCCGGCACCCGGCCGCCCACGTCGTTGTGGTGGGCAACCACCACCGCGTAGCCGAGCCGGTCGTCGCCGACGAAGGTCGGCCGGAACATGAAGATGTCGGGCAGGTGCATCCCGCCCTGGTAGGGGTCGTTCAGGATCACCACGTCATCGGGAGCCAGCCGGTCGCCACACTCGGCGAGGACCGCCTCCATCGCGTCCGGGATCGAACCCAGGTGGAGCGGGAGGCTCAGCCCCTGGGCGATCAGCCGGCCCTGGCGGTCGCAGATGGCGCTCGAGAGGTCCATCGTGTCCTTCATGATCGACGAGTAGGCGATGCGGACGACGGTGAGGACCATCTCGTCGGCCGTGGAGCCGACCGCGTTCTTGATCAGCTCGAGCCGGACGGGGTCAAACGCCATAGGCCTTCTCCAGCTTGCGGATCGTCGCCAGGTCGCAGAGCTCCCAGAACTCCTCGAAGGGCACCATCCGGTCCCAGACCGCGACCGAGTTGCCGCTCTGGCGGATCTCGGTCAGGACCTCGCGCATGGTCTTGCAGGCCGCCATCAGGGCGTGGACGTAGAAGGCGACCACCGTGAACCCCATCGCCTCGATCTCGCGCACCGGCAGCCGGGGCACCATGCCGCTCGGGGAGTGGTTGAAGAGGAGCGGGATCCGGCCCCGGAAGCGCGCGGCCATCGCCCGGATCTCGTCCAGCGACTCCCGCATCTCGAAGAAGAGCATGTCGGCGCCGGCCTCCAGGTAGGCTTCCCCCCGGTCGAGCGTGTCCTCCAGCCCGTTGACCATCAAAGCGTCGCAGCGGGCGATCACCACGAAGTCCGGGTCCCGCCGGGCGTCACGCGCCGCCCGCACCTTCTGGGCCATCTCCTCCTTGGGGATGAGGCGCTTGCCGAACATGTGGCCGCAGCGCTTGGGCCAGACCTGATCCTCGATGTGGATGCCCGCCACGCCGGCCCGCTCGAAGGCCCGGACCGTCCGCATCGCGTTGATCGCGTTGCCGTAGCCGGTGTCGGCATCCACGATGACCGGGATGTCCACGGCCTCGGCGATGTAGCCGGCCGCGTCCACGACCTCCCTCATCGTCATCAGCCCGACATCCGGGTAGCCGCGCACCATGGAGAGCCCGGCCCCCGTGACCACGCACAGGGGGAACCCGACCGCCTGGACGATCCGGGCGCTCAGGGCGTCGTGGGCGCCGCCCGCCACCACGATGCCGTCCGCGGCCAGGAGCTCGCGCAACCGTCGTGTCGTCCGCATGAGAGCCTCCGTCACGCCTCGGCTTCCCGGACCACCTTCCGGCTGAAGCCGAAGTACCAGGCGACGGCCTGCAGCCCGACGAGGAGCAGGACCGCGCCGAGGAAGATTTTCGAGAACGCGCTCTGCACCAGGATCCAGTAATCGCCGTTCGAGATCGTGAGCGCCCGGCGGAGCGAGACCTCGATCCGGTCGCCGAGCACCACGGCCAGGAGGAGGGGGGCCACGTCGAAGCCGAACTTGCGGAGGAGGTAGCCGACCAGGCCGAAGCCGGCCATCAGCCAGAGGTCGAGCGTGCTCCCGCTCACGCTGTAGGCCCCGACGATGCTCACCAGCAGGATGCCGGGGCCGAGGTAGGCATAGGGGATGCGCAGGAGGTTCACGAACAGGCCCACCAGCGGCAGGTTCAGCACGAGCAGGATCAGGTTCCCGACGTACATGCTGGCGACCAGGCCCCAGAAGATCTGCGGGTGGTCCTGGACGAGCTGGGGGCCGGGCAGGATGCCGTGGATGAGCAGGGCCGAGAGGAGCACGGCCGTGGCGGGGATGGAGGGGATACCGAGGACGAGGAGCGGGATCATCGCGCTCCCGGTCGTCGCGTTGTTGGCGGTCTCCGGCCCCGCGACCCCCTCGATCCGGCCGGTCCCAAAGGTCTCGGGCGTCCGCGAGAGCTTCTTCTCCACCGCGTAGGAGACGAACGTCGAAACGACGTGGGAGATGCCGGGGATGAAGCCGAAGAGGAAGCCGATGACGGTGCCGCGTCCGACCGCGCCGGCCGAGGCGCGCAGGTCGGCCCACCGCGGCACCAGGCTGCGCAGCGTGGGGCGGATCGCCTCCATGGTCGCCAGCCGCTCGACGCTCAGCAGGATCTCGCTCACCCCGAAGAGGCCGAGCGCCATCGCGACGAAGCTCACCCCCTCGGAGAGTTGAAGGGCGCCGAAGGTGAACCGCGAATAGGCGCTGATCGGGTCGATCCCGACGGTGGCGAGCAGGAGCCCGAGGAGGATCATGGCGACGGTCTTGAGGTGGGGGCCGCTCGAGACCACGCTCATGACGAGGAGCGCGAGCACCATGAGGGCGAACTCCTCGGGCGGGCCGATCCGCAGCATGAGCTGGGCCAGCGGGGGCGCGAAGAGCATGAGCCCCAGGATCGAGGCCGTGCCGCCGACGAAGCTCCCGAGGGCGGCGACGACCAGGGCCGGGCCCGCCCGGCCCTGCCGCGCCATCTGGTAGCCGTCGAGGCACGTCACCACCGACGCCGCCTCCCCCGGGATGTTGACCAGGATCGAGGTCGTCGAGCCGCCGTACATGGCGCCGTAGAAGATGCCGGCCAGCATGATGATGGCGGCGGCCGGGTCGAGCTTGAACGTGAGCGGGAGCAGCAACGTGAGCCCCGCCAGCGGGCCGAGCCCCGGCAGGACGCCGACCACGGTCCCCCAGACGACCCCGATCAGGCAGTAGAGGAGGTTCGCCGGGGTCAGGGCGACCGCGAAGCCGTGGCCGAGGTGCCCCAGGGTGTCTATGAGCACGCCCCGCCACCCCCCCTCGCCCCCCCTCCCCACCGGCCGGGGGAAGGGGGGGTGAGCGAACCCCTCGATTCGTTCACGCCCATCACCAGGGTCCGCGAGGGAGGTTGACGCCGAGCAGCCGCTCGAAGAAGAGCGCCGCCACGACCGCCGTCGCGACCGCGGCGGCGGCGGCCCGCAGCCAGCCCAGCGGGCTCAGGGCCCGGAAGAGCACCAGGAGGAACAGGGAGAGGGTCGCGAGGAAGCCCAGCCGCTCGAGGAGCAGGGCGACCCCCAGGAGCCCGCCGAGGACCGTCAGGACGTGAGGGTCCCCTACCTCGACGGATGCCGCCGCACCGCCCTCGCCCCGGACGGCCCGGACGAGGAGCGCGACGGCCGTGCCCCCGAGGAGGAGCGCGAGTGCCAGGGGGAAGAAGGCGGGGCCGGGTAGGGCGACGGTCCCGGCCGGCATCCGCGCCGCGCCGACGATCACGTAGACGGCGACGAGGCCGAGCCCCGCGGCGACGCCGATCTCCCCGTGGCGCGGCGTCCACCTCCAGCCCACGGCAGGCCCGCCTACCTCGTGCCGGCCTGGACCTCGCGGGCCAGCGCGCGGATCTCGTCGTCGGTGAGGACGCGCCGGCGCCGCTGCATCTCCTGCTTGACGGCGGCCAGGATCGGCTCGACCAGCGCGACATCGACCCGGAGGCCGAGGGTCTCGAGCTTGTCGAGCATGGTGTAGGGGCCGCTGTCGGCGGTGATGTCCCAGCGCCGCTCGTTCCCGACCAGCGTGGGCTCGATGCACCAGTGGATCAGCGGGTCCACCTTCAGCTCCTGGATCACGAACTCGGTCCCGCCCCAGTTGAAGACATCAGGCCCGGTGACCGGGTGGTTCCAGGCGACCCGGTAGCCGGTCAGCTCCTCGGCCAGGCGGGCGAGCGACGTCATCCGCTCGAGGACGATGCCGGTCCGGACGCCGTACAGCGCGGTCAGCGCCATCGTGGTCGCGGCCAGGTCGGCCTGGCCCGAGGCCGAGCAGTACCCGTTGACGGAGACCTCGAGGACCTCGGCCCCCGCCCGGGCCGCCGCGCAGGCGTTGGCCACCGCCTGGTCGAACATGTTGTGGGTGTGGACGCCGACGACGGCGCCGGGCGCTTCCCGCTTGGCCAGCTCGACCAGCCAGGCGTAGGCCTCGGGCCCGACCCCGCTCGGCCCGTCATAGAGGACGATCTCGGGGGCGCCGCACTCGTGCATGGCGCGGCAGTACCGGACGACGTACTCCTCGGGCGCGAACGGGATCTGGTTGAGTCCGGCCGAAACCCGGACGCCTCCCTCCTTCCCCGCCAGCACCAGCGCGCGGGCCTGGGCAAGCTGGTCCTCGACGGTCCGCGCCACCCAGCCCTTCCGCCAGTCCTCGTCCCGCCAGGCCTTCTCGTAGACGCCGGCGAAGAGCGGGGCGGCCTCGACGTAAGGCGCCGCCCAGAACTGGACGCTGTCGATCCCGGCCGCGGCAGCGAGCGCCACGTCCTCCCGGGTCTTGGCGTGGCCGTAGACGACCTCGCACGCCGGGTTCAGTCGCTTGACGGCCGCGACCTCGGCCCGCATCGCCTCCAGGGTCCATCCGCGGCGGAAGGCGCTGAGCTGCACCGACGGCACGCCCGCCTCGACGATGGCCGCGAGGAGACGCCGCCGGTCCTCGGGCGCCAGCACCACCCCGGGCATCTGCTCGGTGGTCCGGAGCGTGATGTCCCGCAGCGTGACGGCCGCCGGGAAGGGCCGACCCAGGACCTCCGGCCGGCGGTTCAGCGGGCTCACCATCCACTTGCCGGGCTCGTAGGCGCCGGGCTCGCGGTAGCGATTCAGGCCCGCCCGGAGCGCGGCGACCTCCGCGGGCGTGAAGACCGGGATCTGCGGCATGGGCGGCGCCTCACTTCTTCTTGAGCCCGAGGCCTTGGATGATCTCGTCGTGCTCCGCGAACTCGGTGGCGATGAGCGTCCGGAACTCCCCCGCCGTGCTGCCGATCCCCTGCTCGCCTCGGGCCACCAGCGCCTCGCGGAACTTCGGCGTCTGCGCCGCCTGCCGGAACGCCTTCTCGAGGAACGCCACGCGGTCGGCCGGGAGCCCCTTCGGGCCGATGACGCCCCGCCAGAGGTCGGAGGCCTTCGCCCCCAGGCCCAGCTCCCCCAGGCTCGTCGTCCCGGGCAGGGCCGGGTTGCGCTCGACGGCGGTCGCCAGCAGGCACTTCATCTTGCCGTCCTTGACGTGGCCAACCACCGGCGGGATCGAGCCGCCGTAGATGTCCACGTGGCCGCCCAGGAACGCCTTGAGCGTCTCGCCGGCGCCGCCGAAGGGCACGGGCCGCACCTTGGCCCCGACGGCCCGAAAGACGCGCTCGCCAGCGAGCTGGACGGTGGCGCCCACGCCGTCGTTCCCGTAGGTGTAGCGGTCGGGGTTCTGGCGGAGGTGCTCCAGGAACTCCTTGCCGTCCTTGGCCGGGAAGTCCGGCTTCGCGCAGAAGATGAGCGGCGTGCCGCCCGTGCTCTGGGAGATGGGGGTCAGGGCGTCCAGGGTGTAGCCGACGTCCAGCGTGTGCGGCACGATGGTGAGCGGCGCGTTCCAGACGAAGGCCAGCGTGTAGCCGTCGGGCCGGGCGCGCGTGAGCAGGGAGATCCCCACACTGCCACTGCCGCCCGGTTTGTTGACCACCACGACCTTCTGCCCGAGGAAGGGCTCGGCCACCTCGGCCAGGAGCCGCGCGGTGATGTCGGTGCCGCCGCCGGGCGGGGTCGGCACGATCAGCTCGATCGGCTTGGTGGGGAACGGGTCGGCGGCGCCGGCCGGCGCGGCCAGCGCGCACGCGAGGGCGACGACGAGGATCGTGGTGAGCGGATGGACTGGAAGCATGGCACTCCTTTCCGCGGTCAAATGCGCGCGTCCTTTTCGAGGATCAACGACAGCCAATCTGCTCGCTGTGTCTCGGTGATCGGAGATCGCGAGGGGACTGCGGACTGCCCCGGGTGGGGCCCGCAACGCTGCGCGACATGCCGCGAGGGTACCAAGTCCATACCCACTTCTCAATGCCCCCAAAGCCCCCGCCTCGCTCCACCAGAAGAGTGACCTGTGCGGTTACGCGCCCTGGGCTGCAGCTCGGAGACGGTCGTCAACCGTGAGGAGGTCGAGCGCCTGGATGCGACGTCGTGCCAGCAGGTACGTCGCGAGGTGGAGGGCGTCGAGGGCCCGCAGCGGTATGCCGGGAGCAACGTGGCGGGCCGTCTCGCAGACGGCCGGCGTCAGCTCCCACAGCTCACAGCGCGCCCACACCGCCGCCAGGGCCTGCTCGGCATCCGCGAGGCGCGCCTCAGGCACGCGCCCCCCGAGCCGCAACCGGTGGAGGGCGCGTGCCGATTCCACCAGGGCCAGGCGCGAGGTGATCAGCACGGGGGCGTCCCGGACGCGGGCTTCGACCTCCGGGGTCGTGCCGCTCTCGAGCACGGCCCGAAGGACGGCGGAGGTATCGAGGTACAGGCTGCCGGCCGCCGCGCTCACCCCCGCTCGGCCCTCAACTCGTCGATCAGCACGCGCGCCGTGCCCGGCGCGAGCCCGAGCCCGGGGACCTTCCAGGTCCAGCCACCCTTGGGGAGGCTCGC
>Ga0114945_10000468_pt1 | contig 26077 bp, 23 predicted proteins | sample OV2TP3_FD_87194 | JGI IMG/M metagenome (GOLD analysis project Ga0114945, IMG submission 87194) | Hot spring microbial communities from Beatty, Nevada to study Microbial Dark Matter (Phase II) - OV2 TP3 | ecosystem: Environmental > Aquatic > Thermal springs > Hot (42-90C) | place: USA: Beatty...
ATCCGTATTTCAGCCAGGTGTACCGGGGCGCGGATCATCGGATGGGCATTGAGGGCTACGGCCCCCGCAGCATCCGTCAGTTTGTGCAGGATGTGCGCGCGCTGAATGAAGGGCGGGTTCAGCTGAGCGAACTCACCTGGCCTCGGCCCACGTTCCGGGAAGCACTCGCCTCGACAGCGATTCTTGAGGCGGTGAATCACAGCCTTTCGCAGGATGGAGCATGGGTGGACGTTGAGTCGGTGGGTGAGCCGGAGGATGCACCTGCTCGGATCGGTGCGGCGCGGACACGACGACGGACGACGGCCAACGTACGATGAAGACGAATCCAACAGTGTCCATCATTATCAGAACCAAAAATGAAGAGCGCTGGATTACCCACTGCCTCCAGGCTGTCTTCGACCAGAGCTACAAGAACATCGAAGTGGTCGTGGTGGATAACGAGAGCACTGATAAGACGGTGGAGAAGGCAAAGCAGTTCCCGATTGCCATCGTGAAGTGCACCGACTACCGGCCGGGCAAGGCGCTCAACCTGGGCATCGAGGACTCCAGCGGCGAATTTATCGCGTGCCTCTCCGGCCATTGCATCCCGGTGAATGAGCACTGGCTGGCGAATCTGCTCAAGAATTTCTATGACGAGCAGGGAAACCGCGACCCCCGCGTCGCCGGCGTCTATGGCCGCCAAGAGCCGATGATCTTCACGTCGGATGCGGACAAACGCGACCTGACACTGCTCTTCGGCCTGGACCGCAAGGTCCAGAAGAAGGACAGCTTTTTCCACAACGCCAACAGCATGATCCGGCGAGACCTATGGGGGATCGTTGGGTTTAAGTTTGATGAAACGCTCACCAACATCGAGGACCGAGCGTGGGCTCAGCACGTGCTCTCGAAGGGGAAGCACACGATCGTGTACGAGCCTGAGGCGAGCGTCTTCCACCACCATGGCGTTCACCATGACGGTGACGAGGAGCGGTGCGCCAACGTGATGCGGATCATCGAGCAACTGCACGGTGAGAGCGGCTACAAATCAATTGAGATCGACCGACTCAACATCATCGCCGTGATTCCGGTCCGTGGCGAGATCCAGTACCTGAATGAGAAGCCGCTGCTGGCGTACACCATTGAGCACGCGCTGGGATCGCGGTTCATCAAACGGACCATCGTCTCGACGGATAATCCCGCGCTCGCGACGCTGGCCGAGGAGCTGGGGGCGAAAGCCCCGTTCCTTCGGGGCCAGGAGCTCTCGGGGGAGCAGGTGACGCTCGTGCCGGTGCACCGCTATTCGCTCGAGCAGCTTGAGGCGTTGAACATCTTTCCTGATGCAATCGTCTCGATGGAGATCACCTTTCCATTCCGCCCGGCGGGGTTGCTCGATGACATGATCGCGCAGTTTGTCCGTCACGGCCTCGACAGCGTCATCGCGGGCAGGGCGGAGAATCGGGCGATCTGGAAACAGCAGGGTTCCAACATCGTCCAGTTGGAAGAGGGGATGGTCCCGCGCAAGTTCAAGGAGCCAACCCTCATCGAGTTGCGGGGGATCGGCGTCGTCACCCATCCGCAATTCATCAGAGAGGGGAGCTTGCTGGGCCGGAAGGTTGGGATCTACGAGGTCAATAATCCTTATTCGCACCTCGAGGTCAGGAGCGAAGCGGACTTTCAGATGGCCACGCTGTTGGTGGAGCACTGGTCGAAGCTGCAGAAGAGGGAACCGGCGGGCAGGAGCGCATGACGGATCGCCCCCTTGCGGTCAGCGGCTCGTCCGCCCCAGGAGCCGCCGAGGTGCCGGCGCAGCGGACGATGGGTGTGGCGGTCCTGGGCACCGGGAGCGCTGGGATGCGGCACTTGGAGGCTCTGGAGGCGCTGCGCCGGCGATTCAAGGTGGAGCCGATCGCCGTGCCCCGCCGCGCGGTGCGGGCCACAGAGCTCGCAGGCCGCTATACCGTGGCCACGCGCCTGGAAGAGACGCCATCGCGCGGGGCGGTCGCCGCGATCATTGCGACCGATACCGGGCGGCATGTCGAAGACGGCCTTGCGGCGATGGCGTGCGGACTGGATCTCCTGGTGGAAAAGCCGTTGTCGGTCAGCGCCGTGGAGGCGAGTCGGCTGCGTGCGCGGGCGGTCCACCTCGGCCGCAGGCTGTTTGTCGGTTGTACCCTCCGGTTTTCGGAATCGCTCAACGCCTTCCGCTCGCGGCTTGGCGACATCGGGCAGGTGCACTCGGTGCGCGTTGAATCTCAGTCGTTCCTGCCGGAGTGGCGACCCGCTCGCCCGTATCAGGAGTCGTACTCTGCGCGGACGGGCGAGGGCGGGGTCCTCCTGGATCTCATTCATGAGATCGACTATGCGGGGTGGATCTTCGGGTGGCCGCGGACCCTGCAGGCGAGGCTGCACAACCTTGGGCGGTTGGGGATCGGCGCAGAGGAGCGCGCTGAGTTGACGTGGGAGACATCAGCGGGCGGCGTCGTGTCGCTCAGCCTCGACTATCTCACCAGACCCCCCCGCAGGCTGCTGCGGGCGTGCGGGGAGTGGGGCACGATCGAGTGGGACGGCCTCACAGGGACGGTCAGGGTGGCGCGAGCCGGCGCAGCCACCACGGAGGTCACGTGCGCGCAGACGCGCGATGAGATGTTCCTCGCACAGGCCCAAGCCTTCGTCAGCGCAAGCCAAGGGACCGTCGATCCACGGCTCGCCACTGGTGACGATGGCGTGCAGGCGCTGGCGGTGTGCGATGCGGCGCGCCTCGCCTCAGTGAGCGGTCGGCAGGAGCTCGTTGAGTACCCCGAGGGACTTCGATGAAGCTGCTGGCGGTCATTCCGGCCCGTGGCGGATCGAAGGGGCTGCCGGGGAAAAACATCCGGCCGTTCATGGGGCTTCCGCTGATGGCCCACTCCATCCGTTTTGCCGGCATGTGCCCGGAGATCGACCGGTGTATCGTCTCAACGGATTCACCTCAGGTGGCCGAAGTCGCCAGGCGCTTCGGTGCCGACGTGCCGTTCGTGCGGCCTCCGGAACTGGCGCAGGATGAGACCCCGCTCTGGCCGGTGCTGCGGCATGCCTTGGAGGAAGTGGAGCGGCAGGAAGGCCAGCCGTACGATGCGCTGCTGTTGCTCGATCCGACCTCGCCGGGGCGTGAGCCGTCGGATGTGTCGGGCGCCCTGCGCCGCCTGGAGGCGGCCCCTGAGGCCGATGGCATCATCGGCGTGTCGCAGCCACACTTCAACCCGGTCTGGAACTGCGTGGTGGAACGAAACGGGTGGCTGGCCGAACTCTTCGATGACGGGCGTCAGATTGCGCGGCGGCAAGAGGCGCCAACGGTCTTCCGGATCCACGGGGGGTTGTATATCTGGCGCACCCGGTTCGTGCGAACAGAGAAGCGCTCGTGGCGGGGCACCGGTCGCTCCCTCCTCTATGAAACGCCGGAGTCGCGCTCGATGTCGATCGATACGGCTGAAGAGTTCGCGCAGGCCGAATGCCTGGTCAAGGGCGGCCTCATCACGTTTCCCTGGTTGAGCGACCGCGAGGCGCACGCATGCGTTCGCTGAGCCAATTGATGGATCTCACAGGGCGCAAGGCGCTGGTCAGCGGCGGCGCCGGCCATCTCGGCCTGGCGGCTGGCGAGGCGCTCCTCGAACCGGGCGCGGAGGTGGCGATTCTCGATCTGGAGGCGGCGATTTCCCAGACGGCCGAGGGGCCTCTGAAGCGACTGCGCGAATGCGGCGCCATCGTGGCGCCGTGCGACTTGCAGGACGAGCCGGCGACCCGCGCGGCGGTGCAAGACGCCATCCGGACGATGGGCGGGCTCGATATCCTGGTGCACTGCGCAGCGCTCGTCGGGGCCGCTCAGATTCCGGGATGGAATGTGCCATTTGAGCAGCAGACGGCCGAGGCCTGGGAGGCGGCGATGCGTGTCAACCTGACCTCGGCTTTCGTCATGGTGCAGGAGGCCCGGGAAGCGCTGGCCGCTTCCGGACATGGCTCGGTGATCCTCCTGTCCTCTATCTATAGCGTGGTGGGGCCTGATCTGCGGCTCTACGACGGAACCCCGATGGCGCAGCCGGCAGGCTACGGGGCCTCAAAGGGCGGTCTGTTGCAGCTGATGCGCTACCTGTCCACCGTGCTGGCTCCTCGGGTGCGGGTCAACACGATCTCACCGGGCGGTGTCGCGCGCAACCAACCGGACGCCTTTCGGCGGCGTTACGAGGCGCGCACCCCGTTGGGCCGCATGGCGACGGAAGAAGATGTCAAAGGGGCCATCGTCTACCTGGCGAGTGATCTTTCCGCCTACGTGACCGGGCACAACCTCATGGTGGATGGGGGATGGACCGCGTGGTAACGCCCATTGAGATCGCGCACCGGAAGGTGGGTCCAGGCCAGCCCTGTTTCATCATCGCCGAGGCGGGCGTGAATCACAACGGGGATCTGCCGCTGGCCAAGCGGCTGGTCGATGCCGCCGTCGCGGCCAAAGCCGATGCGGTGAAGTTTCAAACCTTCAAGGCGCAGCGGTTGGTGACCCGCATGGCTCCCAAGGCTGCCTACCAAGCGCGCGCCACCGGAGGCGGGGAATCGCAGTATGAGATGCTCAGGCGTCTTGAGCTGTCGGCGCAGGCCCATCGGGAACTGCTCGGCCTGTGTCAGGCGCAAGGGATCCTGTTCATGTCCACGCCGTTTGATGAGGAGAGCGCCGACCTCCTCGACGGCCTTGGGGTTGCCGTCTTTAAAATCCCTTCCGGAGAGTTGACCAACCTGCCGTTGCTGACGCATGTGGCGCGCAAGGGAAGGCCGATGATCGTCTCGACCGGCATGTCCACGCTTGAGGAAGTCGAGCTGGCGGTGCGCACCATGGAGGAGTCCGGCAACCGGGCGATGATTCTGCTCCATTGTGTGAGCAGCTACCCGGCCGATCCGGCGGACGCCAATTTGCGCGCCATGGAGACGCTGGCGGAGACCTTCCAGGTGCCGGTGGGCTACTCCGATCATACGCCGGGGATCGAGGTGGCGATTGCGGCGGTCGCACGGGGCGCCTGCGTGATCGAGAAACACTTCACGCTGGACCGCCGGTTGCCGGGGCCGGACCATCGAGCGTCCCTGGAGCCCAACGGGCTGACGGCGCTCGTGCGCGGGATTCGAGTCGTCGAGTCGGCCCTGGGGCATGGCCGCAAGGAGCCGGCTCCGAGCGAAGCCGAGACGGCAGCCATCGCGCGAAAAAGTCTGGTCGCAGCGCGCGATCTGGCGCGTGGGACGAAACTCAGAGGGGAAGACATTGCCATCAAGCGTCCAGGGACGGGCCTGCAGCCAGCCCTTCATTCGGAAGTGGTCGGTCGGGTCATCAACCAGGATGTGTCGGCTGATACGCTGCTGAGTTTGGAGATGCTGGAATGAGAACGATTGGCGTGGTCACAGTCGGCCGATCAGACTACGGGCTCTACCGACCGATCCTCAAACGGATCATGGATGAGCCCGCCATGGAGCTTCGGCTCATCGTGGCCGGGATGCACCTCTCGCCGGAGTTCGGCCTGACCGTCCGCGAGATTGAGGCGGAGGGCATGCCCATCGCCGAGCGGATCGACATGCTGGTGGCGGCCGATACGCCGGGAGCCATCGCCAAGTCCATGGGGTTAGGGACCCTCGGCTTCGCCCAAGCCTTCGCGCGGCGCCGCCCGGACATCCTGCTCCTGCTCGGCGACCGGTTTGAGATGCACGCGGCCGCCGTTGCGGCGGTACCCTTCACGATCCCCCTGGCGCACATCCACGGAGGCGAGATCACCGAGGGAGCGACCGATAACGCGTGGCGTCAGTCCATCACGATGCTCGGTCACCTCCATTTCGTCTCGACGGACGAGGCCCGCCGGCGCCTCGAGCAGATGGGAGAGGAACCCTGGCGGGTCATCGTCTCCGGGGCGCCTGGCCTCGACAACCTCAAGACGATGCGGCTGCTGGAGCGCCCAGAGCTGGCGGCCAGAATCGGCCTCAGTTGGGATCCCCCGCCGCTCGTGGTCACGTCCCATCCGGTCACCCTGGAGTACGAGCGGGCCGAATGGCAGATCGGCGAGCTCTTGGCGGCGCTCGACACCGTGGGCCATCCCGTCGTCTTCACGGCGCCCAACGCCGATACCAACGGACGGGTGATTCGCCGGGCCATCGAAGCCTTTGTGGCGCGCCATGCCGCCACGCGGCTCGTTGAGCATCTGGGAACTCAGGTCTATTTCAGCCTGATGGCGCATGCCGGCGCCATGGCGGGCAATTCCTCCAGCGGGTTGATTGAAGCGCCTTCCTTTGAGCTCCCCACGGTCAACATCGGGACGAGGCAAGAGGGGCGCCTCCGGGCGGCCAACGTCATTGACGTCGGGTATCGCCGCGAGGAGATCCGTGCCGCGATCAGGCAGGCGTTGGACCCGAGCTTCCGCCGGCGCCTGCGCGGGATGGTCAACCCGTATGGAGACGGGCGCGCCACCGAGCGGATCGTCAGGCGCCTGAAGGAAGTCCCGCTGGACCAGCGTCTGATCAGCAAGCGGTTTGTAGACCTCGCGCTGCTCACACCGCAGGTCCCCGTCGGGAGCCCCGCATGAGCCACCCCCCGCTCTCCGTCCTGTTCTTGGGAAAAACCGGCGACGAACTGTGCGGGCGCGCCGCGTCGTACCTGACGCGGCACTGCGCCCGCACCACCGTCTGCCTGGGTGCGCGCGGGGAGTCCTTCCCGACGCGGCCGGCTGATGAGGGCTACGACGTCGTGATCTCCTATCTGAGCCCCTGGATCGTCCCACCCTCCGTGCTCCAGCGCGCCAAGCGAGCGGCCGTCAACTTCCATCCCGGGCCTCCGGAGTATCCTGGGATCGGCTGTACGAACTTTGCGCTGTACGAAGGAGCCGCGAGCTACGGTGTGACGTGCCACCACATGACGGCAACAGTGGATACCGGGCCGATCATCCGGGTGATGCGGTTCCCGGTCTACGACACCGACACGGTGCTGTCGCTGACCCAGCGCTGCTACGCCTTGATCGCCGTGTTGTGTTACGAGATGGTGGATCGCCTCCTCGCGGACCAGCCGCTGCCGGTGTCGAATGAGCGGTGGACGCGGCGGCCGTTCCGCCGTTCGGAGCTCGACGAACTGTGCCGGCTGACGCCTGAGATGAGCCAGGACGAAATCCAGCGCCGGATTCGCGCGACGACGTTCCCTGGCTATCCCGCGGCTTCGCTCGATGACGCTGATGCCATGATGTCGCAGGCGCCGCAGGATCAGGTAGGAGCCTGATGATGGTTCGCCTCATCCCCCGCCTCGACATCAAAGGTCCGAATCTGGTCAAGGGGATTCACTTGGAGGGCCTGCGCGTGCTGGGCAAGCCCGAGGTATTCGCCCGGTACTACTATGAACAGGGAGCGGATGAGCTGCTCTATATGGACGTCGTCGCGAGCCTCTATGGGCGGAACAGCCTCTTGGAGATCATCGAGCGGACGTCACAGGAGATCTTCATCCCGCTCACGGTGGGCGGTGGGCTGCGGACGCTGGACGACATCACAGAAGTGCTGCGGGCTGGAGCCGACAAAGTCTCACTCAACACGGCGGCGATTGCGCGGCCAGCGCTCATTCGAGAGACGGCGCAGCGGTTCGGCTCCTCGACCATCGTCGTCTCCCTCGAGGCGATCAAGCACCCCAACGGGCGCTATGAGGCCTATACGAACAACGGGCGTGATGCCACGGGGATGGATGCGTTCACATGGGCCGTGCGCGCAGCCAAGCTCGGGGCTGGGGAGCTCTTGGTGACCTCGATTGATCGGGAAGGGACCGGAAAGGGTTTTGATCTGGAGCTCACCCGGCAGATCGCCGAGGCCGTCTCCATTCCGGTGATCGCCTGCGGCGGGGCGGGGACGGTACAGCACGTCTGCGACGTCGTCACACAGGGCAAGGCCGATGCCGTGTGCTTCGCCTCAGTCCTCCATTACACCGCCCTTCGCCATCGGGACATGGCGGAGGGAGAGTTCGTCGACGAAGGGAACACGGAGTACCTGAAGAGCGGCCGCGGGTTTTCGAAGATCCAGAATGCGACGCTCCCGGACATCCGCGCGGCGCTCATAAGGCAGGGGATTCCGTGTCGTGACGTCCCGATGGAGACGGTCAATGTCTGAGGCCGTCCACCCGCAGGTTGCCATCGTGGACTATGGCATGGGAAACCTGTTCAGTGTCAAGCACGCCTGCGAACACACAGGGATGGAGGCGAGGATCACATCCTGCAGGCAGACCATCCTCGCCGCGGATGCGGTTCTTCTCCCTGGTGTCGGTGCATTTGGGGACGCGATGGAGGTATTGGCCAAGCTGGACCTCATCAGCGTCCTTCGGGACGTCGCAGCGTCAGGGAAACCTCTGGTTGGCATTTGCTTGGGCATGCAGTTGCTCATGAGCGAAAGCCACGAGTTTGGTCTGCACCGAGGCTTAGGCATCATCGAGGGTGAGGTAACGCGTCTGGTCGAGTCCCTCGATGGAGGACGGCAGTTGAAAGTTCCACACATCGGATGGAACCGCATCTACGCGCCAGCTCGACCATCTGAAGAAGGGAAGGGCCCACGTTGGAACGATTCGTTGCTCGATGGGGCGCCGGAGGGGGAGTGTATGTATTTTGTGCATTCCTTCTATCCTCAGCCCGTGGATGCCCGCGTCATCCTGTCAACGACCCGCTACGGCCCCATCGAGTTCTGTTCCAGCCTTCGATACCGTAACGTCAGTGCCTTTCAGTTCCATCCCGAGCGAAGCGGCCCACAAGGCCTGCGGATCTATGACCACCTCGCGAGGCGCCTCAAGCGTTCGACGAAGGGGAGACGGCAACCTCCAGGGACACAGTGCTCAACGCAACAGGAGGGGTGATGGAACGACTCCGAGTCTATCTGTGCGATCTCACCCATGACACCAGTGTGCTGGTATCGGATACGATCCCTATCAACATCGGGTTTCTTGCCGCCTATGCCAAGCGCATTCATGGCACGCACATCGAAGTCTCCTTGTTTAAATACCCCCAAACGGTGATCCAGGCGATCGCCACCTCCCCGCCCGACCTCATCGCCCTCAGCAATTACTCGTGGAATAGTAAACTGTCAGAGCGTATTGCCAAGTTGGCAAAAGCACACAATCCACATGTCGTGACGGCCCAGGGTGGCACGAACTTTCCACACAAGACACCGCAGCAGCTGGAGTTTTTGCTCTCTCGCCCCAGCACCGACGTGTACGTGGAGTTGGAAGGGGAGGTGTCCTTCTCGGAGTTGGTCGGGCGGGTGTTCGCCGCACGCGACGGTGGCCAAGGGCTTTTCGAGGGGCCCATCCCTGGTTGCGTCTATATCGTACCGTCGACGAGAGGATCACGAGAGCCGGTCCTCGTGAAAAGCGACTTGCCCCCCCGCATTCGCAATCTGGACGACATCCCCTCACCGTATCTGAACGGCATGTTGGAACAGTTCTTCGATGGGCGGCTGACCCCGTTCATCGAGACCAATCGTGGGTGCCCCTTCACCTGCGCGTTCTGCCATACCGGGGCTGACTATTTCAACAAGATCAGCATGTTCTCTATGGAACGGATTACCGAGGAGATTGCGTATATCGGGTCACGCGCCGGCGCTCTGGGCATTGTGAATCTCCATATTGCCGACACCAACTTTGGCATGTACCCGCGCGACCGCGCCATCTGCGAGGCGCTCCGCGAAAGCCAACAGCAGTATGGATGGCCACGTCAGGTCATCTCGACCACCGGCAAGAACAACAAAGAGCGCGTGATTGAGATCACGAAGATTATGGGGAACGTGTTCTCGGTCAACATGTCGGTCCAATCGATGGACCACGAGGTGCTTGCGAATATCAAGCGGAGCAACATCCGTCTGGAGGATTACATCAAGATCAACCAGGCCTTGAAGGCGCAAGGTCGTTCCACCAAAGGGGAGCTCATCATCGGGATGCCTGGGGAGACCAAGGAATCGTTCGTGCGTGGGCTGCAGCGGGTGATTGAGGCTGGGGTGAGCAGCGTCTGTTCGTACACGTTGATGCTCCTCCATGGAACCGAGTTCAAGGATCCAGCGTACCGGGAGCAGTTCAAGATTCAAGGCAGGTACCGGATTGTGCCGCTCGATTTCGGTGAATACGCTGGGGAGCGGGTCTTCGATACCGAGGAAGTCGGCGTGGCCTCCAGTACCATGTCCTTCGACGACTACCTCTGGATCCGCGGGTTCAGCCTGATCGTCGAAGTCATGCATAACAATCGACCGTTCGATGAGCTTCTCCGCTACGGCATCGATCATGGCTTCACACGATTCCAATTGATCAAGCGCGCGTACGACGCACTCGACCGCGCTCCGACAGCGGTCCGTCAGATCGCGGACCGCTTTATGGAAGAGACCCGCGCAGAACTCTGGGACTCGGATGGGGCCTTGGAAGCGTTTTACCGACGGGACGAGCAGTATGCTCGCTTGGTCCAGGGTGAGGCTGGTGGGAATCTGATCTACAAGTACAAGGCGATGAGTCTTGCCTTCTGTAGCGGGGAGTGGGCCGAATACCTTGGGATGCTGTTGAAAGAGATTGTGGGGGAAGCCGGAGAAGAGGGACAGGGTCGTCAGCGCGCCACCCGTGAGATCGATCTCCTCGTCGAGTATGTCAGGAACAAGTTGTTCGGTGTCCTGAATATCAACAGCGATGTGGGACCACGGACCATTGAAGGCCCCTACGACATCCTCGCCTGGCTGAAGAGTCCGGAGGGCACGCCCCTCGTCAACTTTGCCCTGTCCCACGCCGTCACCTACGTGTTCGAGTACACCGATGACCAACTTGCGGCACGAAAGGACTACTTTACGCGCTATGGAACTGAGGCGAATGCGCTGAGCAAGATCGTCACGCGGGTGAGCAACGTCGAAAGCCTCTTCCGTCAAGTATCGGTCAAGGGGTCTGAAACCACGACGCTCCCCGCGTTGTCCCATGCTGAGGTGGATGCATTCGTCCGTTACACGCTTTCCAATTAACCATGAGGGGTTGTTCGTAACCGGTGGGTGGTGAGATGGCTTCGACAATGACCGCATCCGTGAAGACAAAGTTTGGCTTGCCCGAGCAAGTCGTCTTTTGTCAACGGTGTGCGTTGTCCAATCAAAAGCCGAATTCCACTCCAGAATTCATGAATTGGCCAGGGCGTCACATCACGACCGTCCACTTCGACGAGGATGGGATCTGCGATGGGTGTCGCTACAGCGAGAGAAAGGAGCACATTGACTGGCGCGCGCGTGAGGAAGAACTGCTGCGTCTCCTTGAGCAACACCGGCGCCGCGATGGTGACTACGATTGCATTGTTCCGGGGAGCGGCGGGAAGGATAGCGCCTACGCTGCGCACATCCTCAAGTACAAATATGGGATGCATCCCCTGACCGTGACCTGGCCGCCCATCCTCTACACCGATATCGGCTGGAAGAATTTCCGGAATTGGATCGAGGTGGGAGGGTTCGATAACGTCTCCTTTAAACCGAATGGGAGAGTCCACCGTCTGCTGACCCGCCTAGCGATTGAACATCTCCTCCACCCCTTTCAAACGTTTATCTTGGGACAGAAGAACTTGGCTCCAAAGATGGCCTTGGAGTTTAGGGCCCCCCTGATCTTCTACGGAGAGAATGAAGCCGAGTACGGCAATCCGATTGCGGACAACTCGACGTCGCTTCGCGATCAGTCGTACTACACCATGCAGCACCTGACGAAGATGTACCTCGGTGGTCTGTCCATTCCAGAGCTGATGGAACGGCATGGATGTTCGCTGAATGACTTGCGTGCCTATCTGCCGGCCGACGCACACGCGCTTGCGCGGTCACAGATCGAAGTCCGTTATCTCGGCTACTACCTCAAATGGACACCGCAAGAAAGCTACTACTACGCGGTGGAGCACACCGGCTTTGAGGCAAACCCCGTCCGGACCGAAGGGACCTACAGCAAGTACAACAGCCTGGACGACAAGATTGACGGCTTCCACTACTACACGACCTACATCAAGTTCGGGCTCGGCCGGGCCAGCTACGACGCCTCCCAGGAGATTCGGAACAAACACCTCACCCGCGAGGAAGGCATCGCCCTGGTGCGTCGGTTTGATGGGGAGTTTCCCGAGAAATACTTCCGGGACGTGATGGATGCTATCGGGATGAAGCCGGAACGGTTCCTGGAGCTGTGCGACGCGTTCCGCTCGCCCCACCTGTGGCAGCAGGAAAGCGGCCAGTGGCGTCTGCGCCACCAGGTCTCATGAGCTGAGGAGACCGGACACGATGCACACCGATCTCGCGACACTGTGCGTTGACCAGAAGGGTTCCTTTGGGACGGCGATCACCCAGATGGATCGCAGCCGCCTGGGCATCGTGCTGGTGGTCGATGAGGAGCGGCGGTTGCTCGGGACCATCACCGACGGCGATATCCGACGGGCAATCCTCGCCAAGGTGAGTCTTGAGGAACCCATCAGCGCCTTGCTCGCCAGGAAAGCCGGCACGCCGTACGCTCGTCCGATCACCGCCTCGATGGGGCAGGACCCCAATACCTGTCTCAGCCTGCTGAAGCAACACAACATCCTGCACCTCCCCCTGCTGGATGCCGAGCAGCGGGTCGCGGGGATGGTGACGACGGAGGAGTTCCTGCCCAACCAGGCGTTGCCGCTTAACGCGGTCGTCATGGCGGGCGGCCAGGGCAGCCGGCTCAACCCCCTGACGGTTGAGATACCCAAACCCATGCTGCTGGTGGGGAACCGACCGCTCATGGAGATCATGATCGAACAGCTTCGGGAGGCCGGGATTCGGGAGGTGAAGGTCACCACGCACCACAAGCCGGGGAAGATCGAAGAGCACTTTGGGGATGGGAGTAGCTTCGGCATGAGGGTGTCGTATGTGGAAGAAGAGCGTCCGCTGGGGACCGCCGGCGCGCTGGGGCTCCTGGAGGTCCCGAAGGAAACCACCCTGGTCATCAACGGGGACATCCTGACACAGGTGGACTTCCGAGCCATGCTGTCCTACCACCTGGAGCACCAGGCCCAGCTGACGGTGGCCGTCCGGCACTATGACGTCAAGGTGCCGTATGGCGTGATCGAATGCGAGGGGCCAGTCGTGCGCGCCTTGAGCGAGAAACCGGTGCTGGGGTTCTTCGTGAACGCCGGGATCTACCTCATGGAGCCCGCCGTGTTTCAGTTCATCCCCAGCGGACAGCGCTTCGACATGACCGACCTGATCCAGCGGCTGCTCGACCACGGGCAGCCGGTCGTGAGTTTCCCCGTCCGCGAGTACTGGCTCGATATCGGCCAGCACGCGGACTATGAACAGGCGCAACGGGAGGCCAAGACACTGGCATGGCGATGAGCGGGTGGAAGGGGAAACGGGTCCTGGTCACCGGGGCCGGCGGGTTTATCGGCAGCCATCTGGCCGAGCGGCTGGTGCAGCTCGGGGCTCGCACGAGGGCGTTGGTCCACTACCGTGCGAATGGCTCATGGGGATGGCTTGAGCGCTCTGCCTTCAAGGAGGAGATGGAGATCGTTGCCGGGGACATCGGTGATCGTGACAGCGTCGCGCAGGCCATGCAGGGGACGGATCTCGTGTTCCATCTGGCCGCCATGATCGCGATCCCGTACTCCTACCAGGTCCCGGCTTCGTTCGTCCAGACCAATATCACCGGGACCCTGAATGTCCTGCAGGCGGCTCGAGCGGTTCCCGTTGAGCGCCTCGTGCACACCTCAACGAGCGAGGTCTATGGGACCGCGCGGTACGTCCCGATTGACGAGCAGCATCCGCTGCAGGCGCAGTCGCCCTACGCGGCGAGTAAAATCGGGGCGGATCAGCTGGTTCGCTCGTTTTGGTGTTCCTACAGCCTCCCCGTGGTGACGGTGCGCCCGTTTAATACCTTTGGGCCTCGACAATCCGCCCGCGCCGTGGTGCCGACGATCGCGAGCCAATGTCTCGCCGAGACGGCCGTGCGCCTGGGGAACCTCACCCCCACGCGCGACCTGAACTACGTGAGCGATGTGGTGGAGGGGTTTGTTCGGGCCGCGATCTCACCGGCAGCAGTCGGGCGCACGATCAACCTGGGCACCGGGCGAGAGACCAGCATCGGGGAGTTGGCGCAGATGATCGCGCGCTGCCTCGAGAGGCCGCTCGACATCGAGGAGGACAGGGCACGCGTGCGGCCGGAGCGGAGCGAGGTGGAGCGGCTGGTGGCGGACAACACGGTCGCACGGGAGGTGCTCGGCTGGGAGCCGTCGGTGTCCCTCGAGGACGGGCTGAGGATGACCGTTGACTGGATGCGAGCGCACCTGGATGGATACCGTCCGAGCGTCTACGCCCTCTGAAGCCATCGGCGTGCACGTGCCGTCTGGGCGCATCCCGTTGAGCGTCCCAGAGCTCCGTGGGAACGAGTGGGCGTACCTCAAGGAGTGCCTGGACACCGGCTGGGTCTCCTCGGCCGGGCCATTCGTGGAGCGGTTTGAGCGGGCCGTGCAGCAGTGGATTGGTCCGACCTATCCCGTGGCGGTCGTCAATGGGACGGGCGGACTGCACCTGGCGATGCGCGCGATGCGGGTGCAGCCGGAGGATGAGGTCCTCGTGCCGAGCCTGACGTTCATCGCGCCGGTGAACGCCATCCGCTACTGCGGCGCGCATCCGGTGTTCGTCGACGCGGATCCCGCCACCTGGCAGATGGATGTGAGGCAGGCCGCGGCGTTTCTCGAGAGGGAATGTGAAGTCCGTGGAACACGACCGGGAGATGTCGAGTGCTGGCACAAAGAACGACACCGTCGTGTTCGCGCCATCCTGCCGGTCCATGTGTTGGGCCTGTCGTGCGCGATGGATGAGATTAACATATTGGCGAAGCGATACCATCTTCGGATCATCGAAGATGCCGCCGAGGCGATCGGGGTGCGCCACGGTCCTCTGCATGCGGGGGCGTGGGGCCACATCGGGGTCCTCAGCTTCAACGGGAATAAGACGATGACGTGCGGCGGCGGCGGTATGGTGCTGGCCTCCGCCAAGGTTCATCAGACCTATGTGCGCTACCTCTCGACGCAAGCCAAAGACGATCCAAAAGAGTATTACCACAGAGAAGTCGGCTACAACTATCGGATGACCAACCTGCAGGCGGCGGTGGGGCTGGCGCAGTTGGAGCAGCTTCCGGCGTTCCTCGAGAGGAAGCGCGCGATTGCCAGGCGCTATCGCGAGGCGTTCACCGACCTGCCGAAGATCACGCCGATGCCGCAGCAAGAGGGAGCGGCCTACTGGCTGTACACGATCCTGACGCCGGGCCGCGAGCAACGGGACTCGCTCGTGGCCGCGTTGGAGGAAGATGGCATCGAAGCCCGGCCCTTGTGGCGGCCGATCCACACCTTGCCGCCCTACGAGGGCTGCCACAGCGCGGGGCCGCTGGAGACCGCGGTGAATCTCTACGAGCGCGCGGTGAGTCTGCCAAGCAGCGTGGGCCTCAGCGAGGCGGACCTTGCGCGATGTGCGGCGGTCGTGACGCAGAGTCTCCAGGAGTAATGGGTGTGAGATGACGTGCTTCATCGAGTGGTTGACGGTGCGGGCGTGGTGTCTGACGATCTTGCCCCGCCTGGTCTGGATGCGCGTGAGGGGCGGGCGACGGATGTCGCGCTGTTGCGTGATTGACGCCTCCCGGCTCGGTCTGGTGCTGGCCCGGCTCTCCCAGTGGGTGACGGGCGTCACGGTGGAACCGCTCCGGTTTCGTCTGGTTGAGGTGCGGGATGAGCAGGGATTGCTGATCCGGTTGCGGATCGCCTATCAGGATCTGGGCGAGGTGCAGCGAGAGATGATGACTGATCCGTCGTTTCGCGAGGCGGTCAGCGGTGAGCTGGGGCACGATCGGTTCCCCGGCTACCTGGCCAAAGCCATTGCGACGCACAGTTTGACATCACGCCAGATACTGTATCGGGCCCTGCTGGTCGTTCAAGTGTGCCATTGGCACCTCAGGAAGGACGGGAGGCCCGGCAGGGAAGCCGTGTTCTTTATGGAGCGCCGGATCTGGTTTCACGTGATTGCGCGGTATGCGCAGAGAAATGGGATCACCGCCATCCCAGTCCCCAGGTCCATCCCCATGAGCGCATGGCGCCGCCGTCTGATCACACCAGGGCTGAAGCGGGTGCTCTACCGCCTCCAGGTCTATGGAGTGTTCGGCGGGCGCCGCCTTCCGGTCTCACAATGGTCCACCCTGGCGGGTGTCGGGCGCCGTGCCAAGCGCCCATCCGCACAGAACCCGGTCCATAGCCGGCAGCGCCCTCGGGTGGCGGTCGAATTCCACGGGACCCTCAATCTTGATCATCCGGGATACCGTTCGGATATGATCTTCTGGCAACAGGGGGGGATCTCAGGACGCGACGTGCTGATAACGTTTAATCTCGATTCCCACCCGCTCGATACGCAGACACTGGCTGAGCTTCAGCGCCATCGCCTTGACGCGGTCGCCATGCGCCCTTGCGTCGCGGCCACGCCGGACGCCCGAGTGTTCGTGCCTCGCCTCCGCGGGGACCCGCGCGGCCTGTCGAGATCCCCGCGTTTGCCTGGGGGGCTCGAGGGTCAATGGCTGCGGGAGCGTGTGCGCAATTACTACCGTGAGGGATGCGCGTTCTGGTCGGAGTTCTTTGAGGCCGAAGGGATCAAGGTGTACGTGACAGGGTTTCGGTACACGGAAACGCACTGCGCGATCGCCGATGCGCTCAAGCGTGTTGGGGGTGTGGCGACGATCTACCAATGGGCCTACGAGTCCTTTCCATCGGCCGAGACCGCCGTCATGGCCGATGTCTTTTTCGTCTACTCGCACGCCATGGCCGAGGTTGAGCGGCGATCCGGGTCGCAGATCCCATACCTGGTGGTGACTGGCTATCTCGGTGATCATCGGTTTGCCTTCCTTCGGGAAGGGGCGCGGCAGCTGCGCCAGGCGCTCCAGCGACGCGGGGCGCGGCGCGTCCTGGCGTTCGCCGATGAGAATTCTGCGGATGACGAGCGGTGGCATACCGGTCATCAGGTCGATCGGGAGCAGTACGCCTTCTTGTTGAATCGGGTGTTGGAGGAACCCTGGCTCGGGCTGGTGCTGAAGCCCAAGACCCCGGCGACGCTTCGTCGGCGACTGGGGCCGGTGGCCGAATTGCTCAAACGCGCAGAGGCCACCGGCCGCTGCGTGATGTTTGGACAGGGCGCCAATCAGAGCTCCCATCCACCGGCTGCCGCCGCGCTGGCCTCCGACCTGATGATTCACGGACATCTCAATGCCGGGACCGCAGGCTTGGATGCCGCCCTGGCGGGTGTGCCGACGCTGCTGGTGGATCGCCTCGGGTGGTCCGTGAGTCCGCTGTACCGACTAGGGGTTGGGCGCGTCGTGTTTACCGACTGGGAGGTCCTCTGGAAGGCCTGTCTGGAGCATTGGAGGCGTCCAGGCGGAATCCCGGGTTTCGGGGATTGGTCTCCGATGCTGGACGAGCTTGATCCGTTTCGGGATGGCCGAGCGGCCGAACGCATGGGCACGTATCTGCGATGGTTGCTCGAAGGATTTCAGGCCGGCCTGGATCGGGACACGGTCATGGCGGATGTGGCCGAACGCTATGGGACCCTGTGGGGCCGGGACAAAATTGCCCACGTCAATACAGAGCCGAACACGCCGTTTCACGCATCAGACGAAGATGTTCAGCCCTTGCCGAGCGTCGGAGAGGCCTGCTGAGCACAGGAGACCACAGATGAAACTTGACGGCGCGAGCCTCCTCATCACCGGTGGGACCGGATCGTTCGGCAAGCGGTTTGTGAGCCGTGTCCTGCAGTCATCCAAGCCGGAGCGGCTGATGGTCTACAGCCGCGATGAATTGAAACAGTTCCAGATGCGGCAGCGGCTTCCTCTTGACCGGGCTCCCAACCTCAGGATGCTGATCGGCGATGTGCGAGACCGGGAGCGTCTCTATCGGGTCATGGACGGGGTGGACATCGTGGTCCATGCGGCGGCGATGAAACAGGTTCCCATCGCGGAGTACAACCCCTTGGAAGCCATCAAGACGAACGTCATGGGCGCCGCCAACCTCATCGATGCGGCGATTGACCGGAAGGTGGGACGGGTCGTGGCGCTGAGCACCGACAAGGCGGCCAACCCGGTGAACCTGTACGGGGCGAGCAAGCTCTGCGCGGATAAGTTGTTCATGGCCGCCAATGCCGCGGGGCTCTACGAGACCCGGTTCAGCGTGGTGCGGTACGGCAATATTGTCGGCAGCCGCGGTAGTGTGATCCCGTACTTCCTCGCGCAGCGACCGAGCGGACGGATCACGATTACCGATGAGCGGATGACCCGCTTCCTGATGCGGCTCGACGACGGTGTGGACTTCGTGCTCCGCTGCATCGAGGTTATGCAGGGTGGCGAGCTGTTCGTGCCCAAGATCCCCAGCGTCAGGGTCGCGGATCTGGCCCGCGTCATCGCCCCGCAGTGCGAACGGGAGGTGATCGGCATTCGGCCGGGGGAGAAACTGCACGAGATCCTCATCCCTGCAGATGAAGCCCACCTGACGGTTGAGCTCGAGGACTCCTACATCGTTCAGACGAGCCACTCGTCACGGCATGGGAACGCGCGGCTGGATGTCGGGAACGGCAAGCCGTGCCCGGACGGGTTCTCCTACAGCAGCCACACCAATCCGTGGCAACTCGGTGACGAGGAGATTGCGGAGATGGTCGCTGAGGTCGAAGCGGATCCTGACCTCGCCGGCCTCCCCATGCCGACGGAGCCGCATTTCATCATGGGAGGCTGACGGTCGGTCTGCTATGAGCCCTCTTGGCCGACAGGCGGCGTTCCTTGACCGGGACGGCACGGTCTCGCAGTACACGGAGTACTGCCGACGGCCTGAGGATTTTGAGTTGCTGCCCGGGGCCAGCGAGGCCATTCGCCGGCTGAATGAGGCGGGTGTGCTGGTGGTCATCGTGACCAATCAGTCGGCGATCGGCCGGGGATGGCTCATGCCGGAGACGTTAACGCAGATCCACGAGAAGATGCGCCGGCAACTGAAGGAGAGGGGGGCTTCGGTCGATGCGATCTATGTGTGCCCGCACCATCCTGACGACGGTTGCGCGTGCCGTAAGCCCAACATGGGGATGCTCGAACAAGCCTCGCGAGAGCTCGGGATCTCCCTGGACGCTTCCTACGTGATTGGGGATCGGTTGCTCGATGTGCGCTTGGGTCGTGCCGCCGGGAGCACGACCATCCTGGTGCGCACCGGCCATCCGGTTGAGCTGCGCGATGGAGTAACGCCAGATTATGAAGCGGCAACGCTCCAGGAGGCGGTGACATGGATCCTGGACCGGGAGGACGCACGCGCTCGAACGGACCGTCATTGGTTGGACCGATACCGCGCGATGACCGAGCTGATCTACGCGATGCGCCGACGTTCCCGGCAGGTTGTCATGTTAGGGATGTCGGTGTTCAATCCTCGGCATTCGCTGCCGCCGGATCAGGCCCGCCTGCTCCAAGCGCTGCGCGAGCCCTGTGCCCGTCCGGCGGACGTCCCCTCGTTGGCGGTCATCGCATGGCGATGGCTTCGGCTCATGATGTTTGCGGCGAGAGACACCGTCCTCTTCGCCTGCTTGAAGTGGCGATGTGGCTCAGCGCTGCGACACGCCATGCGCGAGCCGACTTCGGTCGTGTTGAAGACCTGGGCGTTCGGCCCGGAGACGTGGAACGGGCCAGCCGACTTCTACTACGGGACACTGCCACAGCAACTGCGCGAGCGCGGCGTGCGGTGCGTGCTGTTGTGCGGTGATGCGCGCAGCGTCATTGATCCGGCGTTCACCCGAGCCTTCCTGCAGCGCACCGATGTCTGTGCCGTCCCGGAGTGGCTGCTCGTGCCGCTGTGGGCGCCGCTCGTGACCGCCTGCCGACAGTTGGCTGCGGCATGCGCCTTGTGGCGCTCGGCCGCGCAGTCCGACCATACCACCCTGGCTCGCGCCTGGGGCGCAGCATGCCTGGGGAGCCTTGAACCGATTACGATGCGCAACGGTTTGCAGTTCTACATTGCGCGGGCTGCGGTGAGCGCCTGGAGACCGAAGGCGTTCGTGGCGTTCTATGAGGGCCAGCCGTGGGAACTGCCGTCGAGACACGGGGTCAAGGCTGCCGATCCGCGATGTCTCACCGTCGGGTATCAGCACACGATCATCATGCCGTATGCCTTGTCGGTCTTGGCCCCGCAGTGCGGATCGTGGGAGTTATCCGCCCCTGAGATCATCCTATGCCTGGGCAGTGTCACCCGACGGATGATGGCGCTGGGCCACGCGCCGCTCGGCACCCGGTTCGTGACCTTTGGGACATTCCGCCGCACGGCCGACACCGATCGCATCGGCGCCCCTGAGCCGAGCCGGCGCACCGTTCTGGTGTTGCCGGAAGGGTACCTCCCCGAGTCGAAAATCCTGTTTCAGTTCGCGATGCGCGTGGCGGAAACCTTGCCGGATCACCGGTTCATCTTCCGCTGCCATCCGCTGCTGCCCTTCGACAAGGTCAGACCGCACCTGGACGATGCGCCGGAGCGGCACCCGAACGTGGAGCTCTCCACGCGGCCGTCTATCGCCGAGGACTTCGACTGGGCGTCAGTGGTGCTCTACCGCGGATCCTCCGCGGTCCTCTATGCGGTATTGCGCGGGCTGAAACCGCTCTATCTCCACGACGAGCAGACCCATGAGATTGATCCGATCTTCGAGCTGACCACGTGGCGTGATCGGGTCAATTCCGTTGCGGAGTGCTCATCGGCGTTGCGGCACTATGCGACGATGAGCGCAACAGCAGCCCGCGAGGCGTGGCGCAGCGCGGTGGAGTACACCAACGCCTACACGCAGCCGGCGAATGAGCTCTCCGTCACACGCTTCCTGGAAGCCATTGGGGTGGCGCCCGCGGCGTTGAACAATCCCGATGGCCTTGAGGAGGTCGCCCATGTCCTCACTTAGAGTCGGTTGCGATCTCTGCGAAGTCGCGGCGATGGAGCAGATGCTCGCCGGTCGCGACGGAGCGGTGGAAAGACTCTTCGACCCTGAAGAGCGGCACTACGCGATGGCACGCACACAGCCAGCCCAGCATCTCGCCGGTGTCTTTGCGGCCAAGGAGGCGCTGGCCAAGGCCCTCCGAACCCCGGGCGTGTTGGGCACGTATCACCGCGAGGTGGTCGTGGCGCACCTTGAGGAGGGTTCGCCCGTCCTTCGGCTCTCCGACACGCTTCAGGCGACGCTGCGCCATCTGGGACTGCGCGTAGTGGATTGTTCCATCTCGCATGATGGAGGCTATGCGATGGCGACGGTGCTGGTGGAGGTCGCCAACGTCGCATCGGCGGCGCGCTGTTGCGACCGGTGCCTGCTGACCCTGGAATCGCTCAAGGCCCAGGGGATTACCGATGTCTTCATCCGCGTGGAGCATGCGGACGGAACGCCTCGGTATCTCTGCCCGGTGTGTGTGAGGGGATGGTGAGCGTGGAGAAAGCCGAACACCTGAAAGACATCATTGCCAATTACTGGCAGCTGTCTCAAGAGGCGATTGATTGGGACCTGGAGCTCAATGGCCAGCGGCTCAAAAACTTCTCGTCGCTTCGCCTGTTACGGTTCCTGGCCAGCGTGGAGGAGCACTTCAACATCACCATTGAGGATCCGGACGCCATCAAACGCTTCCGCGATCTCTTAACCCTGGTACAGTCAGGATGATGACGGTCATTAAGCGCGCTGCGCGCCGCTCGGTGAAAGCGGCGTTCTTCAAGCGCCATCAAGGTGCCATCTCCATTGGGGCGCATTGCCAGATTCCGTTTCACCGCCTTCAGGTGCGGGCCAAACGGGTGGTGTTCGGTGACTATGTCCGACTCGGCGATCGGGTTGTCATCGAAGGAGAAAGCTGTGCTTTCGGAGATCACTTCTTCTGCGGCAGCGAGGTCGGGATCTACGGCCATCGTGCCCATGTCGAGGTGGGGAAGTTCAGTTCGATCGGCCTGCGGGCGACCTTCCTGCTCGGGCAGGGGAACCACCGGCCGCAATCGCTCGCCAATTTTCCCTTCGGGCACGTGCCCCATTTCGATGATCCAGCATGGACGGATGGGTTCGCGTATGACATGGAGGCCGCGACGTTTTGCCGTGTCGGCCATGACGTCTGGATTGGGGTGGAGAGCATCGTCCTTCCCAACGTCGCCATCGGAGACGGGGCGATCGTCTCCGCCGGTTCGGTGGTGAAGTACGATGTGCCGCCGTATGCGATCGTCGGGGGCAACCCCGCGCAGGTCATCTCATTCCGGTTCAAGCCCAGCCTCATCAAGGAGCTGTTGGAGCTGAAGTGGTGGGAGTGGCCGATTGAGAAGATCAACCGCAACAAGGCGCTCTTTACGAGGAGCCTGATGACCCGCCCCTCGCTGACCGGGTTGCCGATCACCTGACGATGACGACGCTCGATGCGTTGAGACGCTCCATCGCGCAGCTCCTCAAGGAGGCGCCGGAGAGCGACGGGGCCTACGTGCGTGCCATGGATCTGCTCGCGGAGGCGGATCTCAGTGCGCTGCCAGCCTTTCGGCTGGCGATCCTGCGCTCCTTCACCATCGAGCCGATCATTGAGACGCTGACCGTCAGGAGTTTCCTGGAGGGGTTCCGGCTGGAACTGTTCCTCAGCGAGTTCAACCAGCACCAGCAGGAGATCCTGGATCCCGCAAGCCGCCTCTACCGGTTCAAGCCGGACACCGTGTTCCTTGCCGTGCGATTAGAAGAGTTGTGCCAGGCGATCTGCGGCGGGCTCGGAGGCCTCACGACGGAGGAGCGCCGGCGCCTCCCGCACGATGCCCTCGAGACGATCAGCGGATGGGTGGAGCGGTTGAACGTCTCTGGCCTGCGCGATGTCATCGTCTCCAACTTCCTCGTGCCGATGGCCGGTGATCAGGGACTCTACGACACGCAGATCGCTGACAGCCAGCTCTCGGTGATCCGCGCGCTCAACGCAGGCCTCGTGGGTCTGCGCGAGCGGTTCACCCACCTGCGCATCTTCGACCTGGAATGGCTGGCCGGCACCATCGGCAAACGGACGTTCTGCGATCCGCTCCAGAGCTACCGCATGGCCAACCCGTACCGGCTCTCAGTCTACCCGGCGTACGCCGAACAGCTCCTGCTCCACACGAGGTTGTTGGATCACGTGCGGCGTAAGTGCCTCGTGCTGGACCTCGATGACACGGTGTGGGGCGGGGTGCTCGCAGAAGATGGGATGCGCGAGGTGAAGCTTTCCGACGCCTACCCCGGCAACTGTTTCAAGGATTTCCAGCGGGCGATTGTGAGTCTGACGTACCGAGGCATTCTGCTGGCGGTCAACAGCAAGAGCAACGCGGAGGACGCGCTCGCGATGATCCGTTCACACCCGGACATGGTGCTCCGGGAGGAACATTTCAGCGCGATCCGCATCAATTGGAGCGACAAGGCCGAGAACCTGCGCGACATCGCCCGTGAGTTGAACCTCGGGCTCGATGCGCTGGTCTTCATGGACAATAACCCTGTGGAGTGCGAGTGGGTGCGCCAGGCCTGCCCGGAAGTGCTGGTGGTCCAGCTGCCCGAGCAGCCACACGCCTACCGGACGGTCCTCGAAGGGCTGCGTTGCTTCGAGCAGCTCACCGTGACGACGGAGGACCACGCACGCAGCGCGATCTACCGCGACCAATCCAAGCGGCGGCAACTCGCCGCCCAGGCGGGCACCCTGGAGGAGTTCTACGCGAGCCTCCAGATGCGAGCGACACTGCTGCGCAACGAGCGCTCGACGATGCCGCGCGTGGCGCAGATGACGCAGAAGACGAATCAGTTTAACCTGACCACGCGGCGATACACCGAGCCGGAGATCGCGCGGCTCATGGAAGAAGGGTGTGTGTATGCGCTCCAGCTCGAGGATCGGTTCGGGGACAACGGCATCGTGGCGGCCGCGATCGTCGTGCCGACAACTGATGGGGCGGCGTGGATGATTGACAGCTTCCTGATAAGCTGCCGCGTCATGATGCGCACGGTTGAAGCGACGCTGCTGGCGCACATCGCGGAGGAGGCACGCAACGCCGGCGTCTCGTCATTGATTGGAACCTACCGGCCGACATCGAAGAACGGGATCGTGAAAGACTTTTATCACGAACGCGGGTTTGCACTGCAGAGCGTCAACGGAGAGGGCGAGGTCACCTACGTGCTGGATCTGCTCTCTAGGACAAGGCCACAGCCTTCGCCATGGATCCACCTCACGTTGGAAGCGGCGCACCCCCTGTGACCATGAAATGATCAAGTTCATTATCGAGTGGCTGGGGACTACTAAAGTCCTCACAATCCCCCGCAGATATGTAGGAAGGATCTTGGATTATTATTATGTACACAACGGTAAAGTGATCTATCAGTTGACCGGCTCCCTAACCCCAGAAGAGATCAATGGCCTTGATTTAATAAGACAAATCAAAAAAGAAACGGAAATGCTCTTAGCAGACCAAGAGGCATATCTGATCTATCAAACGGTTAAGAAAACTGAAAAAATTGAAGGGGACATTGCTGAGGTTGGCATCTATAAGGGCGCTTCAGCAAAACTGATACGTGGGGCAACAAAGAAACACCTGTATTTATTTGATACGTTCGAAGGCTTGCCAAGCTTGTGCGCGAAAGATGACCCAAAGCGATTTCAAAAAGGAAACTATTCTGCTGTGTTTGAAGACGTGAAGAATTATCTAAAAGATTGTCGAAATATTCACTTTTATAGAGGACGTTTTCCTTTGACAGCCGACCCCATAAAAGACAAACAGTTTTCGTTTGTTCACCTTGATGTAGATATTTATGAATCCACCTTGAATTGCCTGAAGTTCTTTTATCCCAGAATGAGTCGGGGAGGGGTGATCATCAGTCATGACTACCATGGTTCAGATGGGGTCAAAGCAGCATTTGACGAATTCTTCGACGAGAAGCCGGAGATCATTATTGAAGTGTATTCAACTGACCAATGTTTAATTGTTAAAGTGTAGACGGAATACAAACTGGCGTGGTGATCGTCGCATGATGAAAACGCTCGTCAAATCTGCGATCGGGCTGGCGAGCCCCCGGCTGCCGTTGGTGCGCGACGCGCTGGAGGGCGGCCTCACCGTGTTCCTCTCTCACGACGTCGCCCAGCACCCCTCCCCCTTCAGCCGCGAATGCGGGTTGGCGGTCGACCCGGCGTCATTCGAACGGCAGGTTCGTTGGATCGCGCAGGAATTTCAGGTGATCTCGCTCGATGCGTTGCTGGCGGGTCACCTGCCGCCGCGGGCGGCGCTCATCACGTTCGACGACGGCTTCGCGAGCGTGTTCCGCACCGCACTCCCGATCCTGCGGCGGCACGGGTTGCCGTCCACCGTCTTCCTGAACATGGCGTCCGTGTTGGGGGAGCCCTTCTGGGGCGCCCGCGCGGTCTACCTGTGCCGCCATGTGGAGGGATTTCTGGAGTTCCTCGCGCAGCGGGCCGCGCCCTCTTCGGGCGCGGCATTCCGCGGCCACCCTGATGGTGGCCGCTCCACACGGACTGCGGCGCGTCTGGAGGCGCACCTACACTGCTCCCCGGAGGTTGTGGCGGCCTGGGAGGCGCGTTGCGGTCATCAGTATCTTGCGGCGTTGTCAGACTATACCTGTCCGTTCGCGACCGCGGATGACCTGGCGGCTGTCCAGGACGATCCGTTGGTCGCATTTGGGAGCCACGCGTACCACCATTACAGCCTGCGCGTCCTGCCGGACGCCGCTGTGCGGGAGAGCCTCCAGGCCAACGCAGAGGCGCTCAGGCCGTATCGCAACAGCCGGCCGGTGTTTGCATTCCCGTTCGGAGTGTCCGCGACGGGTCAATCGGAGCTTGTGAGCGCGTTGGGCTACGAGCGGATCTTCACGTCACTCCCACGGGTGAATCCGGACCCGGCGGCCGGTGTGCTCCACCGTATTCCGCTGACCGCCTGGCACGACCGGCGCTCACGACTGTGGTTCCAAGTGGCTCGGGCGGCGCTTGACATGCGTCACGACAGGCTCTAATGCATTGCCTTGTGTTCGGCTACGGGTACATGGGCAAGATTCGCGTCCAGGTGCTGCGCGGACATCCGATGGTGCGCAA
>Ga0114945_10000469_pt1 | contig 26064 bp, 25 predicted proteins | sample OV2TP3_FD_87194 | JGI IMG/M metagenome (GOLD analysis project Ga0114945, IMG submission 87194) | Hot spring microbial communities from Beatty, Nevada to study Microbial Dark Matter (Phase II) - OV2 TP3 | ecosystem: Environmental > Aquatic > Thermal springs > Hot (42-90C) | place: USA: Beatty...
ATACTGCAGCTATAAAACGTCTTAATCCTGATTACTCTTGGCTACACATAGGGACCCGGAACCGGCAGTTTTCGATGCGGTGATGCTGACTTATCTGGGGTGATGGTATGGAACTTCGGCCTAGTTCTTTCGAGGCCAAGGAGCCCCGGCCCGATCTATCCTCCGGTTGAGCTTTGGTGTCGCCTTCCCTCCCAAAAGGCGACATTGAGAGCCCGCTCCCCTGAGCCTAAACTCGCTGCCATCCCGAAAGAAGGGAGGGGGAACACCATGTCCCAGACATTGAGCAGCTCGCCCAGCTGCGGACGTACCCCGACGAGGGCTGGGCCCGACGGTTCCTGACCACGTGGCTCCGGGCCCTGCACCGTGCGGGTCGAGCACGCCATCAAGAGTCACGAGTTGGACGCGGAAGAGATAACCGACGTCTGGGAGGTGCGGGACGCGACGGGCGCAGGCGGATTGGAGCTGCGCCTGGAGTCGCTGCGAAAAGTGGGCGCGCGGACCCGGAGCAAAGGCGAGCCGAATATCATCTCCGCGAAGGACCCGGCCCTGTGGCGGATCTACAAGTTCGATACCGCGATGGATGTGGTGAAGAGCGCCCCTGAAGGGATCGACCGGGTGCAGAAGTATGCCTTCCGGCTCACCGATCCCGAGTTCGGCAAGCCCTTCGACGGCTCCGAGCGCTTGGTCGGGATCTTCGTGCAACCGTGGTATGTGCGGCAGGTGTTCGTCAAGTAGGAGACACACGCGACCCGTCCGCCGGCGCCGCGATCGGGCGGCGCGCGCTGACCATCCGCAGGAGCCAGTAGCTCGCGACGGCCGAGAGCAGGTGCTTGACGGTGTGGCCGCCGACGAGCTCGCCCAGGGCGAGCACGGGCGCGTCGAGAGCCTCGAACCCCCTGGCCGCCACGTACCAGCCCACCGTCTCGACGAGGTCCCGACCGCGCGTGTAGCGGGGCGGGCAGAGCCAGACGAGCAGGGGAATGGCGAGCATCGGGTAGAACTGCACGAGGGCGTAGAAGCGGAGGTCCCCGGCGCCGCGGAGCTCTCCCAGGTGCCAGTGGATGGCGCTGGCGATGCCGGCCGCCACGAGCGGCCCGAGCAGCCACGCGCCCGCGCGGGTGTTGATCCGCTCCGCGATCGTGATGGCAAGGAGCGCCATGATGCTGACCGTGATGGGGAGCCGGTCCCAGAACAGGCGCGCCGTGGTCGGGTCGAGGTGGTAGTACGCCGAGCCGAGCCCGGTGGCGGCGACGGCGGCGAACATGACGGCGAAGGCCCCCCGCTCCCACGTCGTCGCGAACGGCCCGCCGGGCCGGGCCGGGGTGCGCCCCAGGACGAACGCCAGGCCGAGCCCGCCGACCAGCACGAACGCGGCGTTGGACCCCACGTTGAGGAAGTTGGGGACCCCGAGGATCGTCCGCCGGTCGGCGAACTCGTGATACCGCGGGTCCTGCGGGATCGGGGGCAGGGCGAGGACCGCGGCGATCGCGGCGAGGGCGGTCCCGACCAGCACCAGGACGCCCGCGCGTCGCGGGCGGCTCACTGGATCCGGAGCCGCGGATCCAGGGCGTCGCGCAGGGAGTCGCCGAAGAGGTTGAAGGCGAAGACGCCGAGGCTGATCGCGAGCCCGGGGAAGATCGCCATCCAGGGCGCCGCCTCGGCGAACTCGACCGCGGCGCCCCGGAGCATCAGGCCCCAGGCCGCCGTCGGCTCCTGGACGCCGAGCCCGAGGAAGGAGAGCGAGGCCTCCAGCAGGATCGCCTGGCCCAGGAACGCGGTCAGCAGGACGAGGTATGGCGCCATAACGTTGGGCAGCATGTGCCGGAGGATGATCCGCGCGTGCCCGTACCCCGCCGCCCGCGCCGCGTCCACGTACGGCATCTCGCGGATCGCGAGCGCGGAGGAGCGGGCGACGAGCGCGGAGCGGGGGATCATCGGCACCGTGATCGCGACGATCACGTTGAGCGTCCCCGTGCCCAGGATGATCACGACGGCGAGCGCCAGGATGATGAGCGGCAGCGACAGGAAGATGTCCATGACCCGCTGCGTGAGGAGATCGGTACGCCCCCCGAAGTAGGCGCTCGCCACCCCGATGACCGCCCCGAGCGTCGCGCCGAGGACCGAGGCGCCGAAGCCGACCAGGAGCGCGGTCCGCGATCCGTAGATGATCCGCGAGAAGACGTCGCGCCCGTGCGCGTCCGTGCCGAGCCAGTGCGCGGTTCCGGGCGGCGCCAGCATGGCGCCGTAGTCGTTCGCCAGGGGGTTGTGCGTCGCGAGCACGGGTGCCAGGGCGGCAGCCAGCCCCATGACGACGATGAGCGCCCCCCCGATCGCGCCGAGCGGGCGCTGCCGCGCGAAGCGCCCCACCGCCGTCGCCCAGGCGCGCGGCCCGGCCCGTGGGGCCGCTTCCTCGAGGATCTCGATCGGGACGCCGATCGCCATCAGCGCAGCCGGATGCGCGGGTCGATCCAGGCGTACATGAGATCCACGGCGAAGTTCACGACGATGAAGGTGGCCGCGACGATCAGGACGAGCGCCTGGGTCAGCGTGTAGTCGCGGTTGGCGATCGCCTGCACGAAGAGCAGGCCGAGCCCGTTCAGGTTGAAGACCTGCTCGGTGACGACGAGTCCGCCCAGCAGGAACGCGAACTCGAGCGCGAGGACCGTCAGCACGGGGAGCATCGCGTTCTTGAGGGCGTGCCGGGTGAGGACCAGCTTCAGCCAGAGGCCCTTGGCGCGCGCCGTCCGGATGTAGTCCTCGCGGAGGACTTCCAGCATGGCCGAGCGCGTCATCCGGGTCGCCACGGCCGAGTACCGGTAGCCCACCGCGAGCGCGGGCCAGATGAGCTGGGCGAGGTTCTGCCACGGGTCCACCCAGGGTGGCGTGTAGACCATGGGCGGGAGCCACCGGAACACGATGAGGAAGGTGAGGATCATGAGGATCCCCAGCCAGAACGACGGGGTGGCGAGTCCCGCGATCGAGAAGACCCGGACCACGTAGTCCACCCAGGTGTCCTGCCGGAGGGCCGCGAGAACGCCGAGCGGGATCGCGAGCAGCGTCGCGACGACCGTCGCCATGATCGCGACCTGGAGCGACAGCGCGAACCGGAGCCTGATCTCCTCGGTGATGGGCGACCCGGTCCACATGGAGACCCCGAGGTCGAACCGCACGAGCCCCCACATCCAGTCCGCGAACTGCTTCCAGACCGGCTGGTCGAGGCCGAGCTTGGCGCGCTCCATGGCCAGCATCTTTGGGTCCGTGAACTGGCTCTGGCCGCTCATGAACCGCATCTCGACGACGTCGCCCGGCACCACGCGGAGGAGCAGGAAGACGAGGACGGCGACCCCCAGCAGCGTGGGGATCATCAGGAGGATCCGCTTGACGATGTACTTCCACACGGCTCAGCGCCGCTCCCTCTCCCCCGATGGGGGAGAGGGAGGGGTGAGGGGGGCCGCCTACTCCGTCAGCCAGACGGTGTCGAGCTGGTTGTTCAGGTAGTGACTCGGCGTGACCTGCCACCCCTTGACCTTGCTCGAGTGCGGGATGATCCGGTGCCACTGGAGCGTCATGAGGTAGTGGGCTTCCTCGTCGAGCAGCCGCTTCTCGAACTGCCGGATGAGCCGCTTCCGCTCCTCGGGGTCCGTGGCGCGGCTCTGCTTGTCGTAGAGCTCGTCCAGCACCCGGTCGGTGTAGTGACCGTAGTTGGCGGGATTCTTGTCCACGGAGATGAACTTGTAGATGTCCAGGTCGGGCTCGACGATGTACCCGCACTGGAAGTCCATGTGGACTTCGGTCTCGCCCTTGCGGATCGGGGCGAAGTACGCGGCGGGCTCGACGACCTGCTGCTTGACGTTCAGGCCGACCTGGCGCCACTGGTCGATGAGCCAGATACCCAGGGGCTCGTAGGGCATGGGGATCCCGCGGTTCGAGAACGTGAACGAGAGCCCCTCGGCTCCGGCCTCCTTGAGGAGACGCCGGGCCTCGGCGCGCGAGGCGTTGATGTCCTTCCAGTAGCCGGCGAGCTTGGCCAACTCGTCCGGCGGCGTGGCGAACGGCGTGCCGGGCACCTGGACCCCGGCGACCTCCTTCACGATGGCGATCCGGGAGAGCGCCTTCGAGCCTTCGTACCGATCGAGGGCCAGCGTGAGGGCGCGGCGGACCCGCTTGTCGTCGAACGGCTTCTTCTGGTGGTTGATCCCCACCATGAGGACGCAGTCCCAGGCGCTCTCCTGGACCGTGATCTTGTCGCCGAGCGCGGCCTTGAGGCTGTCGCGGTCGGCGGGGGTGAAGCCGCGGAACTGGATGTGGGCGCGCTCCCCTCGGATCGCCGCGACCTGTGCCGAGGATGAGCTGATGAAGAGCGCCCGGAACCCATCGAGGTAAGGCTTCCCCCTGTCCCAGTAGTCGGGGTTCTTCTTCCCGACCACGTGGGAGCCCTTGACGTGCTCGACGAACTTGAAGGGACCGGTGCCCATGATGTTCTTCTCGGGCCAGTGGATGTCCTTGGCGAGGATGTCCGCCTTGTAGATGAAGTTCCAGGGCGAGGCGACCGACGCGAGGAACGAGGCCGACGGCCACTTGAGGCGGAAACGCACCGTGTAGGGGTCCGGCGCTTCCACCGCCTCGACCACGGTGTACTGGCCCTTGCGGGTCGAGCCCACCCCCGCGGGCGGGAAGATGATCTTGTCGTAGGAGACCTTCACGTCCTTCGACGTCATCTCGCTCCCGTCGTGGAACTTCACGCCGCGGCGGAGCTTGAACGTATACGTCCGCCCGTCGTTCGTCACCGTCCAGCTCTCGGCGAGGTCCGGGGCGGGCTTCGTTCCCGTGGGATCGTGCGGATCCACCCGGAGCAGCGTGTTGTAGAACGGCGCGATCGGGTGGATGAGGCCGAACGTCTCCTCGCGGTGCCCGTCGTAGGACGGCGGCTCCGAGGGGACGGGGAAGATCAGCTCGCCGCCGTAGCGCGGCTTGTCCTGCCCGGCGGCGGGCAGGGCCAGAAGGGCGACGAGCAACAGGGTGAGCAGGCCGGTCACTGGGGGCATTCGGCACCTCCCGCGTTTCGCGCGTGCTGGTCGCTGGTTGGCGCCCATTGTCGGGTGGTCAGACCACCCTGTCAAGCGAGAATGCAGGCCGCCCAGTGGCCGGGTCTGATCTCCCGGAGGGGCGGGACCTCCGCCCGGCAGCGGTCGATCGCAATCGGGCAGCGGGGGTGGAAGACGCAGCCGGACGGGGGGTTGACCGGGCTCGGGACCTCGCCCCGGAGCACGATGTGCTCGCGCCGCGCCTCCACCTCGGGGTCGGGGATCGGCACGGCGGAGAGGAGCGCCTTCGTGTACGGATGAAGCGGGTCGTCGTAGAGCGCCTTCCGGTCCGCCAGCTCGACGATCTTGCCCAGGTACATCACGGCCACGCGGTCCGAGATGTGGCGGACCACGGAGAGGTCGTGGGCGATGAAGAGATAGGTGAGCCCGAACTCGGCCTGGAGGTCCTCCAGCAGGTTGATGATCTGCGCCTGGATCGAGACGTCGAGGGCCGAGACGGGCTCGTCGCAGATGACGAGCTTCGGCTCCATGGCGAGGGCTCGCGCGATCCCGACACGCTGGCGCTGCCCCCCGGAGAGCTCGTGGGGGTAGCGCTCGGCGTGCCTCGGTACGAGCCCGACGTGCCCGAGGAGGTCGCGCACCCGCGCCGCCCGCGCCGCGGAGTCGGGCACGATCCGGTGGACCGCGAGCGGCTCGGCGATGATCTGGCCGACCGTCATCCGCGGGTTGAGCGAGCTGTACGGGTCCTGGAAGATGACCTGCACCCGGCGGCGCACCCCCCGCAGCTCGGACTCGCCGAGCGCCGTCAGGTCGCGCCCCTCGAAGATGATCTCCCCGCTCGTCGGCCGCTCGAGCATGAGGATGCAGCGCCCCGTCGTGGTCTTCCCGCAGCCGGACTCGCCGACGAGACCCAGGGTCTCGCCGCGCCGGATCGTGAAGCTCACCCCCTCCACCGCGCGGATCAGCGCCCGATGGCCGCCGAAGAGGCCGCCGCTGACGAGGAAGTGCTTGACGAGGTTCCGGACGTCGAGAAGGATCTTCGAATCCTCCCCCACCCCCGTCCCCTCCCCACCCACCGGGGGGAGGGGAGTCATCGCTCGCATGGACAAGGCACCGGTGGCGTCACCGCGCAGCCTCAGCCGTCAGCCGCTCGGCCTCCCAGCACGCGGTGACGTGCCCGTCGGGACCGACGGGCCGGAGCGCGGGGCGTTCGAGCGGACACCGCTCGACGCGGAAGGCGCAGCGCGGGGTGAAGGCGCACCCCGGCCCGAGCCGCGTCAGGTCGGGCGGCTGCCCCTCGATCGGGTCGAGGCGCGCGCGGCGCGGCTCGTCGAGGCGCGGCACCGAGCGGAGCAGGCCGAGCGTGTAGGGGTGTCGCGGGTTGGCGTAGAGCTCCCGCGCCGTCCCGCGCTCGATGATCTTCCCCGCGTACATGACGTTCACCCGGTCGGCGTACCGCGCCACGACCCCGAGGTTGTGCGTGATGATGAGCATCGCGACGCCGAACCGCCGCGAGAGGTCCTTCATGAGCTCCAGGATCTGGGCCTGGATCGTCACGTCGAGCGCGGTCGTCGGCTCGTCGGCGAGGACGAGGGACGGCTTGCAGGCCAGCGCCATCGCGATCATCATCCGCTGCCGCATCCCGCCGCTGAACTGGTGCGGGTACTGCCCGAGCCGTCGCTCGGGGTCGGGGATGCCGACCGTGGCCAGCAGCTCGACCGCGCGCGCCCGCGCGTGGGCCGGCGACATGCCGAGGTGGATCTCCAGCCCCTCGGTTAGCTGGCGGCCGATGGAGAGGACCGGGTTGAGCGACGTCATCGGCTCCTGGAAGACCATCGCGATCTCACGGCCGCGCACCCGGCGCATCTCCTCCTCGCCGAGGGCCAGGAGGTCGCGCCCCTTGAAGAGCACCTGGCCGCCCACGACGCGCCCCGCGGGAGCCTGGACGAGCCGCATGATCGAGAGCGCAGTGACGCTCTTGCCGCAGCCGGACTCCCCGACGAGGGCGACCGTCTCGCCCTCCAGGACGTCCCACGACACGTCGTCCACGGCGCGGACGGTGCCGGCGCCGGTGGCGAACTGGGTGGAGAGCGACCGGACGTCGAGCAGGACGCTCATGCCGCGAGGGCAGGGACCCCGGGCGTGCGGGCGGGGCCCGGCAGGGCCATACCCAAGGGTAGAGGCCCCCCGGCGAGAGTGTCAAGCGCCCCTGGGCCCCGGTCTGCTACAATCGCGCTGACAGCCGCGTCCCCCGCGCACGCCTGGAGCAAGCGAGGACCCGCCATGAAGCCGTTCGTCGTCAACCGGTACGGCCGGATCGTCTTTCCCTCGAACTTCTTCCCCGAGCTCGACTTCTCGGTCTTCGAGACGCTCGAGCAGTTCGCCGCCGTCATCAAGCGGGACTTCGAGGAGAAGGCCCCGAACGAGACCGACATCCTGCTGCGCGTGGAGGCGCAGGGGTACGAGCGCCGCTACGAGCTCCTGCGCGACCTCGCGCTCAACCTGTTCTGGGTCAACCGCTACTCGCTCACGATGTACCACAAGCGCCCGACCCGCTGGCGGGATGTCCCCCGGCAGCGCGACGACGTGTTCCTCCCGGTGTTCACGCCGTGGGACGGGGCGGAGGTGGCGGCGGCCATCGAGGCGCGGTACCGGTCGCTCCCGCCCACGTGGGACCGCGGGACGGAGGACAAGGTCTTCGACCTCCTGCTCGACGTCTTCCGCCACAAGCAGTGGGCCGGGGGCGAGCTGCCGGCCATCAAGCCGACCGTGGCCGAGGCCCTGGCCGACCCGAAGAACCTCACCTACCACCTCCTCGACTGCGACCCGGACTACCCCGGCTACGGCTGGGACGACATCATCGAGTGCACCCACGAGGCCCCGGAGCTCGAGGCGCTCCTCCGCCAGGCGATGGTGCTCCACAACCAGTACCGGTGGGACCGGCGGAAGACGCGGCTCATCGAGGTCGGCAAGCTCCAGCCTGACGACTTCGTCGTGCTCTTCCACCCCCGCGGCGAGGACGTCCTCCAGTTCGTCCGTCGCGCCCGGAGCCCGCGGCGCGCGCGGCTGCGGAAGCCGACCCCGGCCGAGTCGCGCAAGCCCGTGCAACCGTACCCCCCCGTGAACGTGCGCGCCCGCTTCACGGTCATGCCGCGGCTCGAGGCGCTCGCGGTCTACAAGGGCGAGCGGGTCTGCACCAACGACGACCTGATCCGGAACGCCGCCTACTGCTGGTCGCCGATGACCGCCGAGCAGATCCGGCAGAAGACCGGGATCGAGGAGCGGCGCTACACGGAGCTCGACCTCGACCACATCGCGCTCCTCGCCGCGCGGGCCGCGCTCGCGAAGTCGGGGCGGCGGCCGGAGGAGATCGGTGCCGTGATCTTCTGCTCGTGCACGAGCACGAAGATGATGCCGTCGGTGGCGACCTGGCTCTCGGGCCAGCTCGGCCTCTACCAGACCCACGCCTCGTGCGACGTGGTCGCAGCCTGCGCGGGGCTGCCCTACGGGCTCGCCGAGGCGGTGCGCCAGCTCCAGGAGGTGGAGCGCCCGGTCCTCGTCGTCTGCGGCGAGAAGTTCTCGGACAAGATCGGGACGGTGCGGACCTCCCGGATGATCTTCGGCGACGGGGCGGCGGCGCTGGTCGTCGGGCCCGCGCCCACAGGAGCGCCGCCCGACGTCGAGGTCTACCAGACCTATGCGAGCGGTCCGATGAGCGAGGTGGACTCGATCGTCTGGCCGAACCCCGAGTTCGACAACAACATCACCGTCTACGGGCCCGAGGTCCGCGCGCTCGTCAAGCGCTACCTCACGCAGATGCTCGAGGAGCTGCGCACCCAGCCCCATCCGGACGGGGGCCCCGGCTCGCTCCTCGACGCGATCGACCTGGTCGTCCCGCACCAGGCGAACCAGACGATGGTGGTGAACCTCGCGCAGGCGGCCGGCCTCGCCCCCGACCGCCTCTACTTCGACATCGCCTGCGTCGGGAACACCTCCTCGGCCTCGATCCCGATCGCGATCCACGACGCCGTCCGGGAGGGCGTGATCTCGCGCCCGATGCGCCTGTTCGCCCCCGGCTTCGGCGCGGGCGCGGTCGGCGGCTACGTGGTCCTCCGCCTCGACCCGGCCGTCGTGACGTAGCGCGTCCGCGGCTGACGAATTGCGGGGGCACCCGCCCGAAATCGTCACGTTCCGGGGCGTGCCGCAAGCCACGCGTCGCAGAGGCGCCGCGGGCAAGTCCGCGTCGGATAGGCGACGCCGGTGCCGCGGCCAGGCCACTCACATCCCTGGTCCGAGGCTTGCACAACGCATGGCCGCGGGGGTGTGCGTGACGGCCGCGACCCGCGGGTCCGGCGGTCACGACACGATCCTGCCTGGCGGTGTCCACCTCAGAACAGGGCAGGGGGGCTGACATGATGACCCAGCGCTGGCACCTGGTTGCGGTCCTGGCGGTGCTATTCACCGTCCTGGTGGCGGGATTCGCCTCGGCGGGCGGGCCGCCATCGGGTCCACCCGGGCTGGACCAGGCCATCGCGGCCCAGGAGGCGCACACGGACGCCCTGCTGGCCAGACCCGGCGTCGTCGGCACGGCCGTGGGGCTGGGGGCGGACGGGCGGCCCGTGGTCAAGATCTACATTTGACTGTGTAAGCGGGAAGACGGATACTCATGCCCGCCTTACGCATTTCCAAAAACGCTCAATGTGAGAAGCGGAGGGGTCCGATGACAAGCAGCAGGCGCCTCACGTCGGTCTTCGAACGGTCTGTCATTCTTTGGTCAGCCGTGGTGGCGCTGGCCGTCGCCTCCGCGGTGTCAGGCGTGCAAGCTCAGAATCCGCAAGCGCTCGAAGCGCTGCATCAACGGCTCCTGCCCCTGTTCGAGCTGGCGGGCGTGGTGTTCACCGACGCCGACGAGACGAGCGGCCGGCTGGTCGTGGGCGTCTTGGACCGCGGCGTCGAAAGCTTGGTTCGGGCCAGGCTTCCTGCGCTGGGCGTATCGTCGCAGTCCGTGGACGTCGTTGAGACGGAGCCCATTCTGCGGGTAACAACACTTCGCGACAAAGTTCGGCCCGTCGTTGGTGGCTTGCAGATCCGCTTCTCGCAGTACCTTTGCAGCCTGGGCTTCAACGCCTCGCGTAATGCCACAGCGGGCTATGTCACCGCCTCTCACTGCAGCACCAAGCAAGGCGAAGTGGATGGAACCAAGTATTATCAGCCGCTGAATCAGGTGGCGGACGAATTCATCGGGACGGAGGTGGCAGACCCCGCTTTCTTCCGCAACACGAACGGCTGCCCGCGGGGAAGACGATGCCGCTATTCCGATTCGAACTTCAGCGACGGCGACGATGTGGTGCTCTTTACGCTCGGCGTGATCGCCAGGACGACGGGACCCAACAACGGCTCACTCGAGATTGACGGAGAGTTTGCCATCACCGCGGAAGGGCCCGCCACGGTTGGAGAAACGGCGAACAAGGTTGGACGAACGACTGGCTGGACGCAGGGGACCGTCACTCGCACCTGCGTCAACACCGGCGTGTCAGGCACCAACATCGTCCTTCTCTGTCAGGATTTCGTGGAGAACACGGTGCAGATAGTAGCTGGTGGCGACAGCGGTTCTCCGGTGTTCCGCATCAACGCCGATGGCAGCGTCACACTCCTTGGCAACCTCTGGGGCGGCAACTCATCGGGCACGCTGTTCGTCTACAGCCCGATCGCCAACATCGAGCACGAGCTTGGAGCGCTCACGACGTTCTGAACCGCCGGTTACAGCTGTTGAGCCAGTGAAAGCGGAATGGCGGTGACCCCCCGTTGGGGGCTCGGTTTCTTGTTCTACGATTATAAATGACGTCATGAGGCTTCTGAGCCGGACGACGGCGCCACGAGTTGCTCTCGGCTTTGTGCTAGCAGCGACCACCGTGGGCACCGGCCTCCTTGCAAGGGCGATCGTCACGGCGGGCCGGGAGGCATCCCAGGAACGGAGCACGATGGAGCGCTATGACGACCTCCTTGTGCGCGTCGAGGAGAAGGTGCCTGGCTTCGGCGGCATGTTTATCGGCCAGGACGGACGGCTCGCCGTATACCTGCTCGACCCGTCGCAGCTCGCCGCCGCCCGCTCGGCGATCGAGGCCGTGTTCGGCGCACAACGAGTGCCGGCAGTGGGCGTGCGCGCCCTCCAGGGTCAGTACACGGTGTCCCAGCTGAAGCGGTGGACAGAACGCGCGGCGGGGATGCTGGAAATGTCGGGCGTGACCACGGTGGATCTGGACGAGGCTAAGAACCGCGTCGCGATCGGGCTCGAGGACGACTCCAGGACGCCGACGGTGGAGCAGGCGCTCGGGTCGCTGGGCATCCCGCGCGAGGCTGTCGTGATCGAGGTGACGGGGCAGATCAGGCCGCTCGATCGCCCACAACCCAAAAGCCGTTCGACGGACCAAGTGCGGCCGTGATCGGCTTCCCCTCCGCCGCGATGAAGAACAACCACCGACCACCGAACCTACCTGCCCGGCGGTAGTCATCCTGGCTGACGGCCTCGACCATTTCGGATTGAACGGCACGCAGCGCTGACCCAACGCTGCGGCGCGCCGGTCGGGCTGGAGGCAGCTCGACCGAGCAAGCGGAGGGGTCACCATCGACGGCGCGCCGTGAGGCGGAGGAATCCGACCACGGTCTGACCCACCCCGGGGCCGGCCAGCAGCCGGCCCCGGCCGTTTCTTCGGGGCGGGATGGCGTCCGCGTGAGCGGCCGCCGCTCCGGCGGATAGAGTAGGATCGCGAATGAGGCTGACGCCCATGGAGCGACGGACCATCCAGGAAGTCCTCGGAGAGCTGACCGACCGCGTGATGTCCCTCCCGGGGGTCCTCGGAACCGCCGAGGGGCTGTGCAACGGACAGCCGTGCATCAGGGTCTTCCTGACCCAGAAGACCCCCGAGCTGCTGCGGCAGATTCCCGCCGCCGTCGAGGGGTATCCCGTTTCCGTGGAAGAGACGGGAGAGTTCCGCGCGTTCGCGAGCTGAGCCCCCCGGGCTCGGGCGGCGGCCCTCTCGTCAGCCGCGTCTCGTTGGCCATCCTCGACGCCGCCTGCCGTGCGAGCGTCCGAGCTTGTTCACGCCCGACGGACCTGCGATGATCAGGTCGTGAAGGAGGGCCGGGCGTGACCGGGGCGCAGCTCCTCATCCGCTGCCTCGAGCGCGAGGGCGTCCGCTACGTCTTCGGCGTCCCGGGCGAGGAGACGCTCGACCTCAACGACGCCCTCGCCGACTCGGCGATCCGGTTCGTCCCCGTCCGCCACGAGCAGGCCGCCGCGTTCATGGCGGACGTCTGGGGCCGCCTCATGGGCCAGGCCGGCGTCTGCCTCGCGACGCTCGGCCCCGGGGCGACGAACCTCGCCACCGGCCTCGCCGACGCGACGCTCGACCGCGCCCCCGTCGTCGCGATCACGGGGCAGCTCCCGCGGGGCCTCCTCCACAAGGAGTCCCACCAGTACGTGGACATCGTGGACGCGTTCCGGCCGTTCACGAAGTGGAACACGCAGATCGAAACGGGCGCGGTCATCCCGGAGGTGGTGCGGAAGGCGTTCAAGGTGGCCCAGGAGGAGAAGCCGGGCGCCTGCCATCTGGAGCTGCCCGAGGACGTCGCGCAGGAGCCCGCCGCCGGCGAGCCCCTCCGCGTGGACCGGCCGCGGCGCCCCTCGCCCGACCGGCCCTCGCTCGCGCGCGCCGCGGACCTGATCAACCGGGCCGAGCGGCCGCTCATCCTCGCGGGGAACGGCGTGATCCGCGGCGGCGCGTCGAAGGAGCTGCGGATCCTGGCGGGGCGCGCCGGGATCCCCGTCGTCAACACGTTCATGGCCAAGGGCGCGATCCCGGCCGACCACCCGTGGGCCGCGATGACCGTGGGGCTCGCCGCGGGCGAGGCCGAGCGCGCGGGGTTCGCGAAGGCCGACCTCGTCGTCGCCGTGGGCTACGACCCCGTCGAGTACGGGCCGGGGCAGTGGAACCGGACGGGCGAGGTCCAGATCGTCCACGTGGACTTCACGGCCGCCGAGGTGGACGCCCGCTACCAGCCCGCCGTCGAGGTCGTCGCCGACGTCCGCGAGGCGCTCGAGCTGCTGGCGCCGCTCGTCGTGGCGCGGCCCGACCGGGTGCTGCCGGAACGCCCGCCCGCCGACCCGCGGCGCCGCTCCGACCGGTTCCCGCTCCTGCCCGAGCGGATCCTCGCCGACCTCGAGGCGGCCCTCGGGCCGGAGGACCTCGTCATCTCCGACGTCGGCGCCCACAAGCTCTGGGTCGCCAAGTGCTACGGGGCGCGCGTGCCGAACACCGTGATCATCTCCAACGGCTTCGCCGCGATGGGGATCGGCCTTCCGGGCGCGGTCGCCGCGAAGCTCGCGCTCCCCCAGCGCCGGGTCGTCGCGGTCACGGGGGACGCGGGCTTGATGATGAACGTCCAGGAGCTGGAGACCGCGCGGCGCCTCGGCCTCGCCTTCGCCGTCCTGATCTTCAACGACGGCGGCTACGGCTCGATCCGCTGGAAGCAGCAGCGGCGGTTCGGGCGGACGGCCGGCGTGGACTTCGGCAACCCGGACTTCGTCCGGCTGGCGGAGGCGTTCGGCTGCCGGGGCGTGCGCGTGGAGTCGGCTTCTGGCCTGAGGCCCGCGCTCGACGCCGCGCTCGCGTCGTCCGTGCCGGTGCTCCTCGACTGCCCGGTGGACTACTCGGAGAACGACCGGCTCATCGAGCCGTAGGGTGCCCTTCCGCCTGCCACGCGACGCCAGGCTGGTCCGCTTTCCCTCGACGGATGGGCTTCAGCTCGAGGGACGCCTCACCGTCGCGGACCCGAGCCGCAGCGTCGTCCTTTGCCACCCGCACCCGTTGTACGGTGGCTCCATGCTCACCCCCGTCATCCTGACCGCCGAGCAGGCCTTCCAGGAAGCCGGCTGGACGACACTCGCGTTCAACTTCCGGGGCGTCGGCGGGAGCGAGGGGACCCACGGCGAAGGGAAGGCCGAGGTCGCCGACGTCGAGGGCGCGCTCGCGTGTCTCGTGGAGACGCTGGGCGGAGGCTCGCCGTCGCTCGCCGTCGCGGGCTATTCCTCCGGCAGTCGCGTGGGCGGCCAGGTCGCGGCGTCAGACCCGCGCGTCGGCTTCTACCTCGGGATCGCGCCGACGGTGAACCTCTACGACTTCGGCTTCCTCCGCGCGGCCCGCTGCCGCATTGCCCTCATCGCGGGCACCCACGACCAGTTCTGCGACCGCACGAAGCTCGAGGCGCTGGTGGCCTCACTCCCCGCAAAGCCCTGGCTCCGCTGGCTCGACACCGACCACTTCTTCACCGATGCCTTCGACGCCCTCGCCGCCGCCTGCCGCGCCGCCCTCACCTGATCCCGGTCACACGCGCTGCCGCGAGGCAAAAGTTCTGGAGGTAGGGGAGTGGGAAGGGGGGTGGCGGCGGGTACTCACTACTCGGGTAACTGCGAAGACGAAGCCCGAAGAACGCGACGTCAGAGATGTCGAGCTCGGCGGTCGACTCGCCCTGGACGGACAAGGACTGGAGGACGCGACGGATGGTTGGCGGGTTGGTGTCGTATCGAAGGGCTTCGAGGGTTTGAAGATCGGCGGGAGGTTCAAACTCGACGAGGTCTACGAGCGCCGGACGCTGGTAAGGATCCGGGTTTCTCGGAATGTCGTCTCCGCATCCGCCATACTGCGTCAGTGTGAGGACGTTCGCGGGCGCGTCTTGCGGGTGGCGGTAGATCAGCTCCAGGAGCGCGAAGTCCGCTGACACTGGCACATTGCTTGTGACGCGCGTGAAGTATTCCTGGAAGTACTCTTGATCGAGTGACGGCGAGGGATATGTGAGGTTGACCGAAGCATAGAAGTCCGGGGCTGCGAGGTAGAGCAGGTACGCGTGCCACACCCCCCGGAGGGGCAGAAGGTTCACCCAGGTCGCAGCGACGGCGTCGCGCTCGAGCCCGAGGGCACCCCGGAAGACGACCAGGTACTTCCCGGCGTTGGCCGGCGGCTTGGTTGGCGGGTAGGCGGGCGGCTGGAAAACAGGGCTTGGCACATCTGGCTGGAGCTGCAGCGGCCACCCGGCGAGCTGATAGCGGTTGCCGTCCGTGGCGTCGTAGTAGAGCGCGAACCACCCGTCCATAACCTCGTTCGGGGTCAGGTTGACGATCCGGAAGCCGCCGCTCTCGACACGGATTTCAAGTCTGCCGCGGAAGAAGTAATCGAGGAGCGCCGCCGAATACCCCATCGCGCGGGGGATCAGCTTCTCCGCGTAGGCCTGGTGCACGCGATCGTCCAGGACATAGTTCCCGCTGGGGCTGCCTCGAAGGTTCAGGGATCGCGCCAGCACCCCGTCGGCCACGAAGAAGTCGATGGACTCGCCGTCGCCACGCTTGTTGAAGTAGCGGCGCCAGCCACGCCCCTCGGGGATGAGCTGCCCAGGGACCAAGCTGGTGACCCTGGGGAGGGCAAAGTCCTTGAAGGTCGTGTCTTTGCTCAGGAAGTTGCCATTCGTATACTCGGCGATCCCGATCCGATTCCCGGTGAGGACTTCGCCGTTCTGTCCGGTGAAGCGGTCCGTATCGATGAGCCGGGCGATCGGTACCGGCGCCTCGGGATGGGCGGTGGGGAGGAAGATCTGGGGGGACGGACCGATCGGGTCGGCGTCGAGCAGTCTTTGGAACACGTCGGTATTCCTGGAGGCGCCTGCTTCCACCCACTTTTCATACCAATCGACATCGCCGACGCCCCACTTGTTGAGGTGTGGGTCGTTACGCACGTGGGCAGGCACGGAGGCATCCTGGATGAGGTGCATGACCTGACCCAGGGCACGGAATGTCCAGGCAAACGCCTGGTCCTGTTGAGCCTTCGTGGGAGCTGCGAGGGCGTTGTAGAAGTGTTGGCGCGCGACGGGCCAACTCCACGTCTCGTTGCCCGCTCCGACAAAGGAGTCCTGGTGTAGGTTTTGTTGCCAGAGCAGGGAGGATTGCCCGGACACCAATGCGAGCTGAAGCCCCGCGGCGTTCCACAGCGCGAGCGGGTTGTGGAAGTGGTGTCGCACGCGAGCCTCAGGCTCATCCTCGAGGAATGCCCCTTCCTGGACCCACTGCCTAGCGGGTCTCTGCATCAACATCGTGTCCAGTCCTTCCGGAAAGCCCAGGTGCGATCGCAGGACGAGATCGAGGGACGAGACGTCGACGGCCTGGCTTGCTAACGCCCGATGAGTGTGCAAGTCGTACGCCCAGACGGCTTGGCTGCGACAGGCAGAGACGAGCAGCGCCAGGCATAGACAGATCCGCAACGCGTTCATTGCTTCCTCCGAACTACTTGCCACGACCCGAGGGCTGAAGCCCGAGGGCTTCCCGCTCGTCATCGAGGGCCCTGAGGTACCGCCGCATGCGCGAATCTGGGATCTTGGACCAGGGCCATGCTTCCGATAACGATTTCAGCCGCTCTTCTCGCGTCCTCGAAGGAGGCAACTCGAAGACCGCCCCCGGCCCTTCGAACCGCATCCAGGCTTCGTTGTGCAGCCTGTCGTGTTCGGCCAAGTCGAGCTTGCCCCACCCCGCCGACCCGCGAAACCGCCATCGGCCGTAGCCGGACTTGAACATGTGCAGGATCGGACCCTCGATGGTTACCAACGGATTGAGCGCGCGCGTGGAACGGGCGGGCACGACAAACCGCCCCTCGCGGTCGGTCACAGCTTCCTCGGCGTCGTAGAACTCGACCCTGGAGTGGATGAAGCCGGGTGAGCGCTTCCGCCACTCCGCGAGGATCACCACGCCAGAGATCGGTTGACCCGTCTCGGCGTCCACCACCTGACCGCGCCAGGGCCCGGCTCCCTCGGCGGCGCCGAATCCCGTGCAGAGACCCGGGCCGATCGCCAGAATGCCGACGGCGAACGAACGCCATCTCATCGGGTCACCTCCCAGAGATCCCGGAGCCGCCAGACGCTGTCCCAGTCCAGCAGGAAGCGGAACTGGAATGGCGGGTCAGCGGGTGAGGCGGGTCGCAGCGCCTCGTACAGTGCTTCTGCTGCGTGCTGCTTCACGAATCGGACCGGGGGGAAGGCGCGCTCCACCTCGCGCGGGGAGAGCGCCTTGAGCGGGTCCTCGTACCGGCTCCTGGATTCGCTGTGCAGACACTCGAGGCCAGCGCGGAGATCGCCGCGGCGCAGCGCTGCTTTGAGGCTCGCAAAGCGCCCCTGCAGTTCCGCGTCGAAGGCCGCCTGCGTCAGCACGGTAACCGGGACGGTGTACGCCGTGACCTGCCCCTGGCGGCTCCGGACGCGGATGATGGCCTGAAACATTCCCGGGTTCTGGTACGTGTGTCCGAAATCCTCGTCCCGCGTCGAAGACACCTCCGGAGCGCCGTCTCCTTCCGCGTCGAACTCGATTACCTGGGGAGCCTCCGGGCGCAGCACCCAGGCCACCCCGACGGTCAGTGGCGCGGGCCCTCTCGGGGGGATCACCGCGACCGGGAACCCCTGGACAACTTCCCCTTTGAGCCACGCCTCCCGCTCTGCCGGTGACAGGGTCCTCTGGAACTCGCGACCGAAGAACCAGAAGGAGGTGTTCTGGATCCTGTACGGTGGGCAATTCGCGGCCACGGAGGTCGAGGTGCTGACCACCAGAGCCGCCAGTCCCAGGGTGAGAAAGCCGCGTGTCCGTCTGAGCGTCATGAGGCTGCCTGAAGACCGAACGTCAGCCGAGTGGCTCGTGCGACGCGAACGCATGGGGCCTTTCTCCTCAGAAAGACCGCAGCCGCCAGATCCCGTCTTCGTCGATCGTGAAGCGGACCTCGAACGCCATCAGAACCCCATCGTCGAGCCGTAACATCTCGTAGATCACCTCAGCGCCACGGACCTCGACGAGCGACAGATCCGTGAGGATTGTATCAATCGCGGGCAGATCCGGCGTCAGGTCGCTGAACATCGCCTCATAGTCCGACCGCGCACGACCGCTGATCTGCCTCACCGCCTGGCCGATGTCCCCTCGACGAAGCGCGTCCTTCAAGCTCTGCCACTTGGCCTGCAGGAGGGCGTCGAGGCCGGCCCGGTCCCAAACCTGCACCACGGCCGTCGCCGTCTGCGTGGCGCCGGCGGCATCGTGAATGGTCACCCTTGGCAGGTACAGCCCCCGCTGGGTATAGGTGAAGCTCTGGCCTTCCAAGCTCGGCCCTTCGAAATCGACTGCGCCGCTTCCGGTCAGGTCGAGGCGCGCCTGGGCCAGGGGCTGGAGGCTGATGAGGGTGAACTGGACGCCGAGTGGCGCCACGCCCGCGGCGGGTGTCGCCCGGAACAGCACCTCGGATGCTGGGGCCGGAGTGACCGTGAGCGGTTGTCTGACCTCCGCGACCTCGCCTTCCGGGGTCCTTGCGACCACGGCCAGTTCACTCACCTGAGGATCGACGTGGCCCACGGCGACGAATGTCTCTCCTTCGACTACCACTGGCGAGCCATTGATGGTGACCCCCACCTCCGGAGCGCCGCGGACGGTGCCCCGGACCAGGAGCGGTCCGGCGGGCACCGTCGCCCCCGCGGTCGGGCTCGTGAGGGCGACCTCCAGGCAGCCCGTGTCGCTGACGATGCTGACGGCGAGCGTCTCGCCGGGCTTCCCCGCCAGGCGGACCGACAGGGTGTTCCGGTCGCGGAGGGCGACCGAGCGCTCGATCAGGGAGACCTGCCGGTTGAAGTCCTGCTCTTGGACCACCTCGGCGCCGTTCAACGTCAGGCTCCCACTGCTGACCCGCGCGGCGCCGCCGGGGCCGTTCTCGACGCGGATGCGGAAGGCGCGCTCGGGCCGGCAGGCCGGGAACGTCTCCGTGATCGTCTCGGGGGCCGCCGTGCCGCGGAGGTAGGTCTTCGGGCCGAACGGCACCTTCGAGTCGCCGGCTCGAGCAGGGACGGCGACCACCGCGGTCGCCGCGCAGACAATGAGGGTCGCTCGAAACCCCAGGCCCGACCGATGGACCGCCATTGGGGATCCTCCCTGGTGAATCGGCAAAGATACACGGGAGCGGGGATGCTGGCGGTTATCCGGAGCAAGAACGAGGCCACGCGCGTGGTGACGCGGGGTTCGCCGATTGAGGCACGCGGATCGTCATCGCGAGCCCGGGGCGCGTTGCACAGGTTTCTGTGCAGTGCCTGCATCTCTCCCGAGGAAAGGTGTCGCGGAACCTACGATGAAAGCGGCGCTTCAGGCCGGTGTAGCGGAAACAGTGCAGGGTGTACCGAAACCTGTGCAGTCCCGCCCGGCATCCCGCAATCACCCCGACACTTTTCGCGGACTTCCGTGCACGGGACGCTCGGCACCGCGCTTGCACCCTCGAGGGGCGTCGCTCCGAAGGGGTGCCAGGCCCGGCGCCCCGAGCGGCGACGCTCGACCGTGCTCCCAACGCAGGCGGGTGCGGGCGGGCGAGCGCCGCGTCCGGCGCCGGGCCGGGTGGGTGGTTCAGCGACCGAGCGTCTGCGCGGGGGGAGGCCGCGGTCGGGACGACGCACGGGCGCCGGCCGCCCGCGTCCGGGGACAGCCAGCGGCGAGCCCGGGGGGGAACGGCGTCGAGACGCTTGACACCCGGGGCAAGTGGGAGTAAAAGCTAACCGTTCCGGCCGATCTGTCCCGGGCGGCTCGTAAGCGCCACCCACGCCGGGGGGCGAGCGGCCCGTTGCCCTGGGAACCCATTCGGGGAGGCTGAGATGCCGTACATCATTGCCGAGCCGTGCATCGGCGTGAAGGACAAGGCCTGCGTGGAGGTGTGCCCGGTTGACTGCATCTACGAGGGGGACGAGATGCTCTACATCCACCCCGAGGAGTGCATCGACTGCGGCGCCTGCGAGCCGGTGTGCCCGGTCAAGGCGATCTTCGCGGAGGACGAGACGCCCGAGCAGTGGAAGAACTACATCGACATCAACAAGGTGTTCTTCAAGGACCATCCGGGGGTGCAGCCGGCCACGAAGAAGTAGCCTCCGGTCCCGGGGCCCCGCCGGCCCCGCCTCCCGGCAGTTCGCGTTTCGAGGGGCGCCAGCGCACGGTGGCGCCCTTTCGTGTCTCCCGTGATCGCTGCCCTCGCCCGCCTCCTCGGCCGCCGCCGGCGGTACCGCGAGCTCGAAGGCCTCCACGAGATCTCGCAAGCCTTCGCGGCGATGACCGACATCCAGGAGACCTACGGCCGCCTCACCCGGCGGATCGCCGAGCTGATCGGCGCCGAGAAGTGCGTCATCTCCCTCTACGACCCGGTCACGCGGGAGATGGTCGGGCAGGCCCCGGGCTACGGCGTCCCCGACGAGATCATCCGCGACTTCCGCCACCACATCGACACGCTCCGGGCGGCGTGGAACTTCTGGCGCCGGGGCCCGATGGTGCAGAACCACCCGGATGACTTCCACCCGGCCCTGCGCGAGTACCTCGCGCCCTTCCGCCTCTACAACCTCACCGTCGTCCCGCTCGTCCTGGAGGGCCGGAAGCTCGTCGGGATGGCCTCGATGGGAAACAAGCCGGGGGGCTTTTCCCACAACGACCTGCGGCTCCTCACGGTCTTCGCCGCCCAGGCCGCGGTGGCGATCCAGAACGCCCGGCTCTACACCCACCTCGAGGACGCGGCCCACCAGCTGGAGGCGAAGGTGCGCGAGCGGACGGCCGAGCTCGAGGCGACGTACCGGGAGCTCGCTGCCTCGCACGCGCGCCTCCGGGAGCTCGACCAGCTCAAGTCGGACTTCCTTGGCAACGTCTCGCACGAGCTGCGCACCCCGCTCGCCTCGATCAAGGGGTTCGTGGACAACCTCCTCGACGGGGTGACGGGACCGCTCAGCGACAAGCAGCGGCATTACCTCGCACGGGTCCACGACAACGCCGACCGGCTCACGCGGATGGTCTCGGACCTCCTCGACCTCACCCGGATCGAGGCGGGGAAGCTCGAGCTCCTGCCGCAGGCGCTCGACGTCGGCGCGGCGGTCGCCGAGGCGGCGGAGGGCCTCCGGCCGCTCGCCCGCGCCCGGGGCATCCGCCTCGCGCTCGAGCTCGGCGCCGGCCCGCCGATCTGGGGGGACCCGGACAAGGTCCACCAGATCCTGACGAACCTGGTCTCGAACGCGGTCAAGTTCACGCCGGCGCACGGGGACGTCGGCATCGCGGCGGCGCCGGCGGGGCCCGGTATGGTCCGCCTCGAGGTCCGCGACACAGGCCCCGGGATCCCGGCCGAGGAGCGCGAGCGCGTCTTCGACAAGTTCTACCAGGTCGGCCGCGTGGACGGGGAGCGCCCCTCGGGCGGCGGCCTCGGCCTGACGATCGCGCGCCACCTGGTCGAGCTCCACGGCGGGCGCATCTGGGTGGAGGACGGCCCTCGCGGCGGCTCGACGTTCGTCGTGCTGCTGCCGGCCGTCGTCGGAGCCACGCCGTGATGCCGTCCCGGCCCGCGGCCGAGCCGGGCGAGCGGCTCGTCCTCGTCGTGGACGACGAGGCTGACCTCCTCGAGATCGTGACCGACCGGCTCGAGCGCGCGGGGTATCGCGTCGTGACGGCGCGGGACGGCCTCGAGGCGCTCGTGCGCGTCCGCGCGGCGCGGCCGGGTTGCATCATCCTCGACCTCAAGATGCCGCGGCTCGACGGCTTCGAGGCGCTGGCGGACCTCCGCCGCGAGGCGCCCGAGGCGCGCGTCATCGTGCTGACCGGCTCTCCGAACCGACCCCTCGCCGAGGCGTGCCGCGCGCGGGGGGCCGACGATTTCCTGCTCAAACCCTTCGACCCCGGGGAGCTCCTGCGCCTCACGGCGCAGGCGTTCCGCCGCGGCTGAGAGGCGCCCATGGGACAGCCCGCGCGCATCCTCGTGGTGGACGACGATCGGGACTTCCGCGACGCCCTGAGCGACCGCCTGGCGGCGCTCGGCTTCCAGGTGACGGGGGCGGGGACCGGGCCGGAGGCGCTCGGGCTCGTCCGCGAGGAGCCGCCGGCGATCGTCCTCCTCGACCTCGTGCTCCCGGGGATGGACGGCCTCCAGGTGCTCGACACCCTCCGCCGGGAGGCGCCCGACGCGGTCGTCATCGTCATCACCGCCCACGGCACGATTCAGCGGGCGGTCGAGGCGATGAAGAAGGGGGCCTACGACTTCGTGACGAAGCCGTTCGACCCCCGGCACCTCGAGGTCGTCCTCGGCAAGGCCCTCGAGCGCCAGGCCCTGCGCGACGCGAACGCCCTCCTCTCCTCGGAGGTCGCGGACCGTTACGCGGCGATCGTCGGCGATAGCCCCGGGATGCACGCCGTCCTCGACGTGACGCGCCGGGCGGCGCCGAGCACGGCCACGGTGCTCCTCCTCGGCGAGAGCGGGACCGGCAAGGAGGTCCTCGCCCGCGCGATCCACCGGTGGAGCCCGCGGGCGGCGCGACCGTTCGTCGTCATCAACTGCGTCGGGCTCTCGGAGGACCTGCTCGAGTCCGAGCTCTTCGGCCACGAGAAGGGCGCGTTCACCGGAGCCCACCAGCAGAAGCGTGGGAAGCTCGAAGTCGCGCATGGGGGGACCGTCTTCCTGGACGAGATCGGCGACATCCGGCCGACCCTCCAGGCGAAGCTCCTCCGCGTCCTCCAGGACCAGACCTTCGAGCGCGTCGGCGGCACCCGGCCCGTCCAGGTGGACGTCCGCTTCGTCGCCGCCACGAACCGGGACCTCCGGACCGCCGTCCGCGAGGGACAGTTCCGCCTGGACCTCTACTACCGGCTCCACGTCGTGAGCGTGACCCTGCCGCCGCTCCGGGAGCGGCCGGGGGACGTCCCGGCGCTGGCGCGGTACTTCCTCGAGCGCTACCGCCGGGAGGTCAAGCGGGAGCTGACGGGCCTCTCGCCCGAGGCGCTCGCGTGCCTGCGCCGCTACCCCTGGCCGGGCAACGTCCGCGAGCTCGAGAACGCCATCGAGCGGGCCGTCGTGCTCGCCGAGGGGACGGAGCTGACGCTGCGGGACCTCCCTGCCGAGATCCGGGAGGCCGGGTGCGAGGGGGGCCTCCTCCGCGAGCGGCCCCGGTCCTTCCACGCGGCGGTCGAGGAGTTCAAGCGCGGGCTCATCGTCTCGACCCTGCGGCGGACCGGGGGCAACCGCACCCAGGCGGCCCGCCTCCTCGGGCTCCAGCGGACGTACCTGGCCCGCCTCGTCCGGGATATGGGAATCGGCCACCGGGCGCCCGAGCCGCGGCCCGACGCGGCAGTGCCCGCGCCCGCCTCCGTGGGGTTGGACTGAGGCTCGCGACGGCGTGGCGCCGGCCCCGGGGACCCGCTGGCTGATCGTCGTCCGGCAGGACCAGCGCCCCCTCTTCCGGCTCCTCGACCGGCACTTCGCCGAGGACGCGCGCGTCGAGGTCATCCTCGACCGCCGGGAGCGGGAGCGGCAGCAGTCCGCCCTCCCGGTCGCGGCGGAACGGCGGCGCGCGGACCGGCGCGAGTCCCTCAGCGCGCGGGAGCGCGATATCTGGAATACCTTCGGCTACCGCCTCATCGTCCAGGCCGAGCCGGCGAGCTGACTTCGGTCGCCGGGTGCGCGACGCTTCCGCCGGCCAAGCGGCTGCACGCTGGCGACCTCCGGACCCTCGCGGGAAAGTGGACAGGGACGATTGCCTGCAGCCAGGGAGACCACCAGGCTCTCGTTGACTCCGCTGCGCCGGCCGGGTACGCTGGGCCTCGCGAGCGCGTGTTGGGGGCGCGCGGGGAGGTGCGGGCGGGGTGACCGAAGCCTACATCGCCGGGGCGGCGATGACGCGGTTCGGCCGCCGCGAGGAGTCGCTGCCCGACCTCATCGCCGAGGCGGCGCGGGGGGCGCTCGCCGCGGCGACCCTGGACCGGCCCGACGCCCTCGTCGTCTCCGCGATGAACCCCGAGGAGTTCATCGGCGAGGGGAACTTCGCCTCTCACGTCGCCACCTACCTCGGCCTCTCGCGCGTCCCGAGCCTCCGTGCCGAGACGGCGACCTCCTCGGGCGCGGCCGCGCTCTTCGCCGCGTACGCGGCCGTGGGGGCCGGCGTCTACCGTTCGGTCCTCGTGGTCGGCGGTGAGAAGATGACCCACCTCTCGACGCCGCGGGTCTCGGAGCTGATCGGCCGCTCGATCGACGCCTACGAGCGCTCCTACGGGGCAACCATGCCCGCGCTCGCCGGGCTCGTGACGCGGGCGTGGATGACGCGGACCGGCGCGACGCTCCGTGACATCTCCCTCGTCGCCGTCAAGAACCACGCGAACGGCGCCCGGAACCCCTACGCCCACTTCCAGGAGCCTGTCGCGCTCGAGACGGTGATGGAGAGCCGGCTCGTCGCCGACCCGCTCCGGCTCTACCACTGCTGCCCGATCTCCGACGGGGCGGCGGCGGTGGTGGTCAGGGCGGAGCCGGCGTCCGTCCGGATCGCCGGGATCGGCCAGGGCATGGACTACCTCGCCCTCCGCTACCGCGAGGGCTTCACGAGCTTCCGGGCGACCCAGGAGGCCGCGCGCGCAGCCTACCGGATGGCCGGCTTCGGCCCGGAGCGCGTGGAGGTCGCCGAGCTCCACGACGCCTTCACGCCCTTCGAGCTGATCTCGATGGAGGACGTCGGCCTGGTGCCCGCCGGGAAGGCCGTGCGGATGCTCGCTCACGGGGAGGCGGCGCTCGACGGGCGGCTGCCGGTGAACCCCTCCGGCGGGCTGAAGGCCCGGGGGCACCCGCTCGGGGCCACCGGGCTCGCGCAGGTCGTCGAGCTCTGCTGGCAGCTCACGGGCCAGGCCGCGGGGCGGCAGGTCCAGGCGCGGGTCGGCCTCGCCCACTCGATCGGCGGGCTCGCGACCACGAACTGGGTGACGCTCCTCGAGCGGGTCGAGTAAGGCCGCCGGTCGTGGAGCCCATTCCCGCCTCCCGCTGCCCCCGGTGCGGGCGCCTGTGCGCCCCGCCGGCGCGCTTCTGCCCCGACGACGCGAGCCAGATGGCGCTGACGGAGGTTGCCGGCTACGGCGAGATCCTCTCGTTCACGACGCTCCACTCGCCGCCGGCCGGCTTCGCGGCGCCGCTCCACATGGCGCTCGTCCAGCTCGAGGGCGGGGTGAAGTTCTTCTGCCACGGCGCCGAGACCCGCGGGCTCAAGGTGGGCGCCCGCGTCGCCATCGAGGCGGTGGACCAGGTCTACTACTTCTCGACGCTGAGCCTCGGCGAGCGGGCCCTCCTCTTCTGGCGCCGCGGCGGCGTGCGGGCCGGCGAGAGGCTCTCCGCCTTCGCCCGGAGCGCGGCGAAGCGCCTGACCCGGCACGGCCGATGAAGCCGCTCGAGGGGATCCGCGTCGTGGACCTCTCCCGAGTCCTCGCGGGCCCGTACTGCTCGTTGCTGCTCGCCGACATGGGGGCCGAGGTCATCAAGGTCGAGGAGCCGGGGCACGGTGACGACACGCGGGCCTGGCCCCCGTTCCAGGGGGGCGAGGCGACGTACTTCATGAGCGTCAACCGGGGCAAGAAGAGCCTCACGCTGAACCTCAAGGCCGCGGCGGGGAAGGCGATCCTCCGGCGGCTCCTCGACGGGGCGGACGTCCTCCTCGAGAACTTCCGCCCGGGGACGCTCGAGTGGCTCGGCTTCGGCTACGGGGCCGTCCGCGCGTGGAACCCGCGGCTCGTCTACTGCTCGATCTCGGGGTTCGGCGAGACCGGACCCGAGGCATCGCGGCCCGGCTACGACCTGATCGTCCAAGGCGAGTCGGGGATCATGGACCTGACGGGATTCCCCGACGGCCCCCCGGTCAAGGTCGGGAACTCGATCGCCGACCTCGCGGCCGGCACGATGGCCGCCCACGGGATCGTCCTCGCGCTCTTCGCCCGCGAGCGGACCGGCGCCGGCCAGAAGGTCGAGATCGCGATGCTCGAGGTCATGGCGGCGCTCCTGACCTACCAGGGGCAGGCCTTCTTCGCGACCGGCCGGAGCCCGAGGCGGCGCGGGAACCAGCACCCCTCGATCGTGCCGTACGAGGTCTTCCAGGCGGCGGACGGGTACCTCACCGTCGGGGTCGCGAACAACTCTCTCTGGGC
>Ga0114945_10000470_pt1 | contig 25978 bp, 27 predicted proteins | sample OV2TP3_FD_87194 | JGI IMG/M metagenome (GOLD analysis project Ga0114945, IMG submission 87194) | Hot spring microbial communities from Beatty, Nevada to study Microbial Dark Matter (Phase II) - OV2 TP3 | ecosystem: Environmental > Aquatic > Thermal springs > Hot (42-90C) | place: USA: Beatty...
GGTCGGCGGAGATCGTCCGGCCGACATTGATGCCGTGATTGAGGCCGTTGTTGACGACCGTCGGGACCCACGAGCTGCACCCGGCGAGCGCGCCGCACGTCACCACCAGGCCGACAACGCGAAGCTTCATACCCGTCCCCAAGCTGTCATAAGTTTGCATAGGCTAGCATGCTTTCTACGAAAATGCACGGATTTCTTTTCCACCCCGCAGGAAGGGGGTTACGGCTCGTTGGCCAGAGTCCAGACGAGGGCCAGCGTGTAGCGGGTGACCGCGGCGAGCAGGGCGGGATTGAGCTTCTCGGGCCGGTCGGTCGGCTGGTGGAAGTCCGGATGCGGCCCCGACGTCACGATCGCGGCGGTGGGGATGCCGGCCTCGGCGAACGGGACGTGATCGCCGCCTGGGAACAGCCCGAACAGCTCCAGTGCGTCGCCCATGGCGGCCTCTTCCGCCGACGCCCGCGCGACGGCCTTCTCGATCTTTGAGAGACCCACCGTGAGCTTGCCGTTGCCCACCCCCGCGTGATCCACGTTGACCATCGCCTTGACGGTCTTCAGCGGGAGGCTCGGATTCGCGACGTAATGTTTCGCCCCCAGCAGCCCTTGCTCTTCACCCGCAAAGGAGAGAAACAGAATGCCGCGCTTCGGTCTGATCCCGGTCGCGGAGAATGCACGGGCGATCTCCAGCAGAACGGCCGTGCCCGACGCGTTATCGTCCGCGCCGGGAAACACCAGCCCTCCCTGCGTTCCGAAGTGGTCATGATGCGCTCCCAGGACGATGGTTTCCTTGCTGAGCTCGGGGTCCGAGCCCGGCCACCACGCGAGGACATTGGAGGCGGTCGCGTCGTGCAGGCTGGGGCGCAGCTCAATGGTGATCCTGGTCCCGGTTTCCGCCGACCGGGCGGCGAGGGCCTGGTCCATGGCCTCCTGGAATGCCCGCAGGCTCAGCCCGGCGGGCTTCAGGACGGCTTCAGCCGCCGACGGGTCGAGCCACAACCCTGGCAGAGCCTCCGCGCGCAGTCCTTCATAGAGCAACACCGGTTTTGTGCTTATGCCGCGGCGCTGCTCGTAAGGGCTGAGGAGGGGGCCCGTCACGGTCAGATAGGCCACGGCCCCCCTGGCGCGGGCGGTTGCGACCTTCTCTCCATGGGTCAGGCGGCCGGGGAAGCCTTTGGGCTGGCCCCGCAGAAACAGCACGACCTTCCCGGACACCGACAGTCCGGCATACTCGTCCAGCCCCTGGTTCGGCGCGCTGATCCCGTACCCGACGAATATGACAGGGGCTGAAATTCTTTCGGCGGAGGCGGCGCTGACGATCGGAAGAAAATCCCGGCCCAGGTGAAGCGGCAGGGCTCGCTCGGCAAGCTGTATTTCGGCATGGGCAGGTGTATCAATTTGTGCGGTTCTCACCGGGAACGATTGCAACATGGCGTCGGATAAACGACTTTTGATGTACGCGGCAGCCGCGTCCCCACTGGGTGTTCCGGATTGCCGGCCCTCGAACCGGACGAGGTCATGGACCGTCTGCATGAGGTGATCGGGGGCGATTTGCACGGCGAGTCGCGCGAAGTCGCCGGGTTCGGCGGCGAGGGCCTGAGCCTGGAACATCGTCAGCGCAACGAGCGGCAGGGCCGCGAGGCGAGGCATGACGGAATTATAGCACGCGGCTTGCAAGAGCCTTGGCAGGTATATTTTTGACCAACTTTCCTCTTGCTTTCTCTCACGTCTTTCTGTAGAGTCAGCCGCGTTTGGCCGCCTCCAGAGGGCCTCAGAAGCAAGGTGCCCCTAGTGGATTCTGATGGGCCCTACAGATCGCCAGCAATCATCACCCAGATTCAGATACACGGCGATGCATCGTAGAGCGTGAGGGCTTGAGAGTGGAGCATGTGATTGACGCCAAGCCGCGGCCCGAGTCGCTTGATTACCTGTCTCTGTCCTTATTCTCCCTGGTCATCGTCGGCGCGCTCATCGCCGTTCCCGTGTTCGGATACGTCGTCGGGTATACCTGGCTGGACTGGGTGCTGCTCGTCATTCTCTACTATGTGTCGGGCATGGGCATTACCGTCGGCTATCACCGCCTGATCGCCCATCGGAGCTTCGAATGCCGGCCGTGGGTCAAGGTCGCCCTGCTGATCGCGGGGGGCTGGGCCCTGGAAAACTCCGCGTACAAGTGGTGCGCCGACCATGTCCGCCACCATGCCCGGTGCGACCAGGACGAAGACCCCTATAACGCCAAGCGCGGCTTCTGGCACAGCCACCTGCTGTGGATCTTTTACAAGAGCCGGCCGGAATTGAATGAGAAATACGAAGCCCAGTTCCGTAAGGACCCCCTCGTGATGTGGCAGCACCGCTATTATGCGCCCGTCGTCCTGTCCGGCCTGGCGCTGCCGTTCTTCATCGGGTACCTCTACAACGGGTGGGTGAGCGGCCTGGGATGCTTTCTGCTGGCCGGCGTGGGCCGGACCTTCCTGGTCCTCAACTCGACCTTCTGCATCAATTCGGTCTGCCACCTCTGGGGCGATCAGCCGCATACGTCGGCCGATTCGAGCCGGGACAATTGGGTGGTCTCGTTGCTGACCTTCGGTGAGGGATACCACAATTACCACCACGCGCATCAACGGGACTACCGGAACGGGCCGCGCTGGTACAATTTCGATCCTTCCAAATGGTTCATCTTCTGGCTGTCCGTGACGGGCATGGCGTGGAATCTCTGCCGGATCCAGCCTGAGCGGGTCCGGTATCAGGCGTAGTCGTGGAGCTCATGGCGTGAAGCTCATGGAATGTGCGTATCACGTATTAACCCGGGAAGATCCCGTTGGGATCGGGGCGAAGTTTAACTGGTGAACGAACCGCGTGGCGGTTCAATAGGGTGAAAGGAGTCTGGTATGGCGAAAGCGATGACGAAGTCTCAAACGGCGGATCACTTGGCCGGCAAGGTGGGGGTCACGAAGAAATCGGCGGGCGAGTTTCTTGATCATCTCGCCGCGCTGGCCCACAAGGAGGCCAAGAACACCTTCACGTTGCCGGGCATCGGCAAGCTCGTGCTGGTGAACCGGAAGGCCCGGATGGGCCGCAACCCGCAGACCGGGGAGGCGATCAAGATCCCGGCGAAGCGGGTGGTGAAGTTCCGGGTGGCGAAAGCCTGCAAGGACGCGGTGCTGGGAAAGAAGTAACCACCTTACTTCCGAAGTGATGCGCTGGGAGGGCCGTCCGGGATTGCCGGGCGGCCCTCCTTCGTTTTTCAGGGAGCCGAGGTTAGAGCAGGGACTTGACGTTTTCCGGAGGGCGCCCCAGGATGGCCTTGTCGCCCGTCTCGATGATCGGGCGCTGAATCAGTTCCGGGTAGATCACCATGAGCTTGATCAATTCCTCGTCGCTCAGCTCCTTCTCGTCCAATTGCAGTTTCTTGTACGTTTCCTCTTTGGTGCGGAGCAATTGGCGGGGGGGGATACCCAGCTTTTGGATCAGCCGGCGGAGCGTCGCCGTGGACAACGGCGTCGCGAAATAGTCGATGGTGACGAACTTCGCCTTGGCTTCACGGAGGAGGGTCAAGGTCTGGCGGCACGTCGAGCACGTCGGCTTTTGATAGACGGTCAGCTTCTCCATAATATCGGGCCCCCCTCGTGGGGGTAGGTGTATCAATGGGTGAGACGGGTTGTCAAGCGCGGGCGGGAGCGATGACGGGCGCCGTTCCCGGCAGCGTCGGACTGGGCGTGGTCGGCATGGGCCGTCACGGCAGCCGGTATGTGACGCATCTCCTGGAGGGCGTGCCGGGCTGTCACCTGGCTGCGGTCTCGCGGCGGGATGAAGCGGCGGGGCGAGCCTTCGCCGAGCGGCATGGGGTGCCGTTCTGTGCGGAGTGGCGGGAGCTTGTGACGCGGCCCGCGGTGGAGGCGGTCGTGGTCGTGACGCCGCCGGCTCTGAACCGGGACGTCTGCCTGGCGGCCGCCCGGGCGGGCAAGCCGTTGCTGATCGAAAAACCGTTGGCGCTGTCCGTGGCCGAGGGCCGTGAGATGGTCGACGCGGCCCGTGCCGCCGGGGTCGTGCTCATGACGGCCCAGACGCTTCGCTTCACGCCGGTCCTGGAGCGGCTCAAGGCGTCGCTCCCGCTGATCGCCCCGCTCGAGTATCTCTGCCTGACGATGCGGGCGGAACGGCCCCCGCACCCCTGGCTGGACGATCCGGCGCAGGCGGGCGGGGGCGTTCTGCTTGAGATCGGCATCCATCTGTTGGACCTCATCCGCTACCTGACGGGGGAAGAAGCGGTGGAAGCCGGGGGCGAGATGATCCGGCGGCACACCACCCGGGTTGAAGATCTCGCGCAGGCCCGGTTTCGCCTGGTCTCCGGGCTGCCCTGTCATGTGGAGGTCTCGCGGGTGTCCGGAGGCCGGCTCTGTCGGGCGGAAGCGGTCGGGCGCACAGGCCAACTGCTGGCCGACGTTGATCGGAGCCTGCTGACGCGGATCGAGGGACGGGCCATCGTGGAAGCCGAGGCTGTTCAGGACCGTCCCACCGTCGTAACGGCTCTGGAGGTGTTCGCCCGGAGTCTTTTGACGGGAGTGCCGGTGCCCGTGTCCGGGGAAGACGGGTTGCGCGCGGTCGCGATGGCGGAGGCGTGCTACCGTGCGGCGCGGGAAGGGCGGCCGATGCCGCTTGACCCTCTCTGAAAGCGGGTGGTATAGATAGCCCATGCCAGGCGCGGAAGAAGGCCCGTTCGCACAGGCGACCAGTTTCGCGGTGGCCACGCCGGAGGCCAGGAACCTGCGCGACCTTCGTCATCGCCGGTACGGGCAGCCCGTCTACGTGTCTTCCGATCAGATTCTCTCGCGCAAGGGACAGGTGGGCACCTGGGAAAAGTTCAACGTCCGCCTGGCGGTCGTCAAGTTTCCGGACAACGTGCTCTTGGGGTACGATCCCGCCGACCTCCTGCTGCCGACCCGCTTTGACGACGGCAAGCCGGTGTTCGAGACGCACACCTGCGAACTCTGCCGGGCGGCGTTCGCCCTCACGCAGCAGGAAGTGGACGAAAAGAAGGAGCCCACCCGCTGTACCGACTGCCGGGATTTCTAATACACGTGTGATTGCTTCGTCGCTGCGCTCCTCGCAATGACCCCATGATATAATTCCTACATGCCTCATGACTTTATGCCGGGCTTGGCGGGGGTGCCGGCCGCCCGTTCCGGGATCAGCGATGTGGACGGCCAGAACGGTATTCTGGAATACCGGGGCATCCGCATCGAGGAACTCACCGCGAAAAGCACGTTCCTCGAGACCGCGTACCTCCTCCTGTTCAGCCGGCTGCCTACCCGTGTGGAACTGGAGCAATTTGCCGCCGACGTCACGCGGCACCGCCGCATCAAGTTCAAGATCGTCGACCTCATCAAGTGCCTGCCCGAGCAGGGCCATCCCATGGACGCGCTCCAGGCGGCCGTCGCGGCCCTGGGAATGTTCTATCCCGGGCGCAACGTTCGGGACCAGGAGAATAATTATTGGTCGGCCGTCCGGCTGATCGCCAAGCTGCCGACCATCGTGGCCGCTTTTGCGCGTATCCGCCGCGGCGATGACCACGTGCCTCCTCGCGACGACCTGACGTTCAGCGAAAATTTCCTCTACATGCTGACCGAGCAGGTGCCGGACCGGGTCGTCGCGGATGTCCTGGACGCCTGTCTGATTCTGCACGCCGAGCACACGATGAACGCGTCCACGTTCTGCGGGATGGTCACGGCCTCGACGCTCGCCGACCCGTATACGGTGGTGGCCTCGGCCATCGGCGCGCTTAAGGGCCCGCTCCATGGCGGCGCGAACGAGGAGGTCGTCGCCATGCTCCGCGAGATCGGGTCGATCGAGGGTGTACGTCCGTACCTTCAAGCCCTGCTGGACGCCAGGCAGCCGATCATGGGATTCGGCCACCGGGTCTATAAGGTGAAGGACCCCCGCGCGGTGCTCCTCCAGCAGCTTGCGCAGAAGCTCTTTGCCCACTGCGGCAAGTCTCCCCTCTATGCGCTGGCCGAGGAAGTGGAGAGGGTCAGCCTCGAACTGCTGGGACACAAGAACGTGCACCCCAACGTGGACTTCTATTCCGGGATCGTCTACGACCAGATGGGCATTCCCGGCGACACCTTCACGCCCATCTTCGCGATGGCCCGGGTGGCGGGCTGGCTCGCCCATTGGCTGGAGCAGCTGAAGGAGAACAAGCTCTACCGGCCGGACCAGATCTATGACGGCGAGCACGGCCGCCCGTACCTGCCGCTCGACCAGCGCGGAAAATAGAAGTTCCTTCGTCCTTGTGCCTGCCTCCGGTCTGGATTACAATCGCCCCCGGCCCCAGAACAACCCCAGCAACGGAGACGCTCTGTGAAATCGAAACGAGGTTCCAAACCGTCGGTCAAGGCGGGCAAGGGCAAAGCGAAGATTATCTATCTGACGCGAAGACCGCCGGGAAAAGCGTCGGATGGAACCACGCGGCTCGAGCGCGACACCATGGGGGAGCTGGAAGTTCCCGCCGACGCCTATTACGGCGTCCAGACCGCGCGGGCGATCGAGAACTTTCCGATCAGCTCGCTGCGCGTGCCGCGGTCCATGATCCGGGCGCTGGGCTTGATCAAGTGGGCGGCGGCTAGGGTGAACACGGAACTGGGGTTCCTCGACCCCAAGGTCGCCAAGGCGATCCGCCAGGCGTCCCAGGAAGTGATCGACGGCCGGCTGGACGATCAGTTCCCGGTGGACATCTTTCAAACCGGGTCCGGGACGTCGTCCAACATGAACGTCAATGAAGTGATCGCGAACCGGGCGGCCGAGCTCCTGGGCGGGAAGCTGGGCGGCAAGCTCGTGCATCCGAACGATCATGTCAACATGGGCCAGTCCAGCAACGACGTCATTCCCACCGCGATCCATCTGGCGGCCCTGGAGCAGATCGACAAGGCGCTGATTCCGGCCCTGAAGCGGCTCTATACGGCCCTGGCGGCGAAGGCCAAGGAGTTCGACCCCGTCGTCAAGATCGGGCGGACGCATCTGCAGGACGCGACGCCCATCCGGCTCGGCCAGGAGTTTTCGGGGTACGCCCGGCAGATCGAGCTGGGCATCCAGCGGGTGGAGCGGGCACGCCCCTCGCTGGGCGAACTGGCGCTGGGCGGGACGGCCGTGGGGACGGGCCTCAACGCGCATCCCGAGTTCGCCCTGCGCGTGATCGGCCTGCTCGCGCGGGAGACGAAATGTCCGCTGCGGGAGGCACGGAACCACTTCGAGGCGCAGGCCGCCCAGGATGCCTTGGTCGAGACCAGCGGGGCGCTCAAGACCGTCGCGGTCAGTCTGATGAAGATCGCGAACGACCTGCGCTGGCTGGGTTCAGGGCCGCGCTGCGGGCTCGCGGAGATCCTCCTGCCGGAGACCCAGCCCGGCTCCTCCATCATGCCGGGGAAAGTCAACCCCGTCATCGCCGAATCCGTCATGATGGTCTCGGCGCAGGTCATCGGCAACGATGCGGCTATCACCGTCGGGGGGCAGGCCGGCAACTTCGAGCTGCTCGTGATGTTGCCGGTCATGGCGCACAACTTGCTGCAATCCATCGCCCTGCTGGCGCGGGCGTCGGAGAACTTTGCGGCTCGTTGCGTGGAGGGGATCGCAGCCGATCAGGAGCGGTGCCGCGCCGGCATCGAGCAGAGTCTGGCGATGTGCACGGTCCTTGCGCCCGAGATCGGGTACGAAGCCGCAGCCCAGATCGCCAAGGAAGCCTATAAGACCGGCAAGACCGTCCGCGAGGTGGCGTTGCTGAAGAAAATCCTGCCGGAGTCCCGCCTCAATCATCTCCTGGATCCCTGGCGCATGACCGAACCGGGCCTGGCGGACGACAAACCGGGGGGCGCAGGAGGCTGAGTCGTTTTGACATTTTGCTTGAAATTATGCTAGCTTGGGCGCTTATTTTTGCCTAAGGGGAACAGTCGTAAGGGAAGCAGCCGCCGATGAGCGCCAGGCATGTGATTATCGTCGTTGGAGCCGGCCCGGCCGGCCTTTCGGTCGCCAATTTGATGTCCAAGCAGGGGCACGAAGTCGTGGTGCTCAACCGGGACATCAAGTTCGGCGGGCTCGCTGAATACGGCATTTTCCCCAGCAAGCACAAGCTGCGTGGCGGGCTCCGAAAGGGCTACTGGGAGGTCCTGACCCGCCCCAATGTCCATTACTTCGGCAATGTGATGGTCGGCAACGGCTATCACCTGGCTGTCTCGGAGCTGCGGGCGCTCGAGCCCAGCGCGCTGGTGTTTTCGACCGGGGCGCAAGGCACGAAAACCATCGGTGTGGAGGGGGATACGGCCCAAGGGGTCTATCACGCCAAGGACTGCGTCTATCACTTCAACCTCCTGCCGGGCTTCAGCACGCGGCCGTTCGAGATGGGACAGCGTGTGGCGGTCATCGGCATCGGGGATGTGATGGTGGACATCGCGCACTGGCTCGCGTGCCGGAAGCGGGTCGCTGAAATCCATGTGATCGTCCGGCGGGGACCGGCCGAACGGAAATACAATCCCAAGGAGATCCGCGCCGTCTGCGCCTACATCGGCCAGGAGTCCCTCGAGAGGGAAATCGCCCGCGTTGCGTCACGCATGGAGGCGGTGGGGCAGTCGGCGGAGAAAGTTCTGGACGAAATGAAGGCGGAGTTCACGAAGTGCGAGCCGTTGGAGAGTCAGACCCGCCTGCACTTCCATTTCCTGTCCTCGCCGAAGCGGGTTCTGGCCGATGCGCAGCATCACGTCACCGGCCTGGAGCTCGAGGACACCAGGCTGGAGGTCAGGGGCGCGGACACTGCGGCGGTGGGCATGAAGACGACGTATACCCTGCCGTGCGACAGCGTCGTCTTCGCCGTCGGCGACCGGGTGGAAGAAAAGGTCGGCCTCCCGTATAAAGGCGGCGTCTTTCTCACCAACCCGAACCGGACACAGAACGATCCCGACGACAGTCTCTTCCAGGCGTACGATGAAGCGGCCGGCGCAGTCATCCCGGGGGTCTTTCTGTGCGGGTGGGCGCGCAAGGCAAGCGAAGGGCTGGTCGGCGTCGCCAAACGTGACGGGGAGTGGTGCAGCGAGGTCGTGGCGCGTTACCTGGCGAGCAGGGAGCCCCTCCCTGCCGAGGAGGCCTCCGGGAAGCTCCGGCGACTGGAAGCCCTCCTGAGAAGCCGGCAGCCGGACCTCGTACGGGCCGGCGATCTCGTGGTCTTGAGCGAGATGGAGAAACAGGAAGGCCAGCGCCGCGACATCGAAGAGTTCAAGTTTCCCACTAACGAAGAGATGCTGGCCGTGATCCGCAAGAACAAGGCGGGCGCGAACGTCCCGGCGTCCCGCTAGCTCTCTCCCCACTTCAACTTGTTGCTGAGCATATCGTAGTAGGATCGGTCGGGAAACCGGATCAGGCGGGTCTTGTTCTCCGAGGCCCGGATCTCAACCGTGTCGCCCGGCTGCAACGCGAGACCGACCTGGCCGTCGAAGGTGGCCGTCGCCCCGCGGTCCTTACTGACCAGGACCACTTCGACGAGAACGTCCTGCGGAATCACAATGGGCCGGTTGGTGAGCGTATGGGGACAGATGGGCGTCAGGATCAGCGCGTGGACCGAGGGATTCAGGATCGGCCCGCCCGCGGCCATGGAATAGGCCGTGGAGCCCGTCGGGGTCGAGACGATCAGTCCGTCCCCCCGCAACCGCGTGACGAACTGCCCGTTGATCGAGATCTCCAACTGCACCATGTGGGACAGCGCGCCCTTGCTGACCACGGCGTCGTTGAGGGCGGCGGCCGCGATGACTTCTTCCCCCCGCCGCACGACCCGGGCGCGCAGCATGAGGCGTTCCTCTTCCGAAAAGGACCGGGAGAAAACATGCTCGAGGGCCGTGAAAGCCTCCTCGCGGGTGACGGCGGTGAGGAATCCCAGGCCGCCGGCGTTGACCCCCAGGATCGGAATGGGCCGGCTTTCTACCAGCCGGGCGGCGGCCAGCATGGTGCCGTCCCCTCCCAGGACCACCAGCATGTCGGCGAGCGTGGCGATATCCTTCTTCGGATACGAAGCTGTCTCTCCCGCGAGCGCGGCGGTGGGCGGATCGAGCATCGGCTCTTTGCCGCGGGCCCGCAGCCAGGGCACCAGCTCCTTCAGGAGCGCCTGGGCGTCGGGCGACTCAGACTTGACGATGATGCCGATGCGTTTCATGGACGCATTCTAGCGGTACGCAGAGAGGTTGTCAATGAAACGCATCGTAACATTACCTACGTTAGTTCGATCGCGGTGATTTCTGATCGATTTTCAGGTCTCACCGGGAGGGTCCTGCCCTTGACAGTGAGCGCGACGATGGATAGAATGAGATCGAGGTGTCGGACCAGCCGGGGAGGAGACCGAATGTTCGAACGATTCACCGACAAGGGCCGAAAAATCATCGTCTTGGCGCGCGAAGAGGCCGAGCGGCACCAGAACGACTATCTGGGCACCGAGCATCTCGTGCTGGCCATCCTGCGCGAGAGCGACGGCGTCGCCCTGATGATCCTGAAAAAGATGGGGCTCTCCTCCGAGCAGGTCCGGCTCGAAATCGAGCGGAACCTGCCGGGCGGCGGGACGACGATGACCTTCGGGGAGATTCCGTTCAGCCCGCGGGTGAAGAAAGTCATCGAATACGCGGTCGAAGAGGCCCGGCTGCTGGGGCATAATCATATCGGCGGGGAGCATCTCCTGCTCGGTCTCTTGCGCGAGGAAGAGGGCATCGGCGGGAAAATCCTCCGGAGCCTGGGCGCCAATCTCCTGACCGCCCGCCAATTGACGGTGTCGTTCCTGCGCAAGAGCTCGCCGCGGGAGCGCGACCGGAAGAGCAACACGCCGGCCCTCGATGAATTCGGGCGCGACCTGACCCACCTGGCGCAGGAAAGCTCGCTGGACCCGGTCATCGGCCGTCAGGACGAGATCGAGCGGGTGCTGCAGATCCTCAGCCGGCGGACCAAGAACAATCCGGTGCTGATCGGCGAGGCCGGCGTCGGCAAGACGGCGATCGTCGAAGGGCTGGCCCAGCGCATCGTGGGCTCGGAGGTCCCCGACAATCTGCTCAACCGGCGCGTCATCGCCCTGGACCTGGGCTCGCTCGTGGCCGGCACCAAGTATCGCGGCCAGTTTGAAGAGCGGCTCAAGGTGGTCATGAAGGAGATCGTCCAGGCGGGCAACGTGATCATCTTCATCGACGAGCTCCATACGCTGGTGGGCGCCGGCGCGGCGGAAGGCTCCATCGACGCCTCCAACATGCTCAAGCCCGCCCTCTCGCGCGGCGAGATCCAGTGCATCGGCGCGACCACCCTGGACGAGTACCGCAAGCACATCGAAAAGGACGGGGCGCTGAAGCGGCGCTTCCAGCCCATTTACGTGCAGCAGCCCAGCGTGGAGGAGACCATCCGCATCATTCAGGGTCTGCGCGACCGGTATGAAGGCCATCACGGCATCGAAATCACTGAGGATGCCATCGCCGAGGCCGTGAAACTCTCGGACCGGTACATCACGGACCGTTTCTTCCCGGACAAGGCCATCGACGTGATCGACGAGACCGGCTCGCGCGCCAAGCTGCAGGCCTATGCCCTGCCCGGCGACCTGCGCGCCATGGAACAGGAGCTCAAGAAGGTCGCCCGCGAGAAGGAGCTGGCGATTGCGCTGCAGAACTTCGAGGAAGCCGTGAAGTTCCGTGAAGAAGAGGAACGCCTGCGCAAGCTCCTCGAGGACTCCAAGCGGGAATGGAAGAAGGACCAGGAAAAGAGCCGGCCGGTGATCACCCGGGAAGACGTCTCGTACGTGGTTTCCAAGATGACCGGCATCCCCCTGTTCAAGCTCGAAGAGGAGGAATCCCAAAAGCTGCTGCGGATGGAAGAGGCCCTGCACAAGCGCGTGGTCGGCCAGGACGAGGCCGTGTCCGCCGTCGCCCGCTCCATCCGGCGCTCGCGGGCCGGGCTCAAGGAATCCAAGAAACCGATCGGGTCGTTCGTCTTCATGGGGCCGACGGGCGTCGGGAAGACCGAGCTGGCGCGGGCGCTCGCGGAGTTCCTGTTCAACACCGAGGATGCCCTCATCCGGATCGACATGTCCGAATACCAGGAGAAATTCAGCAGCTCCCGGCTGTTCGGGGCGCCTCCGGGGTATGTCGGCTACGAAGAAGGCGGGCAGCTCACCGAGAAGGTGCGCCGCCGGCCCTACTCCGTGGTGCTCTTCGACGAGATCGAGAAGGCCCACCCGGATCTCTTCAACGTGCTGCTCCAAGTATTGGACGACGGCGTCCTCACGGACAGCTTAGGGCGGAAGGTCGACTTCAAGAACACGGTCATCATCATGACCTCCAACATCGGCACGCGCTTCATCAAGGGGGCCTCGCTCGGGTTCCAGCGCGATACCAAGGATGAGCTCGATCTTCGCCAGAAGGACAGCATTCTGGGCGAGCTCAAGCATACGTTCAGCCCGGAGTTCCTCAACCGCATTGACGAAGTGGTCGTCTTCCACTCGTTGGACAAGACGCACCTCGTCACGATCGTGGACAATCTGCTGGGCGAGTTGAACCAGCGCCTGGTCGAGCGCGGGATCGAGCTCGACGTGTCGGAAGAGGTCAAGGCCTGGCTCATCCAGGAAGGGTACCAGCCTGTCTACGGCGCCCGTCCGATGCGGCGCTGCATTCAGAAGCATATTGGCGATCCACTCTCGGAGGAATTGATCAAGGGGCGGTTCAAGGAGTCCCACAAGGTCAAAGTGGTCCTCAAAGACGGGACGCCGGCGTTCGTCGAAGAAGAGGCGCTGGCCGGCGTCTGATCCAACGGTCTCCTCTCCAACCAGTCTTCCGCTGATTCTCGGAATTGAAACGTCCTGCGACGAGACCGCGGCCGCGGTGGCCGGGTCCGACGCCGTCGTGCTGGCGGAGGTCGTGCGGTCGCAGGTCGAAACCCATGCCCGTTTCGGCGGCGTGGTGCCCGAGCTGGCCGGCCGCCGCCACATCGAGTCCATCGGCCTGGTGGTGCAGGAGACCCTCGCGCGGGCGGGTGTCGGCACGCGCGATCTCAGCGCGGTCGCGGTGACCGGCGGGCCCGGGTTGATCGGCGCGCTGCTGGTCGGCGTGGCGTACGGCAAGGCGCTGGCGTATTCCCTAGGCATCCCGCTGATTCCGGTCAATCATCTGGAAGGCCATCTCAACGCATCTTGGCTCGGCGCCACCCGTGTGGCCCCGCCGTTTGTCGTGTTGATCGTCTCGGGCGGGCACACGAACCTGTATCACGTGAAGGCGTGGGACGAGACGGAACTACTCGGGCGGACGTTGGATGATGCGGCCGGCGAGGCCTTCGACAAGGCGGCCAAGATGCTGGGATTGGGCTATCCCGGCGGTCCCGTAATCGACCGGCTGGCGCGTGAGGGCGAGCCGGGCCGGGCGCCGTTTCCCCGCCCCTATCCCACCTGCGAGGACCTCAATTTCAGCTTCAGCGGGATCAAGACCGCCTTGCTGTATTACCTGCGCGACCGCGAAGCCGCGGGGCGCTCCTGGCATGTGCCGGACGTCGCTGCGGGATTTCAGCAGGCCATCGTTGGCGTGCTCGTGGAGAAGACCCTCGCCGCCGCCCGTCGGGCCGGCGTGCGCGATGTGGTGGTCACCGGAGGTGTGGCCGCCAATTCGCAGTTGCGGGCCCTTTTCGACGCGCGCGGGAAAGACGCGGGCGCCACGGTCCACATCCCGCCGTTGCGCTACTGCACGGACAACGGGGCCATGATCGCCGTCGCCGGCGCCCGGCTCTTTCAGGGTGGACGCGCGGCGACGCTGGAATTCGAACCGCGGGCGGACTGGGCCATCGGAGGCTGACCATTCCCTCTCCTCACGGCAACCTGACGGGGCTCAAGCCCAATCAACTGCGACGGCTGGAACACGTGTACCGCCGGCGGGTGCCGGAGGATGCCATCATTTCCTGGGAACTCGCCCGCTTCTGCACCGGGCTGTCTCATGAGATCGGCCGGCAGATCGGGGTGCTGATCAATCGGCGCGGGGCGGTTGAGGACGTGATCGTCGGCAACGATCGCGAAGTCGTGCTGCCGGATCTGTCGGGGTATCGCATGGGGCGGCGGGCGCTTCGCGGTCTGCGCCTGGTGCACACCCATCTTCGCAACGAGCCGCTGAGCCAGGATGACCTGACCGATCTGGCGCTCCTGCGGCTCGACTTAATGGCCGCCTTGGGCGTCAAAGACGATGGCCAGCCGGGGCACCTGTACGCCGCGAACATTCTCCCTCCGAATCAAGCCGGCAAGCCCTATGAGGTCTGGAAGCCCGTTGCCCTGCAGGACTGCGAGGTGCGCCTCGGACAGTTTCTGAGCGCGCTCGAAGAGGAATTGAGCCGGACCAGACCCGCGCATCTGGTGAACGACTTCCAGGAGCAGGCCATCCTGGTCAGTGTCTCCCGGCAGAGCCTCGCCGACCAGGACGAGTCCCTGGCGGAGCTGGCGGAGCTGACGCGGTCGGCGGGTCTGGTGGTTCTGGACCGGGTCGTCCAGCGGCCGCAGGCGATTCATGCCAAGTATTTGCTCGGCAGCGGCAAGCTCAAGGAGGTCGTGATCAAGGCGCTCCAGCATGGGGCGGACTTCCTCGTCTTCGACCAGGACCTCACGCCGGCGCAGGCCACCGCGATCGCGGAGATCACGGAGCTGAAGGTCATCGACCGGACGCAGCTGATTCTCGATATCTTCAGCCGGCGGGCGCACAGCCGGGAGGGGAAGATCCAGGTCGAGCTCGCGCAGTTGCGCTATCTCCTGCCGCGTCTCACCGGCCACGGGACGGCGATGTCGCGGCTGGCGGGTGGGATCGGGGGGCGCGGTCCCGGCGAGACGAAGCTGGAAGTGGATCGCCGGCGGGTGCGGGACCGGATCACGCATCTTGAAAAGCAGATCGAGGCGCTGGCCAGGAACCGTGCCCAGCAACGAGCCCGTCGTCTGCGCCGGGAGGTCCCGATCATCTCGATCGTCGGCTATACCAACGCCGGCAAATCCACCCTGCTGAACGTCCTGACCCGCAGCCGGGTCACGGCGCACGATCGCCTCTTTGACACCCTGGATACGGCCAGCCGCCGTTTGCGCTTCCCGACGGAGCGGGAGGCGATCGTGACCGATACGGTCGGGTTCATCCGAAATCTCCCCGAGGAGCTGATGGGCGCGTTTCGCGCCACGCTGGAGGAACTGCACGATGCCGATCTGCTGCTGCACGTCGCCGATATCAGCAGCCCGACTTTGGAGCGCCAGGTGGCGGTCGTGGAGGGGATCCTGCGGGAACTGGGCCTTGATCGGGTGCCCCGCGTACTGGCCTTGAACAAGGTCGATCGGGTGGATCCGGCCCGGGCGGCCGTCCTCAGCTCACGGCTGGACGGGTTGGCGGTCTCGGCCGTGCGGCCGGAGACGCTGATCCCCCTGCTGGAGGCGGTCGAAAAGCGGCTCTGGAGTTTGACCCAGGCCGGCCTTCCCTGCTAACATAGCCCGTCTTTTCAAGGCGATGGGTCGCTCCGTGGACATGGCGAGCCGGCTCCTACAGCTGCTTGATGAGGAAATCCCGAACCCGAAGGTGGTCCTCCACTATAAGACGCCGCTCCAACTGCTGGTGGCCACGATCCTGTCGGCCCAGTGCACGGATGAGCGGGTGAACCAGGTGACGAAGGGGTTGTTCACCCGGTATCGGACGGCACAGGATTATGCGCAGGCCGATGTGTCCGCCCTTGAGAAGGAGATCCGCTCGACGGGATTTTATAAGGCGAAAACCCGGAGTCTCATTCGCTGCGGGCGGGCCTTGGTCGACCGCTTCGATGGGCAGGTGCCAAGGACGATGGACGATCTGATCACCCTTCCCGGCGTGGGGCGTAAGACGGCCAACGTCATCCTCGGCAATTGCTTCGGGGTGCCCTCGGTGGTTGTCGACACGCATGTGCGACGCGTCACCCAGCGGCTGGGGCTGGCGAAGACGGACGATCCGGAGAAAATCGAGATGGCCTTGCAGCGGTTGTTGCCGAAGGCCAGTTGGACGAAGGGCTCGCACCAACTGCTGCTGCACGGGCGGCATGTCTGCCGGGCGCGCGCGCCCCGATGCCAGGCCTGCCGGCTGTATGCGCTGTGTCCGTGGGAAGGGAAGCGCCCGGCATGATCCGAAGCATGACGGGGTACGGTCGGGCCGAAGGGCGCCATAAAAGCACGCCGATCACCGTGGAGGTCCGGTCGGTGAACCATCGCCACAGCGAGGTCGTGGCGAAAGTGCCCCGTGCCTTGCAGGCCCACGAGGATCGGATCCGCAATCTGGTCCAGGCCCACGTCGCCCGCGGACGGGTGGACGTGGCGGTGAACTTCAGCGGCGAGCGGGATCCCGGGCGGGGGCTTGTGCTGGACCGGGCGCTGGCGCGCCGGTATCTCACGCTGCTCAAGGAATTGCAGCGGGAGCTCGGCCTGAAGGGGGCCCCGGACGTGGCGCTGCTAGCCGGTTTCCGGGACATCATCAAGCCGGTCGAACTGGGGGCCGAAGATCCGGGAGCGGCTCGCGCGGCGGAAAAAGTGCTGGAGCGGGCGCTGAAAGCGATCGATCGCATGCGCCGGCATGAAGGCCACACGCTGGAGCAGGACCTGCTGGCCCGGCTGCAGGAGATCGCCGGACGCCTGCGAGCGATCCGGCTTCGGTTGCCCGCCATCGTGCAGGAGCGACAGGCGCGATTGCAGGAACGGGTTAACCGGTTGCTGGAAAGCGCGGGCGGGGGAAAGGACGGGGTGGACCAGAGCCGGGTCGCGCAGGAAATCGCGCTGCTGGCCGATCGGAGCGACGTGAGCGAGGAACTGACCCGACTGGACAGCCATCTGGACCAGTTCAGGCAGTTCCTTCATAAGTCGGAGCCGGTGGGACGCAGCCTGGACTTCCTGCTGCAGGAGATGAACCGGGAGGTCAACACGATCGGCTCGAAGGTCGGGGACACGGCCGTGACGCAGGAGATCGTCGCGCTAAAGGCGGAATTCGAAAAGATCCGCGAGCAGGTGCAGAATGTCGAGTAGGGGCGCGCCCGGGAGACGCCGTCATGGGACGCTCTTCGTGGTGTCCGCGCCCTCCGGAGCAGGCAAGACATCCCTGTGTCAGGAGCTCGTCGCCCGGCTGCCGGACCTGCGGTATTCGGTTTCATGCACCACGCGTCAACCGCGGCCCGGGGAGGTGGAATCCCACCATTACCACTTCGTCGAGGAGGCGGTGTTCCGGGGGATGATCAAGGAAGGCGCGTTTCTCGAGTGGGCCGAGGTCTATGGGAATCTCTACGGGACGCCCCGCGCTCCCATCCGGGAATGGATCGCGGAGGGGATCGATGTCCTGCTCGACGTCGATACCCAGGGGGCGTTGCAGATACGGCGGCATGAGCCGGAGGCGGTCTCGATCTATATTCTGCCGCCGTCCCTGCAGGTGCTCCGCCGCCGTCTGGAGGATCGAAAGGGCGACCCCCCTGACGAAATCGCCAGGAGGCTGAAAAAGGCGAAAGATGAAGTGAAGCATTATCATGATTATATGCATGTTATCATCAACGATGACTTTAAGTTTTCAGTTCGCCAGCTCGAGGCGATCGTGCTGGCCGAGCGGACGAGGACGGCCGTGCTGGACCTCTCCGCCCTGGAAGGGGATTTGTTGGGGAATGAAGGGGGGCATTAATGGACGCGTTATCGCTGTTGTCGGATTATCAGAAGTTGTCCGTTGAGTCGCGCAGCCGCTTGGTCATCATCGCGGCCCAGCGGGCGCGGCAGTTGATGCAGGGCGCCCAGCCTGCGCTGCCGACCAGGCACACCAAACCCACGACGATCGCGCTGGAGGAAATGCTCAAGGGCAAAATTGAATTCCTCGTCGGCAAGGAGGCGCAAAAGGCCATGAGGGAGGCCCGCAAACAGCGCGAGCGCGAGCTTGAAAAGCTGACTATGGCTCAGGTCGCGGGAGCGGACGCGGCCGAGATCAAGAAAGATCTGAGCGTCGTCGTGGACGACTCTCCCAAGCCGGCGGAGGCGAGTGAAGACGACTGACCGCGCCTCCCGGATGCCGGGCGGGCGCTTCCGGGAGAAGGCCATCGTGCTGGGCGTGACGGGGAGCGTCGCCGCGTACAAGGCGGTGTCGCTCGCGCGCCGTCTGACGGCTGAAGGAGCGGTCGTGCAGGTCGTCATGACGCACACCGCCCAGCGGTTCATTGCGCCGCTGACCTTTGAGGCGCTCACTGGCCACCCCGTCGGCACAGATTTATTTCCCGCATCGAACGCGGAAGTGGGCGTGGGAGGGCCGGGCGTCATGCCCCACCTCGCGCTGGCGGAATCGGCCGATCTGATCGTGATCGCGCCCGCGTCGGCCCATTGCGTGGCGAAACTGGCGCATGGCTTCGCCGACGACTTGCTCTCCACGCTGGCGCTGGCGGCGGACTGTCCGGTGGTGGTGGCGCCGGCCATGGACGGCGGCATGTGGACCCACCAGGCGGTGCGCGACAACGTGCGGACGCTCAGACAGCGCGGCATTCTCGTGTTGGAGCCCGAAACGGGCCCGCTGGCCTCCGGTCGAACCGGCAAAGGGCGTCTTCCGGAAGAGGACGCGATCCTGTCGGCGATCTCGGGCGCGCTGCATCCTGTCAAGGACTGCAAAGGCCGGCGCGTGCTCATCACAGCCGGTCCGACGCAGGAGGCGCTCGACCCGGTCCGGTTCATCTCGAACCGCTCCTCCGGGAAGATGGGCTGGGCGCTCGCCGAAGCCGCGCGCGATCGCGGAGCCGAGGTGGTCCTGGTTGCGGGCCCCACCGGGCTGCCGCCGGTTCCCAACGTGACCGTCGTGCCGGTTGTGACCTCCGAGGACATGCGGAAGGAAGTGATCACCCGGTTTTCTGAGGCCGATGTCCTGATCATGGCGGCGGCGGTTGCCGACTTCAGGCCCGCCGGACCGGCCCGTGGAAAAATTCCGAAGGGGCGCGGCCCGCGAACGCTGGCGCTCGAACCGACGCCGGACATCCTGATGGATTTGCCGGCGCGCCGGGCCGGTCAGCGTGTCGTCGGTTTTGCGGCCGAAACCGGTGATCTGGTCGAGCGCGCCCGCGCCAAGCTGCGCCGGAAGGCGCTGGACCTGATCGTGGCCAACGATGTCACGGAGCCGGGGGCCGGGTTCGGCACTGAGACGAACCGGGCGACCCTGCTCGACCGCACGGGCCGCTGCGAGGCGCTGCCGCTCATGTCCAAGCTGGATCTGGCGCACCGGATCCTTGACGCGGTGCAATCGCTTTGCAAGTCTCCTGGCATGCCTGAGCAACAGGCCTAACGGTCACTGGAGGTATTGCATATCCCAGCCGTTTGATCGAAGGGCTGGGTCCAGCAAGCTCGGAGAGGAGGGACTCAATAATGGCGGAATCGGCGTCACGGGCGTTTATGTCTGAGGCCAAAGAGCTTGTGGATGCGGGTCAATTCGGCAAGGCGATCGAGGTTCTCCAACAAGGGCTGAAGAAGTTCCCGAAGATGGTGAGCGCGCGGGTCTTGCTGGGTGAGGTCTATCTGACCTCCGGGGATCTCTCGTTGGCCCGCGTGGAGCTGGAGCAGGTCATCAAAACCACACCGGACAATTTCGCCGCCTACCGCCATCTGGCGCTGGTATACCGGGATCTGGGAGATAAGCACCGGGCGGCCAAAGCGTGTGAGATGGTGTTGCAGGCCAATCCCAAGGACCGTGAGATGAAGGACTTGCTCGAGGAAATACTGACCGAGCCCGCCGGGGAAAAGCCCAAAGAAGGAGAGAAGGCGGCGCCGTCGAAGAAGGCGAAAGCCAAGGATGCGCCGGTGTCCGCCGAACGGCCTGACACCGTCCGTCTCACGAAGTCTCCCGTTGAGGAGCAGGAGCCGCCGGCTCCCGCCGGCGAAGAGATTGCGTTGAGCATGGAGGGCTCAACGGAGGAAACCGACAGCGAGACACTCGCAGAACTCTACATCTCGCAGGGGCACCGCGACAAGGGCCTTGAGGTCTACCGGCGTCTTGTCGAAAAGGATCCCGACAACATGAAACTGCACGAGCGGATCATGGCGCTGGAAGAAGGGGCAGCTCCGCAGGAGACGCCGGCGCAGGCCTCGCGCAAGGCCCGCATCCGTCGCCTGGAGGGATGGCTCTCCGTGATCCGGGAGCGGCGCCGGCCGTGAACATTCTGGTCCTCCACGGGCCGAACCTCAATCTGCTGGGCACCCGTGAAACAGACGTCTATGGGACGGTCACGCTGGACAAGATCAACGGCGAGGTGGAGTCCCTGGCGCGAGAACTCGGCGTGGCCGTCACGATTCGCCAGTCGAACGGCGAAGGCGAATTGGTGGAATGGATCCAGAAGGCGGGGGGCCGGTACAACGCGCTCGTGATCAATCCCGGAGCCTACACCCACACGAGCATCGCCCTGCGGGACGCCGTGGCGGGGGTCGGGATTCCGACGATCGAGGTGCATCTGTCCAACATCTACCGCCGCGAGGAATTCCGCCGGCATTCCTATGTCGCCGGGGTGGCGGTCGGCCAGATCGCGGGCTTCGGCGCGGACAGCTACGCGTTGGGGCTCCGGGCTGCCGTCGCGTATCTGCGGGCGCAGCAGGCGACGGCCAAAAAGTAGCAGGCATGAACCGGAAGAAGGAGAGAGGCACACGTGATTGTAACGTCGGAATTTCGAAATGGCGCGAAACTCGAACTGGACGGGGAGCCCTTCACGATCATCGAGTTTCAGCATGTCAAGCCTGGCAAAGGCGGGGCCTTTGTGCGGACCAAATTGAAGAGCCTCAGATCGGGCAACGTCATCGAGCGGACGTACCGGTCGGGAGAAAAACTGCCGACGCCCGATCTGGACGAGCGGGAGATGACCTTTCTCTACGCGGAGGGCGAGCAGTACACCTTCATGGACACCACGTCCTACGAGCAGTTGACGTTCGGCCGGGATCAGCTGGGTGACGGCTGGGACCTGCTCAAGGAAAACATGACCGTCAAACTGCTGCTCCATAAAGGGGAGCCGATCGGCATGGAACTGCCGGTGTTCGTCGAGCTCAAGGTCGTCAAGACCGACCCGGGCGTACGGGGCGATACGGCCTCCGGCGGATCGAAGCCGGCCACGCTCGAAAGCGGGGCGACCATCAAGGTGCCGCTCTATCTCGACGAGGGCGTGGTGGTCCGAGTCGATAGCCGCACCCGCGAATACGTGGAACGCGCCTGATGAAGGGCCATGCAGCCAAGCCCGCCAAAAAGGCGGCGAAGCCGGAGCCCAAGCCGCGCCCGGACGCCTTGGTCGATCCGAAGACGCTCCAGGAATTGATCGCGGTGTTCCAGACCGCTGGCGTGAGCGATCTCGAGGTCGAGCGGAACGGACTTCGCATCCGGTTGCGCCGGGAGGGCGCCGGCGCCGCGCCGGCGGCGGAGATAGCCGTTCCGGTGCCCGCCGCCGGCCAGGGTCCGGTCCCGACCGTGACACCGCCGGTCGATGAATCCACCGAAGGGCTGGTGACCATGCGGTCGCCCATCGTGGGCACCTTCTACCGGTCGGCGTCTCCCTATGCCGAGTCTTATGTGGAGGAAGGCGCGTACGTGAGGAAGGGTCAGGTGCTGTGCATCGTCGAAGCCATGAAGCTGATGAACGAGATCGAGTCCGAGGTGGACGGGCGCGTGGTCAGGATCCTGATGGAGAACGCCAAGCCGGTCGAATACGGCGAGCCGCTCTTCCTCATCGAGCCGGGCGCGCAACCGGAAGGCTGAGGGGTGTTTAAGAAAATCCTCATTGCCAACCGTGGCGAGATCGCGGTGCGGGTCATCCGGGCCTGCAAGGAGCTCGGCATCCGCAGCGTGGCCGTCCATTCGGAGGTCGACAAGGACTCCGTGCACGTGCGGCTCGCGGACGAGCACCTGTGCATCGGACCCGCCGACCCCGCGCTGAGTTATCGTAACATTCCCAACATCCTGAGCGCGGCCGAGATCACGGCCTGCGATGCTGTTCACCCCGGGTACGGTTTCCTGGCCGAGAACGCCCACTTCGCCGAGGTTTGCGAGTCCATCGGCATCAAGTTCATCGGTCCGACGTCCGAAAACATCGCCACCATGGGCGACAAGTCCAAGGCGCGCGACATCATGATCAAGCATGGCCTGCCGGTGCTCCCGGGCAGCGAGGGCGAGATCGCCGGCGAGCAGGAAGCCGCGGGGGTGGCCGCCAAGATCGGCTATCCGGTGATCATCAAGGCGTCCGCGGGCGGAGGCGGGCGCGGGATGCGCGTGGTGAACAAAGAGGATGAGCTGTCCCATGCGTTTCAGGCGGCCCGTGCGGAGGCGGCCGCGGCGTTCGGCGACCAGGGCGTGTACGTGGAGCGGTATTTCCTCGAGCCGCGGCATATCGAAGTCCAGATTCTGGCTGACGAGAAGGGCCGGACGATCTCGCTGGGCGAGCGCGACTGCTCCGTCCAGCGCCGCTACCAGAAGCTCATCGAAGAAACGCCGTCGCCGGCGGTGGACGACCGTCTCCGCCGGGAGCTGGGCCGGGTGGCGGTCGAGGCGGCCCAGGCCGTGCGCTACCGCAATGCGGGCACCGTCGAGTTTCTGCTGGACAAGGACCGGCGCTTCTACTTCATGGAGATGAACACGCGGATTCAGGTCGAGCACCCCATCACGGAAGAAGTGACGGGCATCGATCTGATCAAAGAGCAGATCAAGATCGCCGCCGGCATGGCGCTGGCCTGGAAGCAGCAGGACGTCAAGATCGTCGGCCACAGCATGGAGTGCCGGATCAATGCCGAGTGCCCCGACACGTTCACGCCGTGCCCCGGCCGGATCACGCGATGCCATCCGCCCGGCGGGCCGGGGGTGCGGGTGGACACGGCGATCGAACCGGGGTGCGACATTACGCCTTACTACGATTCCCTGATCGCGAAGCTGATCGTGCGCGGCCATACGCGGGAGGAATCGCTGGCCCGGATGCGGCGGGCGTTGGACGAGTGCGTCATCGAAGGCATCAAGACCACGATCCCGCTTCACCGGCGGATCCTCGATGATCCCGACTTTCAGAAGGGCCGCTTCTCCACGGCCTTCCTCGAACGGTTCATGAGTACTCCCGCATCCAGCTGATTTTGCGTCTCTCCGGACTCTATTTAATCCTCGATCCATCCGTTGCGGGCTCCCATTCGTTAACCGATCTCGTTCAGGCGGCGCTGGATGCCGGGGTCCGTCTCTTTCAGCTCAGGATGAAGACTCCGGACACGCGGCAGTTCTATGACTTGGCCGAGGCGTTATGTCCGCTGGTCCGGAATGGCGGCGGGACGTTCATCGTCAACGATCGCTGCGATGTGGCGGCGGTGGTAGGGGCGGACGGAATCCATCTCGGGCAGGAGGATTTGCCGCTGGCGGATGCGCGGGCGATCCTGGGGCCCGGCAAGCTGATCGGGATCTCCACGCACAATTTAGCCCAGGCGACCGAGGCTGAGGCAGGCGGGGCAGACTATATCGGTTTCGGGCCGGTCTTTCCGACGGCGACGAAGGAGAATCCCGACCCGGTCGTCGGCGTAGCGGGGCTCCGCGAAGTGCGGGCGAAGGTGCGCATCCCCATCGTGGCGATCGGAGGAATCAACGCCGGCAACATCGGGGAGGTGAAATCCGCCGGCGCCGACTGCTGCGCCGTGGTCTCGGCGGTGCTGTCCGCGCCCGATCCCCAAGCGGCAATTTCGGAACTGGTCAAATCAATCGAACGAGCAAAATAATTCACCCTCGCCCCGGTTGCCGGGGAGAGGGCCAGGGTGAGGGGGCCAGATCGTCATTGACAAGCGTCACGTGACAGTTTACGCTTGAGGTGTGGTCAAAACATTCGCTGAGAGGCACACGGAGGAGTTGTACGTGACGGGCAAATCAAAGCGATTCCCTTCGGAAATCTGGAGAAGGGCGTTGCGGAGGCTGGAATATCTCGATTTGGCGACGAGCCTAGAAGATTTGAAGGTTCCTCCCAGTAACCGACTTCATAAACTGGAAAGGGATCGAAAGGGGCAGCACTCCGTTTCTGTGAACGATCAATGGCGGATTTGCTTTCGATTTGTGGACGGCGACGCTTATGACGTGGAGTTAACGGATTATCACTGATGCGAGGCACGAGATGAGCATTCCCAACAAAAGACAAAGGATGATTCGACCCACGCATCCGGGCGAGATGCTGCGTGAGGATTTCTTGCCGGATTATGGGCTGACAGTATCGAGTTTTGCCGAGGCGCTTGGGGTGTCACGCCAGACTGTGAATGAATTGCTTCGGGAACGGCGCGCCGTGAGCCCTGCAATGGCGTTGCGTCTCTCTCGTCTGTTCGGCAATACCCCTGAGTTTTGGTTGAACGCCCAGCGTGCCGTTGATCTCTGGGATGCGGCAAGGAACATGAAGAGTAAGATTGAACGCATTTCACCATTGAACGCCGCGTGATTGCCGCAGCAAGTTGTTGGAGTTTACGGAGCGCGTGGCCGCTGATCCCTTGCAGGCCAGGGCGATTACGAAGCGGTCCACGCTCGATTTGCAGAAATGATTGGGCCGTCGGATTGTAGTTAGGCGGCGGCCGCGATTGCCAGGCGGGTGATGCGCAAGACGAAGACAGACGATAAGAACATCGAGCTGCTCAAGCTAATCGCCCAGTTGCGTGACCATATCGACCTCCACCGCATCATCGGATTAAACCTTGCTGCACTGCGTGATAGCGATATTAGTGGTGCCTTCATCGGGTATCTGCAGAAATCAGCCCACGAATCCCTCGCCATCTACATCTGCAAGATCTTTGAGTCGTCAACTCGAAACGAATTGAACTCGATTCCCGGAATTATCGAGTCGCTCCCTTTAACACGTCTCTCTGATGAGCAGAAGCGAGAGTTCGCCACCTTTGGGAAAAGGTACGGGAATCATTCCGATCCCACAGAAGCCAGGTCTTATCTCAAAGGGACGCTTGGGCTCTTTTGTGGAATCCACTCCGAATCACTTGATCGACTAAAGGAGTTCAGGGACACAATTGGTGCGCATAGTGATTCGAAGGCGGCCATCAGATCTCTTCCATCACATGCCGAGTTCGAGAGCCTCTTCAGCTTCGCGAACGACTTTTACAAACTCGTTTCTCGCTCTATCACTAACTTCGGCCCTGCACTGGTCCCAAGAGAGGTAGGCCGCGGCTTCGTTAGGTTGATAGAGTCCATGGGCGTACAGGCTGCAAAGTTCGACTTCGATGAAGAGAAGTGATCATGACACCTTCGCATCTCCGGGTTGGCCTGTGCCGCCGTGGGAGTGGCGCAAGCAACGGCGCTGATGGATGCAACGATCTGGGTTAGGTCAACCTTCTCAAAAGGAGAGATACGCCATGAAACGCTACGTCTTGTCTCTTTTGTTATTGGTTCCATTCCTCATGGCGAGCCAGTGTGCCAATGCTCCCGGCCGCTACCAACTGTTCATGCCGCCTGTGGGCAGCCCTTTTCTCAGGCCGTCGGAGGAGGACAACCCTGTTCAGTTCTTACATCGTCTTGACACCGCCACCGGTCGTATTCAGCTTTTTAAGTTTGAAGCTGAGTTCACCAAAGCGGTACCATACGTAGAAGGTCCAAAAACGAAAGCCTGCCTGGAGAAGCTCGAAAATGCTCCCTCGCCACCAGGCAGACTCCGGACACCTGAGGAAGTCATGGCTCCCATCAATGCGTGCAAGGCGCTGGATTCGACTGGGGGAGAACCTTCCCGTCCAACTGGTCGCTATGTGATGGTCGAAGTACCTGTCGTCGAAACGGAGTGATGCTCACCTCTCTTGCAATAGAACATCACATCTTAAGCGCGTTAGTGATCGCTTCTGAATCCCCCTCACCCTAACCCTCTCCCGCTGTATGGACCGGGGAGATGGTAGACACTTGTTCGGGGACATGGTGGACGGGGTCATTCTACCCATTGGGTTGATGTAAGTCGATGCGAGCCACTTGCTGATGACAGAAAAACACTTCCAGGA
>Ga0114945_10000471_pt1 | contig 25935 bp, 34 predicted proteins | sample OV2TP3_FD_87194 | JGI IMG/M metagenome (GOLD analysis project Ga0114945, IMG submission 87194) | Hot spring microbial communities from Beatty, Nevada to study Microbial Dark Matter (Phase II) - OV2 TP3 | ecosystem: Environmental > Aquatic > Thermal springs > Hot (42-90C) | place: USA: Beatty...
TTCGACTCGCTTCGCTCGCTCAGGGTCGTCCTGAGCAAGTGAAACGCGTCGAAGGACGAAAAGCGAGGGAGAAGATGGTGAGCGAAGCCGAACCACAATTCTAGGAAAGGAAAATTTTCATGGGCGAAGAAAAATATGTGGATGAGTCTTGGAAGGAAGACGTTGCCCGGGATAAAGAAATTCATAAGCTCCCGCCGAGCGATGCCCCTTTAGGAAATCAGGCTCAAGCCGACGATCTCTCGGCCAAAGACCCCCGGGGCGGCCTGCCCCTGGCCGGGCAGGCCGCCCCGGAGCAGGCCGCCGGGGAAGACCAAGAATTCGATTTCCTGAGTTATATCTCCAGTCTGGCGTTTCAGGCCATGATTTTTTTAGGCAAACTGCCGAATCCTTTGAACAATCAAACCCAGAAGAATCTTAGACAAGCCAAATTTTTGATTGACACCTTGGCCTTGTTAAAAGAGAAGACCCAGGGGAACCTCACTCAAGAAGAAAACGATATGCTCCATTCGGCCCTGTATGAGCTGCAAATGAGTTATGTGGAGGTTATGAATCAAGAAGGAAAGATCTCATGATTGATGCAGAGTTGTTGGCCATTCTGGCCTGCCCCGCGTGTCAGGCGGATGTGGCTTTAAAAGAGGAAAAGATTGTTTGTCTTCGGTGCGGCCGCAGATACCCTATTCGAGACGGTGTCCCCATCATGCTCGTGGATGAGGCCCAAGTGCCGAGGGGAAATCCATGAAAAAGATTCTTGTCATCCATGGCCCCAACCTCAATCTCTTAGGCCAAAGAGAGCCAGCGGTGTACGGCAAGGTCACGCTGGAGGAGATCAACGCCAAACTGGAAAAATTGGCGAACCCAAACAGCGTTGTCTTGGAGATCTTTCAGTCCAACCACGAGGGGGAAATCGTCGATGCCATTGGCCAGGCCAAGAAAAACCAAATCCATGGGATTCTGATTAATCCCGCCGCTTACACTCACACGAGCGTGGCCATCCGCGATGCGCTCTTGGCTGTGAGTCTGCCCACAGTGGAAGTGCATCTTTCCAACATTTATGCCCGAGAGGATTTTAGGCATACCTCCTTAATTGCCCCGGTCTGTTCCGGTCAGGTCAGTGGCTTTGGCGAGGAGAGTTATCTGCTGGGCCTTAAGGCCTTGATCAATCTTCTCAAATAAAAACGCACATCCTTGAATCCCCGAATTCAACAACTCATCTCCCAGCTTGGAAAGCACAGACTCGACGCATTCCTCATCACCAGCGACGTCAATATCCGGTATCTGACCGATTTCCCATCCTCTGAGTCTTGGCTTTTTATTTGTCCCAAACGGGCATTTTATATCACGGACCCCCGTTATGCCTTGGAGGCCCGGCAGAGTCTTAAGGCGATTGGGGTTAAGGTCTACCGCCGCTCATTAGGGGAGAGCCTCTGGGAATTGGCATCTGTGATGGGTGCCCAAAGGATCGGTTTTGACGATCGCCATCTCTTTTTGTCTGCGTTTAAGCTGTTAAAAAAGGCGACCCCCAAGGCCAGGAAACTCGTCTGTAGCCCCGGTCTTGTCGAAGCATTCCGCGAAATTAAATCTCACTTTGAGATCGACCAAATCAAAAAGGCCCTGGGCCTTCACAAGCAAGCTTATCAATTCCTCCAAAAGACCATCCGGCCCGGCATAACCGAAAAAGATTGCCTCAAGGAGCTGGAAGGATTTGTGAGGTCGCAAGATGGGGCGTTTTCCTTTCCTGCGATCATTGCCTCGGGCCCCAATTCCTGCTTTCCTCATGCCCAAGTGACAGACCGTATGATCAAAAGAAACGAACCGGTGTTGGTGGATATGGGAATTGATCTCGACGGCTACAAGTCTGACTTGACACGTATGATCTTTTTGGGTACAATACCCCGCTTCATCAGAGAAGTGCATGACACTGTTCGTCGGGCGCAGGCGCTGGCGATTCAGAAAGTCAGACCGGGCGTTTTGGCCTGTGATCTGGATGCTGCGGCTCGGAACTATCTCACCCAAAATCATTTAGGCAAATTCTTCGGTCATTCACTCGGTCATGGCGTAGGGTTGGAAATTCACGAAGCTCCCAGGATCTCCCAGAGAAATCCATCCCCTTTAAAGGAAGGGATGGTCTTTACAATCGAGCCAGCGGTTTATATCCCCCACCAATTTGGCATTCGGACCGAGGACATGGTGTTGGTAACCCAAAAAGGCTGTGAGGTTTTAAGTGGCCCTATCCATTAATGAAATCACAATGGGTTTGGCACTCCTTGTGAATGGGGAAATCTATCTCGTGACCGAGGTGCACCATGTGAAGCCAGGCAAAGGCAGCGCTTTTGTCAGGGTCAGGCTCAAAAATTTAAAAACCGATTTGACCTTGGAGAAGACTTTTAGAAACTCCGACCGTCTGGAGGATGTCTTTTTGGAAGAAAAAAAACTGCAGTATCTTTATCGAACGGGGGATTCCTTCCATTTTATGGATCAAGTGAGTTTTGAAGAGCGGGCCGTGGATTTGGATAAGCTGGGAGAAGGGGCTCAATTTCTTCAGGAAAACATGGAAGTCACCGTTCTCCTTTATAAAAACCAGATTCAAAAGTTGTCCCTGCCCACCTTTATCGTCGCGAATATTACCGAAACCGAACCGGGGTTTAAGGGTGACACCTCAAAGGCCGGGAACAAACCAGCCACCGTTGAGACCGGAGCCACGGTCCAAGTCCCCCTTTTTATCAATAAAGGGGATCGGATCAAAATCGACACCCGCAGCGGGGAGTACGTGGAGAGGGTACAGAAATGAATTTGAAAGAAATCAAAGATATGATCAATCTGATGAATGAGAATGGCTTGAGTGAATTGGAAGTGGAAAAAGAAGGCCTAAAAGTCAGAATAAAAAAATTACCGCGTGGGGTTGGTTCCGATTCCCCGCAGTCCAATAACACCTCCTATCAAGTGGAGGCCCCGGCTTTACCGAAAACCGCCGAGGCCTCCTTGGATCAACCACCGAGTGCGAAGACAACCCTGGCCATTGCCTCTCCGATGGTGGGGACATTTTACCGTGCCGCTTCGCCAGAGGCAGCGCCCTTTGTGGAGGTGGGACAGATCGTGGAGGTTGGGCAGGTCGTTTGTATCGTGGAAGCCATGAAGCTTATGAATGAAATCAAATCCGAGGTCAGGGGCCGAATCATCGAGTGCGCTGTTGAAAACGCTGAACCGGTCGAATTCGGGCAGACCTTGTTTGTGGTGGAACCGGTTTAGTGCCCGCGCCTATGTTTTCCAAGATATTGATCGCCAATCGCGGGGAGATTGCCTTAAGGATTATTCGAGCCTGCAAAGAGCTGAATATTCGCAGTGTCGCCGTTTATTCCCAAGCCGACCGCGACTCCTTGCCTGTTCGATTTGCCGACGAAGCGATCTGCATTGGGGGGCCAGGCAGCAAAGACAGCTATTTGAATATCCCGGCGATTATTTCAGCGGCTGAGATTGCGGATGTGGAAGCCGTTCATCCGGGGTATGGTTTCTTGGCCGAGAATGCGCACTTTGCCGAGATTTGTGAGTCCTGTCACATCAAATTCATTGGTCCTAGCCCCCAAGCCATACGGGCCATGGGCGATAAAGTGACGGCCCGGGAGACTGTCAGAAAAGTCGGTGTCCCGTTAACGCCGGGCGCCAAAACCGTTGTTAAGACCCCGGAAGAGGCCATTGAGCTGGCCAAGAAGATCGGGTATCCCGCGATCATCAAGGCCTCCGCCGGGGGCGGTGGAAAAGGCATGAGGATCTGTCACAATGATGTGAGCCTCATGAGCTCTTTTCATGTGGCCCGCACCGAAGCCGAGGCGAATTTTGGATCTCCCGATGTGTATATTGAAAAGTATCTTCCGGAGCCAAGGCATATTGAAATCCAGATCGTTGCTGATCAGCACGGGCACATGATCCACTTGGGTGAGAGGGACTGCAGCATCCAAAGGCGTTATCAAAAATTGCTGGAGGAAGCCCCTTCACCGGGTTTAAGCAGCAAACTGCGTAAAAAGATGGGCGAGGCGGCTTTGAAGGCGGCCCGCTCGGTGAGCTACCAGGGGGTTGGGACCGTCGAGTTCTTGGTGGATTCGGATGATTCATATTATTTTATGGAGATGAACACCCGAATTCAGGTCGAGCACCCCGTCACCGAAATGGTCACCGGCATCGATTTGGTCAAAGAGCAAATCCGGATTGCTGCCGGTGAGAAACTCAAGATCAAGCAGGATGAGGTCAAAATGAGAGGCGCTGCCATAGAATGCCGAATCAACGCCGAAGATCCGCAGAATAATTTTCTTCCCTGCCCCGGTAAGATCGAAGAATTGAATCTGCCCGGAGGCCCGGGGGTCAGAATCGACACCCATATCTATCCCGGTTATGTGATTGGCCCTTATTATGATTCCCTGGTGGCGAAGCTCATCACCTATGGCAGGAACCGTGAAGAGGCCATTCGAATGATGCAGAGGGCTTTGGGGGAATTCTACTTAAGCCCCATTAAGACAACGATCAATCTTCACCAAGAGATTCTTCGTCATCCGGCTTTCTTGAAAGGATCGGTTTCCACTCACTTTTTGGAGAAGATCGTTAAAGAGGACGCGGAGGATCACCCATGATTCCTGATCAAAAAGTAGACTTAGGATCCGTTCAGATCCACAAAAAGGTTATCGCAGAGATCGCGGCGGCCAGTTTGAGTGAAGTGGACGGGGTTCGCCTGCCCTCGGAAGATTGGCGCCATTTTTTGGGGGAGGTCTTCGGTCACAAGGAGTGTCCGGGGGTCAACGTCACGATCGATAAAAATCATCAAGTGACTCTCGAGCTCAAAGTTTATATCCGTTATGGGATGAATATCCCCGATGTGGCTCATCAAATTCAGGATTCTGTCCGTCGGGCAGTGGAGAGAACGGCCGACATCAATTTAAAGGAAGTGAATGTGAATGTTCAAGGGATAGAGAGGAGAGACTAGATGAGGTTCTTTACCCGTATTGCCATTTTGTTTTATGTGGTCACCATCTCGACCATTGGTTTTTTGGCCATCTTTTTTGCCTATGTGGTGGACACGCCCTTACTGGCCAGAATTCATGATTCTCTCGATATCCTTCAGAACCATCTTCAGATGCGGACGATCATTGGCTTGGTGGGATTCATTTTGATACTTCTCAGCTTTCTTTTTGCCAAGCTCATTGCCGGTTTTGAACAGAAAGAGAGGACGATTGCTTTCGACAATCCTGCGGGACGAGTCAGCATTTCCTTGGGGGCCATTGAAGATATGGTCAAACGTTTGGTTTTAAGGGAGACCGAAGTCAAAGAAGTTCGGCCCAATATTATTGCCACGAAAAAAGGACTGCAGGCGGAGGCACGGCTGGTTTTGAAGGCCGATGTGAATATTCCGGAGGTGACCGCCCGGCTGCAGGAGCTTATTAAAAGCAAGATTCAGGATATGATTGGCATTGAAGAAAAAGTGGGCGTGAGGATTCATGTGGTTAAAATCATTTCTGAGGAGCCTCGATCAAAACGGGATAAGGATAACTATCGGGAGCGATCGGAACCGACGATTCCTTTCCAGGGATATCGGGCTTAAGGTACGGACTTAAAGTAAGGTTGACATTGATTAAAGGTTCCTAAGGTTATGAAGAAATTAGGGGTATTGACAGGCGGGGCCGATTGTCCGGGATTAAATTCTGTGATCCGAGCCATTGTCCGCAAGGGTCTGCAGGAGGGTTATGTTGTAACCGGAATTAAAAACGGCTGGATTGGGTTTATGGATAATGACATGCGGATTTTAGACCTGCGATCGATCTCTGGGATTCTGGATCGCGGCGGGACCATTCTGGGAACGAGCCGAATTAATCCTTTAGCGGACCCCGAGATGATTAAAAAAATAAAAGAAAATTATAAACGAAGCGGTATCGATGCCCTCATTGCGATCGGGGGAGAGGACACCTTAAAGATTGCGTTGGCATTGTATAAAGAGGGCGTGATCAAGGTGGTGGGAGTTCCCAAATCCATTGATAATGCCTTGTCCGGCACGGATTACGCCTTTGGCTTTGATACCGCGGTCAATATCGCCACCGAATGCATTGACCGTTTGCACACAACCGCGGAAAGCCACCATCGGATTATGGTGATTGAAGTGATGGGACTCTATACCGGTTGGATCGCTCTGCAGGCAGGAATCGCTGGAGGTGCGGACATGATTCTCATCCCTGAGATCCCTGTTTATATGGAAGAAGTCTGCGATACGATCAAGAATCGGCATAAACGCGGAAAGAATTTTAGTATCATTGTTATCTCAGAAGGGACGCTGGTGGATGGATATTCGGGGGCTAAAGAAAAAAACCATCCGGATCGTTTCGGAAGACGATTTGGGGTTATCGGCGAGTTTGTTGCGGAAACGATTGCCCAAAAGACCGGATATGAGACCCGTGTCAGTGTCTTGGGTCATATTCAGCGGGGAGGGATTCCCAGCGCTTATGATCGGATCATCGGCACCCGTTTTGGTATTAAGGCTGTGGAATTGGTGAAAGAAAATAAATTCGGTAAAATGGTGAGCCTTAAGGGAAATAAGCTCCATTATGTGGATATTGAAGAGGCCGTTGGAAAACGGAAGACCGTTGACATGGAGCTCTATGAAATGGCCAAGGTCTTCTTTGCTTAAAGAGTTTTAGGCTATGAAAGAAATCATTCAAGCCATTTTTCAGGAATCCATCCGCGTCAAGGAAGAGACCCTCAAAGCGAATCTCGATGGGATCATGAAAGCGGTTAAGGCCATGACCCGCGCTCTTAAGAATAATGGGAAGATACTATTTTTAGGAAATGGCGGCTCGGCCGCGGACAGTCAGCATCTGGCGGCGGAATTGATCGGGCGGTTTCAAAAAGAACGCCGGTCCCTTCCCGCGATCGCTCTTACGACCGACACCTCCATTCTCACGGCCTTGGGCAATGATTATGGGTTCGATGCCGTTTTTGCCCGGCAGATTGAGGGGCTGGCCCGTCCGGGGGATGTGGTGGTGGCTCTATCAACCAGCGGCAATTCCAAGAATGTGATCGAAGCGGTTAAAAAGGCTAAAGAGAAGGGAATGATCTGTATCTCGTTGACCGGCTGCGGGGGCGGAAAACTGGCGGGCTTGTGTGATATCAATCTCATTGTGCCTTCCAACAAGACGGCCAGAATTCAGGAGTCCCATATCTGTCTAGGGCATGTCCTTTGCGAATTGGTAGAGAATAATTTTTAAAGGGATTCCTCTTTGAACTCTCAAACAAAAATCCTGCGGCGGGGCATATTAAAAAAAACGATCACGCGTTTGTGGCGATCCGGAAAAACAATCGCCTTCACCAACGGTTGTTTTGATATCCTTCATTTTGGGCACATCCGGTATTTGGAAGCCGCCCAAAAGAAAAATCGGATCTTGATTGTGGGGTTAAATAGTGACGGCTCAGTGAGAAAGATCAAAGGATATGGGCGGCCTCTTGTGGCCGAGCGCCCCCGAGCGGCTTTGGTGGCGGCTTTGGGGTGCGTGAATTATGTGACCATTTTTCCGGAAGAGACACCCCTGAAACTCATTGAAGCCTTAAGGCCGGATGTTTTGATTAAAGGGGCCGATTGGAAGAACAAAAAGATAGCCGGGGCGGATTTTGTGCGCTCCTACGGCGGTAAAGTCGAATTCATTCGTTATGTGAAGAATTTTTCAACAACCCGAATGATCGAATCGATCAAAAGTGACCCGTATCATAGATGAGAAAAGAATATTGCGGATTATTGATGCGAATTTCAATCGGGCCAAAGAGGGCTTAAGGGTCTGCGAGGATTTGTGCCGTTTTTTTCTGAACGATCCCCAGAAGACGTCAGCCTACAAAACGATTCGTCATCGCCTGAGTGCTGCTGTGCGATTTTGGCCGATTAAGCATTTGATCCGATCCCGGAATATCGAACAGGATGTTGGTAAAAAATCCTTCCCCAGCGAGCTCAAAAGGCGGACCGCACTCGATATTTTCTATGCCAACTCCCAAAGGATCAAAGAGTCCTTCAGGGTCCTGGAAGAATTGATGAAGTTAAGAAATCAAAGGAAAGCCTTGGCTTTCAAAAGAATGCGTTATCAGATTTATGCACTGGAAAAAAGAATCATTGAACGATTATAAACTCTATTTGATTTTGGACACCGAAGTCAACGATTATGATCATCTTCTTAAGGTCGTCCAGCAATCTGTTTTATGGGGCGTTGACATGATTCAACTGCGTGACAAAAAAGGCCGCCCCCGGGACATTTTGAAATTTTCGAGGAGCCTTTTAGGGGCTCTACAAGATAGAGTTCCTTTTATTATGAACGATCGGGTTGATTTGGCGATTGCGAGCGGCGCCGCGGGCGTCCATTTGGGACAGGATGATGTACCCATTGCTTACGCCAGAAAGATGATGGGTCCTCAGGCCATCATTGGTTGTTCCTGCCAGAGCCGGGAGCAGGCCGAGATTGCCCAAGGCCAGGGGGCGGATTATATTGGATTTGGCTCAGTCTTTAAGACCAAAACCAAGCCCGATCGAGAGCCCTTGGATTTAAATCTCCTGTTAGAGGTTATCGCTCGTCTGAAGATCCCCGTCTTCGCCATTGGCGGCATCAATCCGGAGAATATTGACAAACTCTATCAGCGGGGGATTAACCGTGTGGCGGTGTGTCGCGCCATTTGTGAGGCGGCTGATCCCAAAGAAGCCATCCAGCAGCTGCGGAAGGCATGAAGCAGTACCTGTTGAAGGAAAAATTTTCATCTCGTGTCTGACTTCCCTGAGTACAAAAATGAAAGATCGGGACTTATTCTTAAAGCAGAGTCCTAATTTATGCGAGGGTAATTCAGTGGTAGAATGTCAGCTTCCCAAGCTGAACGTCGCGGGTTCAATCCCCGTCCCTCGCTTAAATCCCCCTCGAGCTTATCTGCTTCTTCTTGCGGCATCCCTCTTTTATCTGGGGGGGTGTGCCACAGCGCCTTCCCTATCCCATGCCCCTCTGCCGTTGACCATCAAGAAGGGAGTCTATCATAAAGTCTCTGTGGGCGAGACCCTCTGGCGAATCGCCAAGACCTATGGAGTCACAATCGCTGAGTTGATCCGAACGAACAATATCCCGAATGGAGCGCATATCGAGAAAGGCCAGCTCCTTTTCATCCCCGGGGCGGATCAGGTAAAAACTATTGTCTTAGACCGCGACTTCAAGAATAATGAATTCGTCTGGCCCATTAAGGGAAAGGTGATTCTGTATTTCGGAGACCGAAAGGGAGTGATGGTCAACCGAGGCATCCATATCCGGGCCAATGAGGGAGATCAGGTCTGTGCCTCCCGAACAGGAAAAGTTATCTTTGCTGATTATCTGGAGGGTTATGGTCATACGGTGATTCTGGATCATGCCGATGGGTATTATTCAATCTATGCACAGAATGCAAAGCTGACGGTCAAGCTCGATGATGATATCATTCAGGGTCAGCCCATTGCCCATCTGGGCGGCAATGGGGAATTGGCCTTTCTCCATTTTGAAATCAGAAAGAATGCCCAAGCGGATAATCCTCTTTACTATTTGCCATGATGAAAACTTCGCTAGAAAATCAGTTTTTTGGTCATCAAAAGCTCTTGCATCTTCTTAGGCGTCGAGTCGTTGATTTGAAAGAAGGCTATCGTCAGAATATGGCCTTGATTGGGAATCGATTTGTCGGCAAGACAGCGATTCTTCATAAATTTATGGAAGAGCTCGATGAGGAAAGCATCATCATCCTGTATCTGGATTTGGATCACAAAGACATTAATCACTTTTTTGCCAGATTTTTGGGAGGATTTTTGTATGAGTTCTGCCGGATACAAAGATTGCCTCTTTTTAATGATATTTCTCTTTTAATGGAGAATGCCCGTAAGCTGATCCCTCAGACCGTGGAAGAAATCAAAAGAATCCAGACCAATTTATCGAAGCACAAGTATGAGGAGGCGTATCGGCAGATCATCTCCTTGCCGGAGGTCTTGACCGGAGAATCGGGCCAGTTTTGTGTGATTGTTTTGGATGAATTCCAGAATCTGGAGGAGCTGGGGGTGAGCGATGTTTTCCAGGAGCTGGGCAAAAGAATTATGACCCAAAAACGTTGTATTTATGTCGTGGCCAGCTCCCAAGGGGCCGTGGCTAAAAAGATTTTGGCAGAAAAGTTGTCGCTTCTTTTTGGAAATTTTGAGATTCTGGATGTGGAACCGCTCGATTCCAAGACCAGCCAGGAATTGATCAGCGCTCATCTCAAGGAAATTCAGATCAGTCAGCCCCTGCGGGATTTCTTGGCGGATTTTACCGGCGGATACCCTTTATATCTCAATGTGATTGTCCGGGAGCTGCTCCATCTCAGCTCCATCCATCAACAAAGAGAAATATTTTTACCTTTGCTGACTCAGGCGATTGAGAATGTCCTTTTTTATCCTTGGGGTATTTTGAACCGCCACTTTGAGATGACCGTCGGGCCGCTGTGTTCCTCGAAAAGCAATTGGGCGATGTCTTCGGTCTTGATCGCATTGACGGAAGGGAAACACAGATTAAGAGAGGCCGCCCAGCAGGCCGGATTAAAGCCGCAGATGATCAATCAGCGGCTCAATCGCCTGATGGAGCTGGGTCTGATCGGTAAAAACGGTCAAACGTTTTATTTTCCTGATAAGCTTTTAAAATATTGGCTGAAGGGTATTTTTCAAAGACGGCTTAAGGCCTTGGATCTTCTTTCCCATCAGATCAGAACGGAATTTCAGGAAGAGCTCACTCATTTGGTTGTCAATTTTCAGATCACCTCAAAACGAGATTTGCCCTCGAGAGTCACAGAGCTTCTGTATTGTTTTGACAATGAAGCCGTCTGTCTCAATGGACGAAGATATAAACTGCCGATTTTTCGCGAGGTTATCCATCTGCCTAAGAACGACTCATTCGGCACGGGCTTCGAGATCCTCAAGGCGAGCTCTCCGGAAGGGACATGGTTCATTGGTTTGAAGAAAGAGAATCTGTGCGAAAATGATGTCCATCTTTTTTCGCTGGAATCGAAAAAACTCAAAGAGAGGCCCCAAGGACAGGTCTTGATTTCCTTGAGTGATTTGGATGAAAATACGAGAATCAAGGCCCTCCAAGAACGGATGTGGATTTGGAATGAAAAAGAAATCAACGCCTTATTGAGTTTTTACGATAAGCCTTTTATCATCTGATGAAAATAGGGGTTACCTCCGACACCCATTCCCGAGATTTACCACCGCAGATGCTTAAGGATTTTGAAACGGTGGATTTTATTGTTCATGCCGGGGATTTTTGTTCCGGCAGCGATCTTAAGAAGCTTCAAGCCATTAAGGAAGTCCAAGGGGTTTACGGGAATATGGATGGGCCCGACATCCATACGATTTTTCCTCGGAAACAAGTTCTCAAGCTGGGCCTCTTTAAAATCGGTCTTTTTCACGGAGAGGGTCCACCACAGATGATTCTCGATCGAGTGAAAGCCGAGTTTGCCAAAGAAAAGGTGGATTGCATTGTCTTTGGGCATTCCCACCGGCCTTTCAACGAAAGGATTAGCGGCGTTTTGTATTTTAATCCCGGGAGCCCCAACGATACCGTTTTTGCTCCGTACTGTTCTTATGGTATACTAGAAATCAGTAAAGAGGGAATCAAAGGGAAGGTGGTTAAGGTTGTCGCTGCCGATCGGACGCCATCGTAATATGCACAAACTGTGGGCCCCCTGGCGGGTCAAATATATCGCCCAATTGAGAAATGATTCACCCAAAAGGGAGTGTGTCTTTTGTAAGATAGCCGCTGAAAAAAAGGATAAGAAAAATTATATCGTCGTTCGGACAAAACATGCCTTTTCGGTTCTTAATATTTATCCGTACAATACCGGTCATCTTTTGATTGTTCCTTGTCGGCATGTCAAGGATTGGGTGCGATTGTCGCATGAGGAACGTGATGACTTATTTGATTTACTGGGATCCATGAAACGTTTGTTGGATAAAATTCTAAAACCGGGAGGGTATAATATCGGCATGAATCTCGGCCGCATCGCTGGTGCGGGTTTTCCGGGGCATGTGCATATTCATCTTGTCCCCCGCTGGGGCGGGGATGTGAATTTTATGCCCATCATTGGCAATACCAAAGTGATATCTCATTCGCTTAAAACCGTCTTTCATCAGCTGCAGGATGCGTACCAGAAAAGACATTGAAGCCCTAGAAGATCAAATCCTGGCCCCGTATGCTATGAAGAGCAAAGATTCATCGGGCCGGGAATATCCGGAAGGCCCTCACCCAACGAGAACGTGCTATCAAAGAGACCGCGATCGCATCGTTCATTGCGAGGCCTTCCGGAAGCTGGAATATAAAACGCAGGTCTTTGCCATCCTGGAGGGAGATTACTATCGGACGCGCTTAACGCACACAATTGAGGTGGCCCAGATTGCCCGGACCATCGGGCGCAATCTCAAGCTCAATGAAGATTTGATCGAAGCCATTGCCTTGGCGCATGATTTGGGGCATCCTCCTTTTGGACACGCCGGAGAGGAGGCTTTAAACCAGATCATGATCGAGGCTGGATTTAAGGGGTTCAACCATAACAAAAGAAGTTTTGAGATTGTTACCAGATTTGAGAAAAGATATCCGGATTTTGACGGTTTGAATCTTTCTCGGGAGGTGCTGGTGGGAATCCTGAAACACCACACCCCCTTTGATGTCCCGGAGGCGGAAAGCAAGCTCTTCGAAGAAGGAATGACCCTGGAGGCTCAGGTCGTCGATATCGCGGATTCGTTGGCCTATCTCAATCACGATATTGATGACGGCCTCACCTCGGGATGCCTGACAGAAGAAGATCTTATGGGAAGTGAGCTCTGGCAGAAAGCCTTCCACAAGATCACCAAGACCCTTTTTTCTATTAACCGGGAGATGCGCAAGTATCAGATTGTGAAAGAACTCATTGATAGGCAGGCAACCGATTTGCTTAAGGCCTCCGATGAACAATTTAAAAAAGCCAGTCTTAAGACTTCCACCGATGTCAAAAGATGCAAAAAGACGCTCGTTGGTTTTAGCCGACCGATGGGAAAAGAGCGCAGCCGTCTTCAGGAGCTTTTGAATAAGAAATTGTATCATCACTACCGCGTCGAGCGCATGACCGCCAAGGCGCGAAGGATTATCGATGATCTTTTCAAGGTTTACAAGGGAAAGCCAACACAGCTGCCGTATTCCATTTATCACAGAGACCGGAAATATAGCAAAATGGCGGAGCATGAAATCATCTGCAACTATATCGCCGGCATGACCGATCGGTTTGCCTTAGATGAGCACAAGAAATTATTCGATCCCTACGAAAAAGTATAGAAGGGTCTTATCGGCCGTTCACATGGTGTATCGTTTGGTCAACTCCACCTATAACGTGAAGGAGTTGTCGCTACGGCTCACGAGACTGCTGTGCCAGTTTATCCATGCGAGCTCAGCGAGTGTTTATATCCTCGATCCTCTGAAAAAGAAGATTGTCTTGATTGCCGTTTTTGATAACAAGATCAATGTGCTCATTGACAAAAAGAAAGAGATTGTCAATGTTCCTGAGGATGAAAAACAAGTGACCCAAGGAGCTACGATTCTGGAGAAAAGGCGGCTGGGATTGCCCCTTGTGGCCGACGATAATATCGGGGCGCTTTTAGTTCGTCGCAAAAGAGGCGAGAGGCCCTTTAATGAGTTCGATTGGGAGATGATTGCGGTCTTTGCGGAGCAGGCGGTGACCGCCATCAAAAATTTACAGCTTCATGAGCAAAGCCAGAAAACCATCTTGGAGAGCATGAAATTCATTAGGAAATTGTTGGAAAAACACAACAATGTGGCCTCGGCCCATACACCCCTTTATTTTAAAATTGTCAAATACTTAGCGGAACGGTTGAGCATGGGGCCCGTTGCCCTTGAGTGTTTATATTACGCCAGTATCCTTCATGACGCTGGAGCCATTGATGTGCCTTACGAGATTTTGTCCAAAACCAGCCAGTTGACTCCGGAAGAATTTCAGATCATCCATAATCATCCCGCCAAAAGTGTTGAGCTCATCAGACCCGTGGAATTCTTAAGGCCGATCCTTCCGATTATCTTATACCATCATGAAAAGTATGACGGTACCGGCTATCCCTTGGGGTTGAAGAAAGAAGAGATCCCGTTGGGTGCTCGGGTCGTGGCGGTCGTGGATGCCTTTGAAGCCATGGTGGAGGGACGGCCCTATAAAGAGACCTTAACCGTCGATCAGGCCATAACGGAATTGAAAAGCAACAGCGGCACTCAGTTTGATCCGCAGGTTGTCGATGCCTTTTGCGAATTGGCCAGACAGAAAAAGATTAGAAAATACTTGAGTATGATTAGACGATAAATTTATAATACATCTCTATATTCCTTTTTTGAGATTTCTCTGATGAATATCAATTATAAGCAATCACAGTTTGAACTTTTTCCTGGAGCCCCTGGGAGCTCTGCCGATGCCTCCCGGCCCAGGTATTTATTTGCCCATTTAACGCTTTCGTTGGAGAATACTGTGGTTTTGGCCATTATGATGGTTATGACGGTTGTCTTTGCCTTTTCTCTCGGTGTGGAAAAAGGGAAAAAATTGACGAAAAAGATTGAGTCCATCTCCCCCATCAATCTTGTGCGCCAAGAGCGATCTTCTCCTGAAGAGTCTAATAAAAAATTTGATGCCTCTTTTCCTGAATCAAAGATTGTTGTAGGAGCACCGGCTTCCGAGAGGCCCTTAAATTCTTTGTATACGATTCAGGTTGCCTCCTTTAAAGAGGAAACCTATGCCCAAAAAGAGGCCTCGGCTTTAAAGAGGAAAGGTTTTGATGCCTTTGTCGCTGAGAAAGGCGATTATAGTATTGTGTGTGTGGGAAAATTCAGGGACAAGGATCAAACGAATCTTTGGGTGCCAAAATTAAAAAGGAAGTACACCGATTGTTTGGTTAGGAGATTATAAATGTCCATTCATTCCTCATTAAAAACCGGTGTGGCCGGAACTCAGCAAAGATCCGTTCTCTCCCGGATTGAACGGATTAAAGACCTTATGCGAAAGGATCTTTGGCTTAAAGATAGCCAACCGACGGGTCTCCCGAAGACCAAAGTGATTAAACTGAAAGCCAAGAAGACTAAAACCAAAGAAGAAGCACAGCCCGCAGCCGCGGCAGGCGCCCAACCGACCCCAGCGGCCCAAGCCACAAAGCCGGATTCTAAAAAGCCAGAACCATCCAGGAAGTCCGAGGCGGCCAAAGACAAGAAATAGCCTCATCCTAAATCGATGCCTAAGAGAATCCTTCTTTTCCTTTTATGCTGGGGCATAAGCCCTCTCTTTATAAGCCTGGCCGAGGAGAAATTTCCTTTCCTCGCTGAGGTCACAGTTGATGGTGTGCATGTGAGGAGTGGTCAAAGCACCAATTTTGAGGCTCTCTGTCGCCTGAAACGGGGGACACAGGTCGTTGCGGTGGCAAAAAGTTATCGTTGGTATAAGGTGAGATTGCCTCTGGAGGCAAAAAGTTACATCAGCCAAGAATATGCTCAGATGCTTAATGCCGATACCGCTTTGATCCTAAAAAATCGAGTCAACATCCGGGCAGGTGCTGGAACACAGTTTACGATCTTAGGACAGCTCAATAAAGGGACAACGGTCAAAGTTTTGGAGACATTGGAGGGGTGGTACAGAATTGAGCCCGTCGAGGGGACGTACGGTTGGATTGCGGATCAGTTTCTGACTTTTAAGTCAGACCAGCTTCTGCCCGCTCCTATTGTTGCTCAAGCCGGCTCTGGTCAGGCCGAAATGCCTAAGCTTTCTTTGGATTCCACAGCTCTTGCGCCATCGAAAATCATACAGACTCCGCCTAGCGCCGCTGAGCCTCCTTTAGGATCCATCGCCTCTTACACGGGACGAGTAGAAAATCTTAAAGAGGCCATCCCCCCAGCGGAAATCGGCCATCGGTTGATCAGGGAGGATGGCGTGGTGTATTATCTCCAAGGCCCTTCGCGAGTTATGGATGAATTTGTCGGTTACCGGGTGGATATCGAAGGGAAGATATTGGATGATCCCCAGCATCTTTATCCTCATCCCGTTATTGCGGTCTCAAAAATTACTCTCGTCTTATGAGGGGTTATGGAGATTTTGCAGATCATCTCGATTTTGTTCCCGGCGGTTATCCTGCATGAGTGCGCCCATGGATGGGTGGCTTGGCGTTTGGGGGATTCCACGGCGAAGGTGGCCGGAAGGCTGACGCTCAATCCCTTAAAGCACGTTGATCCTCTGGGAACCGTGATTCTTCCAGTTCTTTTGTTTTTGCTGCGATCGGATTTTTTCATCGGCTGGGCTAAGCCGGTTCCCGTCAATTTTATGAATCTTCGCCATCCTCGACGGGATATGATGCTGGTGGCCTTAGCCGGACCGGCGACCAATATCGCCTTGGCCTTGGCGGCCAGCATGCTTCTTAAGCTGAATGTATCATCGGAAATCGTCCCCTGGCTGTATCAGGCGATCTGGATCAATCTGCTTCTTGCCATTTTTAATTCGATACCAATTCCTCCTTTGGATGGTTCGCGGCTGGTTATGGCTTTGTTGCCGAAATCTCTGGCTTATTTCTACGCTCAGATGGAAGGCTACGGCCTTCTCATCGTGGTCGTTCTTCTTTCTTTGGGGTTCTTTCAAGCGTTCATCCTTCCTATGGTTTTTCTTTTAGCTTATTTTTTGGGGGTTCGATAGGCATGATATCGGTGAAAGTAAAATTAAAAGAGCGCAGTTATGATATTTTGATTGGATTAGGAGTCCTGTCTCAGTTAGGAAAATTTCTCAAACCTTTGGGGATCGGCGCTGATGCGGTGATCATCACTCATCCCGGCATCCGCCGGCGCTACGGCCCAACGGTTGTTTCTGCTTTGAAAAGGGAGGGCTTCACGGCCAGGATATTTTCTGTTCCAGACGGGGAAAGAAGCAAATCCGCATCGTGTGCCTTCAGCCTTTTCAATAAGATCGCCTCCTACGATGTTAAGAAAAGGCTTTTTATCATTGCTTTAGGGGGAGGTGTCGTTGGTGATTTGGCAGGATTTGTGGCTGGTTGTTATAAAAGAGGGCTGCCCTATATTCAGGTGCCCACCACCTTGTTGGCTCAGATTGATTCCGCGATCGGAGGAAAAGTGGGGATTGATCTTGCCGCCGGTAAAAACTTAGTGGGTGCCTTTTATCAGCCTCGCTTGGTTGTAAGCGAGGTGGCTGTTTTATCCAGTTTAAGCCTCAGGCAATTGAGAAATGGTTTTGCCGAGGCCATCAAATATGGCATGATCGCTGATAAAAAGCTTTTTGAATATCTGGAGAAAAATCGCCAGAGGCTTCTCAAAGGCTCCCTTTCTGCTTTGAGGGAAGTGGTGACAACCTGCAGCCGGATCAAAGCCGCCATCGTCGCCAAGGATGAAAAAGAAAAAAAGGACTTAAGAACGATCCTGAACTTTGGCCATACTGCCGCTCATGCTATTGAGGCCGCAGGCGGTTACAACCGCTATCAACATGGGGAGGCCGTGGCTTTGGGAATGGTGATAGCGGCCGATATCTCTGAGAGGCTGAAGTTTTTAAGCACAGAAAACCACATCCGGTTAAAGCATCTGATTGGAAGATTCGGTCTGCCGACCAAGCTGCAAGGAGTTTCTCTGGAGGCGATTCTCGAGGCCATGCAGCATGATAAAAAATTTCGTGGTCAAAGAAACAGGTTCGTTTTAGCCCGGGATATCGGATCGGTGCGGATCGTTGACGATGTCCCTTGGGAGATCGTCAAAGCGGCCGCAAAGGATTGCTACCCTTCTTTAAGGTAAGCCATTTGGGTTAAGGTCTGGTTGATTCGGATTGGATGTGCAGCGTTAGGATCCGGTCTTCCCCTTCTTCTTTCAGAGCCACGTGATCTGTTGCAATCCTCATGATTTTCTTTCCTTGAATCACCGAACCCTCCTCATAAATCCCGTCGTTAATTAATGCGAATTGTTTATTATCCAGGGTGATGATGCCTTTGAGATTGAGAGAAGTTCTTCGGGGTAAATCCGTTTGCGGACGTGGTGAAGAATTGCGGGATAACGAGAAAGCTGGATTTTGGGAGCTTGCGGAGGGAGGGATGGGATTGGCAGGCGAAAAGACCGTAACGAGCTGTTGAGTTTGGTTTTTGTGTCCAGGGCCTTTCTGAATTTCAGGGAAAAGAGAGGATAAAAAAGAAGGTTGACTGTTGGAAAGCGCAACATAAAGTCCCCCGAGACTTAAAAGACAAAGGAGAGAGAAGGCGAGTGCGATTTTTAAAAACGAGTGTTTTTCAAAAAGGGATTTCCGGGGAGCCGCTTTCTGGGATTGCAGGGATTCCATTTGTGATTTGCGCTCAAGCTCCTCTTTTTCAATGGTGGCGAGGCTCTTTCGGATAGAAGGGCTGGGGGATGGGGTCTCGGATTCTCGGGGGCCGAGAGGCAACGATCTTTGTGATAAATTCTCAAAAGCTGAACGATCCGAGGGGGGCGTGGTCTCTGGGGGGGTGCCAGAGTCTTCATTGAGGGCTACCGGATCTTCCGATTTCTTCTCTTCCAAATGAGCCTGAGTTTTTTTGAGGGCGTCGTTAATGACACTCATAGCGTTATCTAACCTCCCTTGCGCATTTGTTGATAATCTTTTCATCAATGGTGAAGCTCTCCGCCACAAAACCCGCCAACAGGGCGCGGTCGCATAGAATATTGATCAGTCGCGGTGTTCCCTGGGAATGTCCGTAGAGGGCGTCAATGGCCTCTTTTGTAAAATTTAACTTTCGGGTCGCCTTTGCGACTTGCAGCCGATGATGGATGTAATGGCTGACCTCAGATTTGTCCAAAGGAAGAATGTGATAACGCACACAGATCCGCTGATTGAGCTGCCTTAAAGTCGGCAGTTTCAATTTGTCAAAGAGCTCTGGCTGACCGACGAGCACAATCTGGAGGAGTTTTGCCTTCTCGGTTTCGAGATTCGAAAGCAGCCGAATCTGTTCGAGTTGGGGGACTCTCAAATTTTGGGCCTCATCAATAATCAGGGCGATGTTGTGGCCCAGGCTTGTTTCTCCTAGCAGAAATTCATTAAGGCTGTTGATCCAGGCGAGCCGGTTGTGATTTTTGGAGGTGAGGCCAAAATCCTTAAGAATCATTTGCAAAAGTTGAGTCTCGGAAAAATTGGGATTGAGGATAAAAGCGGTTTTAGTTTTGTGATTGAGGCGGTTGAGCAAGATCCGGCAGAGTGTGGTCTTGCCTGTTCCGATCTCACCCGTCATCACGATGATGCCTTTTCTTTGTTCAATCCCATAGATGAGATGGTTGACAGCCTCGGTATGGCGTGAGCTACAGAAAAAAAAGTCAGGATCAGCGGTGATGTTGAAGGGCTCTTCTTTTAAATGATAAAATTCTTTATACATCGCGGTAATTATATGACCACTCGGGGTGTTTCCTACAATTGTTCCCGACTGGTCATCCTGAGGAGCCTGCCTGCGGTAGGCAGGCGAAGCGACGAAGGATCTATAGAGATACCTCGTCACTTTGTTCCTCGGGATCAGGGGTCGGGGAGTTTCTCCCCGACCCCTGAATTATATCACGCTGCCTTCTCAGGGTAAAGACCCTTTTTCGGTGAAAAATATTTTTTCCTCCTTAAAAGAAGAATGTGCTATAATCACGCCAAATTTTAGAAAGTCCGTCCCCCAAAAGGTCCAAGAGAAGGGTTTCTCATGATTTTGGAAATTCCAGACCAGACCCAATCGGAAAAACGAAAATTCCTTCGAGTTTTTTTTAAAAAGGCAGCCTCTTATCAACTGAAAGATTCACAAGGGTTTGGGGGTTGTTTGGCCTCTGATATTGGTGAAGGTGGAATAAAAATTTATTTTAATGATTTTGTCCCCTTAGGGACGGAGATGATGCTTCAGATACAGTTGGGTCAAAATTTCACCTTCCCCGTTATTGATCTCATGGGGCGGGTGGTTTGGATTGCGAGGGATCCGCGTACCGACCGATATCAGATAGGATTAGAGTTTATGGAAACGAGTTCCGGGATAAGTGCAAGCCAGAAAATTCGCGAATATGTTAGATCCCATGAGTTGAGAGACTCTCTGGCGTTTTCTAAAGAAGTCACAACCCCAAAAGCCCCAGCGGTGTAATCTCATGAAGCGTTTTCGCTTTTTTTGTGCGGGTGGTTTTTTTTTCTTTTCCATCGTGGGTTGTGCGCGTTTGGCTGACACACCCAAAGTGCTTTGGGGTTCCTCCACCCGCGCTCTGGAGGAGGCCCGGGAAGAGGCCTTAAGGAAGACCTACCAGACGAATTTTGGGGAATGCTTTGAGGCTGTTCTAACCATTGCTCGAGAATCGGGGCATACGATTTTTATCCAAGATCGCAGGAAACGACACATGATCCTCATGGGGGTCAAAGGGAATGTGGGTACAACCGAGGTCGGTATCTTTTTTGAGGAATCCCCAGGACCCCAAACCACGGTGGATATCACCTCTTTAAGCACGACGGCTAAGGAAAAAGTGGCGAAGGTCATCTTTGAAGAACTGGATAAAAAATTCAAATCTCTGAACTAAAAAAACTTTGATTGACCTCATAGCCCAAAATCCTTTTGGGTTTTTTATTGTCAACCCATTCGGATGCCCCGATGGCAAGTAGTGGGGCTTGTTTTCTACTAATTTTTTCTCCCGGTGGAGTATCCTCAGGGTTGACACTGAGAGCGACCCCGCATTTTGCGGGGTCGCCGAATGTGTCAAAGTTCTTGTAGACATCTCTTAAGAAAGAGGGGCAACAATTCCTATGATCGAGCATGAGTTGCTCTTTTTGGGCCTTTTGAAAGAGGGGCCAAAGCATGGGTACGAGATCAAGCGGCAGATTGAAGAAGAGCTGTTTCCTTTTGTCGGCCTCAAGATCAAGTCGATTTATTATCCTTTAAAAAAGATGGAAAAGCTCGGCCTTGTTCATAAGGATGTGGGACGAGAAGGGCGGTGGCCAGAAAAATTTGTCTATAGCATCACACCTGAAGGGGAAAAGATTTTTGATCATCTGATTAATGAGAGCTTTTTGTCCATTGAGCGGCCCTATTTTAATATCGATTTATCCTTATATTTTCTCCCTTATGTAGACAAAAAGCTCGCCCGGCGAAGACTCCGGGCGCGGGTGATCTTCCTCAAAAGAATCCAAAAAGACTTAGAAAATCTCAAAGAAAACCTCAAAGTCCCCAGCCAGCATCTTAGGGTTATCCTTAACCACGATGTCGATTTGGTTCAGGCAGAAATCAAATCAATTACCAGCCTCATGGAAACCCTCGAATAGACCTTACAATTCCCCCTGCCCGGCAGCTTCCATGACCCGGTAGAAGCTTTAATACTAACATATTACTTGACAAATAGAATATAGATATTAAAATCTAACTAGTAAAATTTTACTATTATTGGAAAAATCTCGAAGTTGCAGAATTGCTTAAGGTTACGAAATGGATCTCCTGTCTATATTGCACCAAACAGTCCAAAGGTATCCCCAAAAACCCGCCCTATTTTTTAAAGGGGAGGGAATCTCTTTTATAAAGTTAGAGGAGAATGTTTTAAGACTAGCGAATGCCCTTCGGACCTGCGGCGTTCAAAAGTCCGACAAGGTGGCGATCTATCTCCCCAACGGCCCAGAATATGTTTATAGTTATCTGGCCTGTTTTTGCCTGGGGGCGGTTGCCGTGCCGCTGGATTATATGCTGAAAACCGATGAGCTGATCTCTTGTTTGGAGCACTCGCAAGCAAAAGTTTTGATCGCCGAGGGGCATCACGAAGTTTCTTTAGGTCGTCTTAAAGAGGCGGTTTCTTCTCTTAAAGTCTTAATTGTTTGTGGGGAAAAAATCGACCACGCGCTTTCTTGGAATGAGATCATGGCAAAGGCCTCCACCCATTGGCAGCCCATCCCCATAAACGATCAGGATCCAGCCTTAATTTTATATACCTCCGGCACAAGCGGAAAACCCAAAGGGGTTCTGTTGAATTATAAGCATCTCGAAGGCTCTCCTCGGGCCATGGAGTATTTCGTCGATTTGTCGGATCAGGACATTAAGCTATGCGCCTTACCGCTCAGCCATATTGCCGGTTTAATTTACATCCAGAATTGTGTCCTATTTGGCATCAGCCTTGTTCTGATGGAAAGGTTTCATCCTTTGGAGTTTTTAAGAAATATTGAGTCTCATCGGGTCACGTGTTTTCATATTGTTCCAGCCATGTATACCGCCATTTTGACCTTGAAGCAAATCGAACAGTTTGATTTATCGTCACTGCGCTGGGTGGTTGTCTTTGGAGCGCCCAGCTCTCCGGAGATCCTCAGACGATTCCAACGGCACTGTCCGCGGGCCCAACTCCTCAATGGCTGGGGCATGACCGAGACCTGCCCCCCCAATACCGTGACGCCTTTGGGAAGCCGTAGGATTGAAAGTGTGGGGAAACCATCCCCGCATTGCGAAATCAAAATTTTTAACGAAGACGATCAGGAAGTGCAAGCCGGTCAAGTGGGCGAGATTGTGATCCGCGGCTGGGTGGTGATGGAGGGTTATTACAAGGATCCCGAGACGACCTCTCAGCTTAAAAGAAACGGCTGGTTTCACACCGGCGATTTAGGCCGTTTTGATGCCGAGGGGTTTCTTTATATTGTGGGCCGCAAAAAAGAGATGATTAAGGTCGCCGGCCAAATTGTCTACGCCCCGGAGGTCGAGGAGGCTTTATACAAACACGAAGCGGTCTTAGAGGCGGCGGTTGTGGGAATTCCGGACCCTTTGAGAGGAGAGGCGGTCAAGGCCTTTGTGGTGTTAAAAGAAGGGGGGAACGCGAGCGAGGAGGATTTGAGATATTTTGCCAGAGAACATTTGGCCCATTTTAAGGTCCCTCAAGTGGTCGAATTGAAAACAAGTTTGCCAAAAAACAGGACAGGAAAAATCGACAAGGAACTGCTTAAAGAGAGCTATGAAGAAGCCATTCCCCTTAAGAGAAAGGATTAAATGATGCAGACCCCAACGGTGCAAAAAACTCAGACCATGAAAAGACAGATCCATTTAACGGGCCGGGATTTGATGGGGATGGTCCAGCTTCGGCCCGAGGACATCGGAAAGTACGCGATTGTCCCCGGCCCTAAAGAACGATTAGAGAATCTGATTAAGAAGATTGAAAATCCCATCAAGAATTTTACCTTTATGGAATACTCCATGTACACCGGCCAGTATGCGGGGACCCGGCTGACCGCCATCAACGGCGGCCGTTTTTCGGCGGACACGGCGATCACCACCGAGCTTCTGTGCAACGCCCAAGCAAAGTGTATGCTCCGGATTGGAAGCTGTGGGGCCTTGAGCGAGGAGATCAAAATTGGCGATCTGGTCGTTGTCGATAGCGCTTTGAGAGGAGAGGGCGTGACCCCCTACTACGTGGCCGAAGATTTCCAGCCCGCAACCGAGCCCGGTTTAACCCAAACGGTTTTTGAGGTCGCTCAAAACTCAGGATGCGGCGTTCATAAAGGAAGGGTTTGGTCAACCGATGCGATCTTACGCGAGACCCAAGAACACGTCGGCAAGGCCATCCATCAAGGATGCCTTGCGGTCGATATGGTGAGCTCGGTCTTTCTAACGATCGCGCAGCTTTACAAAATCCCGGCGGCTGTTATTTTGGCCGTCAGCGACAATATCATCACGGGGGAAATGGGCTTTCTGGATCCCAATTATTACATGGCCGAGAGCGCCCTGATTGCGGTGGCGTTGAATACGGTGAAGAAATTGGAGGGAAAATAGACTTCATGAACCAAAGCATGGAAACACTTTTTAAAGAAAGCGTAGAGATTTCCAGTGATTTCAATGAAGAAAAGGCAATCGTTCTTCAGCTGGGAGATACGCTTAAATTTCTGGGAACTATTCCAGATCGCACAATATCATTAGTGATCACTTCACCGCCTTATAATATTGGAAAGGTTTATGAAAAGAAAGTTGGTATTAAAGAGTACTTGCTGCAACAAAGACCTGTTATCTCTGAACTGGTAAGGATTTTAAAAGACGATGGAAGTTTGTGCTGGGAGGTTGGGAATTATATCGATAAAGGCGAGGTGTTTCCCTTGGATATATATTATTATCCGATCTTTAAAGAGCACGGCCTAAGATTAAGGAACAGAATAATATGGCATTTCGGCCACGGGCTTCACGCAAGTAAAAGATTTTCTGGACGGTACGAGACCATTTTGTGGTTTTCTAAATCTGAGGCATATGAGTTTAATCTTAATAGTGTAAGGGTTCCTTCTAAATATCCTGGGAAAAGGTATTTTAAAGGCAAGCGAAAAGGGGAGCCTTCTTGCAACCCCCTAGGCAAAAATCCATCGGATATTTGGAGTGTCATAAAAAATGATTGGGAAAATGAAATATGGGATATTCCGAATGTTAAATCAAATCACCCTGAAAAAACGGTTCATCCCTGCCAATTTCCGGTAGAGCTTGTTGAAAGATGTGTTCTGGCATTAACTAATGAAAATGACTGGGTGTTAGATCCTTATGCCGGCGTTGGATCCGCGTTAATTGCAGCAATAAAAAATAATAGAAAAGCGGCAGGCTGCGACAAAGAGGAAGTTTATGTGGAGACTGCGAAAAAGCGAATTGCTGGCTATTTTTCCGGAGATTTAAAGCTGCGGCCGGTTGGCAAACCGGTATTCACCCCGACGGGGAAAGAAAAAGTTTCTCAAATGCCGCAAGAGTGGGGAAAGGAAATTCAAGAGAATGCAAATACTGGGTAGTTACTCTTTTAATAAAGGCAAAGAAATTATTGAGCGCGTTCATCCGGAATTAGTTGCTGAAATAGAAGGGATAATTCTCTCGATAGATGCCTCAAAATATAAAACCAAGAAAAGTGCAGAAAAGACAATGCAAGGGAAGATATTGTATAGTCCTGTGAGTTTGAATAAAGCATTCAAATCCGATTTTGAAAATGCAGGATGGAAGACGGTTCGGGTGAAATGTGACTATTCGAGGGATTATTATATTACCGGCTATAATCACTCCGAAACACGGGGGGCTTTTCGTGAGATGGATTTTATTAAAAATAAACTGGGCGTTGAGTTGCAGTTCGGTAAATACGCCTTTATGGTATACAACGTTTGCGCCAAGATGACGATATTCAATAAACTCAATCATATAAAGTACGGTATAGAAATAGTCCCTGTTAAAGAACTGGCGGAATCTATGTCAACGGGGGTTTCGTATTTTGAACAATTTGTCTGGGATTTAGAGCATAGAGGTGTTTCCGATATTGATATCCCTGTGCTGATATATGGGATAGGCGTCTGAGTGCGGCTGATCCCAATACTGTGAAGAAACTGGAAGGAAAATAGAATGAACGAATCCCCCCTATTCTGGCCTGCAAAATTAAAAGGCGACACCTTGTTTGTTCTGGACGAGACGCAATTGCCTTTTAAGCTTCACTACATTCCTGTGCAGAATACACGACAGGCCGTGGAGGTTATCCGCGGGATGAAGACCAGGGCCTTTGGCCAGTTTTTGGTCGTCCTCAATACCTTTCTTCTGGTTCTTCGAAGATTCCGTAAGAAGAGCGCAAATCTAAAGAGCCCCTTCCAAGAGAAATTATGGAATGAATTACAGAAAACCGCAGGATCCCTCAATGCCAGCCGCCCGACATTTCCCTTCTCGGAGGTGACTGGTGTTGTCATGCACTGGGCCCGACAGGCGATGCAGCAGAATCTTCCGATGGGGAGTTTCCTAGAGAAAAATATCCATGGGTTTTTGGAAGACATCAGAAAAAAAAGATTAAAGCGTGTGGAGAGAATCGCGCGGATCATCCGAAACGGCGATCGTATCCTCACGCACTGCAATGTCAGCGGTGAGCTGGCGATGGCCGCGGGGATTTGCCAAAGACAGAAAAAGAA
>Ga0114945_10000472_pt1 | contig 25896 bp, 27 predicted proteins | sample OV2TP3_FD_87194 | JGI IMG/M metagenome (GOLD analysis project Ga0114945, IMG submission 87194) | Hot spring microbial communities from Beatty, Nevada to study Microbial Dark Matter (Phase II) - OV2 TP3 | ecosystem: Environmental > Aquatic > Thermal springs > Hot (42-90C) | place: USA: Beatty...
AAAAAATCCTACATGTCAATGTGTTTCTTCAGGATCGCCGAATCCTTAATCGCTGGGTTTGTTGGGGCCAGCTCGGCCGCCATCTTGAATTCAGTCGTCGCCGCTTCATGCTTGCCCATCTTGTCGAGCGTCAGACCGCGATTGTAGTGTGCCTCAGCCAGGTTGGGATCGGCTTTAATGGCCTTGCGGAAGTGGCCCTCAGACACATCCCCGTGGCCTTGCTTATAGTGTCCGACGCCTTCATCGTTGTCCATCCGTCCGGCCGAACTGACAGGGGACATGAGCGCTGAATCTGCTGTCGGCGTCCCACCGCCGGACTTACCGTAGTCGCACGCCACTGCAAGAATGAGGAGCCCGAGTACGAGCCCAACAGAAAGTAAAACCTGTTTCATGGCAATCTCCTTCCACTATGTTTATTGATACAAAAAAAGGGTCCTTCCTTGAGGATCAGTCTACTCCTCTCACTTTTCGCTGGGCAACTACGCGCACTTATGGGACTGACAGATTCCTAAACCGCGTTTCCTAGTCTCAATAGTGACCTGCCCCCGGTTGTTGTACCGCAGTCAACGTGAAGAGAAACTAAAAGGAAGGTGGCTCCCAGGCCAGGACTCGAACCTGCGAGAGTAGGCATCTCTGCCCGAAGAGTCTGTCTTTGGTACTGAGAAGTGTCAACGAAAATTTGATCGGGGGGCGCGGATCTCGTCACAGGGTTTTCATGTCAATGACAAAGCGATAGCGAACATCTCCTTTGATCGTCCGCTCGTACGCCGCTTCGACCTGCTGCATGGGGATCACCTCGACATCCGACGTGATGTTCTTGGCCGCGCAGTAATCGAGCATGTCCTGAGTCTCGCGAATGCCGCCGATGATCGAGCCAGCAAGGGTTCTTCGCTTTAAGAGGAGCGAGAAGGCGTGGACCTCCAACGGTTTGGCGGGAGCGCCCACCAGCACCATCGCCCCGTCCCTGTCCAATAGATTCAGGTACGCATTGAGATCATGGGGGGCGGAGACCGCGTCGAGGATGAGATCAAAACGATTGGCGAGCGCTTCCAGGCTCTTGGAATTTTTGGAAACGACAAAATCGTGCGCGCCAAGGCGACGCGCATCCTGCTCTTTCGATTTGGATGTACTGAAGACCGTCACATCGCCGCCCATTGCGGCGGCCAGCTTGACCGCCATGTGGCCCAAACCGCCTAACCCGACCACGCCGACCCGCTGTCCCGGCCCGACCTTGAAATGCCGGAGCGGCGAGTACGTGGTGATCCCGGCGCAGAGCAGGGGGGCGATGTTCGCAAGCGGAAGCTTGGGGGAAATCTTGAGCGTGTAGTTCTCGTCCACGACGATTTGCGAGGAGTAGCCGCCGTACGTCGGCGTCTTCCTGTCCCGCTCGGTTCCGTTGTACGTGAGGACGAGATGATTCTCGCAGTACTGCTCCAGGCCGTCTTTACAGCTCTCGCAAACTCGGCAGGAATCTACGAAACAGCCGACTCCGGCCAGCTCGCCGACTGTGAATCGTGTTGCCTGGGATCCGACGCGTGTCACGCGTCCGACGATTTCATGTCCGGGGACCATGGGGAAAATCGAACCGCCCCACTCGTCTCGCGCCTGATGGATGTCGGAGTGGCAGATGCCGCAGTAGAGGATTTCGATCAGCACATCATGGGGACCCGGTTCGCGCCGCTCGAAGGTGAACGGTTCGAGCTTCGAGGCAGGACCTTTGGTGGCGTATCCGCTGGTCGGCAGCATGCATTGACCTCCGCTCGGAAGAGGCGGTCAGAAAAGGCGCCTGACTACCTTTTTATAGTCTGCCCCTTGGTATTGACAAGTTTCAAGTGGTATCGGGTGGCGCGGAACGGGCGCCTATTGCTGCACATGCTCGGGACGGACCCCGATCCCGATCATCCGGGCGGTGATCCGGCTCAAGAAGGGGAGATGCGCGAGAAGCCGGAAGGGGAGCGGCGGCGAGAGCTTGTCAACGCTTCCCAAGACGCGCTTGATGACCCGATTCTGGAAAAAGACCTGGAACCGCTGGGTGATGCGGGTCGGCAGCTCGCGCCGACGCTGTACTCGGTCCAAGTCGTCGGTGGTCAGCCGATCCACACGCAGCGGCGCGGCGAGCAGATTCGCGGCGGCGACCGCATCCTGGATTGCGAGGTTGATGCCTACGCCTCCGACCGGGGACATCGCGTGCGCCGCATCGCCGATGCAGAGGAGCCCCGGGCGATACCACCGGGGCAACCGGTCGACGCGGACGGTGAGCAGGTTGACCGCGTCCCACTCACGCAGCTCGCCGGCACGATCGGCGGCAAACGGCGCGAGCCGCGCCACGCCGTCGCGGAACGCCTGCAGCCCTCTCGCCTGGAGCTGTTCGAACGACCCTTTGGGGATCACGAATCCGCACTGCCAGTACTCACCCCGGTTGAGCATGATGAAGATCCGCCCGATGTCGATGCGAGCCATGGGCTCTTTCGGATCGCCGGGCCGCCTGGACAGACGGAACCACAGCACATCCATGGGAGCGCCGAACTCGTCAATCTTGAGGCCGGCCTTTGCCCGGACCACCGAATGCCGACCGTCGGCGCCGACGACAAGGGTTGCGCGAACCTCCAACGGGCCGTCCGGAGTCGTGGCATGAAGCCCGACGACGCCTCCCGCTTCCTCGATCAGCCCGGTCACTTCGGCCCGCATCCGCAACGTGAATGTCGGATAGCGGGCGCCGCGTTCGGCGAGGAAGTTCAGGAAGTCCCACTGCGGCATGAACGCGATGAACCGGCAATGCGTCGGCAGATGGGTGAAGTCCGCGACCGTCAGCGCCAGACCGCCGACCTGGGCGTTGAGCCGCGGCGCTTTCTGGTGCGGCAGCTTCAGCAGGTCCTCCAGAAGTCCCAGTTCGTGCATGACCTCGAGCGTGGACGGATGGATCGTGTCGCCGCGGAAGTCCCGCAGGAAGTCGGCGTGCTTTTCCAGGACAAGCACATCGACGCCGGCGCGGGCCAACAGCAGCCCCAGCATGATTCCGGCCGGACCGCCACCCGCAATGCAGCAGCGCACCGAGACTGTGTTCACGGCCATGCGTACCCCCGTCAGCCCTACTTCGCAAACCTCTCTAGCCACTCGGGGTAGGAGTGGGAGTTGTTGGCGGAGAACGGATGATGCGGGCGGTGGGCTTCGGAGAACACACGCGCGGCGACCCGGCTCACATGATCCTCGGCCCGTGAAGGATCGCCGAACGCCTCGAAGGCAAAACTCCAATGAGTCTCGCCATTCATTGTGATCTTCGTCAGCTCGGCGTTACAGCCTTCTGAGAGAAAGACTGTCCCGGCATCAACTTCACCCAGTGAATCGCAGCCCGGCGAGAACTTCCGCAGTGTCCGCTCCTTCACCACCGTGACCCAGAGATCGGGACAGCTCGCTCGGAGCCGCTCGAATTCCATGACCGCTGCGTCCCCGTCGGACCACTTTTCCCACACCTGAACGTTGCCGGTCGCGTCCGCCGCGAAGTTGCGGACGCCGAGCACCTTGATGAGCGGCTTGACCTCCAGCCGCCCTTCCCGCAGCTTGAGCCCTAGTCCCAGAGCAGCGGGAAACACCAGGTAGTGGTCCTCACGGGGCGCCGCATGATGCGTTAGGCCCTCGCGGCCGAACCATTTTTCGATGTCGGCCGGAATCGGGCCTTCGAAGAACCACCGCACTTCCGCGCTTGTGAGCATTTCCAGGCAGGTCCCTACCTCAATACGAGCTTCTTAGGAATGGAATACAAGGCATAATACATCCACGAAACAAAAGAAAGCCCATCTTGCGGGGATAAACATTGTGGGGATAAACGGGAGCGCGTTACGGGACCGGGATCAGGGTATCACTGAACGTAGTGCGGAGGAGGCTGTTGCTTGTGCTGCTCAAGAGCTTCCACTGGAGATTCAGGGGATCCTCACCAAGGATCGTGGTAACGGCATACCATAAGACTATTGGGACGGTGGTGAACACGGCATGCAGGGGCAGCGTACCCAGGGCGATGATTTCGGCTGCGCCTCAGAGATCGCATCGCTGTTGAGTATCCTCCTCTCCATCTGCTAGGATGCGTATGTACGCAAACCTGTACGTGTTGGAGGCATCAATGGAAACGGTGACGGCAACGGCGGCTCGGAGTAATCTGTTTAATCTGATCAAGAAAACGGTGAAGGAGCACCGCCAGTATCGTGTGGTGTCTCGGGGCGGCGGGGCGGTTCTTCTGTCGGAAAAGGACTTTGAGAGCCTACTCGAAACACTGGAACTGCTTTCTACGCCGGGACTGCTGAAGAGTATCCGCAAGGCCAAACAGGAGATACGGAAGGGGCAGACTTATTCGATGAAAGACGTGTTTGGTGACTAAAGGATCACCTTACACAGTTCGAATCACTCGGCAAGCCAAAAAGGATATTGCTGCCCTCCCTCCGAAGCTGAAGCAAAAGCTCAGGACCATCCTGACGGAGATAATCGCCAAGAACCCATACGAGGGCAAAAAACTTCTTGGCGACCTTTCGGGAAGCTACTCGTATCGCCTGACGTACCAGGATCGGATTGTGTACTCCATTGATGAGGAAACCAAGACCGCCTACATCGAACGAGCCCGCACGCACTACGGAGAATGACCCGATCGGCACCACCCGCAGGCTGGAGGCATCGCAATGGCCAAAACCGAATCGACGATGGTGGCCCTCGGCACGCCGGCCCCCGAGTTTCGCTTGCCGGATGTCGTCGCTGGCCGGACCATCTCGCTGCAGACCTTCGCGGCGAAAAAAGCCCTGCTGGTGATGTTCATCTGCCGGCACTGTCCCTATGTCCAACACGTGCAGGATGAACTCGCCCGTCTGGGCCGGGACTATGCCGCCAGGGACCTCGGGATCGTGGCGATCAGCGCCAACGATGCCAAGTCCTATCCAGAAGACGCGCCCGCGTTGCTCAAGGCGATGGCGGCGGAGCTGAAACTGGCCTTCCCGTACTGCTATGACGAGTCGCAGGCGATCGCGAAGGCGTACGGCGCGGTGTGCACGCCCGACTTCTTTCTCTTCGACCAGGCGCGGCGGCTGGTCTACCGCGGGCAACTGGACGACAGCCGGCCCGGCAACGGCAAGCCGGTGACAGGACGCGATCTGCGCTCCGCGCTCGATGCCGTTCTGGCCGGCCGGCCGGTGGACCCCGCGCAACGCCCCAGTGTCGGCTGCAACATCAAATGGAAACACGCCTGAACAATCCCATTCCCCACCCCGCCACCTTCCAAGCAGTCCCCCTTTTACCTTTCCTGCATGTTGAAGTGTCTCACTATTCGGTGGCCGGGTTGCTGGGGGCGTGATCGTGTTGCCTTTCATTGGCAGGGCTGCGAAATTTATCGAGCGTCCCTTTTGGAGTGTTCTATTTGCGTTAGGCAGTTTTACTTTTCTGGCTGGCATTTTGGTCTTGCAGGCCAGATATTCAATTGGCTTAGGAACGGAGAATGGAAGGCGTATTCGTTTTTTACAGTCTTGATGGAGTTTATCAAATACATGCCCAGCGAATTTCTCGTTTGGCTTATATCCCCTCAGGATTGGAAGGGATTCCATAAGCTGTTTGTCGGGACACTAAAGTTCATTCCTCTGTCTCTATTTTTACTTGTGGCGGACTTGCCTTGTGCATATTGGCTTCAGCGTGTGCTCAGTCGAAAGAAGAGCACCGAACGAATTTGTAGTTTGGGAAAGTGAGGGACTGTGCACTTAAGCGCCAAGAAAATATCAGGACGGAATCTCTTAATAGCCTATCTTGATTTGTGCGGAACAAGACCCTTGTACAAGAGCATAAGATTAGAGCATCAGACTGAAAGGATTGAGCAGGTTGTCAGTCAAGTTCTTTGCCAGCTTCAAGACAAGTTCCAGAACAATGAACGACAGAATCTCTATGTTCATACGTATTCAGACTCGCTCGTGATTGCAGAGAAGAAAAAAGGGGCGATCAAGGACTGCGCCAAAAAAGCTCATCGTATTCATGCTGTGCGAGCAGTATGAGGTCCTCATTAATAGCCAGTCGAATGAATTAAGAAGAAAGCGCGGTCAACCTGAACAACGGTATATGCCTACTACAAGTCGGGCGTTGATCAGGAGAGGAGAATATTATGGGATGATTTGTTCGATGGAGCAGTCAATCGAAAATATGTCCTGCAACTTCAGCTTGGTTGGAGGTTCATCGATTGTTGAGATGGATCATGCTCTCAGAGGGTTGCCAATGGAACATACATCGATTGCTCGATTATAGGAGAGTCTCAGATAGCCCCCAATAGGCTCATTGACGTAGATAGCAAATTAAAATTTGTTAAACAGCCAGACGGGTTTGACGGCCTACAAAAGATTTTCTCCTCTGAGGATTGGGTTCGACAAATGGTTAAATTTTCTAATGATGACGAGGAGTTCATGGAAAAAGTAGTTCCCTGGAGTCAAGTGATGGAAGGTACTAGAACGGTACTAGCCCGAAGGCCGCTGGGGATCAAGGACTAGTAATCCACCCGCACTAAATCCAACCCGTGCGCGGGGGCGGTGGGGCCGGCTCTGGTGCGGTCACGCGCCCATGAACCCTTGGCTTGCGTGGCCTAGGGAGTGGCCGGTATAATGGCCAGTATACGAGCCATGAACGGAGGTTGCCATGCCCCACGTTGACCAGTTCGTGTCAGTCACCGAGGCCAAGAACCGGCTGCTGGCCCTCATTCGGACCCTCAAGAAGCGCCAGGAGGTGGTTGCCATCACCAGAGACGGTGTGCCGGCCGCCGTGCTGCTCAGCATGGACCAGTTTGAGGGGATCATGGAGACGATCGAGATCCTGGGTGATCCAAAAGCCATGCGTTCCTTCAGGCGCTCAGTGAAACAGGCCAAGGCCGGGCGGTGGGTGACCGACGCGGCCGTGTTTGGTCGCGAAGGGGCGTGAAGTCCTATCGACTCCGGTACACACCCGAGGCTGCCGGGAAGATCCGAAAGCTTCATCCGGAAATCAAAAAGGACATTCGGGAAGGCATTCGCAGGCTTCTGAGCGACCCCTTGCTAGGTCATCCTCTGCACGACGAGCTCTCCGGCTATCGGGCCCTTCGGGTTAGGACTTATCGAGTCATCTATCAGATCAACGACGAAGACACCACGTTGGATGTCGTCTTTGCCGGACCCCGCCGGAATGTCTACGAAGAATTGAGAGAGCTGCTTCTGGGCCTGCCTGGGCAGAATTAGTCGCGCCCGCCAGTAGGGTTCCCCCTCACCCTGCCCTCTCCCACCAGGGGAGAGGGACCCTCAGTAGTCCACCCGCACCAAATACAACCCGTGGGCGAGGGCGGTGGGGCCGGCTTTGGTGCGGTCCCGTGCGGCGAGAACCTCCGCCATGTCTCCCGCCTTCAGCTTCCCCCGGCCCACTTCCAATAACGTCCCCACGATAGCCCGCACCATCTGCTTCAAGAAGCGGTTCGCTTCGACCTCAAAGATTACTTCATCCCCGAACCGGTCCACCGTCAATCTGGCGACCGTGCAGACGGGGTTTTCCGTGCCGGTCGGCGATCCCTGGAAAGAGGAGAAGTCGTGTGTGCCGATGAGCGCACGCGCCGCCACCTCCATGGCGTCGAGGTTCAGTGGGTAGGGGTAATGGAGAATTTTGTCGCGGCTGAGCGCAGAACGATGGACGCGCGTCAGAAGCCGGTAGCGGTACAGTTTGGACTTCGCCGAGAAACGGGCATGGAAGGTGTCGGGCGCAGGCTCGACGCTCAGCACGGCGATGTCCGGCGGCAGGATGCCGTTCAATGCGCGGTGCCATTCCTCGGCTGAGAGTCTGCCTGTGGTGGAGAAATGAGCCACCTGCCCGAGCGCGTGAACACCCGCATCGGTACGTCCGGCTCCTACAACCGTGACCGGCTGCCGGGCGACTTGGCGGATGGCGGCTTCGAGTTCGCCTTGGATTGTGGGGAGATCGGGCTGGATCTGCCAGCCGTGATAATGGGTCCCTTCGTACTCCAGCGTCAGCTTGAAGGCTGGCAACAGCTTGCTACCGCAGACGGGCGACCTGCGCCGAGTTCAGATAATTCCGGATGCCTTCGAAGATGCCCTCGGCCATCTTCTGGCGATAGTCGGGGAGGCGGAGACGTTTCTCTTCGACGGGGTTACTGATGAACGACAGCTCGGCCAGAATGCTGGGCATGGCGGTGTAGCGCAGGACGTAGAAGGGGGCGGTCTTTACGCCGTGATCTTCCAGGGTGTACTCGGCGCCCACGCAGTTCACGACTGCCAACTTCGTCTCCCAAGCCAGGTTCTGCGACTCCTCTATGCGTTTGCTGAGGGCGAGGTCCGCCTTGATCAGGTCCACAAAGTCGCGCGCGTGGTCGATCGAATCGCCGTTTTCCCGCGCGGCTACTTCCATGGCGCGGCGGTCCGAGGCGATCCCGAAATGGTACATCTCCACCCCACGCGTATCGCGTTTGGGGTGTGAGTTGATGTGGATGGAGACGAAGAGGTCGGCCTTGTGTCCGTTGGCGAACTTGGCGCGGTCGTCCAGCTCGATGAACGCGTCCTTGTCGCGGGTCATCAGGACCTTCTTGCCGAGCCGTTCCCGGAGCAGCTCGCGCAGGCGCAGGGCGACATCCAGGGCGACTTCCTTCTCGGTGAGGCCGCTCCGGCCGACGGCTCCCGGGTCCTTTCCGCCGTGGCCAGGATCGAGAATGATCGTGTCGATGTCGAGGCGTGCCTGACGTTGGGCCTGCGTGATCTGACGAGCCACCGGCGGAAGCGTGATTTTAGGCTGCACCGCCGGCGCTGGGCTCCCATTCGCGGGAAAGTAATCCAGGATCAGCCGATGGGGCTTCGTCATCGTCCGCAGCTTGACGTCGGTGATCCCCCCCATCTCAAGAATCACCTGGACATGTTTTACATCCTGCCGCTGCTTGACTTCGACTTCGACGGGGAACCCGTCTTCCTCGACTCTCCCCTTTGCCGTTTCGCTGAGGACCGCATTCTTGAGATCGAGGATGAATTGGTCGGGATCGGTGTGCCGGTGCTGGGTGAACTTGACGGGTCGAGCCAGATCAAAAACCAAACGGATCCGCTTCGACGAGCGGTCGTAGCGAAGGTTGTCGACCGTGATGGTCTTGCTGGAAGGCTTCTTGGTTTTGATGGACTTGGTGGACGACTTCTTCGTTTTGGTGAAGACGAAATGAGGAATCGTCGCGCCCGCACTCGGCGTGTACGCAGAGAGCGTTGATGCGCATGCCACATCCGGCAGCAGGGCCGCAACAAGGAAGGCCGGCAAGCATCCCATTCGGAGGAGTCCCGACAGGCGGACCCTCCAAACCGTCTGTCTTACGTTCTCTTTCATGCATCTTCCGGTCACTGATGACCGGCCGAAGACGAGCCAACGAGTGAAAAGCTAATGGAATTCTTGCGTATTGTCAAGGAAATTGGGGTGTCGGCACGTTGACATGCTGGATTCTACCCTATACGCTGTCTTCCAATGCCGATCCATCTCATCATTGACGGGTATAACCTTTTAGGCGTGCGGGGCGGGTTGCGGGGAGATGTGGAGGCCAAGCGGGAGACGCTGATAAGGGATCTGGCTGGATATCGGCAGCGCAGGGGATATCCGCTCACGGTGGTCTTCGACGGCTGGCGGTCCGGCCATCCGGTGCAGCGATCCGAGTGGCGTGAAGGAATAGAAGTGGTCTATTCCAGGCAGGGTGAGACCGCCGACGCGGTGGTCAAACGGCTGGCCGAAAAGTATGGTTTGGACTGCGCGGTCGTCTCGTCAGACCACGAGATCGGCAATTATGCCCGCGCCCATGGCAGCACGGTCATCACGTCAGGTGACTTTGAGACGCGACTGCAGATGTCAGGGGCGCGGCCGGCGGCGCGCAAGCGTGAAGCCGAGGACGACGAGCCGGTCCGCCGCGATCCGAAGAAGAAAGGGAACCCCAAGAAGCTGCCGAAGGCGCTACGCCAGAAAGTTAAGCAGCTGAAGCGGTTCTGACGTCCCGTCGGTACCTGTTTATTCGGGCCTGCCGGTCAGCTGAAACGCCGCCCAATAGAAAGGATGCTCGAACTGTTTCTTGACGGCCAACTGGGCTTGCCGTAACGCTTCTCGTTTGTTGCCTTTCTTGATGTTGGCGTAAAACTCCGTCATGAGGAGAGACGTGGCCTGGTCATCCACCTCCCAGAGGCTCGCCACAATCGCGTTGCTCCCTGCATAGAGAAACCCTCGCGCCAACCCGACCACATCGTCCCCGTTGTTGATTTTGCCCAGCCCGGTTTCGCACGCGCTTAAGGTCACCAGATCCGCGTTCAAGCGCAGGGAATACAGCTCCCCGAGACTCAGGAATCCGTCGTTCTGTGCGTCTCCGGCCAGCAGCAGGCCGGAATTCAACGGCACGTCGGGATCAAATTTGCCATGGGTGGCGAAATGGAGGTAGGCGAATTGGGGCCCGAAGGATTTGAACGCGGTCTTGCTTGCGTCCTTGCGGAGCAGGACCTTCGTCTGCGGAAATCCTTTGGCGATCGCCACGGCCTCGTCTTGGGCGAATTTGAGATCGTATTGCGGGTCCCCCAGATCCGGGTTGCCGAAGGCCAGCACGCCCAGGGCCTTCGGCCGTTGTCGGTCCTTCAGGTACTGCATCACGCTGGCGCTCGGCAGGTGGCGGATGCCGTACCGGTCGATCACGTAGTCGGTGCCGCCATGCAAGGCGGAAAAAGGCAGATAGTGCAGGACCCCGTGCGACACGATCAGCAGCTGGCGGGTGGTGATCATCGGCTCAATCGGCTTCAAGAGACGGGCATAAAAGCTCCGGGAGAACTCCAGGAATCGCCGCGACTGCGGGTCCTCCAGGGCGGCCCGGAACTGTCCGGTCTCGGCGACGAGATTCGCGCCTTTCAGCTTCGCCGCCTTGACGCCGTCCCTGTTCAAGACGAACGCGTAGAGATCCTCGCCCTGATAGTAGTATTCGATCAGTGTCTCGTCGCGCTGCAACAACGGCTGCAAGTCTGCGGTTGTCACCTGCGTGACCGTGACGAGCGAGGCCAGTTCAGGCGCAACCGCTCTCAGTTTTTCTTTGACCTGCAAATCCCGCGCGCTCCTCAGGCGCGCGCTCTCAGGGGCCGCCGTGGTTTCTTGGACCCTGGTCGCGACGTCCAGCCTGTCCAACTCTTGCACGAGCGAAGCCACCTGCTGCGGGTCGGCATTCGAAACCGCATAGTCTTTCTTGGAGGCCAAGAGATCGACCAAGGCTCGCGCCTTGGAGCGTTCGACGAACTCAAAGGCGATGGCCGGCTGCCCCTCAGCAAGCAACGCCGCGATCATCCGGTGATAGACTTGCTGTTTGTCTCCCACAAAGCCGATTTTGCTGGTTTCGGTATTGATGGTGGACCGCTGCCGCTCGATCACCTCGAGGGCGCGCCGGTAGAAGTCGATGGCCTCCTTGCGATTCCCTTCGGCTTCGGCGATCTTCCCCCGGTCGAACAGTATCATCCAGTAGATGTCGCCGTTGTCCTGCGTTCGCGGCTGTTGCAAGAGCTGATCGTAACCCGTCTTGGCTTCTTGGATCCTGCCGGTCTCATAGAGGCTCTTGTTCAGGATGAAGGCTTTGGGGAGCTGCTGGTACGCGAAGACGCTGTCGCTCGGTGGCATGGCCATGACCGCGATCGTCGCCGCTTCCGCCAATGACCGGAACCAGGCGATGCTTTCATCTTCGCGGATAAAATCCAGGCTCTTCTGAAAATCCCCCAGGGCCATGTAGGTTCTCGCAAGGCCGTTGAGTTTATCCGTCTTCAAAAAAGTGAACGGATAATGCGTCCCGATGTCCTCCAGGAGCCTGGCGTATTCTTCCGCTTGCTTGCGCTCGCCGTTCAATGCATGGGCCAAGGCCAGGGCGCTCAGCGCATGGATTTTCATGATTCGGGGCAGGTCTTTTTTCAGCACAACGCCATACGCCCTATGGGCCTGCTCCACCGCTTGCTTGTATTCCCCTAATTCGAGCAAGGCTTCGGTCCGAAGCAGCGGCGGCACCGCCGACATATCGAACATATTGGCTGTGGCGTCCCCTTTTTCCACGTTGCTTTCGAACTGGTCGAGACAGGGGAAGAGCTTGTTGTATTTCTTGAGTCGCGAGTAGGAATAACACAGGTACCACAGCTTGGATGTGCGGGCGGAAGGGAGGTCCTTGATCTGGCTCTCCATGTAGGTCTCGAGTTCTGAATAACGAGCGGCGGGCATCAGCTGGTCCTCTTTCGGCACAAGAAGGCCGGTGCAGCCGACGCTCGATGCAAGGAGAAGACCCACTAGAGCCTGCAGCGCGTTCTTCATGACGGTCTCTTTCATAAGCATGGGGGCAACCTTATTCGATTCTGAAGACCCGTCTGGTGTTCTCCGTCGTGGCTTCCTCGACGTCCTGCACGCTGATTCCGTGGATCTCGGAAAGTTTTTCCGCGATGTGGCGGACGTAGGCAGGCTCGTTGCGCTTGCCGCGGTGGGGCGCGGGCGTGAGGTAGGGGCTGTCGGTTTCCACCAGGATGCGGTCCATGGGCACGGTCTTGACGATGTCGCGTAGCATCGTGGCGTTCTGGAACGTGACGACCCCGGAGAACGAGAGGTAGAACCCCAGGTCCAGCGCGTCCTTGGCCAGCCAAGCATCACCCGCGAAACAGTGAAAGACCCCGCCCACCTCGGCGGCGTTTTCCTCTTTCAGAATCGCGATCGTGTCGTCTTGGGCCTCCCGCGTGTGGATCACGATGGGCAGCCGCAGCTCGCGCGCGAGGCGCACCTGCTCGCGGAAGCGCTCGCGCTGCACGTCGCGCGGAGAATGGTCGTAGTGGTAGTCCAGCCCGATCTCGCCGTAGGCCACGACGCGTTCGGACTTCGCCAGCTTCCGCAACTCGTCGTACCAGCCGTCCCTGATGTGCCTGACCTCGTGGGGGTGGACGCCCACGGTCGCGGAGATGAAGGGATGTTTCTGCGCCAGGGCCACCGCGGCGCGGCTCGTGTCGAGGTCGCAGCCGATCGTCACGAAATGCCCGATCCCGGCCTCGCGGGCGCGACGGATCGTCTCCTCGCGATCGGAATTGTAACGGGTATCGTCCAAATGGCAGTGGCTGTCAATCAGCATGGAGTTTGACTATAGCATATTGGGATTGCTACTATGCACCCGCTCATGAAGATCCATCCGAGAAAGGTCTCTTTTTATCTGCTGCTCGCGCTGCTGGGGCTTTCCCTGCTGGCCCTCGCGCCGTTGGCCGCGACCCTCGAGCTGCACCATGCGCTCGGCGAAGCGGACCAGGACGGCCACCAGCATTCGGCGGCCGATCTCTGTTCTTGGGTCCAGAGCCATACGTCTTCTTCTGATGTCGGGTGCGCTCCTATCCTTGCGTCCCAGCCGGCCCAGCCCGCGCTTGAGACTCCCTATCACGACCGAATTGTCGAGCATCTGCTGCTCGCCAACCTTCCCGCCCGCGCTCCTCCGTTCCAGCTCCTCTAAGTCGTAATCATTCCACGCTGAAGCGATCTGTGCCGACTGCTGCGCTTTGCGTGGGAGTTTCTTCACTCGTTCGACCATGAGGGGTTGTCTATGCATACTCGGCTGTGTGGGTGCGCGTGCGTCGCGCTGTGTGTCGTGGTGTTCGGCGGCTGGTCGCAGGGATTCGCGAAGGAAACCGCCGGATCGGAGATCGAGGAACTGAAAAAGCAGATGACCATGATGGAGGAGCAACTGCGGTTCCTTCGCCGGAAGGTGGAGCAACTGGAGGCCAAGCCGGCCGTTGCGCCGTCGGCGGAGAAGCCGGCGGCGGTTGCAGAGGAGGAGCGGTACAAGCGGTTGGAGGAGAAAGTGGACGCGGCGGTCGCGGCCTCCAAGAAGATATTCCCTTCGCAGTTCAATCCTGCGCTGACGCTCGGGATTGACACGATCGGGTCTCACAAGTCCACCGCCCAGCGTTTCAACCTCGGCGATGGGCCGCAGGCCGGGACGGGGATCAATAACGCCAGGCCGGGCGGGGCGGATTTTCATCTGCGGAGCGCGGAGCTGTTTCTCCAAGCCGAGGTGGACCCGTTTGTCCGGGCCTACAGCACGATCAGTGCCGCGGCCGATCTGGCCAATAACGATGAGGCGGCCCTGGCGGTCGAAGAGGCCGCGCTCGTCACCACGAGCCTCCCGTACAATCTGACGGTCCGTGGAGGACGGTTCTTCGCGAACTTCGGGACGCTCGCCCACCGGCACGATCCCGAGCTGCCTTTTGTGGATCGGCCCCCATCGCTCGATTTGTTTGTTGGCGGGGAGAGCCAGACCAACGGCATGGAGGTGAGTTGGCTGGCATCCACGCCGTTCTACTTGCGATTCACCGGGGCGGTCGGGAACAAGCTTGGCGGGGACACCGCCGAAGTCTTTGCCAACGGTACGAGCCGGCCGCTTCGAGGGCTGACTTACATGGGCCGCGTGCAGACCTATTTTGATCTCACCGACGATCACAATGTGGAACTCGGCGCGTCCATCGTCGAGACGCCCAATGTGGATGATGACGTCGCCTCCGGAAAGTTCGAGCGCCGGCTGGTCGGGCTTGACTTGAAGTTCCGATGGTATCCCCTCGGGCGTGGCCTCCGCCAGAACATGACACTGGCCGGGGAGCTGCTGTATGACGTCGGCGAGGTGGTGCCCGGCGGTGGCCGCCGGCTCGATGTCTTCGGCAATCCGGTCCGACAAGGGGCGTGGGGTGGCTACGCCTACGCCGAGTATCGCCTGAGCAAGCAGTGGCGGCCGGGCTTCCGGTTCGACTACTTCCAGGAACTGACCGAGCCGCAGCTCGTCACGAGCCTGAACGGCGCCTTCGGTTCCACGCCCAATCTCACCGGCAGCCGGACCGACAACCGAACCTGGAGCCCTTACCTGACCTGGATGCCGAGCGAGTTTCAACGTGTCCGGCTGCAGTACAACCGCTCGGATCGGGGCAACGCGAACGATGCGAATGAGTTCTTCCTGCAATGGACGGTGTTCCTGGGAAGCCATGGGCACGGGTTTCTTGAGCGTGACTGAAATAGGAGACAACATGAAACGTATACTCTCGACTCTATGGATTGCAGGACTGTCGCTTGCGTTTGCGTCGCCCGCATGGGCGGCCGAGAAAATTTCGATCGTGACCACGCTTCCCGATCTGGCCGACATCGCAAGTAAGGTCGCCGGCGACGCGGCGTCGGTGGAGAGCCTAGCGCGCGGCGTGGAGGACCCGCATGGTATTCCCATCAAGCCCAGCTTCATCCCGAAGCTGAACCGGGCGCATCTGCTTATCCTGATGGGACTGGAGTACGAGCATTCCTGGCTGCCGGCTCTGATTGACGAAGCGCGGAACCCGAAAATCAGAAAGGGCGCGGCCGGCTACATTGATTGCTCGGTGAAGATCGCGCCCAAGGAAGTGCCCAGCACGCTGTCTCGCAGCGAAGGCGATCTCCATCCGTCCGGCAACCCGCATTACAACCTCGATCCTGAGGGTGGGCGCGCCATCGCCGAGGCCGTCTTCGAGGGCCTGGCGCGGAATTACCCTGCGCTCAAGCCGCGGTTCGAAGCCAACCTCAAGTCATTTCTCGCCCAGCTCGATGCCAAGACGCGCGAGTGGGAAACATTGAGCCGTCCCCTAAAGGGCCTGAAAGTGGTGTCCTATCACCGCGACATCGTCTACTTCGCCGACCGGTACGGTATGGAGATCGTCGGTGAGATCGAGCTGAAGCCCGGCATCGAGCCCACGGGCGGCCATCTCATTGACCTGGTGGGGCGGATGAAGGTCCAGGGGGTAAAGGTGGTCATACGCGAACCCCATTTCAGCGAGAAGGTGCCGAACCAGATCGCGGGGCAGGTCGGGGCGCATGTCGTGAAGTTGCCGATTATGGTCGGGGGGACGCCTGAAGCGAAGACGTACTTTGACCTGATCGAATATAATCTGCGCGCGATGCTCAAGGCCGTCCAGGCGGCGGGCGTCGCGGGGAAGGAGTGAAGATCGTCATGGCGGGTGCCCTCGTCAGCTTCCGCGACGTGGCGTTGGGGTACGACGGGACCCCGATTCTGGAGGGCCTGACTTTGGACGTCCGCCCCGGCGAATGCCTGGCCTTGCTCGGACCCAACGGCTGCGGCAAGAGCACGATCCTGAAGGCCATGGCGGGGATCGTCCCGCCGATCCGCGGAACCGTCCATCGTTCGATCGATGGCCAGCCGGTCCGGTTCGGCTACGTGCCGCAGCAGGAGACGCTCGATCTGGTCTTTCCGATGACGGCGGCAGAGGTGGTCGAGTTGGGGACTTACGGCCAGCTGTCGCCGGGACGGCGCGCCGGCGGCGCTGAGCGGGAGCGGGCGCTGAGGTGCTTGGAACAAGTGGGAGCGGCCGACCTGCGCGGCCGTCTCTTCCATGCTCTCTCAGGAGGGCAGAAGCAGCGCGTGCTGGTGGCGAGGGCCTTGGCGGCCGAGCCAGACGTGCTTCTCCTGGACGAGCCGCTGAGCGGGATCGACGCGCCGACTGCCGAGGCGATCCTGACGCTCCTGGGGCGTTTGAATCGCGAGCAGGAGTTGACGATTCTCCTGGTGACGCATCACCTGGGGGCGGTGCGCGAGGTGGTCCGCGAAGCGATCTGGGTGCACGCGGGGAAATTGCTTCGAGGCCTGGCCTCGGCCATGCTCGCGCCGGAGCACGTGCGCACGATGATCGAGGAGGATTTCCTGTCGTGAGCCTCCTGCTGGAGATCCTGTCCCCGGACTTCCTCCTGCGTAATGCGCTCTACGGCGGCCTGATCATCGGGTTCGTGGCGCCGCTCGTCGGCTGGTATCTCGTCGGCCGGCGCATGGTCTTCCTCGGCGTGGCGCTGCCGCAGGTCTCGACCGCGGGCGTGGCAGGCGCCTTCTTCTGGCACGCGCTGTTCCATGAACATGAACTTCATGAAGGGGATTTCTGGCTCGCCCTCATGGGTTCCACGGTCTTCACCCTCATCGCGATCCTGGGACTTGCCCTCTGGGAGAGCCGCAGCCGGGGACGGGCGGAGGGGCGCACGGGCGTGCTGTATGCTTTTGCCGGCGCGCTGAGCCTGCTTCTGGTGGCGTCGGACCGGATCGCCGAGATCGGGATCCTGGGGCTGCTCAAAGGCGAGATCATCGCGATCCCCACCGGCGAGCTGCTGGTGCTGGCCGTGGGGTACGCGGCCATCTTAGTGGCGCTCTGGTTGTTCAAGAAGGATTTGCTGCTGGTCTCGGCGGATCGCGACCTCGCCCTCTCGTTCGGCAAGAACGTGTTGGCGTGGGATCTTGTGCTTTACCTGATCATCGGCACGACGATCTCGCTCGGCGTGCTGCTGGTGGGGCCGCTGGTGATGTTCGGGTTCCTGATCGTGCCGCCGCTGATCGCGGGCCGCGTGACGACGGGCATCCGCCGGCTCCCGCTTGCTGCCTCGGTCGTCGGCGGGCTCACGGCGTTCGTGGGGTTCGCGGTTTCGTACAAACTGGACTGGCCCATGGGGCCGACCGATGTGGCGCTTGTGTGCGTGGTCCTGGCTCTCGCCGCCGCCGCGCAAACTATCCCGGGCTTGCTACGCCGCGCTTAGATTCTTACTTCGGCACGAACTCCAGAAAATACTGCTTCTGCAGGAAGGTATGTTCCTTGGCCAGTTGGTAGCCGGCTTCGGCCATCTCCTGGATCACGGTTTCTCGTGACACCAGGTGGTCCTTGGAGAATCCCAACGGGCCGGACCGGTCGTCGTGATAAAAATCAATGATCGCCACACGCCCGTTCTTCGTGAGCGCCATTTGGACGCGTTCGAAATACTCGGCGCGTTTCTCCAGGTGGTGGTAGGTGTTGCAGAGAAAAACGAGATCCACGCTCTTGGGTGGAAGCAGTGGATCATCAGGTTTGGCCACAACAAATTTGGCGTTGTAAGGCGTGTGCAGGTGCTCGACCATTTCCTCGTTGTACTTGAGCATGGCCGGTTCGATGTCCACGGCGTACACCATGCCCTTGTTCTTGACCTCCCAGACGAACTTGCGCGTGAAATAGCCGGAGCCGGCGCCGATGTCGGCGATCGTCATGAATTCGGTGATGACCAGCGCCTTGATGACCTCCTCGGGTTTCTGGTGCTTGTCGCGGTCTGGCCGCTCCAGGATCTCGATGTATTCCTTGAGATCGGCGGGGCCGCGGTGCTGTTGCTTGTCCTGCGCGTAGGCGGGGGCGGCCAGCAGCAAGCAGACCAGCCAAAAGGAGAGGAGCCCCCTCTCCCTAACCCTCCCCCTCGAGGGGGGAGGGATGGGTGGGGGTGTCTTAATGCCAATCGTCATTAGGGTCCCTCGGGACGCTCGTGGCGAACATGATGGCCAAAGCTGGCTTGTCGGTTTTGTTCGACGCCGCGTGATACATTTCGGTCGGGATCAGAAGCAGCTTATTGCTCGGCCGCAGCGGGATCACTTCACGCTCCTGCGTCTTGACGTCCTCGAGTGTCATCTCGATCTCGCCGTCACGCATCCAGACCGCAACCTGGTGTTGTTTGTGGTAATGCATTCCGGCTGTCGCGCCGGGCTGAATCTGGTTCGAGTAGACATAGGTGATCGGCGCTCCCAGCGCCTTTTCAATGGCCTTTAAGTCGAAGACCTCCTGCCGGCGACCCGGCTTTTTCGGGTCTTCATCAATGTTGAACTCTAACCACTTGGCGCAGCTCATCGGACTGTCCTCACTAGGCTTTCTCCGGAGCGAAGACCTTCCGGCTGTCTCCCATAATACCGGAGAGCAGCGACGTCAACTCCATCGGGAGCACGAACTTGGTGGCCGGTCCCGCGCCGAGAGCCTTGAGCGTTTCCAAATACTGATGGCTCATAGTCTTGGCGTCCACCCCCTTGGCTATCTCAAAGATCTTGGACAGCGCCAGCGCGAAGCCTTCCGCTCTGAGGATCGCCGCCTGCCGTTCCCCTTCGGCGTTGAGGATGCGGGACTGGCGATCTCCCTCCGCCTTCAGGATGGCCGACTGCTTCTCGCCGTCGGCGACCGTGATGGCGGCCGCCTTCGTCCCTTCCGCCTCAATCACCAGGGCCCGGCGGGTTCGCTCGGCCGACATCTGGCGGCTCATCGCGTCGAGGATGTCCTTGGGCGGCTTGATCTCCTGAATCTCCACGGTGGTGATCTTCACGCCCCACCGCGTGGTGACCTGATCCATCTTGGATTGCAGGGTATGGTTGATCTGCTCGCGCTTGGCCAACACGTCGTCCAGCGCGATGTCTCCGACCACCGCCCGGAGGGTTGTGACGGCGATTCCGCCGGCCGCGGCGCTGAAGTCCTGCACCTGGACGACGCTGGCAGTCGGATCCACGACTTTTCTGTAGATCAAGAGGTCCACCGAGATGGAGGCGTTGTCCTTGGTGATGCAGGCTTGATGGGGGATCGGGGTGACCTTCTCGCGGAGGTCAACCCAGATGGGTTTATCAATGATCGGAATCAGAATGACAACCCCCGGGCCTTTGGGCTCATCGAGCACCTTGCCCAACCGGAAGACCACCAGTCGTTCGTACTCCGGGACGATCTTGAGCATCATGAAGACAAAGATCACTCCTACAACCGCTGCGATGATCAGTCCCGTTGGCATAGGCGTCTCCTTATTTGATTTTTGAGCCCGGCTCGACGTCTTCCATCGTCGTGAGGAGAGCCGAAACTTCTTCATCACCGGCCGCGAGGACCATGCCCTGCGACTCCACGCCCATCAGCTTGGCCGGCTTCAGGTTCGCCACGATGACGATGCGCTTGCCTACCATGTCCTCCGGCGCGTACTTCGTGCCGATGCCGGCGACGATCTGGCGCTGCTCGGTCCCGATGTCCACTTGCAGCTTCAGGAGCTTGCTCGACTTCGGCACGCGCTCCGCCGCGAGGACTTTGCCGACGCGTAGCGAAGCTTTCCTGAACTCGTCGATCGTGATCTGATCCGTTGGTTGAGGAGCGGGCTGCTGGTCTTGAGTCACGCGGGCATCTCCTTGTGTCTTGGGCGTGGTTTCGATACGTGGGAATAAAGGCTGGCCTTTCGCGATCTTGGTCCCGGGTATCTGCGGGTCGTCCCATTTGAGCGCATTAAGCCGAACCAGAGAAAAATCCGGCTTGAGGCCAAGTTGCCTGATCATCTCCTCAGCCGCTTGTGGCATAAAAGGATAGATTGCCGGACTGAGAGCCCGCAAAACCGCCGCCAAATGAAACAGCACAGTGTGGAGGCGTGGCTTGTCCTCAGGCTTCTTAGCCAGGGTCCAGGCTGCGGTCTTATCAATGTACTGGTTGGTTAATTGGATCAATTCCCAGATGGTCTCCAATGCTCGGTTAAATTGGAGTTGTTCGAGATAGACTTTATTCTCTGCATACACTTCCCCCATCTTCTTTCTGAGCGAAATTTCCAATTCTGAATCGGCTCCTCGCGCTGGTATGGTGCCTTGAGCAAAGCGTTCGATCATTGTGAGACTGCGGCTTAAGAGGTTGCCAAGGTCATCTGCCAGTTCGCTGTTGATACGGCCGATCATCGCGTCCTTGGAAAAGTCGCCGTCCTGGCCGAAGGGCACCTCGCGCAGCAGGAAGTAGCGGAAGGAGTCCACGGCTGATCTGTCCCCACCGAATTCGTCCACGACCGCGTGCGGGTCCACCACGTTTCCCCGGCTCTTGGACATCTTCTCGCCGTCCACGGTCCACCAGCCGTGAGCAAAGATGGTAGTGGGAAGCGGGAGGTCGAGGGCCATCAGCATCGTGGACCAGTACACGGCATGGGTCGTCAAAATGTCTTTGCCGACCAGATGAATGACGCTGCGGTCGGCCGCCGCTTCTGTGGAGTGGGTGGTCCAGTATTTGTCGAACGAGGGCTTCGGCGTCAGGTAGTCCAGCGCCGAGACATAGTTCACCAGGGCGTCGAACCAGACGTAGGTGACATAGTTGGGGTCAAAGGGCAGCTCGATGCCCCACGACAGGCGTGACTTGGGCCGCGAGATGGACAGGTCTTCCAGGGATTTCCTGAGGAAGCCCAGCACCTCGTTGCTCCTCGATTGCGGCTGGATGAAGTCGGGGTGATCCTCGATGTAGGTGATGAGCCGGTCCTGATACTGGCCCATCCGGAAGAAGTAGTTGCTCTCGCTGAGCCGTTCGACCGGCCGCTTGCAGTCTGGGCATAGGCCGTCCACGACGTCCTTCTCAGTCCAGAAGCGCTCATCAAAGGTGCAGTACCAGCCGGTGTAGTCGGCGCCGTAGATCAAGTCCTTGTCGTACAGGGCCTGGAGCGTCTTCTGGACGTACGCCTTGTGCTTCTGGTCTGTGGTGCGGATGAAGGCGTTGTTCGAGATGTTCAGCCGCTTCCAGAGACTTTGAAACTTCGGCGCGAGCTGGTTGCAGTACGTCTGCGGAGCGATGCCGGCCTTCTCGGCGGCCTGTTCGACTTTCTGCCCGTGCTCGTCGAGGCCGGTGAGAAAAAAGACATCGTGCCCCCATTGCCGGTGGTAGCGCGCCAGCGCGTCGGCCGCGATGGTCGTGTAGGCATGGCCGATGTGCGGCACGTCGTTGACGTAATAGATTGGGGTGGTGATGTAAAACGTCTTGGGCATGTGGTCGCCGGTCGTTAAGCAGCCTTGGTCTGAAGCGCCGCCCGAAGCCGCAGCAATAGTCCTTCCAGCATCAGTTGCTTGTTGAGATTACGCTCCAGGCCTCGCTCCATAGACTCGACGAATGCCGCGAGGTCCAAGATCTTCTCGGGCGTGAGGCGGGATGCGAGCGCGTCGAGTTCGCTCGAGCGATCGGCATTCAGCAGACGATCGCGGTCGCCGCCGACCTTGACGACGGCCAGGTCCCGGAACCAAGCGGCCAGCCACCCCAACGCTGCCTCGGCCTGGTCGGATTTCCCGACAGACTCGCACGCCGCCAAAAGCCCGCCGATGCTCTCGACCGATGCCGGGCTCACGAGGCGGAGGAACTCGGCACGTTCGGCCCGCAAGGTCTCCGGGTCGGCTTCCAGGGCCAACCCAAGCCGGCCTCCCGAAACCATTGCAAGAAACCGCGCGTCGGCGTCCGAGAGCCCGCGACGTTTCCGTATGGTTTCCTGAACTTCATTGATGGCCAGAGGTGCGAACCGGATCCCCTGACATCTGGACCGGATGGTGGGCAGCAGGGCTTCGGGGCGTCCCGAGACGAGGATGATCAGGCTGTCCGGAGGCGGCTCTTCGATTGTTTTGAGCAAGGCGTTGGCGGCCTCGTGCCGAAGGAGGTCGGCGTTGTCGAGAATGACGATCTTGCGCTGCCCGACCAGGGGACGGTAGATGAACCGCGACTCGATCTCGCGGGTCTGCTCGGTCTCGCCTTTATCGCCGGTCGCCGTCAGGATCGTCACGTCAGGGTGAGATCCTATCTCGATCTGACGACAGGAGCGGCAGGCGCCGCAAGCGTCCGGAGGATCCGGTGGCGGCGCTGCTTCGCAATTCACGGCCTGCGCTAAGACGCGTGCCAGGTGACGCTTGCCGATCCGGTCTTCACCGTGGAACAACAGGGCGTGGGCGAGCCGATTGTTTCGGAGGGCGGCCTGCAGGATCCGCTTGGGCTGCTCGTGTCCGATGATCGCGTCAAACGGCATGGCGTTCAACCCTGGTCAGGCCGCCTTTCCTGGCGCGCAACCGGCGCTCCACGATCCCGGCGATCGCGCGAACCACCACGTCCTTGGGCTGTGTGCCGTCCACGACCCGCACGCGGCGCGGGTTCTGCCGGGCGATGCGGAGATAGCCGTGTCGGACAGTCTGATGAAAGGCCTCGTTTTCCCGGTCGAGGCGGTCGAGGCCCCCCATGCGGCGCTTACGCGCGAGACCGAGCGTGACGGGGATATCCAGGATGATGGCAAGGTCCGGGACCAATCCGGCGGTGGCGAACCGGTTCAATCGAGCGATGGTGCGAGGGCCGAGCCTGCGGCCGTAACCTTGATAGGCCATAGTTGCGTCCGCAAAGCGGTCGCAGAGCACCACGGCGCCTTTTTCCAGCCCCGGCCGGATTGTCTCGGCGAGGTGCTGGGCGCGGCTGGCCAGGTACAGCAAAAGCTCGCAGCGGAGATCCATCCCTCTAGTAGAGAGATCCAACAGGATTGTTCGGATCTGTTCGCTGATGGGCGCACCGCCTGGTTCCCGGGTTTCGACCACCTGGTATCCGAGTGCTCGGAGACGGCGGGCCAACACCCTGAGTTGCGTAGTTTTCCCAGAGCCTTCAATGCCTTCAAATGTCAGTAGAAACCCTGTCTTGAGACCGGCCCGCGGCACTGGCTCGTCCCCTTTTCGACGGAGAAGAAATGAATTAGGCGATGATAGTCCAACTCATTGAAAATAGCAAGAAATGGCTTGCACGCTCCAGTGAAACTTTGTATGATGACGCGATTATGAGAGGCCGGTCCCAACAATGCTGAGAGTCTCCTTGAAACGTTACTTTATCACCGGCCTTTTAGTCGTGGTTCCGATCTGGGGGACGGTCCTGGTGTTGAAGGCCTTGTTCGTCACCCTGGACGGCCTTCTTGGGGATATTCCTGAGAAATACGTCACTCAGCGGTACGTGCCGGGATTCGGAATCCTGCTGCTGGTCGCCGTGATCCTGCTCGCGGGTCTCCTTGCCACCAACATCATGGGCCGCCGGCTCGTGAAGCGTTGGGAAGACCTCCTTCAACGGGTGCCGTTGGTCCGCGGGATCTACGCCACGATCAAATCCATGATGGATGTCCTCTCGTTCCAGGACAAGACGCAGGGTAAAGAAAAGTACAGTCGGGTGGTCATGATCGAGTTCCCCCGCAAAGGCCAGTACGCGTTGGCCCTCGTCACCGGGGTCACGCCGGGAGAAGTGCAGGACATCAGCGCGGATCGGGTGATCAATGTGTATGTGCCGACCTCGCCCAACCCGACCTCCGGCTACCTGCTGTTCGTGCCGGAGAGCGAGTTGATCCCCGTAAGCATGAGCGTGGACGAGGCCATGAAGATGATGTTTTCCGGAGGGATGTACACCCCGCCGGGGCCGGAAGCGGTCGGGACGGGAGGCGGCAGGCTGGGATGAAGAAACTCGCGGTCATTGTCCTGGCGGCCGGGCAAGGGATCCGCATGCGATCCAAGCTCGTCAAGGTGCTGCATTCGGTCGCCGGGCGCCCGATGGTGCTGTACGCCGCCGATCTTGCCGAGGCGCTGGCCGGGGGCGATCATCGCAGTATCGCGGTCGTCGTCGGACACCAGGCCGACCAGGTGAAGAATGTCTTGGCTGATCGCAAGGTGGCCCTTGTCGTGCAAGCACGCCAACTCGGCACAGGCCATGCCGTGGCGCAAGCACACGCGGCGTTCCAGGGATCCGGCGGGACCGAATGGCGCAGCCGCCGGTTTGTCATCCTGAGCGGGGACACCCCGTTGTTGACCGAGGCAACGGTGCGGGCGCTGCTCGCCGTCCACGAACACGAGCGGGCGGTGGTGTCCCTGCTGACCGCGCACCTTGATCGGCCGGCGGGATACGGGCGAGTCGTGCGGGGCCGGGACGGTCTGGTGTGGCGGATTGTCGAGGATAAGGACGCCGTGCCGGCCGAGCGGCGGCTGACCGAGGTCAACGCGGGTACCTACGTAGTCGAGGGCGAGTTCCTGTTCCCGGCGCTGGCCGGTCTCAAACCCTCGAACGCGCAGAAGGAATACTACCTGACCGATATCGTATCGGCGGCGGTCGGGCAGGGCAAGCGCGTCGCGGCACATGTCGTCGGGGATTCAGTGGAGGCCCTGGGCATCAACACGCGGAGCGACCTGGCGGAGGCCGAGCGGATGCTCCGCGCCCGGATCCGGCATCGCCTCATGAACGCGGGGGTCACCTTTTTGGCGCCCGAGACGAGTTTCGTGGATGCGGGCGTGCGGATCGGGCGCGACACCGTCGTTCATCCGCATACCACGCTGGAAGGCCGGACGACGGTCGGCGAGGACTGCGTGATCCGGTCCCACAGCCGGCTCACGGAGAGCATCCTGGGCGACGGTGTCACGGTGTTGGACGGGTGCGTGATCGAGGGATGTCGGTTGGAAGCACGGTGCGTTGTGGGTCCGTTCGCCCGCCTGCGGCCGGGCACGGTCGTGAAGCGTGGCGCGAAGGTCGGGAACTTTGTGGAACTTAAACACACGGAACTCGGTGAGGGGGCCAAGGCCAACCACCTCAGCTACCTGGGCGATACCCGGATCGGCAAGCGCGTGAACATCGGCGCGGGGACCATCACGTGCAACTACGATGGGGTGAACAAGCACCGGACGGTCATTGCGGACGATGTGTTTGTCGGGAGCGATGTCTCATTGGTTGCGCCGGTCAAGGTCGGGCGCAGCGCCATCATCGGAGCGGGATCGGTCGTCACGCAGGATGTGCCCGCCGGTGCGCTGGCGCTTGGACGGGCCCGGCAGGCGGTCAAACTGGGCTGGGCCAAGGCCTGGCGGGAGAAGATGCGCAAAAAGTAGAAACCCCTCTCCCCTGGAGGGAGAGGGCAGGGTGAGGGGGAAACCTCGCTAAGCGGGAATTGCCCCCCCACCCTCACCCTCCCCCTCGGTGGGGGGAGGGAAGGTTAGGAAGTATGTGCGGCATTGTCGGGTACATCGGAAGCCAAAACGCCGTGCCGCTGCTGCTCGACGGCTTGAAGCGCCTCGAATATCGAGGGTACGACTCCGCCGGAGTCGCCGTCCTGCGTGACGGGAAGATTGATGTCCGCCGGAGCGTCGGCAAGCTGGCGAACCTCGAAAGAGCCCTGGCCGGCGAGGATCTCAGCGGACCCGCCGGCATCGGTCATACCCGCGGGGCGACGCACGGCAAGCCGTCTGAGCAGAATGCTCACCCGCAACGGTCGGGCGCGCTGGCGCTCGTCCACAACGGGATCATCGAGAACTATGCGGCCTTAAAGGAGCAG